>PPFU01001350.1_pt1 | contig 40274 bp, 38 predicted proteins | sample 1535991 | NCBI WGS metagenome assembly PPFU01 (sample SAMN04901290, study PRJNA319586) | Hypolithon metagenome, whole genome shotgun sequencing project. | isolation source: Antarctic Hypolithon | place: Antarctica: Miers Valley | collected 2014
TTGCGCCAACTCGGCCAGCGTCTTCTCGCCCTTAACGGCAGCTAAAGCCACCTTCGCTTTGAATGCCGGGCTGTGGTTCCGGCGTGGTCGTCTGCTCATCTGATCTCCTGTCATGCGGCACAATGGCCGCCGTCAGGCAGAAAATCCACTTATCCTACTGTCCAGTTTTGCCAGGCCACCTCTATGAACCTGTCGTCCTGGGGGCGTTTACATAGGGGGGCGTGGCTCTCGCGGTTCACATAGGTGACGCCGCCGAGGAACCCTGAGGTGATCGCCTGGCCCGTATCGGACCCGGTGTGACCCAGGGGCGTCAGGTCCTCCAGCGTCGCGCCATTGAGACGCAGGAAGGAGGCGTAGTCGGCGGAGACCGAGATGACCTCCTCGTAACCTGAGGAACTGGGGGGGACCGCGAGGATGTGACCCGGCTCGTGGGTCAGCTCGGCGATCTGGCGGAAGACGGGGGCCCGGGAGACCTGGCCGTTCTTGAAGCGGACGTTGACGCCGCCCGTGAAGGCCGAAGGGTTCTCCAGGTCCGCAGGGAAGGCGTCAGGCACGATCCCAGCGGAACCAAGGCGGCGAACTGGGAAGGTGGGCATATCAGCCGCCCAGGCCTTCGCGTCGGGTGGGGATGTAACGCATGCTTCAGACCTTCATGATGTAGTGGAGGGCCCCGGAGGGCTGGAAGGCGGAGACCGCGATGGAGTGCTGGTGGCCCGGGGCCGCGCTCGCGGTGTGCGAGTGGGCCGAGCTGTCGAGCTGGATGGCGTGGCTGTGCGCCTGGCCCGATCCGACTGGGTTGGTGGTGCCTGTGTTAGGGACGCCGCCGATACCGGAGAGCCGATACGAGCTGTTGTCATTGTTGGAGGCGACCTGGGCGATGCCCTGGATGCCCAAGGCCCCACTCGACTGACCTGAGGTCACCGTGCGGTGCGTGTGGGCCGGAAGCTCTGCCTCGGTCAGCGCATGGGCCTGCGCGGTGCCGGTGTGGGTGTGTTCGCCGCCATTGATGGTGTGGCTGTGGCCCCCGGCCTCGCCAGTGTTCCCGGTGGCCGTGGCGGCCCCAAAGACCTCGCCGACCGCAAAGGACCCACCGGCCCCTACGACCACGCGGTCGCGGAGGTCAGGCGTCTGGACCTCGCCGAGCCCATCGGTGCGATTGACCGTCTGGCCGTTGCAGATGGCCCAGCCTGCAGGAACTGCCTCGGCGGCGCCGAACCAGGCGGTGATGATACCTACCGGCATGACGAATGGGGCGCTGAGCTGATCGTGGGTGGCCGTGACGGGACCCATGATGTTCGGGAAGGTGCCCTTGAGGGCTGCCTTGATGAGGCGGATGTGATCGTCGCCTTGGTGGATGCGATCGGCACCCGAAGGGTTCGCAGGGTTGAGCTGCGCGATCGTGGTTGCTGTTTCGAGTGCCATAAGGTCCTGGGGGTCTGTAGGCCCTCATCGAGGAGGGCATCTTTTGGGGGTGGGACACCCTCCTCTTCGGCACCCTTAAGGGCCCTAAGGCCTTAAGGTACCTTTGGGGGTATCTTATCAATCTCCACACCTGGAGGGCTTAGGGGGACCTAAGGGGACCTTAAGGGGCCTCTGGGTTGCCGGGTGGGGAGAGAGTTGTTCAATAGGTGGCACTAATGCGAACCTACTGAAAACATGGGGGAATTACTGGGGGGAACTTAGGGTCCCTCGGGGGTCCTGAAGGTACCCGGTGTTCAGGCTGGAGACATCTTAGGTGAACGTGAGGGACCCGGAGGCGACTGGAGGGACCCGCAGAAATAATCGGGCGGGGGACAGGGAGAGGCTCCTGCCGCAGAAACTCCAGGAAAACTGCGGCGTGAGGAGGGGTCCGATCTGTGATTATGCGCGTCCAGCGAACCCCCGAGTTTTGGATCACGATCCCGGAAAACGCCGTGGTACCATCAAGGCCCGGGAAGGGGACCCGTGGATTGTGCATTTGCCTTTAGAACCAAGGGGATAACACCACGATCCTCCCAGTCCGTCTGAAGCCCGACGACACCCCCCCGTCTGCGTCCTCCCCCCAGCAAGGCCCAGGGCGAACACGGGGGACATTGGGCCTCCCATTGGCCTCGTCCCCCACCATTCCCCCACATTTAGGCCCTCCTGACCTCGTGATCCGCAGGATTGAGCCATTTCCCACTGGATGATCGATCCGGTGCCCCTCACAGCAGGCTGACGACTTCAGACGTAGTCAGTGGTGCTGGGTGGCTGACGGCATATGCCATGCGTGCGGGGACGCGGGACCTCAGGACCTCCAGGCACCTCCAGGCCCACGATCGGGATCAGGCCTCACGACCATGACGACTACAGACGTAGACGATAGGGCCTGATGGCATCCGTAGTCTTACCTATACTGATTGCGTGCTGTGGATAGTTGTCACTCGGCGCCCGATGTCCCACGAGGTCGTCGGGCTCTTCCTGGTGGAGCGCAAGGAGCTTGGCGTTGAGGGCCGTCAGGACCTCTTTCATCGTGCCCGCATCGAGGGCCTCCCGGATCAGGACGCGCTGCTCCTTGGACCGGACGCGGACCATGGGGCGCAGCGGGAGGTGCTGCATGGTGGTGATGCCTTCCATCTCCACCAGGACCTCGCAGGCATCATCGGTCAGCTCGACGACGTTGTGGCTCTTGCCCCGGGTGATCGACGTCGAGGTGACGAACAGCTCCGCCAGCTTCGTGAGGGCCACGTTGAGGACCGTCTGGCCCACCAGGACCTTCGTGCTCGGCGACCAGTGCAGGGCCGCCTCGTGGCGCTCCACCAGGGCCTTGAAGCGAGCCTCCAGGAGCGATGGGCTCAGCTTGCCCTCGGCGGCCTTGAGGAACCTGGCGGCTTCCTTGGGGCTGGTCTGCTTGATCGCCTCGCCCTCCAGCTCAATCTCCATCCGGCGCCCGATCTGGGCGGTGATGTCGGCGATGCGGCCCCCATCGGGGAGCTGCTGGAAGATGACCGTGATGCCGATCGCGGCGACGACGTCCGGGTCTAGGTTGTCGATCGCGGTGAAGCTGGTGGACTTGCGGCCCTTGGCCTGGGCGGCCTGCTGGTGCCACTCGCGGATGCCCTCGGCGAGGATGGGGACGGAACCCCGGATGAGCTTCTGCACCTCTTCGTGCTTGTCGAAGCCTTCGCACTGCACCTTGGACAGGGTGCGCTGTTCGTAGCGGGCGAGGCCGCGCTCGATGGTCTCCAGCTCGATTACACGCTGGGCCAGCATCAGGTCTTCAGTCATAGGTCGGACCCCTCCGTCTCGTTGTTCTTTCGGTGTACACTCACCGGATGTGCAGACCCTAAGCGCCTGAAATGGTAGGCGCAACCCAGGGTCAGCCTGCTGCGTAGTTGTACGGTGTTGTCGGGTTGTTCTCGTTAACACTGGAGGCCGCCATGGGCTCCCCCACAGCGACCTCCGATGCCCCCTCAGTGAGGAATGTTACTGAACGTCCAGGAATGGCTGAATTGCGCGGTGTGGAAGGTACCCCGATGGCATACGATCCACACTCGGCAACTCAGACTAGGAATCCGATGCTCTATCCTGCTGAGCTACGGGCGCGCCGACCCCTGCCAATATGGGAGCGGCGCAATCGAAGCAACCGCCTGCCGGCACGTGCGCGCTGCAGCTTACGTCTTACCACATGCGGGAAACCCCGGTTCGGCCGCAATGGCGCTTGTCACGCGCGCGCATTTGTGATTCCCCTAGTGCACCATGAGCCGCACCGCATCACGCCGCCCATCCCTGCTCGGCCGCCTCGGCCCGGCCGGCCTTGCGATTGCCCTGCTGCTGCTCGGCGGCTTGGTGCTGGCGGGCCCCTATGGGCTGTTCGCCTGGGGCGAGCAAAACGCCATGCTGGACCAGCGGGAGGCGCGGATCGCCCTGCTAGAAGCGGAGCGGGCGACGCTGGCCAACAGGGTGGAGCGGCTCGACCCCGAGCGGGCCGATCCAGATCTCGTCACCGAATTGCTGCGCCGCGATCTCAACGTTGCCCATCCCGACGAATATGTGGTGCCCCTCTCCCCCGGTCAGTGAGCCTGCACGGCTGCGCGTCCGCACCGCTTCCGGCAGCGCGCGTTACAGGCCCAAGCGGGGCGTTGCCAGTGTCGCTGTCCTCTGCCTATAGCGATGAGCAGCGCACAGCGGCACCTTCGCGAAGAGGGGCCACACAGCAGGGGAAGACGCCTTGGCAAGAGCCGCCAGTCCGAGTTCCGCCACCTCCGGCAATGCCCAGGCGAAGAAGTCCGCCGGCGTCCGGAGCAATTCGGCCCCCACTGCAAACGCCGCCGCAGATGCAGACGGTGATTTCGCCCTCAAGAGCCTCCAGGAACGGTTCGTCGCCGATCGCCGATACAGCCCCGGGGCCGAGGAACTGCTCGGCTTCTACGAGCAGATGCTGCTGATCCGCCGGTTCGAGGAAAAGGCTGGCCAACTCTACGGCCTGGGCCTGATCGGCGGCTTCTGCCACCTCTACATCGGCCAGGAAGCGGTCGCCGTCGGGCTGCAATCCGCGCTGGAAGAGGGCAAGGATTCGGTCATCACCGGCTATCGCGATCATGGCCATATGCTCGCCTACGGGATCGATCCCAAGGTCATCATGGCCGAGCTGACGGGGCGCCAGGCGGGCATCTCGAAGGGGAAGGGCGGCTCGATGCACATGTTCAGCACCGAACACGCCTTCTACGGCGGCCACGGCATCGTGGGCGCGCAGGTTGCGCTGGGCGGGGGGCTGGCGCTGGCGCATCAATATCGCGGCGATGGCGGCCTGTGCCTCGCCTATTTCGGTGATGGCGCGGCCAATCAGGGCCAGGTGTACGAAACCTTCAACATGGCCAGCCTCTGGCAGCTGCCGATCGTCTTCGTCATCGAAAACAACGAATATGCGATGGGCACCAGCGTCAAGCGCTCCAGCGCGGAGACCGAATTCTACCGCCGCGGCTCGGCCTTCCGCATTCCCGGCATGAAGGTCAACGGGATGGACGTGCTCGAGGTGCGCCAGGCCGCCAAGGTCGCCATCGAGCATGTGCGCGGCGGCGGAGGGCCGGTGCTGATGGAGCTCAACACCTATCGCTACCGCGGCCACTCGATGTCCGATCCCGCCAAGTACCGCACCCGCGAGGAAGTGCAGGGCGTGCGCGAGAAGAGCGACCCGATCGAGGCCGCCAAGGCCGAGCTGATGACCGGGGGCGTGGGCGAGGATCAGCTCAAGGAGATCGACAAGCGCATCCGCGCCATTGTCGCCGAAGCGGCGGACTTCGCGGAAAGCTCACCGGAACCGGAGGCGAAAGAACTGTACACGGATGTGCTGGTGGAGACCTATTGATCATGGCGATCGAGTTGAAGATGCCAGCACTGTCCCCCACCATGGAAGAGGGCACGCTGGCCCGCTGGCTGGTCAAGGAAGGCGATACGGTCTCCTCGGGCGACGTGCTGGCGGAGATCGAGACCGACAAGGCCACGATGGAGTTCGAATCGATCGACGAGGGCACCGTCGGCCAGATCCTCGTGCCCGAAGGCACCGAGGGTGTGAAGGTCGGCACGGTGATCGCCGTGCTGGCGGGCGAGGGCGAGGATGCCGCCGCGCTCGCCACACCCGCCCCGTCGGCTCCTGAACCCGCCAGCAAGGATGCCGCCCCCGCCGAAGCGGGCGAAAAGGCCGGCCCCGAGGCGAGCACCGCCGAAATCACTAAGCCCCAACCCGCCGCGCGCAAGGCCGATCCGGAGGTCCCCTCCGGCACCAACATGCTGCGCATCACCCTGCGTGAGGCGCTGCGCGACGGCATGGCCGAGGAAATGCGCCGCGACGATCGCGTGTTCGTCATGGGCGAGGAGGTCGCCGAATATCAGGGCGCCTACAAGGTCACGCAGGGTCTGCTGGACGAATTCGGCCCCAAGCGCGTGATCGATACCCCGATCACCGAATACGGTTTTGCCGGCATCGGCGCAGGCGCCGCGATGGGGGGCCTGCGCCCGATCGTCGAGTTCATGACCTTCAACTTCGCCATGCAGGCGATCGATCACATCATCAATTCGGCCGCAAAGACCAATTACATGAGCGGCGGCCAGATGCGCTGCCCGGTCGTGTTCCGCGGCCCCAACGGCGCCGCCAGCCGCGTCGGCGCGCAGCACTCGCAGAATTACGGCCCGTGGTACGCCAGCGTGCCCGGCCTTATCGTCATCGCTCCTTACGATGCGTCCGACGCCAAGGGCCTGCTGAAGGCCGCGATCCGCTGCGAGGACCCGGTGGTGTTCCTCGAGAACGAGCTGCTCTACGGCCGCACCTTCGAACTGCCGCAGCTGGACGATCACGTCCTGCCAATCGGCAAGGCGCGGATCATGCGCGAGGGCAGCGACGTCACCATCGTCGCTTATTCGATCGCAGTGGGCCTCGCGCTTGAAGCGGCCGAGACGCTGGCCGGCGAAGGCATCGAGGCCGAGGTGATCGATCTGCGCACCCTGCGCCCGCTCGACACCGAAACCGTCCTCGCAAGCCTTTCCAAGACCAACCGGCTGGTGATTGCAGAGGAGGGCTGGCCCACCTGCTCCATCTCGTCCGAGATCATTGCGGTGTGTATGGAACAGGGATTCGACAACCTTGATGCCCCTGTGCTGCGCGTGTGCAACGAGGATGTGCCGCTGCCCTATGCGGCCAATCTCGAGAAGCTGGCGCTGATCGATTCGCCGCGTATCGTCAGCGCGGTGAAGAAGGTCTGCTACAAGGCCTGAGGCCAGGGGCGGACCGGGGGCGAGCGGCGTTCCGCTATGGCCGAACCGCCGCCCACTGACGAACTGCCGGAACTCGCCCGCCTGGCGCTGGCCTGGGCCCCGCCACGCGCCCGCCCGGCCACCGCCGCGCTGCTCGCGCTCGACAGCCGGCTGGCAACGCTCCTGCGGCAGATGCGCGAACCGCTTCTCGGCCAGATGCGCCTCGCCTGGTGGCGCGACCGGCTCGGAGAATCGCCCGAGCGCTGGCCCCGCGGCGATCCTGTTCTCGATGCCCTACGCCACTGGCCCGATCCGCCCGCACTCGTGCCGCTGGTGGATGGGTGGGAGGCGCTGCTGGGCGAGGGGCTCGATGCCGAAGTCTTTGCGCATGGGCGAGGGCAGGGCTTCGCAACTCTGGCGCGCACGCTCGGAGAAGCGCTGGCCGCCGATGCGGCGCTAGCAGCCGGCCGCATCTGGGCCTTGGCCGATCTCGCGGCCAACCTCTCCGCCCCCGCCGAACGCGCGGCGGTTCTCGCCCTCGGCGCAGCGGCCGGCCCGCCACCCCGCCTGCCGAAATCACTGCGCGCACTGGCGGTGCTCGCCGGCCTCGGCTGGCGGTCGCTCGCCAGCGGGGGCGGGCCGCTGCTGGCCGGCCGCGGCAGCGCCATCGCGGCCTTGCGGATCGGTGCGCTGGGTCGCTAATGATGGTTAAGGGAAGGAAGGTCGCAGATGAATCGCATGGTCCTTGGCGCAGTGGTCGCGCTGCTGCTGGTCGGCGTCGGCCTGTTCTGGCTGCAGGGAAGGGCCGAGATCGAGGAGGGCGCGCCCCCACCTGAACTCACCGCCGAAGCTCCGGCACCCGCGCCCGATGCGCTGCCCACCGCCGATGTCTCCGGATTGCGCGGCCCCGCGCCGCCCGAAGCCACCGAGCTCACGCGCGAGCAGCAGCGCTTCTTCCGCTACGATCGCAATCGCGACGGCCAAATCTCCCGCAACGAAATGCTCTCCACCCGCACGGCCGCGTTCCGCCGGCTGGACAAGGATGGCAACAATCTGCTCACCTTCGAGGAATGGGCAGCCACCACGGTGACCCGCTTCGAGGACGCCGACGTGAACGGCGATGGAATCCTCACGTCCGAGGAATTCGCCGCCACCGCCCCGCGCCCGCGCGCCACCAGCCGCCCGAACTGCAATTGCTGAGCGCGTTCAGGCCGGCACCGCCTCACGCTCCGCCAGCCCGCGCTCCGCCACCCCCCGCTCCGCCAACCACGCGCCGAACTCGGCCTTGCCCCGCTCGGTATAGGCCTCCTTGCGCGATTTCTTCTTCACATCGTGCAGCGGCGGAAACAGGCCGAAATTCACGTTCATCGGCTGATAGTCCGCCGCTTCCGCATCGCCGGTGATATGCGCCAGCAGCGCGCCCAACGCCGTGGTGGGCGGGGGCGAGGCCCAGGCCTTACCCGCCAGCTCCGCCGCCGCCATCATGCCCGCCACCAGCCCGATGGCCGCGCTTTCGACATAGCCCTCGCAGCCGGTGATCTGCCCGGCGAAGCGGATGTGCTGTGCGGCGCGCAGCCGCAGCTGCCGGTCCAGCAGGCGCGGCGCGTTGAGAAAGGTGTTACGGTGCAGCCCGCCCAGCCGCGCGAATTCGGCATTCTCCAGCCCCGGAATGGTGCGGAACAGGCGTACTTGCTCGGCATGCTTCAGCTTGGTCTGGAAGCCGACCATGTTCCATAGCGTGCCAAGCTTGTTGTCCTGCCGCAGCTGCACCGCCGCATAGGGCCAGCGCCCCTGCGGAAACTCGGGCGTGGGATCATGCGGATTGTCGAGCCCCACCGGCTTCATCGGCCCATAGCGCAGCGTATCGACCCCCCGCTCGGCCATCACCTCGATCGGCATGCAGCCCTGAAAATAGGGCGTGCTGGCCTCCCATTCCTTGAACGCGGTTTTCTCCCCGTCGATCAGGCCCTGGTGGAAGGCGAGGTACTGCTCCCTAGTCATCGGGCAGTTGATATAATCCTTGCTGCCCCCGCCATCGGCATTCTTGTCCCACCGGCTCTGGAACCAGGCGATGTCCATGTCGATGCTCTCGCGGTGCACGATCGGCGCGATGGCATCGAAGAAGGCAAGGCTGTCCGCCCCCGTCGCCCCGCCGATGCTATCGGCCAAAGCGGCGGCGGTAAGCGGCCCGGTAGCGACGATGGTAGGGCCGGAAGCAGGCAGCACATCCACCCGCTCGCGCACGATGGTCACGTTGGGATGCGCCTCCAGCGCACTCTCGACCGCCTCGCTGAACGCATCGCGGTCCACCGCCATCGCCGATCCAGCCGGCACCCGCGAAGCCTCGCCCGCCTGCATCACCAGTGAGCCCAGCCGCCGCATCTCATGGTGCAGCAGGCCGACCGCATTCTTCTCGTCATCGTCCGAGCGGAACGAGTTGGAGCACACCAGCTCGGCCAGCCCGTCCGTATGGTGCGCCGCGGTGCTCCCGCCACCCCGTTCCTCGGGCGCGCCGCGCATTTCGGAAAGGCGCACCCGAACGCCCCGCCGCGCCAGCTGCCAGGCCGCTTCGCTCCCCGCGAGCCCGCCGCCGATGATGTGAACTTCGTGCATGGCTGGCGGGTTGCTCTGCCAGCCCGGTCGCGTCAAGGGGAGCGCCATGCCCAAAACCACGCGAACGCTGGCGGATAGACGGCCTTACCTGCTGGCCAGCATCATCGCCGCACTCGCCTTCTATTACCTGCGCTCGGGCCCTTGGCCGGAGCTGTACTTCATCCCGCTCAAAGGCGCCGCCACCGCGCTGCTCGCGCTCTACGCCTACCTGCGCCACTCAAGTCAGGATGCCCGGCTGCTGGCGATCATGCTGCTGATCGCCGCAACGGGCGACATGCTCGCCGAATTCGATCCGCAGGCCGCGCACATCCTCTATTTCGCTTATCACATCGTGGCGATGCTGCTCTACCTGCGCCACCGGCGGGCGAATTTCCCGGCACGTGAAAAGTGGATCGTGTCTGCGCTGCTGCTGGGCCCGCCCTTGGCCCTGCGTCTGCTGGTGGGCGGCGACTATGCCGATCTGATCACAGCCGCCTACGGGCTCGCGCTCGGCGGAATGGTGGCCGGCGCCTGGGCGAGCGATTTCCCGCGCACGAGGGTAGGCGCGGGCGCCATGCTGTTCCTCGCTGCCGACCTGCTCTATTTTGCCGGAACCGGGCCGCTGCTGGGCAGCAATCTGCCGGAGATCTTCACCTGGCCGCTCGCCTATCTCGGCCAGCTGCTCGTGGCAATCGGTGTAATCTCTACCCTCCGAAAGCGCGAACCCGAGCTGCGGCTGGTTAGCACCAAACGCGTCGATTGAAGGGCTGACAAGACGAACACCACAAGCGAGCGCTACCTCTCACACCCCGCACCTAGCTCGCGCCCGAATCCTCGTCCTCCACCGGATCGTCGCGGTCCATCGTAGTCTCGGGAGCGGTCTCGGTGCTGCCCCGCGCCACCATCTCCTCAACAATCGCCTCTTCGGCCTCATTCTCGGGCGCCTCGTTCTCGTCGAGCCGCACCGCGCTCACCACATGCTCGCCCGGCGCCACGTCGAACAGCCGCACACCCGCGCTGTTGCGGCCGATCACCCGCAAAGTATCGAGGCCGATACGGATCAGCTTGGCCTGGTCGGTCACCAGCATCAGTTGGTCCTGCTTGGTCGCGGCGAAGCTCGCTACCACCGGGCCATTGCGGGCGATGTTGTCGATATTGACGATGCCCTGTCCCCCGCGCCCCGTGCGGCGATATTCATAAGCCGAGGTCAGCTTGCCATAGCCATTGGCGCATACGGTGAGGATGAACTGCTCCCCCTCCGCCATCGCGGCATGCCCGTCGGACAGCGCCGCGGCGCCGCCTTCGCTCTTCCACGGCGCCACCCGCAGATAGGCGTCGCGCTCGTCAGGCGAATGGTCCCCCTCGTGCAGGATCGAGAGCGAGACCACCTCGTCCCCTCGCAGCAGGTTCATCCCCCGCACGCCGGTGGAGGTGCGCGACTGGAACTCGCGCACGTCGCTCGCCTGAAAGCGGATCGCCTTGCCCTGCCGAGTGGCCAGCAGCACGTCGTCGCCGGCCTCCACCAGCGCCACGCCGATCAGCTTGTCGGCCGAACCATCATCGAAACGCATGGCGAATTTGCCGTTGGAGGGGATGTTGGCAAAGGCATCCATCGCATTGCGCCGCACGCCTCCCTTGGCGGTGGCGAACATCACGTGCAGCGCGCCCCAGCTCTCCTCGTCCTCCGGCAGCGGCAGCACGGTGGCGATGGTCTCGCCTTCTTCCAGCGCGGGCAGCAGGTTCACGATCGGCCGGCCGCGCGTGCTCGGCCCACCCTCGGGCAGGCGCCATACCTTCAGCCGGTACACCTTGCCCGCCGTCGAGAAGAACAGCACCGGGTTGTGCGTGCTGGTGACGAACATCGCCATCACCGCATCTTCCTGCTTGGTCGCCATGCCGGCGCGGCCCTTGCCGCCACGGCCCTGCGCACGGAAGGTCGAGAGCGGGGTGCGCTTAATATAGCCATCGAGCGTGACGGTGACGACCATCTCGTCCCGCTCGATCAAATCCTCGTCCTCGATCCCGTCCCACGCCGGGGCAATCTCGGAGACACGCGGGGTGGCGAATTCGGCGCGGATCGCCTCCAGCTCCTCGCGCATCACCTCGTACAGCCGGCCCCGGTCGGCGAGAATGGCGAGGAATTCGGCAATCCGCGTAGCCAGTTCCTCCAGCTCGCCGCCGATCTCGTCGCGCCCCAGAGCGGTAAGGCGGTGCAGCCGCAGGTCGAGGATCGCCTTCACCTGCGTTTCGGAGAGGCGGTAGAATCCCTCGCTGGCCGCCTCGCCCTCCTCGATTGCCGCGACCATCCGCAGATAGGGGCCGATCTCGCCCAGCGGCCATTCGCGCCCCAGCAGGCGCGCCCGCGCCTCGGCCGGATTGCGCGATCCGCGGATGATCGCCACCACCTCGTCGAGGTGCGCCACCGCCACCACCAGGCCGAGCAGGATATGCGCCCGGTCGCGCGCCTTGTTCAGCTCGAACTTGGTGCGCCGGGTGATCACCTGCTCGCGGAAGGCAATGAAGGCCTGGATGAAATCGCGCAGGGCGAGCGTCTCGGGCCGGCCGCCGATGATCGCCAGCATATTGGCCGGGAAGCTGGCCTGCGCGGGCGTGTGCCGCCACAGCTGGTTTAGCACCACTTCAGGCGAGGCGTCGCGCTTCAGCTCGATCACAACGCGCACTCCTTCGCGGTTGCTCTCGTCGCGAATGTCGGAAACGCCCTCGATGCGCTTCTCCTTGGCCGCATCGGCGATCTTCTCGACCAGCCCGTTCTTGCCCACCTGGAACGGCATGCTGGTCAGCACAATCGAGCGGCGCTCGCCGCGCCCTTCCTCGATCTTGTGGCGGCAGCGCTGCAGGATGGAACCGCGCCCGGTGGTATAGGCCGCGCGCGCCCCCGCATGGCCCAGGATCAGCGGTGCGGTGGGGAAGTCCGGGCCGGGGATCAGTTCGAACAATTCCTCGGAGGTGATGGCGGGGTTCTCGATAAACGCCAGACACCCGGCGATCACCTCGCCCAGATTGTGCGGCGGAATATTGGTCGCCATGCCCACCGCGATGCCGCCCGCACCGTTGACCAGCAGGTTGGGGAAGCGCGCCGGCAGCACCGAGGGCTCTGAACGCGAGCCATCGTAATTTTCGACGAAATCGACCGTATCCTTGTCGAGATCGTCCAGCAGCGCGGTGGAGGCCACCTTCGCCAGCCGCGCCTCGGTATAGCGCATCGAGGCCGGCGGATCGGGGTCCATCGAGCCGAAATTGCCCTGGCCGTCGATCAGCGGCACCCGCAGAGACCATGGCTGGGTCATCCGCGCCAGCGCATCGTAAATCGCACTATCACCGTGAGGATGGTAATTGCCCATCACGTCGCCGACGATCTTGGCGCTCTTGCGATAGGGCCGGTTGTAGACGAAGCCGCCTTCCTGGCTGGCAAACAGGATGCGCCGGTGCACCGGCTTCAGCCCGTCGCGCACGTCGGGCAGCGCCCGCGCCACGATCACGCTCATCGCGTAATCGAGATAGCTGGTCTTCATCTCATCGACGATGTCGATGCGTTCGTACTCGCCCGAAGCGGGCGGGGGAGCGAGAGTGTCGGTCGTGTCGTTCACCGGTGCGGTTGGCCCGTTCTGTCGTCGCGGTCAGGTCGATCCTCTACCCTAGGCCATAGCGGCCCACCATGCCAGCAAACCGGCTGTTGCGAGCGGCCAAAGGCGCCGCTTTTCCACATTTCACCCGCCAGCAAACCGCCCAAAGCGGTAAAGCGCCTGCCCAAACGGTTAAATGGGGGTTCAGCCCAGCACCCCTACGGACCCCCGCCGGCCAAGCAGCGTTTGCTTGTCGAGTGGGCGGGCGAAGTATAGCAGCCCGTTGACCGATTTTACGCATCTCACAGGAGAATTTCCACGATGCTTCGCACGCTTCTTCCCGCCCGCTTCGGCTCGGCGTCCCCCTTGGCGCTGGCCGCCGCACTCGCCGCGGCCGCCATGCTCGGCACCGCCTTCACCCCGGCCGAGGCGCAGCAGCGCCGCCAGCAGCAGCAGGCCCAGCCGGCGGCCGAACAGCAACAGCCCTCCAACTCCGAGGCCTTCGTCGCCGCCTACCAGCCGGTGGCCGCCATCGTCAGCACGGAAGGCGCCGATCTCGCCCCCGCGCGCGCGCAACTCGATCAGGTCTATGCCGCGATCTCCACCCCGGACGATCGCCATGCCGCCGGCAACCTTGCGCTGGTGATCGGCACTCGCCTCAGCGATCCGGTGCTGCAGCGGCGCGGCATCGAACTGATGCTGGAAAGCGGCAGGGTCGAGCCCGAGCGGCTGGGCCAGTTCCACTACAATCTCGGAACCCTGGCATACGATGCGCGCGATTGGGCCGTGGCCCGCCGATCGATCGAGGCGGCCACCGCCGCCGGCTATCAACAGGCGGACGTCGAGGGCCTGATCGCCGAGACGTACTTTGGCGAAGGCCAGAATGCGCAGGGGCTCACCTATCTGCGAGGCGTGATCGAACAGCGCCTAGCGGCCGGGCAGACGGTGTCCCCGGCCTGGGTGCGCCGGGGGCTCTCCGTGGCTTACAATGCCAATATGGCGCAGGAAGCCGGCGAATGGTCGGCGCTGCTGGTTGCGAACGAGCCGACCCAGCAGAACTGGCTCGCCGCCCTGCAGGTCATCGCCGCCACCAACGATCTGGATCCGCAGGCGCAGCTCGATCTACTGCGCCTGATGATGCAGACCGGTTCGCTGACCGAGCGCAACCTTTATGAAACCTATGTCGAGGCGGCCGATCCGCGGATCATGTCGAACGAGGTTGATCGGGTGTTGGCCGCCGGCCTGCAGCAGGGCGTGTTCACCAGCGGCGACTCGTTCTACACCGACGTCAAGCGCATCGTCGACGAGCGCAAGGCAACCGACCGGCGCGAGGCTCCGCAGCTGGCGGCCGAAGCACGCTCTTCCGCGCAGGGTCGCCAGGCGATGAGCGCGGGCGACGTGTTCCTATCGCTACAGGACTATGCGCAGGCCGAAGCGATGTTCGCGCTGGCGCTGGAGAAGGGCGGCGTCGATCGCGATCGTGCGCTGACCAGGCTCGGCATCGCCCAATCGCACCAGAACAAGAATGCGGAGGCGAAGGCCACTTTCGCGCAGGTCTCGGGCGCCCGCGCCCCGGTTGCGCGCATGTGGACCGCCTACGTCGATACCCAGGCCTGACCGGGGGCCTGACCGGGGGCCTGACGGGCCCTTTTTGCACCCCGCTTGCGGGGTGATTGCAAGGTGATTGCGGCGTGGAAGCAAATGGCTTCCGCGCCGCTTTTCACACGTTGAACTTGAACAGCAAAACGTCCCCGTCCTGCACGATATATTCCTTGCCCTCCTGGCGCAGCCGCCCCGCCTCCCGCGCGCCGGCCTCGCCGCCCAGCGAAACATAATCGGTGAAGGCGATGGTCTCGGCGCGGATGAACCCCTTCTCGAAATCGGTGTGAATCGCCCCTGCCGCCTGCGGTGCTTTGGCTGTGGCGGGCACGGTCCAGGCGCGCGATTCCTTGGGCCCGGCGGTGAAGAAGGTCTTGAGGCCCAGCAGCTCGTAACCGGCCCGGATGACCCGGGCGAGGCCGGTCTCCTCCAGCCCGAGGTCGCTGAGATATTCGCCCCTCTCGGCCGGGTCCATCGCCACCAGCTCGGCCTCGATCGCGGCCGAGACCACCACCGCCATCGCCCCGTCCGCTTTGGCCTTGGCGAACACCCGCTCGCTCAACACATTGCCGCTGCCGGCATCGCCTTCGCCGACATTGCAGACATAGAGCACCGGCTTGGCGGTCAGCAGCTGCCCTTGTGCGAACAGCCGGGCCTCCTCCTCGTCCTTTGGCTCGGTCAGCCGGGCTGGCTTGCCCTCGCGCAGCAGCTCGAGCGCCTGGCCCAGCACGCTGGCGGTGGCCTTCGCCTCCTTGTCGCCGCTCGCCCCCCGCTTGGCAGCGGCGGGCACGCGCTTTTCCAGGCTGTCGAGATCGGACAGCATCAGCTCGGTCTCGACCACCTCAGCGTCGGAAAGCGGGTCCACCCGATTGTTGACGTGCTGGATATCGTCATCCTCGAAGCAGCGCAGCACGTGGACGATCGCATCCACCTCGCGAATATTGCCGAGGAACTGGTTGCCCAGTCCCTCGCCCTTACTCGCCCCCTTCACGAGCCCGGCAATATCGACGAAGGCGAGCTGCGTGGGCACCACCTTCGCGCTCTTGGCGATGGCCGCGATCGTCTCCAGCCGCTCGTCCGGCACCGCCACCTGGCCCACGTTCGGCTCGATCGTGCAGAACGGATAATTGGCCGCCTGCGCCGCCTGCGTCTCCGTCAGGGCATTGAACAGAGTCGACTTGCCGACATTGGGCAGGCCCACGATCCCACAGCGGAACCCCATCATTCACTCCGTATTGGCTCGAAAGCAGGCTCGTTAGGGACGCTGCGTACGAAAAGCCAGCCGCGCGGCGCAGGGCTTTTCCTCCCGCTCGAGGCTGGCTAGGGGCGGGCGGATGTTCGCCATCGTGCTCCTGGCCCTCGGCCTCGCGATGGATGCCGTCGCCGTGGCGCTGGTGGAAGGGGCGGTCGGCCGCCGCGCCTCTCTGGGCGGTGCGCTGCAACTGGGCGTCATCTTCGGTCTGGCGCAGGGCCTAATGCCGCTGCTCGGCTGGGCGGTGGGGGTCGCCTTCGCTGGCCTGATCGAGGCCTACGATCACTGGGTCGCCTTCGCGCTGTTGACGGTCATCGGCGCCCGCATGATCCGCAGCCCGGCAGCCGCCGAAGTGCCCGAACAGCCGCGCCATGCCGGCGCCCGCCACCTCGCGCTTTGGGCGGCCGCCGTGGCCACCAGCATCGATGCCGCCGCCGCCGGCCTCGCGCTGCCCGCACTGGGTGCGCCGATCGGCCTTGCCTGCCTCACGATCGGCGCAGTCACCGCCGTGCTGTGCACCGCCGCCTGCCTGCTCGGCTCGCGCATTCCCTCCGGCGGGCGCAAGGTGGTGGAGGTGACCGGCGGGCTGATCCTCATCGGCCTGGGCGTGGCGATCCTGCTCGATCACACGCAGGGCTGATCGGCGAGCCGGGGCGGCCCGCTCAATCCTGCAGCCGCAGCGCCACATCGCTCATGAAGCGGGCATCTTCGCCCTTCGCCAGCCACTCCGCCTCGGCGCTCAGCGCGGCGAGCATATCGGTCAGATCGTCGATCTCAACCTTGGCGTAATTGCCCAGCACATAGCCGGTCACCCGCTCCCTGTGGCCCGGGTGGCCAATGCCGATCCGCACCCGGCGGAATTCTGCGCCGATATGCTGATCGATCGAGCGCAGGCCATTGTGCCCGGCGGTGCCGCCGCCGCGCTTCACCTTCACCTTGAACGGTGCCAGATCCAACTCGTCATGGAACACGCTTAGCGCTTCGGGCTCGAGCTTGTAGAAGCGCATCGCCTCGCCCACGCTGGCGCCGCTTTCGTTCATGAAGGTGGCGGGCTTGAGCAGCAGCACCCGCTGGCTGCCGATCCGGCCCTCCTGCAGCCAGCCGGCAAACTTCTTCTGCACCGGTCCGAAACCGTGCATTTCGGCGATCACATCCACCGCCATGAAGCCGACATTGTGCCGGTGCAGCGCATAGCGCGGACCGGGGTTGCCGAGGCCTGCCCACAATTGCATGGCTGTGCCCTAGAGGCGGTGCCTCTCAAATGCAAAGCGCCGATCCTCAGGGGAGGACCGGCGCTCGGCTTTGTCCATTACCAACCCGCGGCGGCGGCGGGAAGGCCGCCGACCGTGACTTACTCGCTGACTTCGGTCGCTTCGATTTCACCCTCGTCGGTGGCTTCCGCATCCGAGCGCTTGAGCGCCGAGGGAGCAACCACGGTGGCGATGGTGAAATCACGATCGGTGATCGCGCTGACCGAGCCCTGGGGCAGGGTCACCGCGCTGATGTGGAGCGAATCGCCCACTTCCAAGCCGGTCACATCGATCTCGATCTCGCTGGGGATCCGGTCTGCCTCGCACACCAGTTCCAGTTCGTGGCGCACCACGTTGAGCACGCCGCCACGCTTGAGGCCGGGGCTGTCGTCTTCGTTGACGAACACCACCGGCACCGCGACCTCGATCTTCGAATCGCGTGAGAGGCGCAGAAAATCGGCGTGGACCGGCCGGCCGGTGACCGGATGCAGCGCCACGTCCTTGGGGATCGTGCGCACGGATCCGCTATCCAACTCGACCATCACGATCGAGTTCATGAAATGTCCGGTCATCAGCTGCTTCATCAGCAGCTTTTCCTCGACATGGATCGTGGCGGGTTCGTCTTTGCCGCCATAGATCACGGCGGGAATCCGGCCTTCGCGGCGCAGTGCTCGGGAGGCTCCCTTGCCAGCCCTTTTGCGCAGCTCGGCCGGCAGGGTCAGAGCATCGCTCATCATCGTGCCTTTCGAATAGGTTGCTGTGTCCCGCCACGCCTCCAGGGATGACCATGACGGGAAGCGCGCGCCCTTAGGGCAAGCGGGCGGGCAGGGCAAGCGCTACTGGACCCGGCGCACCGCGTAGCCCCGTGCCGCGAAGAGCGCGGGCAGCCCTTCCGGCCCCGGCATATGCGCCGCGCCGACCGCCACGAACGGGCGCTCGCCGGCCTCGATCAGCGCGGCGATCCGCTCGGCCCAGGCGCGGTTGCGGGTAAGCAGCAGTGCCTCGCGCAGCACCGGATCGGCGAGCAGGCCGTCCTCCCCAAAGCTCACCAGCGCCGATATATCGCCCGTCAGCCAGGCGGCGATCCGCTCGTCCTGCTCCGCCGTCGCCTCGCGCGCCACGGCCACAAGCAGGTGCCCCTGCGCCTCGGGCGGGAGCGCATCGAACAGCGCGAACTGCCTGTCGAAGCTCTCCAGCCCGATCACCCGCCGCGCATCGCCGATCAGTTCACGGTCGACCCCGTTGGCGCTGTCATACCGGCGCAGCCCGTTCGCCAGCTGCAGCGCTGCGGCCCAGCTCTCCACGCCCGCGAAAGCGCGTTCCGAAAGCCCGGCCGACTCCAGCGCCGCCGCAAGGGCGGGGCGATCGGTCGCCGGCACCCGCTCTAGCAGCGGCGGCAACCCGGGCGAGCGCGAGCGCAATGCGAAGGCCTCCGCCGCCGCCGCTGAATCGCCCAGCTCGGCCACCTCCACCACCAGCACGCCCGAGCGTGCCAGCGAAGCCGTTAAGGCTGGAGTGCGCCACTCCAGCGCCCCTGGCAGGGCGTGGATGGTCCCGAACAGCCAGGCCACAGGCGCGACACCGTTGCCGGGTTCGCCTGCAGGCCCGCTCACTGCCCACAACGCGGGGGAGGGCGCGGGCCAGTCCCGCTCGGCCTCGGACGGGGCGCACCCCGCCAGCGCCAGCGCGCCGGCAAGGAGGCCCCAGAGCGTACCCGTAAACAGCCCAGCCAGCCGGCTCACTTCCAGACGCGGGTCACCGTCAGGCCGCGCTGCTCCAGCTTCTCCTGCACGCTGCCCTCGCCGGCAAGGTGCCCCGCGCCGACCGCCATGAACACCGTGCCGGGCGTGGCCATCCGCTGCTCGATCCACTCGGCCCAATTGGCATTGCGCTGGGTCAGCAGCCGTTCGTAGAGCACCGGATCGTCCAGTTCCTCGTTCAGCATAGTGGCGAGCCCGACGGCGTCGCCCTCCAACCATTCGGCCACCATGGCGTTGAGCATCGTCGCCGCCTCGGGCACCATCTCCACCGCTTCGTCGAGCAGTTTCAGTTGCGCCGCCATTGGCAGCGTGTCGAACAGCGCGATCTGCTCCTCGATGGTCTCCAGCGCACCCCGCTCCTTGCCCCCGGCCTTCGCGGTGAGCGCCATGTCCACCCCGCTCTCCGCCTCGTAGCCGGCTTGCAACAGGGGCAGCAGCGAGAGCGTCATGGCGGCGAACCACGGTTCCATCCGGTCGAGCGCCTCCAGCGGCAGGCCCAGAGTGGTCAGCGCCGCCTCGTACTCGGCGCGATTCTCGGCGCTCATCAATCCGCGCAGGGTCTGCCCCTCGGGCAGCATGCCCGCTGCCATCAGGTTCTGCCCCTGCGCGGCCATCTCGGCGATGTCGATCTCGGTCACCAGCTTGCCCGAGGAGTCAAAGGCGCGCTGCACCCGCTCGTCAAACCAGAGCGTGTCCGGCGGCAGGGCGTGGACGGTGCCGAACAGGTAGATCGTGGTGTCCGCGTCCGCCACCCGCCACAGCCCGGGGCCGGGAATGGCGCCGGGCGGCGGGGTCTCCGCCCGGAGCGTCGGGGTTTCGCCCATGGGCGCCGTGGCGGCACATCCGGCAAGGGCAAGGGCGAGCGCCGTGGCGGTCGCGGTCAGGAATCGGTTACGCATCAGGAGTTCCTTTACTTAAGAGTGCACGATGAAGGGTTAGCGAAAGCGGCACCAGAGCCAGCCGGCGCACCACACCAGCGTCACGGCGCAGAAGGTCAGCATGTGGTCCGGCTCGGGCAGGAAGCCGCCGCGCCAGCCCAGCCACCAGGCGGGGGTGGTGAAAAAGTACAGGTGGAGCCCGGTCAGCCCGCCCAGATTGTAGGCGCGCAACTCGTGCTCATCCACGGTGCGCATCCACCACCAGGTGAACGCCGGCACTGCCACCAGCCATATCGCAATGACGAGCGCCGCAACCCAGCCGGGGAGCGGTTCGTTCGAGAAGGCGGCAAAGGGTTGCTCGCTGCCGAACGTGCCCGCTGCCAACAGCAAGCCCAGTCCAGCGCCGAGCGCACATGACCAGAGCATGATCCGGTTGACCTTGCGAGAGCGCTCGCTCGGGTCCTCTTGCCGGGCCGCGCGGTGCAGCCGATAGGTGGCGAATAGCGCCACCCCCCCTACCAGCAGCGCGCCCGCCAGCAGCGCGAACGTCGCCGACTCGAACCCGTCCTCCAGCCCGGCCACTACGATCCCCGTTACGGCGCCCAATGCGGCCATGGCGACTATCAGAGCACCAAGCCCGATCAGCAGCCGCCACAGCGGCGAGCGAGGCGATTCCTCGGCCGCGACATTGTTCCCATTGGTAGTGGTCGTCATCATGCGAGAGGCTCCTTGCATGGGCCGCTCAGGCCAGGGGTGGGAACAGGCCGAGCGAGACAGGGGCGTACACCGCCGCCGGCGCAAACCCGCCGCCGCCCGTCGCTCCGCCCGGCAGCGACAAGCTCGGTACGGCACCGGTCTGCGCGCCGAGGATTGCGCCACCCGCCAGCGCCGCTGCGAACAGCGCAAGTGCGGCGAGGCGGCGGCGGGGACGGGGGCGTTCAGGCTTGCTGGTCATCGAAAATCTCCTCGATCGGCTGCTCGAACAGCCGCGCAATGCGAAAGGCGAGCGGCAGCGAAGGATCGTGCTTGCCGGTCTCGATGGCGTTCACCGCCTGGCGCGAAACGTCGAGATTCATCGCCAACTCGGCCTGGCTCCAGTTGCGCTCCGCGCGCAGCACCTTGAGCCGATTGTTCATTCACCTTGCAGCCCCGCCGCATCGCGGCTCCAGGCCAGCAGTGTGGCCGGGATCAGCGTGGCGTACAGCAGCGCCCCCCAGAACAGCGCATTGAACGCATCGAAGCCGCGCGGCAGCCACCAGCCCGCGTCCCTAGCCATGCCCGCATAGATCAGTGCCAGCAGCACCATCCCGGTGAACACCCCATAGGCGGCGCTCAGCGTCCGGTGGCGCACCGCCAGCTCATATTCGTCGAGCCCGGCGGCCTCGTCGGCAACGATCCGCTGAACTTGCGAGGTCAGGATTGGCAACGCGGCGATGAGCGCCGCCACGATGAGGGCATAACCCCCCAGCTGCAACGCCGCCGAATCATCAGGCGAAAGCGCCTTCAGCAGCGCGCCCGCCGGATAGAGCACCAGCGCGAGCCCCGTTAGTGTCCGCAGCGCGGCAAGCGAAAGCGGGCGGGCTCCCGGACCGGAAGATGAGCGGTAGAACAGCATGGCCGGGCCTCCTGAATGTCGAGCCAACCTGACCAGATGTCATGTTGTGCTGACATCCTTGCCGACTCGCAGCCCTGATGTCAAGTACCCCTGACATCGTGTCAGGTCTTCCTGCCAAGCGGTGCGACGCGGGGCGCCATTGACGCGCCCCACTGCATTCGCCAATGCCGCCGCCATGGCGATGCAACCGCCCCTCCGCGACCCGGCACGCAGCTTCCAGGACATGATCCTGGCGCTGCACGATTACTGGAGCGCGCAGGGCTGCCTGATCCTCCAGCCGTACGACATGCGCATGGGCGCGGGCACCTTCCACACCGCCACCACCCTGCGCGCGCTCGGCCCGGAGCCGTGGAACGCCGCCTTCGTCCAGCCCTGCCGCCGCCCGACCGATGGCCGCTACGGCGAGAACCCCAACCGCCTCCAGCATTACTACCAGTACCAGGTCATCCTGAAGCCGAGCCCACCCGACCTGCAGGAACTGTACCTGCGCAGCCTGGAGGTGATCGGCATCGATCCGCTGAAGCACGACATCCGCTTCGTGGAAGACGATTGGGAAAGCCCCACGCTGGGCGCCTGGGGGCTGGGCTGGGAGGTCTGGTGTGATGGGATGGAGGTGACGCAGTTCACCTATTTCCAGCAGATGGGCGGGTTCGATTGCAAGCCGGTCGCGGGCGAACTGACCTACGGCCTCGAACGCCTCGCCATGTACATTCAGGGCGTCGACAACGTCTACGATCTGGACTTCAACGGCCGCGGCGTAAGTTACGGCGACGTCTTCCTCGAAAACGAACGCCAGATGTCCAGGTGGAACTTCGAGGTGGCCGACACCGAGGCCCTGTTCGAGCTGTTCAACAAGGCCGAGACCGAATGCCGAAACGCGCTCGACAATGATGTGCCGATCGCGGCCTACGAGCAGGCGGTGGAGGCCAGCCATCTGTTCAACCTGCTGCAGGCGCGCGGCGTGATCAGCGTGCAGGAGCGCGCCAGCTACATGGCCCGCGTGCGCGATCTCGCCCGCGGCTCTTGCGAGGCGCACATGGCCCGCGAAGCCCCCCGCTGGGCCGAACGCTTCCCGGAGTGGTCCCAATGACCCCCGACGCGAGCAGCTTCCTGCTTGAACTGCGCTGCGAGGAGATCCCCGCGCGGATGCAGGCCGGCGCGCGCGCCGATCTCGAGCGGCTGTTCCGTCAGCAGATGCAGGCCGCCGGGGTAGGCAGCGGCGCCATCACCGTCTGGTCCACGCCCCGCCGCCTCGCGCTGATCGCCCAAGGCATGCCTGAAAGCACCGAGGCCGTGCGCGAGGAGACCAAGGGCCCGCGCAGCTCCGCACCGCCGCAGGCACTTGAAGGCTTCCTGCGCAAGACCGGCCTCGCCCGCGAACAGCTGGAGGACCGCGACGGCGTGTTCTTCGCCGTGGTCGAGAAGCCGGGCAGGGCAGTGCGCGCCGTGCTGGCCGATGCCATCCCGGCGATCATCCGCGCCTTTCCCTGGCCCAAGTCGATGCGTTGGGGCGCCGCCTCGCTCAGCACCGAGAGTATCCGCTGGGTGCGCCCGCTCTCCGGCATCGTCGCGATCCTGGGCGAGGAGCTGGTCAAGTTCGACGTGGGCGGCGTGCCCTCGGGCGTCGCCACCGTGGGCCACCGCTTCCACCACCCGGGCGCGATCAACATCGACGGCGCGCATGATTACGCCGCTAAGCTGCGCGCCTGCCATGTCATTGTGGACCACGCGGAGCGCGAGGCGCTGATCCGCGACGGTGCCGCCAAGGCCGCCGCCGAGGCGGGCCTGTCGCTGGTGGCGGACGAGGGGCTGGTGGTGGAGAATGCCGGCCTCACCGAGTGGCCGGTGCCGCTGCTCGGCCGCTTTGACCCCACCTTCCTCGAAGTGCCGCCGGAGGTGATCCAGCTCACCGCCCGCACCAACCAGAAATACTTCGTGTGCGAGGAGGAAGGCCCGCTGGCCAACGCGTTCATCTGCACCGCCAATATCGAGCCGAAGGACGGCGGCGCCGCCATCGTCGACGGCAACCGCATGGTCCTCGCCGCCCGCCTGTCCGACGCCCGCTTCTTCTGGGAGCAGGACCGCAAGAAAACCCTCGCCGAACACGCCGCCAGGCTGGAGCGCATCACCTTCCACGAAAAGCTCGGCACCGTGGCGGACAAGGTCGAGCGGGTGGCGAAGCTCGCCCGCTGGTTGGTGGAGGAAGGCATCGTCAAGGGCGCCGATCCTGCTCATGCCGAACAGGCCGCGAAGCTGTGCAAGGCCGATCTCGTCACCGAAATGGTCGGCGAGTTCCCCGAACTGCAAGGCCTGATGGGCGGCTACTACGCCCGCGCCGAAGGCCTGCCGGATGCAGTGGCTGACGCTATCCGCGACCATTACAAGCCCGTGGGGCAGGGCGACGAAGTCCCTACCGCCCCCGTGACGGTGGCGGTGAGTTTGGCGGACAAGCTGGACACGCTGGTTGGCTTTTTTGCCAACGATGAGAAGCCGACTGGCTCAAAGGATCCTTTTGCTCTCCGCCGACAAACCTTGGGGATAATCGCTCTCATTGTACACAACGCGCTGCGTATGCCGCTCGGCCGGATTATTGGTCGGCACGACTTCCTCGTAACCTATTCGGCTTATAACGCAGGTCAGGCACTCGGAACGGGTGCTCTTAATGAGCTCTACACCTTCTTCGCCGACCGCCTCAAGGTTCAGCAGCGGGAGGCCGGCGTCCGCCACGATCTGATCGACGCCGTGTTCTCTCTCGGGAACGAAGATGATCTCGTGCGGCTTTTAGCCCGGGTGAACGCCCTGCAAAACTTCATCGCCACGCCGGATGGCGCGAACCTCCTCGCCGCCTACAAGCGCGCCGCCAACATTCTCAAGAAGGAAGACTGGCACGGCACCGAAGGCCAGATCGCACAGACCGGCGAGGAAGACCCGCTCGCCTTGGTCGACGATCCGGACCTGAAGGCGGTGATCGACGCCAAGATGGCCCAGCGCCACTCCGGCCAGCACGCCTACACCCCCGAACCCGCGGAAATCGCCCTGGCCGATTCGCTGGATAAGGCCGAACCGCGCGCCGCCGCCGCCGTCGCCGCCGAGGATTTCGAGGGCGCGATGGCCGCGCTGGCCACCCTGCGCGCGCCCATCGACTGCTTCTTCGAGGAAGTCATTGTAAACGACCCGGATCAGGACAAACGCGCAGCCCGGCTTGACCTGCTTGCGCGGTTCCGCGCTGCTGTGCACAACGTGGCCGACTTCTCGCAGATCGAGGGGTAGTCGAGAGGGGCTCAGCGCACGATGATCGCGGACCAGGATATCGCCGGCGCGGCACACGCCGGCAACGCGGGCGCCAACGCGGGCCACCTTCGCACCGTCTACACCTTTGGCGGCGGCGTCGCTCACGACGATCCGCGCACGCGAGATAAAACCATCACCGGCGGCAAGGGTGCCAACCTCGCCGAAATGGCCACGATCGGCCTGCCTGTGCCCCCCGGCTTCACCATCACCACCGAAGAATCCGTGCGCTACCTGCAGGAAGGCGCGGATTTCTCAGCCGAACTGCGCGCCGCCGTGGCCGAGGCGCTGACCCATATTGAGCGCACCGTGGGCAAAAGTTTCGGCGATCCCGGCGATCCGCTGCTTGTCTCCGTCCGCTCGGGCGCGCGCGTCTCGATGCCCGGGATGATGGACACCGTCCTCAATCTCGGGCTCAACGACGAGACGGTGCAGGGCCTCGCCGCCACCAGCGGCGACGAGCGATTCGCGTGGGATAGCTACCGCCGCTTCGTGCAGATGTATTCGGACGTGGTGCTCGGCCTCGATCACGGCCTGTTCGAGGAAGCGCTCGAATTCGCCAAGGAAGAGAACGGCTATTACGCCGATACCGAGATGAGCGCCGAAGACTGGCGTACCCTCGTGGCTGAATACACCGCCATCGTCGAGCGCGAGCAGGGCGCCCCGTTCCCGCAGGACGTGTACGAACAGCTGTGGGGCGCCATCGCCGCCGTGTTCGACAGCTGGGATTCGGACCGCGCCAAGGTCTACCGCCGCTTGAACGACATTCCCGGAGGCTGGGGCACCGCGGTCAACGTGCAGGCGATGGTGTTCGGCAACATGGGCGAAACCAGCGCCACCGGCGTCGCCTTCACCCGCGATCCCGCCACCGGCGAAAAGGTCTATTACGGCGAATATCTGGTCAATGCGCAGGGCGAGGACGTGGTCGCCGGCATCCGCACCCCGCAATATCTCACCCGCGCCGCCCGCGAGGCCGCCGGGGCCGAGCCCGCCTCGATGGAAGAGGCGCTCCCCGCCGCGTACCAGGAACTCGCCGCCGTGTTCGATCTGCTCGAGCGGCACTACCGCGACATGCAGGATATCGAGTTCACCGTGCAGCAGGGCAAGCTGTGGATGCTGCAGACCCGCTCGGGCAAGCGCACCGCCAAAGCCGCGCTGAAGATGGCGGTGGACATGGTGGCCGAGGGATTGATCGATGAGCGCGAGGCCGTGCTGCGGGTGGATCCGATGGCGCTCGACCAGCTGCTGCACCCCACGCTCGATCCCACCGCCCCGCGTGACGTGATGACCCGCGGCCTGCCCGCCAGTCCGGGCGCCGCATCGGGCCGCATCGTGCTCGACGCCGATACCGCCGAAAGCTGGTCCGCCCGCGGCGAAAAGGTGATCCTAGTCCGCGTCGAAACCAGCCCGGAAGACATTCATGGCATGCACGCCGCGCAAGGCGTGCTCACCGCGCGCGGCGGCATGACCAGCCACGCCGCAGTGGTCGCGCGCGGCATGGGCCGCCCCTGCGTCTCGGGTGCCTCGGCCGTCTCGATCGATCTCAAGGCCCGCACCCTGCACATCGCCGGCCGCGATCTGGCGGAGGGCGACACGATCACCCTCGATGGCGCCCGGGGCGAGGTGATCGCCGGCCAGGTGCCCACCATCGAGCCGCAGCTGGATGGCGATTTCGGCATCCTGATGGAATGGGCCGATCGCCACCGCCGCCTCAAGGTGCGCACCAACGCCGAAACGCCGGTGGATTGCCGCATGGCCCGCCAGTTCGGCGCCGAGGGCATTGGCCTCTGCCGCACGGAGCACATGTTCTTCGATACCGGACGGATCAGCGCGGTGCGCCAGATGATCCTGGCCGAGGACGAGGCCGGCCGCCGCGCCGCGCTGGAAAAACTGCTGCCCGAACAGCGTGCCGATTTCACCGCCATCTTCACCACCATGGCGGGCCTGCCCTGCACGATCCGCCTGCTCGATCCGCCACTGCACGAGTTCATGCCGCACGGCGAGGCGGAGTTCGCGGATCTGGCCGAGACCATCGGCGTCAGCCCCGATCACCTACGCCGCCGCGCCAACGAGCTGCACGAATTCAACCCCATGCTCGGCCATCGCGGTTGCCGCCTGGGCATCACCTACCCCGAAATTTATGAGATGCAGGCCCGCGCCATCTTCGAGGCCGCCTGCGACGTCACCGCGCAGGGCGGAGATCCTGTCGTCCCAGAGGTTATGATCCCGCTCGTCGCCACCCGCCGCGAGCTGGCAATCCTCCGCAAGCTGGTGGACGAGACCGCCGCGCAGGTATTCGCGGAAAAGGAGCGCACGCTCGATTACCTCGTCGGCACGATGATCGAACTGCCCCGCGCCGCGCTGATGGCGGGAGAGATCGCCGAGGAGGCCCGGTTCTTCTCCTTCGGCACCAACGATCTCACGCAAACCGTACTCGGCGTCAGCCGCGACGATGCCGCGCGCTTCCTCTCGGTCTATGTCGAAAAGGGCATCTACCCGCGCGATCCCTTCGTCAGTCTCGATATCGAAGGGGTGGGCCAGATGATCGCGCTCGCGGCCGAGCGCGGCCGCGCCGCCCGGCCCGATCTTAAACTGGGTATCTGCGGCGAACATGGCGGCGATCCGGCCAGCATCGCCTTCTGCGCCGCGCTCGGCCTCGATTACGTCAGCGCCTCACCCTACCGCGTCCCCATCGCCCGCCTCGCCGCCGCCCAGGCCGCATTGCGGGGCTGAGGCGAGAACGCAACCAGCCGATCTCCCACGCGAGCCCGGCAAATGCTCCGAAAGGAAGGCCTAGGCAGGCGAATAGCGAAGAAAGGGTGGGTAGCGGAAGGGCAGCTTCTACCCCCTCAGCCTTGTCGGTGAGTTCCACTTCTGACAGTTCAAGCCTCGGCAGACACGCCCTCATCAGTCCGGCAAGTCGAGGGTCCAAAGGGAGCGGAACACCGCATGAGAAAATTCGCCGTCGTTCTTTTGGTCGTGGCAGCTCTGCTGCTGGTGGTCGTTCTCGTCTCGCTGATCCCGAGCGACCAATGGTTCATCAGAACGATCGACCTCGTGCGTGAACCCATGGCCTATCTCGCTGCGCTGCTTCTGCTCCTGGCACTGTTCGCCGGGTCGCGTTGGCGCTGGGCGACGGTTGCGATGTTCGCCTTGGTCATCGGCATCACCATTTGGCGTATATGGCCGTATTCGGCCTTGGCGGGGACGCAGCTCGAGCTTGCCGAGGGTGCGGCGACACCGGAAGGACCCCGCTGCTTTTCGGCCATGGCGGTCAACGTGAAGGTCAAGAACACGCAATACGCGAGGGTGGCTGAGCAGCTGCGCCGTTACGATCCCGATCTGCTCTTTCTGATGGAGACCGACCAGCGCTGGATTGAGGCTCTCGAGCCAGTTCTGTCCGAATATGACCATGTTCAGAGGCATCCTCAGCCCGAAGCTTTCGGACTGGTTTTCGCAACGCGCCTGCCGGTGATCAAATCCAATGTCGTCGAGAACACCCATCGCGACACGCCAACGCTTTACGCCACGTTGCAACCGGAAGGCTCGCCGCCCATCGAGTTTATCGGTCTCCATCCCAAGCCGCCCTTGCCGGGGTGGGACACCGAGAGGCGAGACGAGAATATCGTCAATGCCGGCATCCAGACACCAGACCGGCTCCCCAATGCCTTTGTGATGGGTGACTTCAACGACGTGCCTTGGTCTCGCACGACCACCAAGTTCCGCGAGACCGGGGACTGGCGCGACCCGCGGATCGGGTGTGGAACCTATCCGACTTTTCCTGCCAACATGTTGCTGGTGGGCTGGCCTCTGGACCAACTCATGCTGAAGGGGGGGCTGCAGCTTACATCGTTTCAAGTCCTCCCCGACAATGGCTCGGACCACCGTGCGGTGCTCGCCAATCTCTGCGTTCCCTCGGATCTTCCGTAATTCCATTTGCTAAAGAAATCGGGCGCGAAACAGTTCTTCGCACGTCTCTCAGTATCCTCTCCATGGATACCTTGAGCCGCTGGTCCGCTCCTGCCTATCAGTGCGCGCGCTCCAAAGGTTGCGAAGTGGGTCGCCAGCCGACGGGCAGCTCTCCCATGTTGATGGAACAGCAAGGCTTTCTCCTCAACAAGCACGACTTGGAAGACGCCCCTCGGCCCAAGCAGACATTTCTGCCGCAAACGCCTGTCGCAAGTTTTCGAAACCGCGCATTCATGCGCCGCCAGCCCGCCCGCTCAGCGTTATGATGTCGCACCGCTCCACCACGCGCCCCTCTGTATGGGCGGCGTCTGCGAAAGCCTTCCGTGCCCGCGCAAGGCCCCGCTTGCCGATCGGCGGCCCGGAACCGGCGAGCACATTGCCCGAGCCTTGCGCCCGCAGATCGCCGATCAGCCGCTCCAGCGATCGATAGCCCACGTTCAGCGTCCGGCTGTCCGCTACCGGGTCGGCGAAGCCGGCGCGCTGCATCAATTGCGCCCCCGCGCGCACGTCGACCATTGGGTGCAACCGTGCCGCCGGCCGCTCGCCATCCGCCGCCAGCATCGCTCCCCTCAGCACGGGCAGGCTGCCCGCACCCACGAAGCTGAAGATGGCGAGCCCACCGGGTACGAGCGCCCGCCGCAGGTGCAGCAGCGCGCCGGGCAGATCGTTCACCGTATCGAGCAACGCCAGGCTGACGATCAGGTCAACGCCGGTGCCGAGCATTTCGGGAGGGAAGGGCGCCTCCTCGTCCAGCGCCAGCTCGCCCGCATCCGGCGCCGGATCGGCCCGCACCACCGCGCCGGCCCCGCGCGCTTCCAGCGCCGCCGTCAGCGCGCCGCCCCGGTCGCCGATCACCAGCGCGCTCCGCGGCTCATGGCGCAGGAAGGCGAGCCGCTCGATCACGTCCTCCACCATGTCGTCCAGCAGAAAGCGCGCGGCACCGGGCTGCCGCTGCATCACCAGCGCCCGGCGCCGAGCGGCCCGGCGGCGCTCTGGCGAGAAGATCGTCGGGGGTGCCTGTACCGTGGTGCCTGCCATGCCGCCCGCCCTGCCGCCGGGCACGCGACCGCGCAAGGCCGCTTGCCGATCCACCGCAACCGCGCCACCTTCGCCGCCGATGAAGCTGGCCGATGCGCTCGCCCCCCTGGTGGACCTCCTCTACCCGCCGCGCTGCCCCTCGTGCGGCGAGGGGCTGGCGGCGCAGGACGGCCTGTGTTCGGCCTGCTGGGGCAAGCTCGATTTCCCGGCCGACCCGGCGTGCCCGGGATGCCTGCGCCCGGTTGCGGGCCATGGCCCCCCTCAGTTCTGCGAAGCCTGCTGCGCCGATCCGCCGCTGTATGATGGCATCGCCGCCGGCACGCTCTATACCGGCGCATCGCGCAGGCTGGTGCTCTCGCTCAAGAACGGGAAGATCGGGCTCGCCCCGATGCTGGCGCGGATGATCGCAGCGCGCCTGCCGCCGCTCGATGGCGAGTGGCTGTTCGTGCCGGTTCCGCTCCACCGGCTGCGGCTGTGGAAGCGCGGTTACAACCAGTCTGCGCTGCTAGCCCGCGAACTCGCCCGGATCCACGGGCAGCGGCTGCTGGTGGAAGGGCTGGTGCGGTCGAAGGCAACCCCGCCGCTGGGCCATCTGAACAAGGCCGAAAGGGCGCAGGCGCTGGCCGGCGTCATCGCGCCCCATCCGCGCCATGCCGCCACCCTCAAGCGTGCGCAGGTGGTGCTGGTGGACGATGTGATGACCAGCGGCGCCACCAGCAACGCCTGCGTGACCGCGCTGCGCGTCGCTGGTGCGCAAACCGTACTGGTCGCCTGCTTCGCCCGCGTACAGCACGATTTGCGCTAGCCGAGCGACCCCGATGCAACCGGTATCTGGCTCCCGTTCAATTGCATTGCACTGCGGCTGCACCCCCAACGCAAGGCGCCCGGAGATCAACCCGGGCGCCCGCGTGACGAAATTCGCTGGACAAAGCGTCGACCCCCCGGAGACGCTGATGCCCAAACCCTCATGCATCCGGCGGTCCGTTGGTCCGAACCATCCGAAACCTCCCCACCTTGGCGCGTATCCGGCGCGATCGGTCGGAAGCGGCTTCACTGGCCGCGCACCGTTCATCCCACCGACAGCACAGGGAACAAAGCCGCTTCACGCGCGACGGTGGATTTTCACCTGCCGCTGTGGTTATCGGGCCACAAGCGCAGGTTTGGGGCATTGCGCCGCCCCCTCGCCAAAGGACCAGACAATTCCACAGCCTTCGAACGAAGTTGCACAGCGGGAGCAGGGGAGCATCTTTCTCCCTCGGTTCGACGCTGCGGGCCTGCTCACCGCCGTGGTGCAGGACAGTGCCAGCGGTGACGTGCTGATGGTGGCCTTCATGGATGAGGAGGCGCTTGCGGCCACCTGCCGGACGGGCCTGGCCCATTTCCACTCCCGCAGCCGCGGCCGGTTGTGGCAAAAGGGCGAGACATCGGGCCACGTGCTGCAGGTCGAGGCGATCGCGGTCGATTGCGATCAGGATGCGCTGGTGCTGCAGGTCCGCCCCGCCGGCCCGGCCTGCCACACGGGCGAGGTAAGCTGCTTCTACCGCCGGCTCGAAGGAGACCGGCTCGTCCGGACCGAACGGTGAGGGGGGAGGGGGCGGTGGTGGTTGGCGTTCCCGCCAAGCCCACCAGCACCGCCTCCCGACAACGCCCTCGCCGAGGCGGGCGCGAACCAGACCAGCCGGAGGCGCCCAAAACCGCGACGCGCCCTGAAACTGCCTGCGCCCTGCTTCAGTGATCGCCAGCAAACCCGGTCAGCGTCCACCGGCCCGGCACGGTCACTCCGCCGGCAGGAACTCCGGCACCGAGAGATAGCGTTCGCCGGTGTCGTAGTTGAAGCCCAGCACGCGCGTGCCCGCCGGCACCTCCGCCAGCTTCTGCCGGATTGCCGCCAGGGTCGCGCCGCTGGAGATGCCGACCAGCAGCCCTTCCTCGCGCGCAGAGCGGCGGGCCATCTCCTTGGCATCCTCCGCATCGACCTGGATCGCCCCGTCGATTGCCCGCGTGCGCAGGTTGCCGGGGACGAAGCCGGCGCCAATCCCCTGGATCGGATGCGGGCCGGGCTGGCCGCCCGAGATCACCGGCGACAGCGCGGGCTCCACTGCAAAAGCCTTCATCTCGGGCCACGCCTTCTTCAGTTCCTCGGCGCAGGCGGTCAGATGGCCGCCGGTGCCCACCCCGGTGATCAGCACCGCCGGGGGCGTCTCGGCGAAATCGGCCAGGATCTCCTGCGCCGTCGTACGCGCGTGAACGGCGATGTTGGCCGGGTTCTCGAATTGCTGCGGCATCCAGGCACCCTCGGTCTCGTCGACCAGCTCCTGCGCCCGGGCGAGCGCGCCCTTCATGCCTTTCTCCTTGGGAGTCAGGTCGAAGCTGGCGCCATAGGCGAGCATCAGCCGCCGGCGCTCGATCGACATCGATTCGGGCATCACCAGAACCAGCCTGTAACCCTTCACCGCCGCCACCATGGCGAGGCCAATGCCGGTGTTGCCGCTGGTCGGCTCGATGATGGTACCGCCCGGCCGCAGCGCGCCCGTGGCCTCGGCATCCTCAACCATGGCCAGCGCAATGCGATCCTTGATCGAGCCGGCGGGGTTGGCCCGCTCGCTCTTCACCCACACCTCATGGTCGGGAAAGAGGCGAGCGAGGCGGATGTGCGGAGTGTTGCCGATCGTGGCAAGGACGTTGTTGGCCTTCATATCGTTCGTTCCTCTCGGCTGTGCCGGTCTTCGTCGAGCGCTGTCTTTTCCGAACCATCCTCGTTGAGGAACTTGGCGGTAAATCGGCGCGCCTGCCGCAATTCGGGGAAAAGCCAGGCCCAGATGCCGGTGATGAATATCGCACCCACGCCGCCGAATACAACCGCCCCCGTCGCGCCCAGCACGGCCGCGGCAAGGCCCGATTGCAGCTCGCCCAACTCGTTCGAGGCGCTGATCGCGAGGCCCGAGATGGCGGAAACGCGCCCACGCTTGTCGTCCGGCGTGTTGAGCTGCACCAGCGAAGAGCGAATAAACACGCTGATCATGTCGGCCGCGCCCAGCGCCGCCAGCAGCGCCAGCGAGAGCAGAAAATCGCGGCTGAGCGCAAAGGCGATTGTCGCCACGCCAAAAGCGACCACCGCCCATAGCATTTTGGTGCCGACATTGTCCTCGAACGGGCGCACCGAGAGGAACGCCGCCACCAGCGCCGCGCCCACCGCCGGCGCGGCCCGCATCAGACCGAGACCTTCAGGGCCCACCATCAGGATATCGCGCGCAAACACCGGCAGCATTGCCGTGGCCCCACCCATCAGCACCGCGAACAGATCGAGGGTGATGCAGCCGAGCAGGAATCGCTCCTGCCGAATGAACCGGAATCCTTCCGTGATCCGCCGCAGCGGGTGCACCGATGGGCCCTCCTGCCGCGCGCGCACCGGCCGCACGCTCATAATCAGCAGGCCCGATCCCAGCAGCATTGCCGCGGACAGGAAATAGGGAGCGGAAGGCTCCCACGCGAACATCAGCCCGCCCACCGCCGGCCCGGCCATCGTGCCCGCCTGCATGGCAATGGACGACAGCGCGATCGCCCGCGGCAGCAGGCGCGGCGGCACGATGTTGGGTGCAATGGCGGAAAGGGCAGGGCCGTTGAACACCCGCGCCGCTCCGTGCCCGGCGGCCAGCGCGAACAGCAGCGGCAGGGTCAGCGCGTCGTTCATGGTGGCGATCGCCAGCGCCAGCGCCAACAGGCAGTCCACGGCATTGGCGCAGAGCACCACCTGGCGCCGGTCAAACCGGTCGGCCGCGAGCCCCGCCACCGGCGTCAGCAGCAGCAGCGGCACGAATTGCGCCGCACCCAGCAAGCCGAGCATGAACGCCGCCTCGGACCGGCCCATGCCATAATCCGCGCGCGCAATGTCGTAGGTCTGGTAGCCGATCAGCACCACCATCGAGAGAGTGGCGAACACCGCCACGAACCGCGCGAGCCAGAAGCGCCGGTAATCGGCGATGGCGAGCGGGCTGCGCGGCTGGGGCGTCGGCGCGGGCGGCACCGGAGCGGCATGGATCACGCCCGCGCCCATGACAGCGCCGCCATGCCCTGCCAAGCGCCGCCTTCGCGCCCACCCGCGCCGATCACCGCCTCAGAGTTGCGACTTCGCGGCACGAGCCTTGCCTTGCATCGGCCGTACGATCCGGCTCAGAGCCACTCCAGGAGCAATGCGCACCAGAAGACGCCCACCTGCGCTAAGCACAAGATACTAAGGTTAATGGGCTCCTTTTGTTCTGCTCGATACTGCTCCTGAAGGTACGATCTGCCCGCATGCGCTCGAGAAGCGGCTCCATGACCGGGTTCAAACGGCCCTCGCGTTGCCGGATCAGGTCCGCGCATGCATCACCTCGGTCTGGGCCATGGTCCGAGCCGCGTACTGCTCGGTCAGCCCAATGGCTTTTGCGGCACACCCGCAAGCATTGTGTTGCGCGGAACGTCCTTCGTCACCACCGATCCCGCCGCGACGACTACATTTATGCCAATGGTGACGCTTGGTACGGACATCGCACCCCAGCTGAGGAAACATCACCCTAAATAGGCACCGGGCCAACCGTGTCGGGTTTTGAACCGGATGCGCGATGCAACAAGACGACGCTGCCATCATGGCCACTGATCCAAGCGCCACGATCCATACCGTACTGCCGGTCGCGGTCAGATAGGGGTCGGTGAACAGATTGTCCGAAGCCATGTGGTGCCATCCCGAAATGACGGGATCCCCTGTGTCGCTTGAGAAACTCGGCCCATTCCTCAGGGCTGGGGGACGCCAGCTTGCGCCAGAGCCATACGTTGTTGCCCAGCGAGAGGCCCGGCGGCGAAAAAGGCGCGCAAGAACATTCAGGATCTCGGCCCCTTCCAACTTGGCCCGCTGTGTAACGGCTTTCGCAAGCCGGCGGCGATCAGGCGCGCCGCCGCAGCCTTTTGTTGGGCTGCATGGCCAACAGCATCGCGGCAAAATCGTCGGGGCGAAGGATTCGCTCGAACTGAAAGCCGGCGCGCTCGTCGATGGTCCACGCGCAGCAGCCCTCCAGCCGGCCGATTACCGGCAGGCGAACGACCACCCGGTCACCCCGCGCCAGCCCGGCCACCCGATCGAGCATGAAACCGTGAGTCGAAATGTTGCACAGGTGCATCTCGATCTCTCCCCGGCCGAGATGGTCACCCGTGGTTGCGTAATCCACCGGGCAGCGGGTCGCTCGCCGCATGTCGGTGACGCAAAGCTGCGCTTTTGCCTGCATGATCCGCCTGAACGTCATTGATAGGCGCTATCTCGCAGGAAAAGCTGACGAAACCGTAAAGGCACTTCGAACAGTGTTGTGCCTTTCAGGCGCCACGCAGCACCCCGTGCCGCTTGCGCCCTACGCTCAGCTTGCGCTCCTCGCCCGGTGCCAGCGCAATCAGCAGGGCCGGATCAGCCATCGGCTCGTTGTCAATCCGCACCGCGCCCTCGGCGATCTTGCGCTTGGCCTCGCCGTTCGAGGCGGTGAAACCGAGCGCGGTGCAGGCCTGGCCCAGCCGAATACCCTCGGGCGGCACCGCAAGCACCGGCAAATCGTCGCCCAGGCCCCCGCCCGCAAATGTCTCTGCCGCGCTCGCCTCGGCCCCCTGCGCCGCCGAGCGCCCCCGCACCAGCGCGGTCACCTCGTTGGCGAGCACCACCTTGGCCGCGTTGATCTCCGCGCCTTTAAGCGCCTCCAGCCGGGCGATTTCGTCCAGCGGCAGATCGGTGAACAGGCGCAAGAAACGGCCCACATCCCGGTCGTCGACATTGCGCCAATATTGCCAGAAATCGTACGCTGGCAGCATATCTTCGTTAAGCCAAACGGCGCCCGCCACCGTCTTGCCCATCTTGGCGCCGTCGGCGGTGGTGAGCAGCGGAGTGGTCACGCCGTACACCTCGGTGCCGTCCATCCGCCGCGCCAGCTCGATCCCGTTAACGATGTTGCCCCACTGGTCGCTGCCGCCCAGCTGCAACCGGCAGCCGTGCCGCTGCGCCAGAACGTGGAAGTCGTAGGCCTGCGTGATCATGTAGTTGAATTCGAGAAAGCTCAAAGATTGCTCGCGATCCAGCCGCTGCCTGACCGAATCGAAGCTGAGCATCCGGTTGACCGAGAAATGCTGCCCCACCTCGCGCAGGAAGGGGATGTATTGGAGGCCATCGAGCCACTCGGAATTGTCGAGCATGATCGCATCCGCCGGCCCGTCCCCGAAGGTCAGGAACCGCTCGAACACCCGCTTGATCGAGGCGATGTTGGCGGCGATCACCTCGCCCGTCATCAACAGCCTCGCCTCATCCTTGAAGCTCGGATCGCCGATTTTGCCCGTACCGCCGCCCATCAAGACGATCGGCTTGTGCCCCGCCTGCTGCAACCGGCGCAGCAGCATGATCTGCACCAGCCCCCCCACATGCAGCGATGGCGCGGTGGGATCGAAGCCGATATAGCCCGGCACCACCTGCCGCCGGGCAAGCGCATCGAGCGCCGGCGCGTCGGTCAGCTGGTGCAGATAGCCGCGCTCGTCGAGCAGGCGGAGGAGGTCGGACTGGTACTGGCTCATGGCGCCCTCTGTTCAGCCGCGGGCGCCTAGCATGCGGAGGCGCGCGTGCAAACGCATCGGCTGATCCCCCACCCCAAGCACCCTCCGCTAGCGGTGAGCGCAATCGAGGCGTGCGTCATTGGCCAGCAGGAACATTGGCTGCTGCTGCGCTGGCGGGTGGAGCATGCCGCAAAGCTGGCCGTGCCGCCCTTCGCCGGACGGGGCCGGGCGGACGGCCTGTGGCGTACCACCTGCTTCGAGCTGTTCCTGCGCTCCGAAGGCGGCACCGCCTACACCGAGTTCAACCTCTCCCCCTCCGAACGATGGGCCGCCTACGATTTCACCGCACCCCGCACCGGCATGCGCGAGCGGCCAATCCCGCGCGAGCCCGCCTGCAACCTGCGGCGCGGCGGCACGGTGGCAATCTTCGATGCCGCCATTCCGCTCGCAGTGCTGCCCCAAACGCCCGCCGCCATGGCCCTCACCGCGGTGATCGAAGAGGAGAGCGGCACCCTCACCTACTGGGCGCTCGCTCACCCGCCCGCCGCGCCGGATTTCCACGATCCGGCTTGCTTCACCGCCACGCTTGCGGCACCGCCCCCCGCATCTGAGGAGGGCGCATGAATTTCGGCATCGATCGCCTGCTGGCCGATCCGGCCCTGCTGCGGCAGCTTTCGGGCAAGCGCGTCGCGCTCATTGCCCACCCGGCCTCCGTCACCGCCGATCTCACCCATTCGCTCGACGCGCTGATCGCCGCAGGGGTGGAGGTCAGCGCCGCCTTCGGCCCGCAGCACGGGATCAAGGGCGACAAGCAAGACAACATGGTCGAAACGCCGGACGAGGTCGATCCGGTTTACGGCATCCCGCTGTTCAGCCTCTATGGCGAGGTCCGCCGCCCGAACGGGCAGATGATGAGCACGGCCGATGTGTTCCTGTTCGATCTGCAGGATCTCGGCTGCCGCATTTACACCTTCGCCACCACGCTGCTCTACGTGCTCGAAGAGGCCGCGCGCACCGGCAAGACCGTGTGGGTGCTCGATCGTCCCAACCCCGCCGGGCGACCGGTCGAAGGTACGCTGCTGCTACCCGGGCAGGAAAGCTTCGTGGGCGCCGGGCCGATGCCGATGCGCCACGGCCTCAGCCTGGGCGAGCTGGCCGCCTGGTTCGTGCGGCATTACGCGCTGGCGGTCGATTGCCGGGTGATCGCGATGGAGGGCTGGGAGCCCGATACCGCGCCCGGCTACGGATGGCCCGAACACCGCATCTGGATCAACCCCAGCCCCAACGCAGCCAGCCTCAACATGGCCCGCTGCTATGCCGGGACGGTGATGCTGGAGGGCACCACGCTCTCCGAAGCGCGCGGCACCACCCGCCCGCTGGAGGTGCTGTTCGGCGCGCCTGATCTCGATCCCGCCGCGGTTCTGGCCGAAATGCGCCGACTGGCCCCCCAGTGGCTGGTCGGCTGCGCGTTACGCGAATGCTGGTTCACCCCCACCTTCCACAAGCACTCAGGAACGCTCTGCAACGCCCTGATGATCCACGCCGAAGGCCGCTTTTACCATCCCGCAGCCTTCCGCCCATGGCGGCTGCAGGCACTCGCCTTCAAGGCCATCCGCCGGCTCCACCCCGATTACGAGCTCTGGCGCGATTTCGCCTATGAATATGAGTTCGATCGAATGGCGATCGACGTGATCAACGGCGGCCCCGGTTTGCGCGAATGGGTCGACAATCCGGCCGCCATGCCAGGCGATCTGGAAGCGCTAACCGCGCCAGACGAGGCGCGCTGGCGTGAGGAAAGCGCCGAACTGCTGCTCTACTGAGCCGGCAGGCGCCGCAACATCGGCGGCCCCTTCGGCCGGCTGGGCAGCGGGCGAATGTCGCTGACATTGTCCTTCATCACCAGCACGCTGCACCCTTCGATCCGCTTGTCCACCCCAGCGATCAACAACGGCTCTTCCGGCTCGGCCATCTCGCGCTGCAGCCGCAGCAGCCCGCGCTCCTCGCGCACCAGGGTGATCCGGTCTCGGCAACCGTCGGGCGCAGGCGCGGGTGTTTGGTAGCGCAGGGCAGGTGGCGAGGGCGGGGCGTCTTCGAGCGGTGAGGGGCTATCCGCACCCAGCGCCATTACCGGCACGGTGAGCGCAACCAGCGGCAGGAACAGACGCATGCGATTTCTCCTTGCCCTTCACCCTACCACAGCCACCGGCCCCGCCCAAGCGGATCGGATCAGTCCTGTGCCACCAATGGCGCGGGCGGCTGCCCCTCATGCCGCTCCAGCGGCAGGTCGATCATTGCCCAGTCCCGGCCCCCAACGGTCTAGATCGCCCTTCGCGGCGCCAGCCTGTGACCTGGCTCCAGGCAGCCGAGCCGCACCGTCCGCAGTTGCGGCTGGGCCGAGCTCTGCACCATCACCGGCGTTCCGCAAAGGCCGCGGAATGCTGGGTCAGGATCTCACCCCCCGTCGCGCCGCATGCACAGCACCCTCGCAGCTCCGCTCCGCCCTCATTCCGCTCCGCTGCCCGCGAGCGCCAGCACCCGCTGCGCCATCAACTCCAGCCGCAAACGGTCCAGCGGCGCCGCAGGGTCGTTCCAGCCCAACGTCAGCACATGCCACGCCCCCGCCCGGTCGCGCAGCAGCCAGCTCAAATTGAGCACGCCCGGCTCCGATCCGCCCTTGTAGCCGACATAATCCCACGCCGAGCGCAAGCCCTGCGGCAGCGCCGGGCTCACCCCCAGAACCGCAAGCGCCGTTTCGTCCTCCAGCGCTGCGATCCGGCCGAACAGCCGCGCAATGTCCTGCGCTGAGGCGAACCACTCCACCTCCAGCGCCCTCGGCCCCGCCGCCAGCGCCGCTTCGGTCGCGGCAAGATCGGGCGCCTGCCCGCCAAGCCCCGTAAGCGTTGCCCGGCGCCCTGCCGCATCCGCCGCCGCATAGCCCGCGGCCTCGGCCGGCTCGGCAGCCTTCAGCAGGAAGAACTCGCGCGTGGTCAGGAACGGGCGATTACGCTCCGGCGCAGCATGGCCAGCGGCAACCAGCTCGGCCTCCACCGCCTCGCGCCCGAGCACCGCGATCAGCTGGTCGGTGGCGGTGTTGTCGCTCTGCGCGATCATCAGCACCGCCAGCGTGTGCAGCGTCAGCGGAGCGCCCCGCGGCCAGTCCTGCAACAACCCGCTCGGCAGCGAGCGCTGGTCGAGCGCCACCACCTCGTCCCACCGATGCTCGCCGGAGGCCACCGCCTGCGCCAATGCCGCAAGCACATAGAGCTTGAAGGTCGAACCGATCGCCAGCGGCCGCTCCGCCTCATGCGCCAGCAGCGGCGCGCCCCCCGCCAGCGGCACGAACAGCGCGCTTGCCACGCCCGGCAGCGCCCGCAACTCGCCCAGAAGCTCCTCCGCATTCGCCTCCAGCGGAGCGAATTCGCTCAGCCGCAGCCCGATGATCCGAAACGGCTCGCCTGCCTCAAGCTGCATTCCGCCGCTGGCGATGGCGCGCTCGAACCGCAGCTTAATGCGCGCAATGCCCGGACCCACCGGCTCCACGCTCTCGATCCCCAGCAGCGAACCGAACTGCGCCGCCATCTGCGTGTTCATCGCGTGCAGCTGTGCCTCGGGCACCGCCGCGAGGAAGGCGGGGGCGAACACATCTTCAGCCGGCGTGCTCGCCTGCAGCACCGCCACCGCTTCGCGCAGCCGCGTCTCGAGCAGCGTCTGCCCCTCGGTGGCCCGCTGCTCCTGCGCCACGCTCACCCCCGGCATGGCCAGCAGCAGCAAGGCGGCGGCAATTCTGTCGAACATCGCATTTCTCCCTCCGTCCAGCCCGTCGGCCGCCCCAGCAATCAGGCGTCGATCAAGTCCCGGTCCAGCTCGCCCGCGCGGTTCTGGATAAAGTTGAAGCGGTGCTCAGGGTTGCGCCCCATCAGCTGGTCGACCAGTTCCTTCACCGCATGCCGCTGCTCGTTCTGCTCGGGCAGGGTGATGCGGATCATGCCGCGGGTGCGCGGGTCCATCGTGGTCTCGCGCAATTGCTGCGGGTTCATTTCGCCGAGGCCCTTGAACCGGCTCACCTCCACCTTGCGCCCCTTGAACATGGTCCGTTCCAGCTCGGCGCGGTGCTCGTCGTCGCGGGCATAGGCGCTCTCCTTGCCCGCCACGAGCCGGTAGAGCGGCGGGGGGGCGGGGGGGGGGG
>PPFU01000670.1_pt1 | contig 40068 bp, 33 predicted proteins | sample 1535991 | NCBI WGS metagenome assembly PPFU01 (sample SAMN04901290, study PRJNA319586) | Hypolithon metagenome, whole genome shotgun sequencing project. | isolation source: Antarctic Hypolithon | place: Antarctica: Miers Valley | collected 2014
GAGCGACTCAACGGCGATGCTTTTTGCATCCAGTTCGGTATGCAGCAGCAGCGCCCGTGCAGCCGACAGGGCATACATGCCGCCGGAGCCGATCGCGACCAGGCCGTCTTCCGGCTCGATGACGTCGCCAGTGCCGCTGACGATCAGTGATGTTTCCCTGTCGGCGACGGCCAGCAGCGCTTCGAGCTTGCCGAAGCGGCGTTCGGTACGCCAATCCTTCGCCAGTTCGACCGCGGCGCGGGTCAGCTGCCCGTGTTTTTCGAGTTTCGATTCAAACAATTCGAACAGGGTGAACGCATCGGCCGCCGCGCCCGCGAAACCGGCCAGCACCTGGCCGTCCTTGCCCAGCCTGCGCACTTTTTTTGCATTGGCCTTCATCACCGTATTGCCGAGCGTGACCTGCCCATCGCCCGCGACCACGACGCGGCCGTTGCGGCGCACCGAGACGATGGTGGTGGCGTAGAAGGTGTTGGGATCGTGGCTGGGGGCCATGCGAACTCCTCTGGGCGAGTTGTCTGGATGGGGGTGCGAGGCGTTGGGCGCAAGGGCGCTTTCTTCCTTCTCCTTCGCGAGAAGGCGGGGCGAAGCGCCGGAAGACGGAAAGGACTTCCAGGCCGCAGCGCACGTTTGCTGGCGAGTCGTTTTCCCGCCCTCATCCGCCCCCGAAAAAGCATTCGGGGGCAGGCTCTTCGGCACCTCGCTTCGCGACCCGGCCCTGGGCAGCACGCAGTGCGTTCAGGCATGCGCGAGCCGGTGGCTCGCAAGCCGCACGACACCTCACCCCGAAGGGAGAAGGACAAGCAGGGCTAGCGCTTCCGCTTGGCGCGCGGATGCGCCGCGTCGTACACCTTCGCCAGATGCTGGAAATCCAGGTGCGTGTAGATCTGCGTGGTGGCGATGTCGGCGTGGCCGAGCAGTTCCTGCACGCCGCGCAGGTCGCCGGAGGATTCCAGCACATGGCTGGCGAAGGAGTGCCGCAGCAGATGGGGATGCACGTCCTTGAACAGGTGCTGGCGGCGCGCGAGCAGTTTGAGCCGCAACTGCACGGCGCGCGGCGAGATGGCGTTGCCGGCGCGGCCCGGAAACACCGGCGTATGGCTGTTCGCGGGGGCCAGTTCGGCCTTCCACGCCGTGAGCGCGGCGCACGCGTGAGAGCCGACGGGAATGCTGCGTTGCTTCCCGCCCTTGCCATCGACGGTCACGAGCCCGCCATCGAGGTCCAGCGCACCCCAACGCAGCGTACACAGCTCGCTCAGGCGCAGGCCGGAGGAATAGAACAGTTCGAGCAGCGCGCGGTCGCGCAGGCCGAGCGGACCATCGACGGGCACTTCGACCAGGCGCACGGCTTCATCGGCGTCGAGCACCTGCGGCAGTTTGCGCGGCGCCTTGGGCGCACGGATGACGGCGGCGGGATTGCTGGCGATGCGGCCGTGTTTGAGCAGCCATTGGTAGAAACTCCTGCATGCCGACAGGCGGCGTTGCAAGGTCTTGGGCGACAGCTTGCGGCGATGTCCGGCGACGACGAACGCGCGCAACTGCTCGGTGTGCACGGCAGTGATGTCGTCGCTGCCCTGTTCCTGCGCCCATGTTTGCAGTGCGAGCAAGTCGCGGCGATAGGCATCGAGGGTGTGACCGGACATCTGCCGCTCGACGCGCAGATGGTTGAGGAATTCGTCGATGGCCGGCGCGGTCATCGCGCGCCGCGATAACGGCCCAGTGCGGCGGCAAACGCTTCGCCCATCATCCGCAGGAAAAGCGTCCCCATGCCCGGATAGAACCGGTTCGGATCGCGGCTGCCGACGGCGACCAGACCCACGCCCGGCAGCGGCAGCAACGCGCTCGATTGGACTTCGTCCACGCGCGCGCCGTAAAGCAGGGCCTGCTTTTCGGGCTGCAGCCGGCCGCACAGCGGTTCGCCATCCGTGAGGCAATCCCGGAACGGGCCGAGCGCCTTGTCGTCCTGCGGCAACACCTGCAACCAGTCGACATCGTCCAGGCCCGCGACCGGCTCCAGCAGCACGATGCGCACCAGATCGCCGTTGAAATCCACGGTCAGCGTCGCGGCCATCGCGCGCACGGTGTCGGCCGCGTTGTCCTGTTTCAGCAGCGCGAGGGTGAGTTGCTGCGTGCGCACGGCGAGGCGTTCGTTGTCCTGCGCGTTGCCGGACAACTCCTGCAGCCGGCGCGACAGTTCGCGATTCTTGTCGCGCAGGATTTCCAGCTGGTAACTCGCCAGCGACGCGGCCGGGCCGTCGTCGCGCGGCACCACCAGGCTCACCGACAGGTCCGGAAACTGCTGCAGGAATTTCGGATGGCGGCGCAACCACGCGGCGACTTCGTGCGCGCCCAGTTTTTCCTGCGTGCCTTTGTCGAACATGTCGCTCATTGCAGCCATTCCCCATCGAATACGAATGTCGCAGGCCCGGTCATCCTGACGTTGCCGCTGTCCGGATCATAATTGATGTGCAGATCGCCGCCAGGCAGCGAGACGATCACGCCGTGATCGCTGCCCACGCGGCCGCGGCGCGTCAGGACGGCGACCGCGGCGCACGCACCGCTGCCGCAGGCCAGCGTTTCGCCGACGCCGCGTTCGTACACGCGCAGCCGGATGCGGTCGCGCGACACGACTTCGGCGAAACCGACATTCGCCGACTCGGGAAAAACACGATCCTGCTGCACGCGCGCGCCGATCGACTCGACGTCTGCGGCGTCGACATCCAGCACTTCGATCACCGCATGCGGGTTGCCCATCGACACGGCGCCGAAACGGATGGGTTGTCCATCGAGTTCGACGCCGTATTCGTCCTGCGCATCCACGAACCCCTGCAACGGGATTGCCTGCGGCGTGAACTGCGCCACGCCCATTGCGATTTCGTAGTGGTCATCCCCCATGCATTCGATCGCATGCGTGCCCGAGGGGCTTTCCAGATTGAACCGATACTGTCCGGCGCTGCCATCGCGCACCAGCCACGCCGCCACGCAGCGCGCGCCGTTTCCGCACTGCTGCGATGGCGAGCCGTCGCTGTTCCAGATGCGGTAACTGGCAAGGGCATCCGTGCCGCGCGGCTGCTCGATGGTGAGGATCTGGTCGCAGCCGATACCAGTATGGCGATCGGCGATTGCGCGGCACAGGTCCGCCCCCTTCGACAAGCCCAGCGTGAGCGCGGCGTTGTCGCGCAAGTCGAGCACGACGAAATCGTTGCTCGCGCCGTGCATCTTGCTGAACCTGAAATTGCCAATTCCGATACAGGCGGGCGACACCATCGGCATGCTCATTGCCCGTTGCTCAGGTCGGCGTGGCCGATACCGGACCCTCATCGGCGGGCGGCGCGATCTCTTCGACAGGCGCGGGATCGGCCGGATCGGTGGGCGGCGGCGATTCGACGGGAGGCATGACCTCCTCAACCGGCACGGGTCTCTGCGCAGAGACCAGAGAGCCTTTGTTGCCGCAGGCGCAGAGCGCGAACGCAGCCAGCACGACGAATGCGATGTGGAGGTTGTTCATGTGCGCAAGTGTAGCCCGGCGCAATGCCGCAGCGAAGTTGCATGCGTGTCCATGCTGCTGCATCAGTCGGCCGTGACCAACACGTCGTGGCCCGCGCGCAATTCGCCATACACGGCGTCGGTTTCCGGACGCACGCCATGCCAGCGCGCGAAGCTTTCGGCGGCCTGCTCGACGAGCATGCCGAGGCCGTCGATGGCGTCGTGCGCACCATGCGCGCGCGCCCACGACAGGAAAGGAATCGCGGCCTCGCCGTAGCTCAGGTCGATTGCAGCGGTGCGGCGGCCGGCCAGCGAGGCGGGAAACGCCGGCAGGCGACCATCGCGCGCGGCCGAGGTCGCGTTGACGATCAGGTCGAATTCGCCGAGCGCAGCCAGATCGTCGAGGTAACGCGGATGCACGCGCCCCGGCTCGCCGAGGCTGTCGACCAGCGCGTCGGTGCGTTCAGGCGTGCGGTTGACGATGAACAGATCGCCAATGCCGGCTTCAAGCAAGGCAGGTGCGACACCGCGCGCGGCTCCGCCTGCACCGATCAGCAACGTGCGCCGCGCCCGCAGATCGAGCGCATGGCGTCCGGTGAGATCGCGCACCAATCCCGCGCCGTCCGTGTTGTCGCCGTGCCAGGTCTCGCCATTGCGCACCAGCGTGTTGACCGCGCCGGCGCGGCGCGCGCGTTCGGTGACGTCGTCGCACAGCACGAACGCGGCCTGTTTGAGGGGCAGCGTGATGTTGGCGCCCGCACCGCCGCTGTCGGCAAAGGCCGATAGCGCATCGCTGAGCTGCCCGGGTTCCGCATCGATGGCGACGTAAAGGACCGGGATGCCAGTCTGCTGGCCGAACGCGGCGTGGATGCGCGGCGACAGCGAGTGCGCGACCGGGTGCCCGAAGACGGCGTAATGTTTGCTCATCGTTGCTCCTGTTGCCTTCTTTTTTTGCTCGTCATTCCCGCGAAAGCGGGAACCCATGCGGGAACATTTCCAGATTGCCAGAACTGCTCTGCGTTGGGTTTACCGGCATGGGTTCCCGCTTTCGCGGGAATGACGAGCAAGACCAGGCGTTGATGGTCAGTCCAGCTGTTGCAGTGCCACCGCCGCGTCCAGCGCGAAATACGTCAGCACGCCATCCGCGCCGGCGCGCTTGATCGACATCAACGACTCCAGCATGCACGCGCGCTCGTCGAGCCAGCCGTTCTGCGCGGCCGCCTTCAGCATCGCGTACTCGCCGCTGACCTGGTAGACGAAGGTCGGTGCACCGAATTCGTCCTTGACCCTGCGCACGATGTCCAGGTAGGGCAAACCCGGCTTGACCATGATCATGTCCGCGCCTTCGTCGAGATCCAGCGCGACTTCGCGCAGCGCTTCGTCACTGTTGGCGGGGTCCATCTGGTAGGTGTATTTGTTGCCGCCGCCGAGCGCGCTGGCACTGCCGACGGCGTCGCGGAATGGGCCGTAGAAACTCGACGCGTACTTCGCGCTGTAGGCGAGGATGCGCGTGTGCACATGACCGCCTTCCTCCAGCGCCTGGCGGATTGCGCCGATGCGGCCGTCCATCATGTCGCTGGGCGCGACGATGTCCGCGCCGGCGGCGGCATGCGACAGCGCCTGCTTGACCAGCGCATCGACGGTGTCGTCGTTGACGACGTAACCGCTGTCGTCGACCAAGCCGTCCTGCCCGTGCGAGGTGTATGGATCCAGGGCGACATCGGTGATGACGCCAAGTTCGGGGAAGCGCGCTTTCAGGGCGCGGATCGCACGCTGGCACAGGCCGTCGTCGGCCCACGCGGCGGCGGCGTCGAGAGACTTGGCTTCAGGCGCCGTGACCGGGAACAAGGCGAGCGCGGGAATCTTCAAGGCGCTGGCCTGCTCGGCTACGCGCAGCAGGTCGTCGATGCCCACGCGCGCGATCCCGGGCATCGATGCGATGGGCTGGCGCGCGGACAGTTCGTGCACGAACACCGGGTAGATCAGGTCATTGGCGCTCAACACCGTCTCGCGCATCAGCCGGCGCGAAAAATCGTCGCGGCGCATACGGCGGGGGCGGGAATAAGGGTAGGTCATGGCGGCATTCTACGCCGCGCTACCGGGCCTCCTGTCCGTCGTTCCATCCGGCGTAACCGGTGCGCGCATGCGGCTAACGGTGTAGTCGATCGCAAAAAAACCGGCGCCACGAGGGCGCCGGTTCAAAGAGTGCATTGCGAAGTCGCAGGCCGTTACGGCTTGGTCGCACACGCTCTCACTTCATTGGCCTGCGCATTGGTGAGCACGCCGGTCGCAGCCAGGTTGATCGCCACGTCTGCCATGCACTTGCGATAGACGATGCGCGCGCCACCGGCCTGCACGGCGCAGGTCTTGTGCGCGGCGACCAGGGTCGCGCCGGGGGTCTTGCCAACAGGTGCCTGCAACGGGATCGACAGGCTGGTGCACTGGCCGAACGACGCATTGCCGCTGGACAGGGTCCAGCCTTCGTCCTGATACAGCGCAGGCGTCAGGTCGAGGCGGGCGTTGGCGTCCAGGTCTTGGTTGATCGCCGGTTCCATCAACGCGTTCGGGAAATGCGACGTGTCGAAGTGCGAGAACGAGGAGCCGGCCTCGCGCGGATTGGGCGCGTAAAGCTTGGCACGGCCACTGGTGTCGGCGCCCGCGTACTGTCCGGGAATGTTCTGGATCGCCGCGTTGATGCCGCCCCCGATGGCCGCACGGACCGCATCGGCATCGGCCAGGTTGAGGCTGACGGCCGGGATGGTCGCGGTCACGGTCGGATCCTCCGCCATGCCGGGCGCAGTGCCGGGATTGGCCGAAGACGGCACGTTACCGATGATGACCTCGGTCGCCCCCGCGTTCTGCGCATTGACGGTCTTGATTTCGAAAGCGCAGACGCCGCGGTTGATGAAGGCGACCTTGCCGGTCAAGGTGCCCGCCGGGATCGTTTCGCAACCGTCCGCCGTATCAGGCCCGGTGCCGTCGTTGACCAGGACGACATTGCCGTTGAAGTTCGCCGGCGACGCTGGCGGCCCGAACGCGGCCGTGCCGAACGTGTAATTGGCCGTGAGCGCGCCGGTGATGAACAGACGCTGCAATGGGCTCAATGCCGCTGGCACCTGTGCGGTCACGCTGGCGCCGGTCCACACCAGGCCGCCGCCGATCGTGGCGCTGACGCGCTCGGCGTCGGTCATCGACCGCCAGGTCTTGGCGGAAACGTTGTCGTAGACGTTGTTGGAGTAGATGTCGCCCCAGGTCGGCTGCGTGGCGCTTGGCACGGCACCGGTGGCCGTGTTGTAGAAGCCCTGGAAGTTCAGGCCATGGCCGATCTCGTGCATGACCACGTCAAGGAAGTTGATCCTGCCCGCCGGTGTCTTGCCGTCCAGCCCGTAGTACCAGCCGGAATTCTCCAGGCAGCCCGGCGTGCCGAGGTTGGCGTTGAAGTTGCTGTTGATGTCGTTCCTTGTCGGATCCTGATCCGAACCAGCACGGGCATTGGCCAGTGCAGCGCCGTACCAGGTCTCCGGGACGGCACTGGGAAAGGCGCCGTGGATCGTGATCGTGCCGGCCGATCCGAGCACGCCGCTGGAGGCGGTACAGCTTTGCGCGGTGAATTGCGCCTGGACTCTGATTTCGACGCTGCTGGTCAGCACTGCGCCCCACAGGTCCGCCGCGAACTGGTAGGCGATGCGGCGCTGTTCGCCGATGCTCTGGCCGGGATTGCCGCCGATGGGCGCTGCTGGCGTGGGATCGTTGAGGCCGACACCGGGAGCATTCATGTTGACGGGTGTGATGGTTGCTGAATTGGGTCCGCCAGTCAGAGTAGGGCTGAGACTGGAGGAAGTGGAGCGGCCCGCTGCTACCGATGGGCCGGCGACGGCAAGCGCGAGTGCGCAAACAAGTAGGGTCTTATTCATGGACGGCCTCCGCGCTTGTCGGCTGTGGCTGCGGAAGGGTGTCAGCGGCAGCGTTGTGCTGGATGCTGATTGAGCCATCGGCGTTCTGGACCGCAGCAATGTTCACCATGCTGCTTTCGGGAAGGGCCAGCGACACAGACCCATCTTTGGCACGCCGATAAGTCCGATTGGATTCAGCCGTGGTTTTCGGCATCGCAGGCGCAATCGACATACCACTCGCCTTTGGCACCACGGCGCGCAACTGCTGCATTTCGGCAGGCGTCGGCTGGCGCAATTTCCCGGTCTTGGGATCGATGGCGACCTTCACGCCGTGGAAGTACACGGCTTCTTCGGCCGGAGCCGGTTTATCGGCGGCGATGGCCGTGCTGGCGAGCGCTAGGCCCGACACCAGCAGCAGCGGCGTCATGCGGATTCTCATTGGTTCACCCTTGGTGTTTATCAGGAAAAAACGGTCGCTTTCGACAATCGCGTCGATCATGACGTGGAAAACTTGAAGAGCGAGCAGCCCTCCAGCGGTTTCCGAGTGTGCGCCGGAATGGCGGTAAGCTTCAATATTGCAGCGCAACAATTCGGTTCGGAAGGCACAACAGTTCAGCGAACCCGCGTGCGATCTGCATCTGAAATTCGTGCGAGTGCGTACAAGGGGCTTCAGCCGCGATCTCTCGCCCGATACGATTTTCGGGTTTTCCACGTGCGGACAGCGCTTGCGGATGAATTTGCAACCCGCATCAGGTACGCGGCCAACTTTGCGAAGGCCGCGCTAGTGGCCAGGGGCCGCCTTTGCGACAGCGTCGCGGTTCAGATGATCCCGCCACCCAGGTTCAAGCGCACGATCGCCACCAGGATGACGATGCCATTGAGGATCAGTCCGGCCTTGGCGCGGCCGCGTTTTTCGCGCGCGGTCACGGCGATGCCGATGGCGGCGATGAGCGCACCAATGGCGGCGAACGGGATCACGAACCAGTTGCCCCAGCCCAGGAGGGGGATCAGGGCCAGCAACATCCACAGCATCGCGACGATGCCCCATATCAGACTGATCAATCCCATTTCGTTACTCCGTTTCAGTGATGTTGTGGCTTGCAGTTGAGAGTGCACGGAAAGCCAGGTCGCTGGATTCCCGCCTTCGTGTGAATGACGTTTTATTGTCGCGGGATTTCTGAGATTGCATCGAGAACTTCACCGACGTCCGCAATCACGCCACGCCATGCACTCCGTCGATCTCCACGCACAGCTCCCGCCTGCAGATCGCGGCGTGCACCACCAGATGCGGGACGCGGTCGCCGAAGCGCTGGCGCATGGACTCGGCCACCAGCGGCAGGTCGCCGCGGTCGCGTACATAGAGCTTGAGCCGGGTGCCGGGGCCGAAGACGGCCGGTAGTGCCGGCTGCCGCTGTCGCGCGGCGGCGATGAGGCTGTCGAAATTGGCGAAGGTTTCGTCGAGCTGCGCCATCAGTGCGTCTGCGTGTTGCGACGCGTGGCCAACGACGCTGGCCGTGCCCGAGAGCAGCAGCGGCATGCCCTGCCCGGTGGGAGGAAGCATGGCGCGGGCGAAGCTCGGCGGTTGCGGGCCATAGGCGCGTGGGTAGCGGTAGGCACTGACCTGGCGCGGATTCTCGACTGGTGTCCCGGGCGTGGCACCGGCCAACCAGTAGATCTGCAGTACGCGTGCGTCGTCGCAGCGACCGATCGCGGTGGCGGCGGGGAGAAGACTGGCATCCAGATCCCCAAGCCCGCGCGCGCGGCCGATGCAGAACTGCCGGTAGCGTTCGGCGTCGCCGTCGCCCTGCGTGATCGCGTCGAGGTAATTCCAGATGCGCAGCAGGTGCGGCGTGGCGCTGGCGCGGACGAAGCGGGTCAGTGCCGCATAGGCATGTTCGGCGGCATCGCGAAGGCCCGATGCGCTTCCGGTAGTGTCGTCGCCCTCGGCGACTTCGATCACCCCGAACATCATCATCCCGTCCGTGGCCCAGGCGATCTCACCCTCGCGTCCGTGCGACACCGGCGCATTGCTGCGCCATACCTCGAACGGCGCAGCGCCATGCGGCTGCAGCGGCACGCGCAGATAACGTGCGTCCTCCAGCTGCGGCGCGTCGTTGCCGAAGCCGAGCACCGCCAGCACCGTGTCGTCGCGCAACAGCGCCGCCGGCGACGTGGCCGCCACGTAGTTGACGTCCAGCTGTGGCGATGAGGATTTCGGCGATGCCGCCTGCAACGATGGCATGGTCGCGCTCATGGATTGCCCGGCTGCAGGGTGTCGCCCTGCACCTGTACGCGCACTTGCCGGCGTCGGCGCAGCCAGCCGCGCAGCGCCAACGGGGCCATCCCCAATGCGGTCATGGCATAAATCGCGCGGAACAGGCGCAGGCGGCGGCGCACCGGTTTGGAGTCGAACACATCGCCGGCCAGCATCGACACCACCGCCGATTCGACCTGCAGCACGTCCTTGGGATTGGCGAACAGATGTTGCATGGTCGGCGAGGTGAAGCGGTAGATGAACCACTTGAACTCGTCGAGGCCGCGATTCAAGCGCTTTTCCAGCGTACGTTGCAACTGCGCCTCGCGCGCCGGGTCGCGCAGCGCCGCATCCACCATGTCCGCGCCCAGTTCCGCGCTGTGCATCGCCAGGAACACGCCGGACGAGAACATCGGATCGACGAAGGCGTACGCATCGCCGAGAAGCGACCAGTGGCGGCCGTGCATGCGCGTGCATTCGTAGGCGTAGTTGCCGGTGACGTGCACCGGCGCGACGCGTTCGGCGCCACGCATGCGGCGCGCGATCTCGGGCACCGATTCGAGCGTGCGCAACAGGAACGCTTCGGTCTCGCCCCTGCGCTGCTTGAGGTAATCCGGAAAACACACCGCCCCGGCGCTCATCACGTCGTCGCGCAGCGGGATCAACCACGCCCAGCCGTGCTCATGGCGATAGATGCTGATGTTGCCGGCGTCCGCGCCGTCGCGGCGTTGCACACCGCGGAAATGGCTGAACACCGCCGCCGACGCGTGGCGCGCATTGCGCCGCTTGATACCGAGCTTGCTTCCGAGAAACGCGTCGCGTCCGCTGGCGTCGAGCAGGTAGCGCGGACGGAATTGCCGCGTGCCGGCATGCACGGTGATGGCGCCTTCGTCGTCGAAGGCAATGCGATCCACCAGGGCGTCTTCGCGCGCGTCCACGCCGTGCGTCCTTGCATGCTCGAACAGCAGCTGGTCGAACTCCTCGCGTTTCACATGGAAGGCGAAATCGGATGTGGCTCCCAGCGCGCGCTTGAAACTGAAGACGTTGTAGTGCCCCGCATCGGTAGGAAAATCGGCACCGAGCTTGAGCACCCCGATCGCGCGCACCTGCTCCAGCACGCCCAGGCGTTGCAGAATCGGCATGTTCATCGGCAGCAGCGATTCGCCGATGTGGAAACGCGGATGCCTGCCTTTTTCCAGCAGCGTCACCCGCCATCCCTTGCGCGCCAGCAGGGTCGCGGCGGTACTGCCGGCCGGCCCCCCGCCGATCACCAGCACGTCGGGGGTTTCGAAGGCGGGCATCGGCGCCGCGGCGGTGTCCTGCATGGGGGTCGGTTGGGCCTGGTCGGCCGGGTTCGCCTGCACATCCCTGTCGCGTACCGCGTTCATGTCCTGCGCCGCATGTGTCATTCCTGTTCCGGCCCCGCGCATGCGATCATTTCGTCGCTGTGCATGATAACGCGCACCTCGCCGCAACCCGGCCTGCCTGCAGGCCTGCGCGCACTCCATGCGACCTACTGCAACCACTTCTACGGAACCGCCCAACAATGGAATCGTCGCCGCTGACCGCTGCCGAACGTGAACTCGCCGACCTGCTGGTCGAAAGCCTGAACCTGGAAGGCGTCAACGCCGCGGAGATCGATCCCGATGCGCCGCTGTTCGGCGCAGGTCTGGGACTGGATTCCATCGATGCGCTGGAACTGGCGTTGGCCATCAGCAAGCGCTACGGCTTCCAACTCAAGTCCGACAACGAGGAAAACCGCCGCGTCTTCGCCTCGTTGCGCGCGCTCTCTGCGCATATCGAACAGCACAAAGCGGCTTGATCCTTCTCGTACGGGCGGTCCTGGCGGTCGCCTACACGGTCCTGGCGCACCAGGCCAGCGCCCGCCACGACAGCCTGCTGGCGGCAATCGCGATCGGCGTGCTGGTGGCTCTGGTGCTGCTCGCGCCTCTGTGGCAGGGAAGGATCGCGGCGTGGCTCGGTCTCCTTGCGGGAGGGATCGGGGCAGCGTGGCTGATGCAGACGCCATACGTGCATGTGCCGTTGCTGCTGGTGCCGTTCGCCTTCATCGCGCTGGTCGCATGGTGGTTCGCGCGCAGCCTCAAGCCCGGCCGCGTGCCGTTGATCAGCAAGATCGTCGCTGCGCTGGAGAAGACCAGCGCCCAGGCGCTCACGCCCGAACTGCAGCGCTACACCCGCGCGCTCACCGCGGCGTGGGCGGTGCTGCTTGCGGTCATCGGCGTGTCCAACCTCAGCCTCGCGATGATCGCGACGCCGGCGGGATTGCTCGCGCAACTCGGTGTGCAGTCGCCGGTCACGGTGACGCAGGCGCAGTGGTCGTGGTTTGCCAACCTGCTCGACTACGGAATCATGGGCGGCTTCATGCTGGCGGAATATCTGTATCGCAAGCGGCGCTTTCCGGGCCGCTACAAGAACTTCGCCGATTTCGCGCGGCGCATGGCCGGGCTCGGACCTGCGTTCTGGCGCGGTTTCCTGCATTGAGACCCCTTGACCCACCGCTCCTGGTGCAGATCACGACTCGCCGGGCGGATCTGGAATCAGCGTAGGAGCGACGGAAGTCGCGACGACCCGGCAGTCGCGACTTCCGTCGCTCCTACAAATATCTTCGCTGCGTGATAGCGCTTGCGGGCCCGGCAACCGCCCCGCATGCTTTCGCCGATGACCGAATTCCATATCGCCCACGACCACCCCAGCCTTCCCGGCCATTTCCCCGACCGACCACTGGTGCCGGGCGTCGTGCTGCTCGATCGTGTGCTCGATGCAATCGAGGCCGCTCACGGCCCGCTTGGCGCGTTGGCGCTGCCGCAGGTCAAGTTCATGCAGCCGCTGCTGCCCGGCGAAACCGCGCGCATCGAACTCGATGGCGACGCGCCACGTTGGCGTTTCCGCGTATTGCGCGGACTGGATCTGCTCGCCAGCGGTGCGGTCGTCAGTGGCGCAGTGATCGGAAGTGACGCCGTTGCGACATGAGCCCCGCGCAGTGAGCAATGACTGGAAGCATCGGCGCGAAGGCGGCAGCCGGTTCGCGATCTGGCTGATCCGCGGCATCGGCAAATACGGCGGTCGCGGCATTGCGCGCCCGCTGCTGGTTCCCATCACCGCGTATTTCCTGCTGCGCCGCCACGCCGAGCGTCAGGGTTCGCTGACATACCTCAATCGCGTGCTCGGCCGGCGCGCGACGCTGTGGGATGCCGCGCGACACATCCATACGTTCGCCTCGACCATCCTCGACCGCGTATTCCTGCTCAGCGAGGACACGCGCCGCTTCGACGTCGAGATCCGCGGCGTCGACAAGGTGCATGCACAACTTGACCAGGGGCGCGGCGTGCTGCTGTTCGGCTCGCACCTGGGCAGTTTCGAGGTGCTGCGCGTGCTCGCGCGGCAGCGTCCGGACTACACGATTCGCGTGGTGCTGGACAAGGCGCACAACCCGGCGATGACGCAGCTGCTGGACGCGCTCAATCCGGAGATCGCGTCCACCGTGATCGACGCCAGCCAGGACGGTCCTTCGATCATGCTGGCGATCAAGGAGGCAGCCGACCAGGGCGCGCTGATCGCGCTCCTGGTGGATCGCACCCAGCCCGGCGACCCGGCCGTGGCCGCGGATTTCTTCGGCAAACCCGCCCTGTTCCCGAGCGCGCCGTGGCTGATCGCCTCGGTGCTGAAAGTGCCGGTGTGCCTGGCGTTCGGGCTGTATCACGGCGGCAACCGCTACTCGCTGCAGTTCGAGACATTCGCCGACGTCATCGACATTCCGCGCCACCAGCGCAAGACCGGTGTCGCGGCGCTCATCCAGCGTTACGCCGCGCGGCTGGAGCATTACGCCCGGCAAGCGCCGTACAACTGGTTCAACTTCTATGATTTCTGGGGCAACGACAGTGACCACAGCGACGACAGCGGCACAGGCGAAACCATCGAGGCGGGCAGCAGGCGCACCGCGCACGCGCCTTCCGGCGGCGGCAGTGTTGTCGATGACGCTGCTGACGATGGGCGTCGTGTCGATGGGACTGCTGTTCCCCGGCACGGCGCTGGCCGCGGCTGATACCGCTGCCACCACCACCTGGGTATTGTCGAAACTCGCGCGCCCCGCGCCGATGCGCACCTCCTTTGTCGAACTGCGCGGTTCGAAACTGCTCAAGCAGCCGTTGCAGGTGTCGGGCGAATATCGCCGCCCCGACACCGACACCTTCGTCCGCGACGTGCGCGCGCCGTACCTGGAAGTGACCACCATCCGCGCCGGGCAGGCCACCATCACCCGCGCCGGGAAATCGCGCACCTTCTCCCTGTCGCGCGCGCCGGAGCTTGCGGGCCTGCAATCGAGCTTCGGCGCGCTGCTCAGCGGCGACCGCGCAGAGCTCCAACGCCACTACAGCATCGCCACCGAGGGCACGCAGACGCAGTGGCAGATGACGCTGGTCCCGAAGGACAAGGCGATGGGCGCGCGCGTGCGCGACATCCAGTTGTACGGGCGCGGCAGCGAACTGCGCTGCATCGAGACGCGCGCGCCTGCCTCCGGCAAGGCCGCGACGGGTGACGTGCAACGCACCTTGCTGGCAACGGCTGCACGCAGCGCGCCTGCCAGCATCGGCATGGAAGCGATGGCTGCGTTGTGCCACGGCCGCCCTCGAAGTGAGTAGCCGTGCGATAACGCCCGATGCCGCGCGCGCGGCCGAGGACATCAGGCGGTCGTTGTGAGACTGGCATGCATATGAATCCGCGCCGGCGATTCGCGCTGGCACTGCTGTGGCTCGCATTGCTGGGGGGTGCCGGCTGGGCGATTTCGCAGCGCCTCGAACTCAGCGGCGACCTGCGCAAGTTCATGCCCTCCGCGGAAACGCCCGCGCAGAAACTGCTGATCGATGAACTCGGAGAAGGTCCCGGCTCGCGCCTGTTGCTGATCGCGTTGTCGGGCACCGATCCGGAATCGCTGGCGGCGCAATCGCAGGCGATGCGCGATACCTTGTCCGCCGATCCGCAGTTCCGTCTCGTCGCCAACGGCGCCGATGCCGGGCTCGATGCGATTCCCGAACGCTTGCGTCCGTACCGCTACCTGTTGTCGCCGACGCTCGATACGCAATCCTTCGATGCGGATTTCCTGCGCGAAGAACTCGCCGCGCGCGTGCAGGATCTCGGCTCGCCCGCGGCCGCGATGATCGAGCCGCTGATCGCCTCCGACCCCACGCTGGAAACCCTCAAGCTCGCCGAAAGCTGGCAACCCGCGACCGCGCCGCAGCGCTTGCACGGGGTGTGGTTCGATCGCGCCGGCAAACAGGCGCTGCTTGCGATGGAAACCGTCGCGGCGGGTTTCGATCCGACCGGACAGCAGCGTGCGGTGGCCGCCATCGACGCCGCATTCGCAAAAACACGCGGCGATGGTGCATCGGACATCATCATTACCGGCCCCGGCGCGTTCTCCGTCGAGATCGGTGGCCGCACCGAACGCGAAGCCCGCTGGATCGGATTTGCCGACAGCATCGGCCTGTTGCTTTTGCTGTGGCTGGCGTACCGCAACTGGAAAACGCCACTGCTTGGCGCGCTGCCGCTGGCAAGCGCGGGGCTGGCCGGGCTCGGCGCGGTAGCGGCCCTGTTCGACGGCGTGCATGGCATCACCGTTGCGTTCGGTTTCACGCTGATCGGCGTCGCGCAGGACTATCCGATCCATCTTTTCAGCCACCAGCGCGCCGGTGTGTCGCCATGGGCGAGCGCACGCGCGTTGTGGCCGACGCTGGCGACCGGCGTGGTGTCGACCTGCATCGCGTACCTGACGTTTTTCGTGTCGGGCGTGGATGGGCTGAAGCAACTTGCCGTGTTCACCATCGCCGGGCTCGGCACGGCAGCACTGACGACGCGCTTTCTGTTGCCGGGGTTGATCGATCCGTCGCCGCGCGACGCCGCCGATTCGCCGCGGGTGGCGCGCATGTGGGCGTGGATCGCACGGCTGCCGCGCCCGCGCCTGTCGCTGATCGGCCTTGCAGTGGTGGCAGTCGCGGTGATCGCGTTCGCGCCCGGCGCGTTCTGGCAGAACGACCTCGGCAAGCTCACGCCGGTGCCCGCCGACGCACTCGCGCGCGATGCCGTGCTGCGCAGCGAACTCGGCGCGCCCGACGTGCGTTACGTGATGACGCTGGAAGCGGCCGATACGGAAACGATCCTGCGCCGGAGCGAACGCCTGCGTCCCGCGCTGGATCGTCTCGTCGCCGAAAAATCGATCGCGGCCTACGACATCGCTTCGCGCTATCTGCCCAGCGTCGCGCGGCAACGCGCGCGCCAGCAAACGCTTCCCGATGCGGATTCGTTGAGACAATCGCTTGATACGGCCTTGCGCAATAGTCCGTTCCGCGCCGATGCGTTCACCGAGTTCGCCGCCGACGTCGCGGCCGCGCGCGCAGCACGGCCGCTCGCTTTGGCCGACCTCAAGGGCACTCCGCTTGACATCGTCACTGCCGGCTTGCTACTGGAAGATGCGCAGCATTCCACCGCTCTGGTGTCGTTGAGCGGCCTGAACGACCCCGCCGCCGTCGCGCGCATCGCCGCGGCCAACGGCGCGCAGCTGCTCGATCTCAAGCAGGCGTCCGAATCGCTGGTCGTCGCCTATCGCCAGCGCGTGCTTGGCGCGCTCGGCATCGCCGCGCTACTGCTGGCGGCCACAGTGTGGATCGCGTTGCGCACGCCGCGACGCGTGCTGCGCGTGCTGGCGCCGATGGCGCTGACCACGCTGGTGATACTCGCGCTGCTGCGTGCGTTCGGCGTGGAGTTGACACTGTTCCACCTGGTTGCGCTGATCCTCGCCGCGGGTCTCGGCCTCGACTACGCGCTGTTCTTCGAGCACGCCGGGGACGCGCGCGCCGAACAACTGCGCGCCTTGCACGCGATAATCGTCTGCAGCCTGGTCACGCTGCTGGTGTTCGCCCTGCTGGCGTGGTCGTCGATCCCGGTGCTGCGTGCGATCGGGGTGACGGTAACGATTGGCGTCATCAGCAATTTCATTTTGGCGTTGCTGATCGCGCGTGGAGACGCGGCGAATGACGCGTTGCCGGCCGAAGAAACCGCAGGCGCGGCTCCAGCCCCGGCATCTGCGGCGTCCCCAGCGCAGGACAACGCATGATCGGGCGCGATGCGATCGAGGCGCTGATCCCGCACAAAAGTGCGATGTGCCTGTGGGATGAAGTCGTCGACTGGAACGACGCCCGCATCCGCCTGCGCGCGGACAACCATCGCGATCCAACGCATCCGCTGCGTTTCAACAATCGGCTGCGCGCGGTGCACCTGTGCGAATACGGCGCACAGGCGATGGCGGTGCATGGCGGCCTGCGTGCGCAGGCCGGCGGCGGCATGGCGGCCCCCGGGGTGCTGGTCGCTTTGCGCGCGGTGCAGCTGCATGTCGCGTGGATCGACGATTTGCCAGGCGTGCTGGAATGCGAAGCCGATGTGCTGGTGGAGGCGCAAGGCAGTCAGCAGTATGCATTCCGCATCACGAGTGCCGGCGCGTTGCTTGCCGAAGGCCGCGCGGCGGTGATGCTGGAAGCGTGATAATCCGGTAGATCGTAAGGCCACCCTATGTCATGCGGTTCCGAAGCTACCGGGGCTTTTTGTAGGAGCGCCCCATGGGCGCGATGAGGCTTTCCTTGTAATGCCCATCGCGCCCATGGGGCGCCCATAAAAAAATGCGTACGCTTCATCCGTTAGGATTGCGGCATGGACCCGACACCCAAACGCGCACTCGTCACCGGCGGCAGCGGCGATCTCGGCGGTGCGATCTGCCGGCAGCTCGCCGCCGAAGGCCTCCACGTTGTCGTCCACGCCAACAGCAACATCGTTGGCGCGAATGCGATCGTCGATGCGATCACGTCCTCCGGCGGCAGCGCGGAAGCCGTCGCTTTCGATGTCGCCGATGGCACCGCGGCACGCGCGGCGATCGAAACATTGCTGGCGGGCGGCCCGATCCAGATCGTCGTCAACAACGCCGGCATCCATGACGACGCGCCGATGGCCGGCATGTCCGATGCGCAATGGAAGCGCGTCATCGATGTCTCGCTGCACGGTTTCTTCCATGTCACCCAGCCGCTGCTGCTGCCGATGGCGCGCACGCGCTGGGGCCGGATCGTCAGCGTATCGTCGGTGGCTGCAGTGCTTGGGAATCGCGGGCAGACCAATTACGCCGCGGCGAAATCCGCGCTGCATGGCGCATCGAAATCGCTGGCGCGCGAAATGGCGGCGCGCGGCATCACGGTGAATGTCGTGGCGCCCGGCGTGATCGAAGGCAAGATGGCGGCCGATGCGTTTCCGCCTGAGCAGATCAAGCAGATCGTGCCCGCGGGACGGGCCGGGACGCCCGATGAAGTCGCAGCCCTGGTACGCTTTTTGTGTTCCGATGCCGCGGGTTACATCAACGGGCAGGTGATCGGCATCAACGGCGGCATGGGATGACCTTGGGTCCGGGCGTGGCCCGGATGACGATGTTGAAGACGTCAGGCGGCGTCGGCGTACCACTGCGCATCCAGCGACGCAGGTTTGTTGAGCGCGTCGGGCAGCAACGCTTCCAGGCCTTGCGCGTCGATATGCGGATGCTCACCGCGCGCCCGCGACAGGATTTCGCCGGCCAGCCATTCCATGCGCGCGACGTTGTCGCGGATGCGCGCGGCAAAGGCGGCATCGTCGAGTTCGTCGGTCAACGCGCGATTCATCTCGTGGAACCAGTCGATGTCGTGCTGGTCCAGCAGCCGGCCGTCGGGCGCCAGCGGCGCGGTGTTGCGCTGGCCCCAGTCGCGCAGCAGGGCCTGCATCGCGAGGTTCAACTCGCTGCCGCGCTGGAACTCCGGGCGCAGGCGGCCGAGCATGGCGATGTCGGTCAGGCGCTCGCCGAAGAACAGCGGCGCCAGCAACGCCCAGTAATACGTGTAGTCCCAGACCACCTTGACCGGCATCACCTGCGCGTCGCCGAACAATGGATATTGGTCCTGGTACAGCGTCAGCGTGTTCTCGTAGAACGACTGGTACACCTGCTGGTAGATCGGCGCATACGGGGCGAATGGCGTTCCGGCGCGATCGCGGCCGACCATGTCGCAGATGTAGGTGTTGCTGATCGCGATGAAATCGCTGCCGGGCGAATAGAACGGATCCAGGAACAGCCCGGCGTCGCCGGTCAGCGCCCAGCGGTCGCCGGAGAACACCTGCTTGCAGCCGTAGGAGAAATGCCTCAGGAACAGAAAATCCTGCAAGCCATGCTCGGGCTTCTCCACCGAGCGCGCGACCTGCGGCTGGTGTTCGTGCAGCCACGCCATCGCCTTCTCGTGCGTGTTCATCGTCTCCAGCGGATGCATCTTGGCGTCGCAGACGATGCCCAGTGAATGCGCGCCCGAGGCCAACGGGATCAGCCAGAACCAGTAGCCCGGCCCGCACATGTGGTTGGTGGAACGCCAGCGGTCAGGCGGCGTGCAGCGCGCCAGCCACCGCGGATCGTCCGACCACTGGTTGGGGTCGATGAAGCCATCCACGCGCCACCACACCGCGTTGACGTCGTGGTCGTTGGCCCGAGCCAGGTCGCGCTTGCGCTTGACCAGGCCGGCGCGGCCGCTGGCGTCCACCACCCAGCGCGAATGCAAGGTTTGCCGCTGGTCGTCGTGATCGAATTCGACGCTGTGCGGGGTGTCGTCGTCGCTGAGATCAAAATTGCGCACCATCGCCCCATCGCGGAAATCGACGCCAAGCCTGCGCGCCTCCTCGCCGAGGAAATTCTCAAAGCGGCCGCGATCGAGTTGCCACGCCGGGGTCGGCAGCAATTTGCTCACGCCCAGTTCGGTGCAGCGGTCGATGTCGTTGCGGCCTTCGGAAAAGAAAAAGCGGAAGCCGAACTTGCGGATCTGTTCGTTGTCCAGGTGCTCGCGCAGGCCGAGCACGTCGGCGAAATAATGCGCGCCGATCTCGACCGTGGATTCGCCGACCTTGAACGCGGCTTCGCGCGCAGGATGCGGACGCCGCTCCAGCACCGTGACCGCAATCGACGGATCGCGCTGCTTGAGCTGGATCGCCAGCGTCAGCCCGGCCAGGCCGCCGCCGAGGATGGCGACATCGGGTTGCGTGTCCTGACCGACCTGGTTCATGACTGTTTCGTCGCTGTGCTGATGTGCATGTCGAGCCGGTTCATGCGGAACCGGCCTGTTGCGTCGCGGACTGCGCGAACACGGTGCCGAACTCGCCGCTGGGGTCATCGATGATCGGTGGATGCAGGCGCTGCAGGCGGTACGCCGCCGCCAGCGAACGGATGCTCAGGGCCTGCCGGGTGATATGCGTGGTGATGCGCAGGAAGTCGTGCACCGGCCTGAAATGGCTCGCGCGGAACTGCTCGGCGGAATGCACGCTCTTGTAACGCGATTCAATCGGCACCGAAACGCAACGCGAGCCGAGCTGCCGGGCGGCGGAGATCAGGATCTGCGCCTCGAACACGAAATCCTCGCCCGGCACGTCGTCCAACGCCATCACTGCGCCCGGGTAGAAACGCTGCCCGCTCTGGTTGTCGACCACCTGGTAGCCCAGCGCGAAGGCGATGCCCCAGTCGCCGAAGTCGTTGGCGAGGCGGCGATAGGTGGGTTGCTGCGAACGCCTGCGCATGCGCGCGCCGATGATGATGGCGCCGGGATGGCGGTTGGCGGCATCGAGCAGGCGCGGGATGTCGTCGGCCGAATGCTGGCCGTCGCCGTCCATGGTGATGGCGGCGTCGAAGCCGCGCCGCAGCGCTTCGCGGAACCCGTCGCGCAACGACGCGCCCTTGCCCATGCGGCGCGCGTGCCGCAACAGCGTGACCGGCAGGTCGGCGATGCGATCGCAGGTGGCGTCGTCGGAGCCGTCATCGATCACGATCACGTTCGCGCACTGCGCCAGCGCGCCCTGCACCACGTCGCGGATGCGCAGCGCCTCGTTGAGCGCGGGGATGATGATGGCGATGCGGTCGGGGGAAATCATCATGCGACGCGCACCTCGCTGGAAGTGTCCCGGTGGGGAGCCATCGAGCGCGACAGCACCACGCGCAGCAGACGGTTGGGGCCGGCTTTCAGCATGACGTCATTGTCGCCCGCGGCCAGTGCGTCGAACAACGGCAGCATCGGCGCCATCAGGTTGCCGGCGTAGCGCCGCGACAACGCGCCGTGCGCAGATCCTGCTTCGCCATCGACCAGTTGCGCCCGCACCTGCACTGCGCCGGGAGCAGAGGCGACATTCGACATCGACCCATTGGACAGCAGCAGCGCCGCACCCAGCAGGCCTTCGCTGCGGGCGACGCCGCCCAACGGCCCCGTGGCGTGCGTGTCGTAAGCCACCAGCAGCACCGCCTCGCTGCCGGTAGCCAGCTGCACCAGCGCTTCCAGCAATCCTTCTGCGAAGCTGGCGTCGTACGCCGAGAGCGCGGTGGTCGGGGCCATGCAAACGTTGCCGATGGTCCAGTAGCCTGCAGCGGCGTTGTGCACCGAGTTGTGGAACCTGGTCGGCGAAATGGTGCGCGGTTCGTCGCGCAACGTCGCGCACATGTAGTCGGTGATGCCGAGGTCGCCCTGGGTCGAGGTGAAGACCGACGGCAGCGTCCGTGGATCCCGCCCCGCCGCAGCGCAGGCAGCGAGGGCGACGTCGAGCGCCACGGCCACGGATTCCGGGGCGCGGCGGCGCTCGTTGGGCGCGAGCAGTTGCGGCGACGGACGCATCGGCGCATCGGCCGGTGCGACGCCGGCCTGCGCGAAGGCTTGCGCGGCATCCCACGTCGGCAGGCCGGTGGCCCAGAAACCGACGCCTTCGATGGTGGCGGTCAGCACGCTCATGCCTGCGCCCGCCTCCGCGTCATGCACGGACAGTATTGATGTTCCGACAAGGACGACTGTGTCGACATGGTCACGCCTTCCCGAACACGAGCGAGCAGTTGTTGCCGCCGAAGCCGAACGAGTTGTTCATCGCATAACGGATGTCGCGCTGCGCGTTGTCGAACTGGATCTGCGGACCGCACGCGGCGTCTGGCGTGACGCTGTTCAAGATCCCGGGCAGCGCCCCGTCTTCCAGCGCGATCAGCGCGAACACCGATTCGACGATGCCCGCTGCGCCCAGCGTGTGGCCGGTCCAGCCCTTGGTGGAACTGGCGTGCAAGGTGTCAGGAAACGTCACGTCGGAGAAAATCACGGCGACGGCATGCGCCTCGACCTTGTCGTTGGCCGGTGTGGCGGTGCCGTGCAGGTTGAGATAGCCGACCTCGCGTGCATCGATCCGTGCGCGCGCCAGCGCATCGCGCATCGCGTACTGCGCGCCGAGGCCTTCGGGGTGCGGCGTTGACATGTGGTGCGCGTCGCTGGATTCGCCGTAGCCGCGCAGTTGCAAGCCGCTGGATTCGATGGACCGGCCATCGGGGTCCGGTTCGACACGTTCGAGCACCGCGAACCCACCCGCCTCGCCCAGCGACAACCCGCGCCGCTGCGCGTCGAACGGCTTGCACGGTTCCGGCGACACCAGTTCCAGCGCGTTGAAGCCGAACAACACGCTGCCGCACAACGTGTCCACGCCGCCGACCAGTGCCGCATCGGCCAGCCCCGCTTCGATCAACCGCGATGCCTGCGCGAACACCTTGGCGCTCGATGAACATGCCGTGGCGACGGTGACGCAGGGGCCGCGCAACCCGGTGGCGTGCTGCACGAAATCGCCGAGCGAGTGCACGGTATGCACGATCGCTTGCGCGATGTCCTGCGGGAAAGCGCCGTCTTCCAGGCGCGTGTAGGCCTCTTCGGTCGCGCCGATGCTTGCAGTGGACGTGCCCAGCACGACGGCGACGCGTTCCGCGCCATAGCGCGATTGCATCTCCGCTATGACATCCAGCACACCGTCCTGCTGCAGCGCCAGCCACGCCAAGCGGTTGTTGCGGCATTCCCACCTTGCCCACGCCTGCGGCAACGGCGCGTCTTCCAGCCCTTCCACGCGTCCGATCCAGCAATCCAGCGGATCGCCGCCAAAATCATTGCGCCGCAACCCGCTGCGCCGCGCCCGCAACGCCTCGGCCTGCGCGGCTCGTCCCCGCCCGAGCGCGGTAGTCGCGGTGTAGGCGCGGATCGCGAGCGGCTGCATGGGTGGCGTGGGCGATGTGGGCATGCGGGATTCCATGGCGGGTGGCGATTATAGGAGCGCACGCCAATCGTGCCGCCTGAACACCGGACGGCCCTGCCGGAAAACGCACATGCCTTCCGACATGGGCATCGACGCCAAGGCCGCGTTAGCATGCGGATTGACGTTTTTCAGGGGAACACGCATGGGTTCGATGGTCCGCAAGTCCGGGGTTCTGTGCAGTCTGCTGCTTGGCATGACACCTGCCGCCTTCGCGCAGACACAGGCCTTGACCGCCGACGACTACGCCCGTGCCGAACGCTTCCTCGGCTACAACACTGCGCCACTGGTGGATCATGCCGCCAGCAACGTGACCTGGCTCGACGACACGCAGCTGACTTTCGTCGATCACGACGCCAGCGGCGACCGCGTGATGCGTTTCGATGTCGCCACCGGCACATCCGAGGTCGCCTTCGACCATGCGCGCCTCGCGCAGGCCTTGGGCAAGGCCACGGGCAAGCCGGTGAAGGCCACCAAATTGCCGTTCACCACGTACACGCTGGCCGGCGACGGCCGTTTCGATGTTGCTGCCGGCGGCACGCATTACCTGTGCGATCTCGGCGGCAAGGGCGTGTGCGCGCCGGCCAAGCCGGTCGCGAAGGACAAGGCCGCGGCGCTTGCGGGCGGCGAGGCGGTGTTGTCGCCGGACAAGGAACAGGAAGCCTTCATCCGCGACTGGAACCTGTGGGTGCGCGATGTCGCCAGCGGCAAGGAAACGCAGCTCACTACCGACGGCGTCAAGGACTACGGCTACGCCACCGACAACGCCGGCTGGACGCACAGCGATCGCGCGATCCTGGTGTGGTCGCCGGATTCGTCGAAGATCGCGACCTTCCAGCAGGACCAGCGCAGGACCGGCGAGATGACGCTGGTCAGCACCAACATCGGTCATCCGAAGGTGGATACGTGGAAGTACCCGCTGGTCGGCGACAAGGACATCACCATGATCGAGCGCGTCGTCATCGACGTCGGTGCAAATGACGGCAGCGCGCCCAAGGTCGTGCGCTTGAAGATGCCGCCGGACCAGCACCGCTCGACGCAGTGCGACGATGTCAGCTGCTTCGGTGGCTGGGAAGACGTGCAGTGGGCAAAGGACGGCAAGTCGCTCGCATTCGCGTCCACGTCGCGCGACCACAAGCACACCTGGCTGCGCGTGGCCGACGTGGCGACCGGCGCGGTGCGCGAGGTCTTCAATGAAAAAGTGAAGACCTGGTTCGAGAGCGGCATCAACGCGATCAACTGGCGCTACCTGCCCGAACGCAACGAAGTGCTGTGGTGGAGCCAGCGCAGCAACTGGGGCCATCTGTACCTGTACGACCTCGGCGGTGGCAAGCTCAAGCGCGCGGTGACGAAGGGCGACTGGAACGTCGCCGAAGTGCTGCGCATCGACGAGACCACCGGCACGGTCTGGTTCATCGGCACGGGTCGCGAGGCGGGGCGCGATCCCTATTTCAAGCATCTCTACAAAGTCGGCCTCGATGGCCAGAGCCTGACGCTGCTGACCCCGGAAGACGCCGAACACCGCATCCTGCTGGCGCCGGACGGCCGACATTTCGTCGATGCGTATTCGACCACCGCCGCGGCGCCGGTGACGGTGCTGCGCGACAGCAGCGACGGCCGCATCGTCGGCGAGATCGCACGCACCGACATCACGCGGCTGAAGGCGGCCGGGTGGGTGGCGCCGGAGGATTTCACGGTCAAGGGCCGCGACGGCAAGACCGATCTGTACGGCCTCATGTTCAAGCCGACCCGCTTCGACGCTTCGAAAAAATACCCGGTCATCAACTACATCTATCCGGGTCCGCAGGTCGGCTCGGTCGGCCGTCGCGGCTTCACGCCGTCGCGCATCGACCACCAGGCGCTGGCGGAACTGGGCTTCATCGTAGTCGCCATCGACGGCATGGGCACGCCATACCGCTCGAAGGCGTTCCATGACGCGTACTTCGCGGACATCGGCGACAACACGTTGCCCGACCAGGTCGCCGGCATGAAGCAGCTCGGCAAGCGCCATGCGTTCATCGACATGGAGCGCATCGGCATCTGGGGGCATTCCGGCGGCGGCAACGCGACGGCGACGGCGATGTTCCGCTATCCGGATTTCTTCAAGGTCGGCATCAGCGAAAGCGGCAACCACGACAACCGCAACTACGAAGACGACTGGGCGGAGAAGTGGCAGGGGCTCGAAGTCAAGCGCGATGGCAAGAGCAACTACGACGACCAGGCCAACCAGGGCCACGCGCACAAGTTGAAGGGGAAATTGTTTTTGTTGCACGGCATGATGGACGACAACGTGCCGCCGTCGAACACACTGCTGGTGGTCGATGCGCTGGTGAAGGCCAACAAGGATTTCGACCTGCTGCTGCTGCCGCACGCGCGGCATGGTTACGGCGCGGATTCACCGTACGTGACGCGGCGGCGCTGGGATTATTTCGTCGAGCACCTGCTGGGTGCGACACCGCCGGCGCAGTACACGATGAAGCCGCCGAAGCCGAATTGATGCAGTGTGCAGGGCGGGTCTCGACCCGCAGCGTTTCTTCGATCTTGGCGACGGCGGGTCAGGACCCGACCTACACGATCTCAGCGCTCGCCTTGTCCGAACAGAAGCCTGCGTTCGTCATCGCTCAACGGTTGACCGGTCGAAGGATTGACTTGCCGCTTCAACGCAAACGCACGCTGCGTCGATGGACGCGCTTCGATGTCCTCGTGCCAACGGCGCAGATTCGGCAACGCGCCGAGATCGAGCGGCGCTTTGTCGTACGCCTTGATCCACGGATAACACGCGATGTCGGCGATGCTGTAGTCGTCGCCAACGATGAATGCGCGATCCGCCAGCCGCTTGTCCAGCACGCCGAGCAGGCGCGCGGTTTCGCGGCCGTAGCGGTCGATCGCATACGGCACCGGTTCCGGCGCATACACGTTGAAATGGCCGTGCTGGCCGTGCATAGGCCCAAGTCCGCCCACCTGCCAGAACAGCCATTCCAGCGTGGCGATCCGCTCGCGCGCATCGGCAGAGAGCAACCGTCCTGTTTTCTCCGCCAGATACACGAGGATCGCGCCGGATTCGAACACGCTGACCGGCGCGCCGCCACCCGCAGGCGCATGGTCGACGATCGCCGGCATCTTGTTGTTGGGCGAGATCGCAAGGAACTCCGGCTTGAACTGGTCGCCCGCACCGATGTCGACCGGCTTGATGGTGTATTCGAGTGCGCCACCCTGTTCGACCAGTTCCTCCAGCAGCATCGGAATCTTGTGGCCGTTGGGCGTGGGCCAGTAGTACAGATCGATCATGGCAATGTCCTTGTACGGCAATGACTCGGAGTGTAGCGACGCGTTCGCCGCGGATGACCATCGTCGATGGAACGACGCATTTGGCTTGGCAGCACCATGGCTGCCCGCTACGCTGCGTGCCCGCTCGCCATGATCCCCCAACCCACATGTCCGAAATTCGCACGCGCCCCCTCACGCCGCTGCCCAGACTGATCTTCGCCTCACGCTGGCTGCAGCTGCCGCTTTACCTTGGCCTGATCGTCGCGCAGGGCGTGTACGTATTCCTGTTCCTCAAGGACCTGCTGCACCTGGTCATGGACGCCAATTCCCTCACCGAGCAGGGCATCATGCTGCTGGTCCTCGGGCTGATCGACGTGGTGATGATCTCCAACCTGCTGGTGATGGTGATCGTCGGCGGCTACGAGACGTTCGTGTCGCGACTTGGCCTGCAAGGCCATCCCGACCAGCCGGAATGGCTGTCGCACGTCAACGCATCGGTGCTGAAGGTCAAGCTGGCGATGGCGATCATCGGCATCAGCTCGATCCACCTGCTCAAGACCTTCATCGAGGTCGGCGGCGTGGGCGCCCTGCCATTCTGCGGCACAACCGCAGCATTCGCCGCTGAGCAGGCCGCAGTACTCGCCAACTTCGACGACATGACGTGCACCACGGTCACCATGACGGGCGTGCTGTGGCAGACCATCATCCATACCGTCTTCATCCTGTCGGCGATCGGCATCGCCTGGACGGACAAGCTGATGACATACACGTCGAGCAAGCGCGAGCATGTCGCGCCGTCCCATTGAGCGTCTTGCACGCCAGTCGAAATTCCAGCGATGCCCGACTGGGACAATCCGTTTGCATCACGCAGAAATCGACCCTTGACGGAAGCAGGCGAGAAAGATCAGCGCGAGAAATGAAAACCGGGCGTCTACACAACCCCGAAGGGCGGCCCACAGGGAGCAACGCCTGCCCGCACGCATAAGGCAGGCCGAAAACCAAGGATTTGCAGGCGGCGTTCCCTCCCGTGCTGCGCATGGCATGGCGATCGAAGCGATCAGGCACCGTCATACGCGTTGTACTCATCACGAGTGACAGCAGCATCCACCGGGTGAAGTGAATAAACGCCCGTTGATGTCACATGCACACCAGATGTGGCCACACTGCCGCATCGCGTCACGTTGCGCGAACTGTCACAAAACGCAGCATCGTCGTTGACCCTCGCTACTTCGTTGCGCGACAGTGCAGGGACGGTGTTGCGTCGTCGTCCACTGCGGTCCAGCCCGGAGCCCGCCACACCGCCCATTCATGCGTACTGAAGCCACCTCCAAGCACATTCGCTTCACGCCGCTGCTGCAACGCATGCTGGCTTACGGTCTGCTGTTGATGATCAGTCTGGCGGCGGCATTGGCCATGGTGCTTTGGCATGACCGGACGGTGCGTCACCGCCATGGACAGGAGCAGGTGAATGCCATTGTCGAAGGCGCCGAACGGGAACTGAGCCGTGAACTGGAGTACCTGGAGCGAGGCCTGACGGGTCTTGCTGTCGATGCGCGGCAATTCTCCAGTGCGGTGCCAGCTCAACTGCCACGGTTGTTGGCGCTGCGCATTGCCGGCATCGAGCAACGCAATCCCGATTTGCATGACCTGCATCTGAGCGCGTCGCTGCCGGACCTGCCTGGCCTGCGTGCTTCGGAAAGTGCCCCTGCGGCTACCACCGGTCGCATGCTTATCGGCCATCCACGGATGAACGATAAGCAGGTCTGGGTGTTGCCGCTGGCAGTGCCGGTCACAGGAGCGACACCAGACGAAGCGGCTTGGGTCGTGGCCTCTTTGGGGGTCAGTTCGCTGGAGCCCATCGCCGGAGGACTCAATCTCGGGAGCGACGGCGTTGCCAACATCGTTCATCGGGATGGATGGATCGTGGTGCGCAGCCGCGACCAGACGCGGTGGGTCGGCAAGTCGCTGCGCGACAGTGAGCTGTTCCGGGATGAATTGCCCCGCGCGGCGAATGGCACCTACGAACTCACCAGTGTGCTCGACGGCAGCAGGCGCATCGCCGCTTATCGCACGCTGACCAAGTATCCACTGGTGATCACCACGGGCATCGCGCACGACGACATGCTCGCTGGCTGGTCGCGGTTCGCGGCCACGGCCAGTGTGCTCGTCGGCATGTTGGCTTTCCTCTGGCTTTCCCTGCTGTGGGTACTGATGCGCTCGCGCGGACGGCAGCTGGAACTCGTCGGATCATTGCGGCGCAGCGCCCAGCAGCTCACGGAGACGCGGCGCATCGCCAGCATTGGCCATTGGCGCTGGGAGCTCGACACGGGGTTGGTGATCTGGTCGGCGGAGATATACCGGATCTACGGCCTCCCACCGCAGACCGAACCCTTCAAGGCCAAGGACATTCCCGGCCGACTGCATCCGGATGACCGAGCGCGGGTCAAGGACTATCTGGCGCGGGTGCGCGCCGGTGGTGAGCCGTCCGAGATCGAATACCGGATCCTGCGAGCGGATGACGCCGTGCGCACGGTGTACTCACGCGGCGAATGGACCGAGCGCGCCCCGGGCCATCGGATCCTGCACGGTATCCAGCAGGACATCACTGAACTGGCCTCCGTCCGCGAGCGCCTGAGCCTGGCCCAGGACATCGCGCGCATCGGCGATTGGGAGTGGGATATCGCCAGTGGCGACATCCTGTGGTCCGCCACGATCTATGACATTTACGGCTTGGATCCGGGCAGCTTCAAGCCCCATGCCGACACTGTCTTCCAGTTCATCCACGAAGAAGACAGGGCCGGCCTGCGAGCATTCGCCGCTGCGCTGATCGACACCGGGACACCGTGTGAAGCGGAATTCAGGGTCATTCGACCGGACGGCGACATGCGCGTGCTTAGTTCCAGGGGCATGCGCGAACTCGCGCCGGATGGGCGGGTCATCGTCCGCAGCGTGCAGCAGGACATTACCGAACTCGCGCGCGCGCGCGACCAGCTTCGCGATGCGGAGGAACAGTATCGGTTCCTGTTCGAACACAACCCGATGCCGATGTGGGTGTTCGACCGCGACACACTGGCGTTCCTCGCCGTCAACGACGCGATGCTGGTCAGTTACGGCTATGACGAACAGGAACTGCTGGCCGGCCGCATCACCGACATTCGTCCGCGCGAAGAGGCAACCGCCGTGGTGGCCGCCACCCGGCTGAGCGTCGAAGAGCGTCCGCAAGGCCGGGTATGGACCCACCTGCGCAAGGATGGCAGCAGTCTGCGCGCCGCGATCCACACCCGCGACATCGTGTTTGCCGGGCGCCCGGCGCGGCTGGTGCTGGCGCAGGACGTGACCGAACAGGAACGCAGCGAGCAGCGCTTCCAGCTGGTCGCACGCGCCACCAGCGACGCGGTCTGGGATTGGGATTTCGAGGCAGGCACGATCTGGCGCAGTGACAACGTGTACGCGCTGTTCGGTTATGCGCAGGGTGAGATCGAACCGTCGGCGTCGGGCTGGGAAGCATTGCTGCATCCGGAAGATTGCCTAAGAGCGATGACCAGCATGCAGCGCGTCATCGCTTCCAACGCCAGTGAATGGGAGGAACACTACCGGTTGCGTCGCAGAGACGGCAGCTACGCACAGGTACTCGACCGTTGTTTCATCCTGCGCGACGAACGCGGACAGGCGCTGCGTGCGGTAGGCGGCATGGTCGATGTCACCGAGAAACACCAGCAGGAAACCGACCTGCGCCTGCTGCGACGTGCGGTGGAATCGACCGAAAACGGCGTGTCGATCTCCGATGCGCGGCTGCCCGACATCCCGCTCGTGTACGTCAACACGGCGTTCGAGCGGATCACCGGATACTCGGCCGATGAAGTGCTCGGTCGCAACTGCCGGTTCCTGCAGGGGGACGAACGGGACCAGATAGGTCGGCATGAAATCCGCCGCGGCGTCGAGCATGGGCGCGAGGCGCGCGCGCTGCTGCGCAACTACCGCAAGGACGGTTCGCTGTTCTGGAACGATCTGCACGTGAATCCCGTGCGCGACGATGCGGGCGTGATCACCCACTATGTCGGCGTTCAATACGATGTCACCGAACGCCAGCGCTACCAGGAACAGATCGCCCACCTCGCCACGCATGACGAACTGACTGGCCTGCCCAATCGCACCTTGTTGCTGGACCGCCTGCAACAGGCGATCGCATCGGCCGCGCGCTACGACCGCGGCGTCGGCGTGCTCTTCGTCGATCTGGACAACTTCAAGATGATCAACGACAGCCTCGGCCATGGCGCCGGCGACCAGACGCTGCGCGCGGTCGCCAACCGTTTTTCGGCATGCGTGCGCGACGCCGATACGGTCGGCCGCATCGGCGGCGACGAATTCGTGCTGCTGATCTCGGAACAGGCGGATGGCACCGGAATCAGCCGAGTGATCGAACGGATCGAAGCCGCTTTCGCAGAGCCGCTGGAGGTGGGGGACGACCAGCATTACGTGACCTGCAGCATGGGTTACTCGTGCTATCCGCAGGATGGCGACGATGCCGAGTCATTGCTCATGCACGCCGACATCGCGATGTACGAAGCCAAGCAGGCGGGCCGCAACCGCGTAATGCAGTACAAGCCGGAATTCGACGCGGTCGCGTCGGAGCGGCTGCACCTCATCACCCGGCTGCGCCAAGCGCTGGTGCGGGAGGAATTCGTGCTGCATTTCCAGCCGCTGTTCCGTGCCGACGGCAGAGCAACCGGGATGGAAGCGCTGGTGCGCTGGCAGCATCCGGAACAGGGATTGCTGCCGCCGGGCCGCTTCATCGGCGCATGCGAAAGCAGCGGCCTGATCGTCGAGCTCGGCCGCTGGGTGCTGCGCGAGGCGGCGCGCCATCATGTACTGCTGGCCGCGCAGGGCCTGGGCCATCTCACCATTTCAATCAACGTGTCGGCGCTGCAATTCCAGCCCGGCCTGCTGGACGATGTGGAGGCCACCATCTCATTGCACCAGCTGCCGCGCGGTGCGCTCGAAATCGAATTGACCGAGTCGGCCGTGATGGCGGATCCGGAATCGGCGATCGCCATCATGAATCGTCTCAACGTGCTCGGCGTGACCATCGCCGTCGACGATTTCGGCACAGGTTATTCCAGTCTCGCCTATCTCAAACGGTTGCCGATCTCGCGGCTCAAGATCGACCGCTCGTTCGTGCGCGACCTGGGGCACGATGAGGACGATGAAGCGATCTGCACCAGCATCATCACCCTTGCGCGCAGCCTGGATCTCAGCACCGTTGCCGAGGGCGTGGAAACGGTCGAGCAGCGAAGTTGGTTGCTGGCGCAGGGGTGCGACCAGTTGCAGGGGTTCCTGCTGGCGCGGCCGGCTCCATTTGATGTGATTCTCAATCTGCTTGTTCGTGAGACAGTGGCGACATGAGCCTCTTTGCTTGCTCGCTCTGCCGATAAGTCCCGACTTGCCTGTTGCGGAAGGGAATAGCTTGCGCCTTGCGGCGGCTAACTTTCTTTGCTGGCACAAAGAAAGTCACCAAAGAAATGCCTTCTTGGCAAAGTCCACAACCCGTGGCTTGAAGTTCAATAGATATTTTCCGACTCGGCATCCTGCCTCGGCCGGAAAACGTCGCACATCCATGCGCGCCGCCCTCCGGGTCTGCGGGCTGCATTGATTTTTCGTTGCCACGTGAAAGCGATTTCCCTTCCCACGGGAGCGGGTGCCCTCGTGGTTTTCACGATCCTGTAGTCAATCGTGGGCGGATGAGGGTGCTTCCATTCAGATGCATTGCACGCAAGGTAGATCACCCCACACCATGCGACACATTCATACGCCTAACGTTGACCACCCCGTTAAACTGCACACATGGATGTGTCATACCTGCTCGATGATCTCAACCCCGCCCAACGCGACGCCGTCACCACCGAACCCGGCCACTACCTGATCCTCGCCGGCGCCGGCAGCGGCAAGACGCGGGTGTTGATGCATCGCATCGCGTGGCTCAACGAGGTGCATCGCGTACCCGCTCACGGCATCTTCGCGGTGACCTTCACCAACAAGGCCGCCGGCGAGATGCGGGCGCGTGCGGATGCGCTGTTGCGCAACGGCAGCCGTGGCTTGTGGATCGGCACCTTCCACGGTCTTGCGCATCGTTTGCTGCGGCTGCACTGGCAGGACGCGAAACTGCCGGAAGGCTTCCAGATCCTCGACAGCGACGACCAGCTGCGTTTGATCAAGCGCGTGATCCAGCCGCTTGAACTCGACGAGGCGCGCTTTCCGCCTCGGCAGATCGCGTGGTGGATCAACGCGCAGAAGGATGAGGGCCGCCGCCCGCAGCACATCCAGCCTGGCGACGATCAGTGGGCCGATGTGATGCGCCGCGTCTATGCGCTGTACCAGGAGCGCTGCGATCGCGCGGGACTGGTGGATTTCGCCGAGCTGCTGTTGCGCGCACACGAACTGCTGCGCGATACGCCGCCCTTGCTTGCGCATTACCGGCAACGCTTCGGCGAACTGCTGATCGACGAATTCCAGGACACCAACAGCATCCAGTACGCCTTCGTGCGCGTACTGGCGGGCGATACCGGGCATGTGTTCGTGGTTGGCGACGACGACCAGGCGATCTACGGCTGGCGCGGCGCGAAAGTCGAGAACGTGCAGCAGTTCCTGAAAGATTATCCGGAAGCAAAAACCTTGCGGCTGGAGCAGAACTACCGCTCCAGCGCCAACATCCTCAACGCCGCCAACGCGGTGATCGCGCACAACCCGGAGCGCCTCGGCAAGAAACTGTGGACCGACAGTGGCGAAGGCGATCCGGTCGACCTGTACGCGGCCTACAACGAGATCGACGAGTCGCGATTCGTGGTCGAACGCATCCGCCAGTGGGTGCGCGACGGCGGCAACTACGGCGACTGCGCGATCCTCTACCGCAGCAACGCACAATCGCGCGCGTTCGAGGAAGCCTTGCGCGCCGACATGCCGATTCCGTACCGCGTTTACGGCGGCCAGCGCTTCTTCGAGCGTGCGGAAATCAAGGACACGCTGGCGTACCTCCGGCTGGTCGCCAACCGCGACGACGACGCGGCTTACGAACGCGCGGTCAACACGCCGACGCGCGGCATCGGCGAACGCACGCTCGACGAGGTCCGCAAGCGCGCGCGCGCGGACGCGGTGCCGTTGTGGGAAGCGGCGAACCGGGTCGGCCGCGAGTGCCTGCTTGCCGCGCGCGCGCGCAACGCGTTGATGGCCTTCCACGCATTGATCGATACGCTGTCTTCCGAAACCACCGAACTGCCATTGCAGGACAAGATCGACCACGTCCTGCTGCGCTCGGGCCTGCGCGCGCACTACGACAAGGAATCCACCGGCCAGCTCGATTCGCGCACGGAAAACCTGGACGAGCTCGTGTCCGTCGCCTCGCGTTTCGTGCGCGGCGACGACGAGGAAGCCGCCGCGTTGACCGAGCTGGTCGCCTTCCTGGCGTATGCGTCGCTGGAAGCTGGCGAAGGCCAGGCCGAAGCGGGCGCCGATGGCGTGCAGCTGATGACGCTCCACAGTGCCAAGGGTCTTGAATTCCCGCTGGTATTTCTCGCCGGCATGGAAGAGGGATTGTTTCCCAACAACAAATCAATCGAGGAAAGCGGACGGCTGGAAGAAGAGCGGCGACTGGCCTACGTCGGCATCACCCGCGCCCGGCAGAAGCTGGTACTGAGCTACGCCGAGGCGCGGCGCATCCACGGCATGGACATGTACGGCATGCCGTCGCGTTTCCTGCGCGAGATCCCGCCCGCGCTGCTGCACGAAGTACGCCCGCGGGTGCAGGTGTCTCGCCCGATGTACTCGCCGCAGCCACGTCGCGACTTCGGCCACGCCGCGATCGAGGTGCCGTCCATCAAACTCGGCCAGAACGTCAAACATGCCACCTTCGGCACGGGCGTCGTCACAGACTACGAAGGCGCCGGCGCCCACGCGCGCGTGCAGGTCAACTTCGACGGGGCAGGAAGCAAGTGGCTGGTGCTGTCCTACGCCAACCTGCAGCCGGCATGACAGATGCAAGGCAGCGTCATCCCGGAGGTGCGGGCGTCACAGTAGCCGCCTGAACGCCCACAACGCAGGCACCTGAATACTCTATCCCTGCGTGGTACCCGGTGGCATGATTGCGACCCGCTCACCCACGGCATACCACCATGGACCCGATCAGCCTTGAAGAGCTGGGCCTGCTCGATGTTCTGCACCGCATCGACGAAGGTCATGAACCAGGTGAGCGTTCCCGCACATTCCGCGAACGGCTGCTGGAAGCGGGGCTGGTGGATGAAGACGGCGGTTCGCTGCGGCTGACGCAAGCCGGCATCGAGCGCTGCAAAGCGCTCAAGCATCGAGCGATGGCGGATTTCGAGGCCGAGCTCGTGCTCAAGGAGCGCGAGGAAACCGAGTCGGCGGACGCGAAGCCCTGACTTCAAGAGGTGTGATGCTGCTTCGCAGCGTGCTGGCGAATATCCGATGATCCCTGCCTGGCGGATGGCTTTCTACAACGCAATCCCGAAATGGAACGCCTCGATGCGCAGGCCTTCGCGCAGGTAGAACGCGTGCGCGTCCTTGCGGAAGGTGCCGGAGTCCAGCTGCAGGCGCGCGCAGCCAAGACGCTTCGCTTCCGCCTTGAGCCAGCCCAGCATCGCCTTGCCATAGCCGCGGCTGCGCACGGTTTCATCCGTGACCAGATCATCGACATAGACCTGTTTACCCGTGGCCAGCATCTCCAGCACGCGCCAACCGGCAAACGCGCGCGGGATGCCGTCGTCGTACAACGCCGTCGCCATGAATCCGCCGGCGAGCTGCCGCAGCGATTGCGCGACTAAGGTGTCTTCGTCCAGGTGCGGCCGCAACTGCTGCGCCACCGGCCACGCCGCGCGCAATTCCGCATCGGTGGTGATCGGGCGTATATCAAAGGCCATGCTCACCAGCCATAAATTTTGTAGTACACCGGCTGCACGTCGCCCTTGCCGCGATCGAGACGGCCGTCGCCATTGTCGTCGATCATGTAGTACGTGGGTCCGCGCGCAGGCGTGACCTTGACGATGCGCAACAGCCCGCCGACACGATATTCCTCGATGACGTCGCCGTTGTCTTCCGTACGGATAGTGCGCTCGGCATCTTCGGGAATGGCAGGCGGGTCGGATGCATCGGCGCCTGCGTTCATCGTGGCGCAGGCGGACAAAGCCAGCAGCAACGGCAGGACAGTGAGGTGAATCTTCATGCGAAGTCTCCAGGACGGACACTGCAAGAAGTATGCGCCCGCAGGAGATGCAGCCGTCGTGACGCCACTCCCGGCGGGATTGCGGGCCAACGTAGAATCGCCACATGAAACGTCTCGTCCTGATCGATGGTTCCAGCTACCTCTATCGCGCGTTCCACGCGCTGCCGCCGCTGACCAACCCACAGGGCGAACCGACCGGCGCCCTGTTCGGCGTGGTCAACATGCTGCGCGCGACGTTGAAGGAGCAACCCGACTTCGTCGCGTTCGTGGTCGATGCGCCCGGCAAGACGTTCCGTGATGCGCTGTATCCCGAATACAAGGCCAACCGGCCACCGATGCCCGACGAACTGCGCGCGCAGGTGCAGCCGATGTGCGACATCGTGCAGGCGCTGGGTTTCCCGATCCTGCGCGTTCCAGGCGTGGAAGCCGACGACGTGATCGGCACGCTCGCGCTGCAGGGCGCGGACGCTGGCATCGACGTGACCATTTCCACCGGCGACAAGGATTTCGCGCAGCTGGTGCGGCCGGGCATCGCACTGGTCAACACCATGAGTGGCAGCCGGCTGGATTCGGAACAGTCGGTCATCGACAAGTTCGGCGTGCGCCCCGGCCAGATCGTCGATCTGCTGGCGCTGATGGGCGACAGCGTCGACAACATTCCGGGCATCGACAAATGCGGGCCTAAAACCGCCGCGAAATGGCTGGCCGAATACGACTCGCTCGATGGCGTGATCGCGCACGCCGATGCGGTCAAGGGCAAGATCGGCGACAACCTGCGCGCGGCCGCGACGCGATTGCCGTTGAACCGGCAACTAACGACGATCAAGACCGACGTGCCGCTCGATCTGGATCCGCAGGCGCTACCGCTGCGCGAGCGCGACGTCGAAACATTGCGTGCACTGTACGTGCGGTATGGCTTCACCCAGGCGTTGAAGGATCTCGATGGGACGTCGGCACCGGCATCCGCGCAGATTGGCGAACGCGTCGGCATGCGCGGTACCGAAGCGGGCCATGCGCGCGCGGCCGCCGTACCCGATGCCACGCTGGATCCAGCGCTGTCGGTGGCGGGCCAGTACGAATGCATTCTTGACCAAGGCAAATTCGACGCCTGGCTCGCGCTGCTGCGCGCCGCCGATGAATTCGCCTTCGACACCGAAACCGACAGCCTCGATCCGATGCGCGCCAATCTCGTCGGCATCAGTTTCGCAGTCGAGACAGGCCGCGCCGCGTACCTGCCGCTGGCGCACAACTATCCGGGCGCGCCCGAGCAGCTTCCCTTCGCGGAGACGCTCGCCGCGCTCAAGCCTGTGTTCGAGGATGCCGCCACCCGCAAGATCGCGCAGCACGGAAAATACGACCTGCACGTGCTGCGGCGCCACGGCATCGACGTGCGCGGTTACGCCGACGACACCATGCTCGAGAGCTTCGTGCTCAACGCCAGCGGCAGCCGCCACGACATGGACACGCTGGCCAAGCGCTACCTCGGCTACGACACCATCAAGTACGCCGCGGTCGCCGGCAAAGGCAGCAAGCAGATCCTGTTCTCGCAGGTCGCCACCGACGATGCGACGTGCTACGCGGCGGAGGATTCCGACGTGACGCTGCGTTTGCATCGTGCGCTGTTGCCCAAGCTCGCCGCCGAGCCAGGCCTGCATGCCGTGTATCGAGAGATCGAAATGCCATTGGTGCCGGTGCTCGAACGCATCGAGGCCAATGGCGTATTGATCGATGCCGACGAGTTGCGTCGCCAGTCGGCCGATCTCGGCCGCCGCATGCTCACCGCGCAGCAGACGGCAACGGAACTGGCGGGTCGCACCTTCAACCTGGATTCGCCCAAGCAGTTGTGTGCACTGCTGTTCGAGGAGCTGAAACTGCCGGTGATGGTAAAGACGCCATCCGGGCAGCCGAGCACCAACGAAGAAGCGTTGGCGGCGATTGCCGACCTGCACGAACTGCCGCGCATCATCCTCGACTACAGAAGCCTGGCGAAACTGCGCAGCACGTACACCGAAAAATTGTCTGAAATTGTCAATCCGGACACCGGTCGCGTGCATACCAGCTATCACCAGGCCGGCGCTGCGACCGGACGCCTCGCATCGTCCGATCCCAACCTGCAGAACATCCCGATCCGCACCGAGGACGGCCGCCGCATCCGCACCGCGTTCGTCGCGCCGCCAGGGCGCCGCATCATCGCCTGCGACTATTCGCAGATCGAACTCAGGATCATGGCGCACCTCTCCGAAGACCCCGGCCTGCTGCGCGCGTTCGAGTCGGGCGTGGACGTGCATCGCGCGACGGCGGCGGAAGTGTTCGGTAAATCGCTGGAAGACGTCAGCGGCAACGAGCGGCGCGCCGCCAAGGCGATCAATTTCGGACTGATGTACGGCATGAGTGCGTTTGGTCTTGCGAAACAACTCAGCGTCGGCCGCGGCGAGGCGCAGGACTACATCGCGCTGTACTTCTCCCGCTATACCGGCGTGCGCGACTTCATGGAGCGCACACGGCAGCAGGCGCGCGAACAGGGCTATGTGGAAACGGTGTTCGGCCGGCGTCTCTATCTCGACAACATCGCGTCGAAGAACCAAGGCCTGCGCGCCGGCTCCGAACGCGCCGCGATCAACGCGCCGATGCAGGGCACCGCCGCCGATATCATCAAGCGCGCGATGATCGCGATCCACGACTGGTTGCAGCCGCATGCCACGCGTGCGCTGATGATCCTGCAGGTGCACGACGAACTGGTGTTCGAGGCTGACGAGGATTTCGTCGATACCCTCATCGACAGCGTTCGCGGGCGCATGGTGGCCGCGGCGGAACTGCGCGTGCCGCTGGTAGTCGACAGCGGGGTCGGTTTGAACTGGGACCAAGCGCACTGAGGGCAGCAAATGCGGGCCCAAAACATTGACTCGTCAGTCCCGCGAAAATAGATCCAGTGACTTCGCGCTCAACGCAAAAGGTACTGGACTCCCGCCATGGCGGTCTGGCGCGAAACAAGCATCCGGGATACGAGGCGCACGAAGTAAACACACGCTGAATCCAACAATTTCTTAACCCGAACCTTCACGAACTATCAATGCACCGGCTGGTCATATAACCCGCGACGGATGCAACGTCTGTCGCAGATCTCTCCCTCCCCTGGAGTGATCCTGGAACGGGGCTTCTCCCCAAGCCCCGTTCCTCCCAGCCCCGCCGGCCCCCCCTGCCTGCGGGGCTTTTTTTTGCCGGGAATACCCACGGAGCCCACCCTTTCACGACACTGACCCGGATGCGCCCACAATCGCCGCGTGGGCCACGTCACGGCGCCAAGGGAAAGTGCGATGTCCGATCTTTTCGAGCTGGCGATGCCGTGGTGGGAATTCGTGCTGCGTGCCGCCATCGTGTACGTGGTGCTGCTGACGCTGGTGAGGCTGTCCGGCAAACGCACGATGGGTCAGTTCACGCCCTTCGACATGCTCCTCATCGTCCTGCTGGGCACCGCCGTGCAGAACTCGCTGATCGGCGAAGACACCTCGCTGGGAGGCGGACTGCTGCTGGCCGCGGTGCTGATTTCCTTCAACTGGATCGTCGCGTTCTTCACCTCGCGCAGCTTGCGCGCCGAACGGCTGGTGGAAGGCGTGCCCGTAGTGCTGGCGCGGGACGGCAAATTGTTTCGCAGCGTGCTTAGGCGCGAACTGGTCAGCGAGGAAGACTTTGACGAAGCGCTGCGATCGAACGGCGAGATGACGCTGACCGACGTGCGCATCGCGCTGCTGGAAACCAACGGCACGATCAGCGTGGTGAAACACGACAGCGACGGCGGCAAGGCCACGTCGAACGTCCCCTACGCGCAGAATCAGGCCGGTCCCGATGACCCATCGGTTGAAAGCGACAGCTCCGACAGCCAGTCCCGCGCCACCAGGTAGTCCGCCAATCGCGACTCCGCGCTGCCCGGCTCTGGCGTGTGGCCGTACTCCCAGCGAACGCGCGGCGGCAGGCTCATCAGGATGCTTTCGGTACGCCCGCCGCTTTGCAGCCCGAACAGCGTGCCCCGATCCCACACCAGGTTGAACTCGACGTAGCGGCCGCGCCGGTACAGCTGGAATTCGCGCTCGCGCTCGCCGTAAGCCGTGTCCTTGCGACGTTCGACGATGGGCAGGTAGGCGTCGAGGAAACCGTCGCCGACCGCACGCAGGTAAGCGAAGTCGTTGTCGAAGTCGCCATGGAGGTCGTCGAAGAACAAGCCGCCGACGCCGCGTGTCTCGTTGCGGTGCTTGAGGAAGAAATACTCGTCGCACCAGCGCTTGTGCGCGGCGTAGCGTTCGCTGCCGAACGGCGCGCAGACATCGCGCGCGGTACGGTGCCAATGCAGCACGTCCTCGTCGAACGGATAGAACGGCGTGAGGTCGAAGCCACCGCCGAACCACGACGCCACCGTTTCGCCATCGCGGATCGCGTGGAAATGACGCACGTTGCAGTGCGTGGTCGGCACGTAGGGATTGCGCGGATGCAGGACCAGCGACATGCCAACGGCACGCCACGATGCGCCGGCGAGTTCAGGGCGCGCCGCCGTCGCGGACGGTGGAAGCGTGGTTCCCGACACATCGGAAAAGCCGACGCCGGCCTGCTCGAACACGGCCCCTTCGCGCAGGATGCGCGTGCGCCCGCCGCCGCCTTCGGCGCGCGTCCAGGTGTCCTCGACGAAGCGCGCCGCATCATCGACGGCTTCGACTGAAGTGCAGATGCGGTCCTGCAGGTCAGTGAGGCAATCGCGGACGCGGTCGAAATCGGTCATGGCGGCATTGTAGGGTGGACCCTGGCAC
>PPFU01001180.1_pt1 | contig 39780 bp, 36 predicted proteins | sample 1535991 | NCBI WGS metagenome assembly PPFU01 (sample SAMN04901290, study PRJNA319586) | Hypolithon metagenome, whole genome shotgun sequencing project. | isolation source: Antarctic Hypolithon | place: Antarctica: Miers Valley | collected 2014
GCGCAGGCGCAGCGCGAGGAGACAACGACGCGCAACCGCGTGATCCAGCAGGAACTGAGCAAACTCTCGGTGCAGCTCAAGGAGGCCGACGTGCCCGGCATCGAGGCCGCAGAGACACTGCCCAACCAGGCGGCGAAGCAGCAGGGATGGAAGGAAAACGCCGCCGCCATCCAGCCCGAGGACGAAGAGCGGCAGGCAAAAGAAACGCGCACGATGGACAACAACCTCTACGTCACGGACTCCGTCGTGGTGCAGCAGAAGGTGCTCGAAACCCAGAAGCTCGAGGTTGCGCAGGGACGAGACGCTCCCGCCCGCCCCGGCCAGGCGGAGGGAAAAGGTGCCGCCTTCGCTGGCGAAGAAAGCGCCGCTCTGCGCCAGCAGCAGTCGCGGGACTATCTGGAAAACGAGAGCGCCCCGATGAACGCGCCGGCACTGGTGCAGCAGTCGCAAGTCGCGATCGCGGATGAGAACTCGAACGTCGCCCTCAACACCGCCCGCGGCGCGCGCGGCCCGCAGTCAAAGACGAAAGCGGACGGGACGCCCCCTCCCCTGCCGCAAGCAGTGTCAGCCACCCGCCCCGCCGAGGCGCTCCCCGCGAATCCACCCGACGCGTCCGACAAGTCCGACAAATCCCTCAAGCCCACCGGCCGCATCGCCCTTGCCGTCGATTTCCCGACCGAAGGCCGCGTGTTCCATTTCAAGAAAGTGAAAGCCCACGCCACGCTCACCCTCGCCGTGACGCACCCCGCGAGCTACGCCCGCCTCAAATGGCTTGCCCTCTTCGGCGTGCTCGGCCTCGTCCTCGCCAGCAGCGGCCGCATCTACCACCGCCGATGATGGGGATTGCTCAGCCCGTGCGTCTCGCATGTCGGTCAGGGCAGCCTGCCCATAGCCCTGAGCGACAGTCGAACGGGTCCCGCCAGGACGCACTTTCGCTCCGCGAGCTGAAACCAGCCTTTGCGATCTTTGCGCCTTTGCGTGAGGTAAAATCCGCGACGGACGCAGAGGTGCCTCACGCAAAGGCGCAAAGAAACGCAAAGGGGCGGGGGGCTGAATGCCCGCGTTGACGCTCCCCGCCGACGCCCCCACATTCCCAGCCATGACCGGGCTAGTGAAAACGCTTTCACCGCAAGACACCGTTCCTGTTTTTCAACGGCAACACGTTCCCGTAAGTGGGGCGCCAAATCGCTCTTGCCGTTTTTGGCGAGCTCCCGCCCGTGCGCCAGAAAGAGATTGCCTCCGCCATCGCCAGCGTGCTCGACCGCGAGGCGATGGTCGCCATCGTCGAGGGGCTCTGCCGCAGCGCGTTGTTCGCGCCGGGGGACCGGGTCGCTGCGCGGCGTCATCACGCGTGTGCTCGACGATGGCCGCGTCGCGGTGCGCGTCGATGGCAGCCACAGCGACCTACTCTCACTCCCGGAAAGCCTCACGCCGAGCGAATGATCCCGCCGGCCATGTCGCATCGCGTCCCGCGGCATCGGCCCGCTGTCTGGGAAGGCCCTACAGAGACATGCGCGACACGGGTCCGTCCAGCCGGAGTAGTCGGTCGGTCCGCCGATGGCCCGCACTTGCAGCGTGTTGTTCGTCCCTAGCGTCAAGCCCGTGAGTCGCATGCCTCGCGCTCCCCAAGCAATGTTCTGGAGCGGAGACCAGATGCTACGCCGCCCATCATTTCGGGCTCCGAACCTACCGCTGAAAGTGCGTCCGCTATCCGCTATGCCATCGATGCCCTTCTTACACATATTTTGACCGACCCCTTCCGGCCTCGTTCCTATGTCCGGTCCGATCCCTTCTTTCCGCCGCGTCCTGCGGGACCCACGCACTTTTTCACAGGGCACTACATCACGTCACATCAATGCCCGGCTCGATCACTTTCTTTCCCGCGCCAAAGTCTCGCCACACTCAGCGTTTAACCCTGCATCCTTACTGGGAACGCACTCTTCCGTCCCGCGACCTCCACTACCGCACGTTGCGTCGCCGGCTCAGAAAAAGCCCAGAAGCAGCACAAAACACTAATACAAGTGCCGACGGCTCGGGAACAGCTTGCATTTGAATATTCGCATTTTGAGTAATAAACCCTAACGCGGGGCCGTTAGGACCAGTTGCGGAGGCCATAGCCCCCGCGAGCGCAGGTACAAATGTACCGGGATCAGATGAGTCGATAATCGTCGAACTAAGTGCCGAGTCGGCGGGCGCTGTCCAGTTAGCAGCGTTGTTAGTAATGATTGCCCATGCGGTAGCGGCGCTTGGAGTGGGGTTGTTGAAGAGCCACATATAGAGCCGGTTCCCAACGACACCAGTCACGACAGCTGTGTCTGAAAATTGTCCAGCATTTGGATCAGCGTTTGTTCCAATCGTAGTCATCCCATACGTAGAAAACGCCGCAAAGGTAGTCGCGAAGTCAGGTGCGTTGGCACCGAAATCGAAGCCGGAAGCAAACGTTCCCATGAGGACGGAGTTACCATCTGCGGCTAATGTACCACCTGTGTTCAGAATGACATTACCAAGTGCGTCGAACTCAATCGTACCAGCTTTTACGTCTGAAACCAGATGGAGGATAAAAACCGCTAGCAAGGAGTAGAATAACCGAGAAGTGCGTGTCATAGAATGAATAGGAGATGGCGTTAGTGCCAAACTGAAGTATACACTAGGGCTGAAGATTCATCGGAGGTTGAGGCGCGAACCATACAAACGCGGCTCTACCGCCTTTGCGCGTAATCATAACCGCCGCACCAGAAGGTATCACATCATTCGACGCGCTAACGCCACCCTTCTGCCATCGGTTGTTCGAAGAACTATAGAAATAGTTTGTAAGAGCTCCGGTGGCAGGATCCAGAACGCTCGCCGTGTCCGCCGAGCTTGCAGTCGCTGCCGCAAATACTCCCGTTTGAGGATTTCCGGTATAGAGATTAGACTCAGCAAAAATTTTGGAATCGAGAGGGTAAGGGTTCGCAACCAAACTAGAATGAATCCCCGCGCCACCCTCCACAAACAACCCGGTGGGACCTGTCTTCACATCTCCGACTAACTTCACAGATATCGGATCAGGCAACTTTCGCTCAACCAATAGCCCTGCATCGGGAGAGATGCTGACATCATTAGCCGAGGTCCCGCCGGTTTGCCAGCGCTGATTCGTCGCGTGAAAGAAATAACTGACCAACGATCCCGTCACAGGGTTTAGCAACTGAATCACATCTGCCTGAGAAGCTGTGGTCGCTGATTTGAACCCGAACGGATTAGAAGCCCCGAATGCCGTCGCGAAAGTCCAATCCGGTCGAATCGCTGCGATGGTCTGGCCAGCAACAATTGCCGAACTGAGATCATCAGCGACGGTGACGCTGGAAGCGCTGTTAGAAACGACGTCTGAAAGCAACCCGGCCTCCGCTCCGTTGCGCAATTCCAAGAAATGGGTATTTCCCGCTCCTATAAATTGCGTATCGCTAAAGTTCGAACCCGAAAAAGTGAGTGTGGTTTGTCCATTCGCCACTGAGACCATTGAAATTTTACTTTGAAATACTACTGGCCGCATCATGTTCAGGCTTATCGTTTTGAATGCCTTATCACTAGTCGTTTTACCCGGTATCACCAAAGTATTGAAACCGACCGGGGTCGTCGCTGCGGCTGCAGGCGATTGAGATTTCGCTATGCTAAAGGAGAGCACAAGGAGAACGACGGGGAGGAACAATCTCTTCATGGCACCGACCTTGGTGCGGGCGCAGACGGTACGCAAGCGGTTTTTTGTGGTGGGCGACCTTTTCCGAGGAACGGAAGCTCAGGGAGTGGACGGTCCGGAGCGCAGGCGCGGCGGCCGGGGCAGAGGGTGCGGTTGTGCCCGTGGACGAGCGATGGAGGCGGCGGCAGAAGACGAATGTGTGGCCGGGCTCGACCAGGAGGGTGTCGGGGATGGGTGCGTCGCCTCGGGTGGCGAGGCAGGCGGTGCCGGACCATCTGAGGGACGTGCCAGCTACACACCCGGTAGCGTCGCAAAGCCTCTTTCTGCTCCTCTCAAGAGGAAAACTCTTTGGTGACGGGCCCGATCCCACCTTCGGCATCTCGCACGTCACCCGCGAGCGGACGACCCCGCTCGACCATGATATCATGAATCCAAGGCCACGCATGCGCGTGGCTGTCTGCTCACCTCCGCCGCCGCCGTCCCCCGAGCCCGAGCACGCCGAGCAGCGACCGGGTCACGGTGCCCGTGATGTTCACCATCGCGCTCCTCAGCATGCTCTTTGCGATCGGGCTGGAAAAAATCTCCTCGAGAGCGCTCTTACCGGCGGGCGCGGCCTGGCGGGCGTAGGGCGCCTCGGTCGCGGGAGCCGGGCGTTCCTGCCCCAGCGCCTCTCGCAGGGAGTCGTTCTGCGTCGGCGCTCCCGGCGAATAAGTTCGGCGCGCGGCCGCCGGCACCGAGCGCGCATGCTCCTCTCCCGCAGCCTCCGCCAGTTTGCCCCCGAGGATTTCATACGCACTCTGCTCGTCGATATCCTCATTGTATTTCGCGGTGAGCGGCGACCGCGCGACCACCGCCTCGACCTCCTCGAGCGACAAAATTCCCATCCGCGACCGGGGCGCGCACAAGTAAGTCGCCGCGAGCGGCGTCGGCGCGCCCCGCTCGTCGAGCACGGTGATCAGCGCTTCGCCGATCCCCAGCGACGTGAGCATTTCCTCCACATCGTAAAACTCCGACTCGGGATAGTTCTCCGCGACCAGCTTGATCCCCCGCCGGTCCTTTGCCGTGAAAGCGCGCAGCGCATGCTGCACCTTCATCCCGAGCTGCCCGAGCACGTCCTCCGGGATGTCCGCGGGGGATTGGGTGCAAAAAAAGATCCCGACGCCCTTGGAGCGGATGAGCTTGATCATCATCTTGATCTGATCGAGCAGCGCCTTCTCCGCGTCCTCGAAAACGAGATGCGCCTCGTCGATGAAGATCGCCAGCTTCGGCTTCTCCGCATCGCCCACCTCGGGGAACGCCGCATAGATTTCGCCGAGCATTTGCAGCATGAACGACGAGAAGAGTTTCGGGCGATCCTGGATATCCGACAGCCGCAGGATCGAGATGACGCCGAACCCACCGACCTCCCGGCACAGATCCTCCACCTCGAACGATCTCTCGCCGAAAAACCGCTCTGCCCCCTGCTGTTCCAGCTCGATCAGCTTGCGCACGATGAGTGCCGCCGACTGCGCCGGCACCAGCCCATATTCCGCCGTCACCTCCTTCCTCGCCTCACCGTTGATGTAGCCCAGCACCTTTTTAAAATCCTTCAGATCCAGCAGCGGCAACCGTTTGTCGTCGCAGAACTTGAACACCAGCGCCACCAGGCTCGACTGCGTTTCATTCAGCCCGAGCATCTTGGAAAAAAGCACCGGCCCGAACTCCGCCACCGTCGCCCGGAGTCGCGTCCCCTTTTCCAGCGACAGCGTGAGGAACTCCACCGGGAAACCGCCCGGCGACCACTCCGCGCCCGTCTTTGCCGCGCGTTCCTCGAGCCGCTCCCCCGGCTCGCCCGGCACCGCCAGCCCGCTCAAGTCCCCCTTCACATCCATGAGCAGCACCGGCACTCCATTTTCAGAAAGCCCCTCCGCGAGCAGTTGCAGCGTACGCGTTTTGCCCGTGCCCGTCGCGCCGGCGATGAGCCCGTGGCGATTCATCATGCGCAGTGGGAGCGCGACTGGTGCCTCCTTCAGCGGGTTGTTTTCTAAAAGCGCGGCTCCCAGCGGGATCGTCCCACCCGTGAAACGATAGCCCGCCTGCATGGAATCCAAAAACCTCTGGTTTGCGCTCATCTTTCGCCAGCCTCAGTCCGGCCCGCACGCAGCGTCAATTCCCGAAGTCCGCAGCGAGCGGCGCCGGAGGCGGGCATCCACGCTTCGCCTTACCCTCCGCAGGGGCGCGGCTTTTCGCCCCCGCCTCACGGGAGGATCGAGACGCGGTCGCCGAGCTGGAGCTGGCGGTAGAGTTCCTGCGCCTTGCTCTGCGGGAAGCGGATGCAGCCGTGCGACGCGGGGTAGCCGGGGATCGCGCCGGCGTGCATGCCGACTTCGCTGCAATTCAACCGCATGAAATACGGCATTTTAACTTTGTAGATGCTCGACATGCGCGAGATGTTTTTGTCGGTGACAACGAACTCGCCGGTCGGCGTCGGGTGCGACTTCTGGCCCGTCGAGACGCCGGCGGTCAGGGTAACTTCGCCGTTTTTGTAAAGGACGGCGCGCTGGCGGGAGAGGGAGATTCTCACATGGTGCGGCTCGGTGCCCGGGGTGACGCCGAGGAGGATTTGCATCGGCTGCACGGCGGAGGCCCAGGCGGCGAAGGTGAGCGCGGCGATCTTGTATTTGCCGGTGCGGAGGTTGCGGTTGGCGCCGTGCTCGAGCAGGAGGCGAAGCATGTCGGTGCGATCCATGCCGGCGGCGAGCATGAGCGGGGTGAGGCCCTGCTCCTCGCGGAGGTAATGGGGGAGGCGCTTGCCGGGGATGAGCCGGAGGAACGCCTCCTCGGCGGGGATGGGGAGGCGGACGTTCGGGTCGGCTCCGGCGGCGAGGAGCATGCGGGCGTGATCGAGATCGTTCCACGCGACCATGTAGGCGAGGAGCGGCTGCGCGCCGGCCTCGAGCGCGGGCGGATCGGGGTGTTTCTCGAGCAGCAGTTTCAAGGTCGCCTCGTCGCCGCGCTGGATGGCGGCGAAAAGCGCGATGCGGGTCGCCGGGCTCCACAGCTGCGTCGGAGGCAGGGGCGCGAGGAAACGGACGATGATGGCGGGGTCATTCGTCTGCAGGGCGAGGGCGAGCAGGTCGGGCTCGTTGGGATCGACGCCGCGGTCGAGCAGCCACGCGACCGGCTCGGCGCGCGCGGCGTGGAGCGCGGCGAGGAGAGTGTCGCGGTCGGGGGTGGTGCCGTGCTCGCTGAGAAAATCGAGCATGCTGGTCGTTTCGCGCCCGGCGGCGGCGGTGAGGGGGAGCGTGCCGCTGGCATCGGGCGCGGTGGGATCAATGCCCGCGCGGAGGAGGAGTTTCGCCCGCTCGAGCTGGCCCTCGCGCACGGCGGCGACGAAGGCATCGGAGGTGACGGGGACTTCCATGAAACCGAGTGCCTGGGTTGCCTGCTCGGCGTCGGTGGGCGGGCGGGGCGTGGGGCGCGGAGTCGGGGCGGGGGTGGGCGCGGATTTCGGAGCCGCCTTCGCGACGAAGGGCAAGGGCGCGCGTTGATCCCACAACGTCCAGCCTAATAGAGCCAGGGCCGCGGTGACGAAGAGCGTGGCGCTGGCTCCGATGAGGAGGTTTGCTCGCGGCTGGTTGGTCGTCATGGCCGGGGAAGGTCGCAGGATTGCGGCGCGGCGCAAGTTGCTCCCTGTCGGATGGGTTTCACCGCCAAGACGCCAAGTGAGGAAACGGATGGGGTTCACCGCCAAGACGCCAAGACGCCAAGGGAGGAAGAAATTTTTACCACGAAGTCACGAAGGCACGAAAAGGAGGGTAGGTGTCGGGAGCGGTTACTTCGCCGGGCGCGGGCCGGGGATGACCACGGCGCAGGCGATGGTGAGGATGGTCGTCACGGGCCAGGCCCAGGCAGTGAAGATCGTGGCCTTCAGTTTGCCGGAAGCGAGGAGTTCGTAGGTCGGCAGGGCGGCGAGCCAGTCGATGCTGAAGCCGGCTTTCGCGACGAGCACCCACACGTCGAGACGCATGAACAGCACGAGCACGATGGAAAGCACGGTGCCGATGGCGAGGCCGCGGAACGCTCCTATTCCCCAGAGGGAGCAGAGCAGCATCGCGAGCAGAGGACCGACGGTGTAGCTCGTCATGCCGAAGGCGAGCGGGAGGATCGGAATGCCGCCGCGCGCGTAGTAGAGGACGAAGGTGAACCCGGTGAGCGCGAGGCCCCAGAAGACGACGAGCATGCGAGACTTCGCGACGAGGCCGAGGTGCTCGAGTTCTTCGTCGGTTTTTTCCTCGGGGTGGTAGAGGAGCGAGAGGGAGGTCTGGCTGAGCGCGGCGAGGATGGAGTCGAGGCTCGAGATCGCGGCGGCGAAGACGCCCGCAAGGATGAGGCCGCTGAGGCCGGCGGGGAGGACGGTGGTGATCCAGATCGGGAAGACGAAGTCGGGCTCGGCGGGCTTGGGGACGTTCGACTGCGCGAGGGTTTCGGGGTGCTCCAGACGCGGCGCGGCGTCGGCGGCGGCGATCGATTCCTCGAGGCTGGCAGCCGGGAAAAGGCGGCTCTTTTCAAAATCGGTGAAGCCGACGTCGTTGTAGTGGACGAAGAGCGCCGCGCCGACGAGCAGCATGAGCAGGGTGAGCAACTGGCCGACCGAACTCCAGATGAGCGCTTTCGACGCGGCCTTCGCGTCGCGGCAGCAAAACATGCGCTGGGCATTGAGCTGATCGACACCGAATGCGCCGAGATTTTGAAATGGGACGGCGACGACCGCGACCCAGAAGGTGAACTCGAGATCGGCCTTCAAACGCGCGTCCCACATGTTCATGCGCCCGTATTCGTTCGCGATGCGGAAGAACTCGCCCACGCCGCCGGAGAGATGCGAGATGACCCAGCCGAGCGCGAGGACGCCACCGAGGGCGAAAATGCCGAACTGCATGACGTCGGTCCAAATGACGGTCTGCATGCCGCCCATGAGCGTCCAGCCGATGGCGATGAGGCCGATGATGAAGATGCACCAGCCGATGGGGAGTCCGGTGACGACTTGCAGCGGGATGGCGGCGACGAGGACGCGCACGCTCTGCGCGAGGATGGAGCCAAGGGTGAAAAGACAGGTCGCCAGGGTCTTGGCGGGTCGCCCGAGCTTGCGGCCCATGTAGTCGTAGGGGCTGTAGATTTCCTCCTCGTAGTAGGCGGGGACGAAATAGCGCGCGACGAGGATGCGCCCGGCGATGGAGCCGATGCCCCAGAGCATGTAGGTGAAATCGCCGTGCAAGGCGAAGAGCGTGCCGGGAACGCCGATGAAAGTGACGCCGCTGATCTCGGTGGCGATGATCGACCCGCAGACGGCGGGCCACGGGAGGGAGCGGCCACCGAGGAAAAAGTCGCGGATGGTCGATTGCTTGCCACTCATAATGTGGCCGACCCAGGTGGAGAGGGCGAGGTAGCCGATGAGGACGGCCCAATCGAGGATGGTGAAATGGGAGGCGACGGGCATCGAAGTGGGGGGAGCCGACTATTCAGAAGGTTTGCCCGCTGAACACGCGAAAAACGCGAAAGTTTGGAAGTCTGATTTTCGCGTGTTTAGCGGGCGTTCGTTCAGTCGCGGATGCGGCGGTAGCGGAGGGGGACGAAGCCGGAGTCGGCCAGCGCCACGGCGTCGCGCTCGCTCTTGATCACTTTGCTGAAGGGCTCGGCTTCGTAAAACTCGGCGCGTCTTTTTTCACCGTCGAGCCAGCGGACGAAGAGGACGACGTGGCCGCCGGCGGCGTTGAGGATGTCGCCGGGGAGGAGTTCGCTGGTGGATTTGAGGCGGACGCAAATGCCGGGGAGAGTGCTGGTGCCGCGCTTGCTGGAGAGCCTCCAGCAGCGGGAGATGAAGCCGGAGCAATCGATCCCAACGGCGTGGGAGCTGACGGCGGCTCCGCCCTGGCGGCGCTTCTCGGCGTTGTAAAGATCGCCGGCGGCTTTGCCCGCGCGCAGCCCGGTGTCGAAGCTCGCGAGGCTGTCGAAGCCGCCCCATTTGTAGGGGATGCCGGTGTTTTCCTGATCGACCCGCCACGGGCCGCTAGCGGCGGGGGAGCTGGCGTCGGGCGTCTCGACGGCGATTCCGTTGGGATCGGGGCCGTGGAGGACGTTGCGCGCGGTCGGGGTGTAGCGGTGCTCGGAGAATTGCCTCGCGATGGCGAGCGCCTCGGCGCGAGTCGGTGGGTCGTCGGCGAGGAGGGTGAGGGGGAGGAGGAAAAAGAGGGCGGCGAGTGAGGAGCGCATGGGAGGGCGGGACAGTTCGGTCTTCGGGCAGATTCGGCTTCTTACTCTTACTGTTACAATTTTCCTCCCTATAGCTCGAAGAACTTCGATACGCGTTTGAGAAACCCAGCGGCATAGGCGCGCCGTTTGTGCTCGGTCGCCTCGCCGGGGACTGCGCTGGAGAGGATGCCTTCGTTCGCCAATTGGCGGGTGGCCAGGAGCTCGCTGAAACGCTGCATCAAATCGGGCTGCTCGGCGAGGAGCTCGCCGAAGGCGGCTTTGCCGAGTTCGAGCACTCTGCAGTCGGTCTTGGCGAGCACGGTCGCGCTGCGATTCTCGCCGGTGAGCAGCGACATTTCCCCAAAGCAATCGTCATCGCGCAGGGTCGCCACGTGAGCGGGCGTGCCGTCTTTTGCCACGAGCACCTCGGCCTCGCCGCGCGCGAGGAGGAACATGCTCGCCCCCTCGGCGCCCTGCTCGATGATCCGCTCGCCGCGGCCAAAGTGGAGCGGGCGCGCAGTCTCGACCAGTCGGGTGAGCTGGTCGTCGTTGAGATTGGCAAACATCTCCTGCCGGCGCAGGGCGCGCCGGGCGTCTTCCTGCGCGTCGTTCGCGCGCCGGGGCCGGTGAAGATGGACGGTGCGGATCGGGAAAGGAATCGCCATCCCGGCGCGCTCGAGTTCGTACCAGATGTTCGTATGCACGGCATCGACGGAGTCGTTGTAGCGCGCGTGGTCCTCGAGGAAAAATTTCACCTCATAGATGATGGCGGAGTCGGCGAACTCCTTGAGGAATGCCTTCGGCGGGGGCGCCGCCATGACGTGATGGGCGCGGCTGGCGGCACGAACGAGCACGTCTTTCGCGGCATTCGGCGGGACGTGATATTCGAGGCCGACGTGGAGCCGGATGGCGTGTCGCGGAATCGGGTAGGTGAGGTTCTGGACGGTGCCCTTGGCGATGACGTTGTTCGGGATGTCGAGATAGACTTCGTCGTTCGTGCAGAGGCGCACGGAGCGCCAGTTGATCTCGACGACGCGGCCGAACTGGCCATCGACCTGGAGCCAGTCGCCGGGGCGGAAAGGTTTGCCGATCTCGATCGCGATGCCGGAGATGATGTTCCCGAGCAGATCCTGGAGGGCGAAGCCAAGGATGACGGCGAGGATGCCGGAGCCGGCGAGCAGGCCGGGCACGGTCTGGCCGTAGATGCTGCTGAGGACGACAACGAGGGCGGTGAGGAAGACGATGAGCGCGATGAGTTCGCGCAGGAAAAGCGGGGCCTCGATGCCGCGGCGTCTTTGAAAATGAAGCTCCCAAAAGAACCGGCGCAGGAGGGCGAGAAAAAAGATCGCACCCAAGAGGATGAGGCCCGCGAGAAGTTCGCGGCGGAGAGCGAGCCACTCGCCGATCTCCTTGCCGGTGCCGTCGAGGCGCGGGTGCGACCAGTCGAGGTCGAGCACGATGGCCGGGACGTAGAGGGCGAGGGCGACGCAGAGGAGCTGATACATCACGCCGAGGGGGACGCCGGCGTGGCGCTTGAGGAGGCGGCCCAGGGTGAGGGTGGCGAGGAAGACGATCAGCGCGAAGCAGCCAAACACGAGGGCGAGGGGCGCGGCGTCGAACATGTCGAGGGCGGAGTGTAGGGAAGGAGGTTGAGAGTTGAAAGTTGAGTGTTGAGAGTCCAGAGGGAGCGGGTCGCTCCAAGCTCCGTTTCCGGTCTCTCAACTCTCATCCCTCAACTCTCAACCTCCTCATGCAGCCCGGGCTTCTCGATTTTTTCAAACGCAAGCTGCGCCGCGAGGAGACGCTGCACCCGGTCGATCGTGGGCTCGCCCGGCAGTGGGTGAAAAAGCGGCTCGCCGCCGTCTTTCCCGAGCTGCGCGATGATCCGGTGGCGCTGGAGCGGGCGTATCGCGCGCTCAGTCTCGAGCCGCGGCTCGGGTCGGAGCCGGGCGACGCGGGCGTCTATTTCGAGATCAAGCAGTAGCGGCGCGCACGGCCTGGATGTGCAGGTCGAGGCTCACGGTGCCACGGTATTCGTTTCGCTCGACGCGGAAGGCGATGTCCCACGGCGGGCGCGGGAGGTCGAGTTCGGCGGAATTGAAATAGATCGCGCGCTGGCGGCCGGCCCCCTGGCGGAGCTGGAAAAGGAGGTGCTTTTCCTTGAGCACGCGCGGCTCGCCGATGAGGTGCGCGCCGCGGACGCAGAGGACGGGCTGGACGTTCCCCATGCCGAAGGGCTGGAGCAGCTCGTGATGCTCGAGCAGGTCGTCGGTCAGCTCGGCGAGGGTTATCTCGCCATCGAGCCGCAGGGCGGGGATGAGCTGTTCGTCGGTCAAAAGGTCGCGCGCGGTTTGCAGGAAGAGCCGCTGGAACTCGGCGAAGTTTTCGCGGCGCATCGTCACGCCGGCGGCCATCTCGTGGCCGCCGTGTTTTTCCAAAAGATGGCCGCACCGCCCAAGCGCCTCGACCAACGAGAGCCCGGCGATGCTGCGTCCGCTGCCTTTGCCCACGCCATCGCCGTCAAAGCCGAGGACGAGCGCGGGGCGGTGGTGCTTTCTCGCAAGGCGCGACGCGACGATGCCGAGCACGCCGGGGTGCCAGCCGTCAGCGCCGAGCACGATGGCCGCGCCCGCCGCCGGATCGCCGAGCGCGGCGAGCTGGGCTTCGGCTTCTGCGACGATGGTTTTCTCGACGGACTGGCGCTCGCGGTTCTGCGCGTCGAGTTCGCCCGCGAGGGTGCGGGCGCGGGATTCGTTGTCGGTGAGGAGCAGCTCGAGCGCGGCCTCGGCGCTGGCGAGGCGGCCGGCGGCGTTGAGGCGCGGGCCGAGCTGGAAGCCGACGTGGCCGGGCGTGAGCGGGAGGCGGACGGCGGCGATTTCCATGAGCGCACGGAGTCCGGGCCAGCGCGTGCACGCGAGCTGCCGCAAGCCATGCAAGGCGAGCTGGCGATTTTCCCCGCGCAGCGGGACGAGGTCGGCGATGGTGCCGAGCGCGACGAGATCGAGGTGCTCGCGCAGATCAAAACCGGGCGCGGGGCGGCGCTTGAGCAGGGCGTGGCAGAGCTTGAAGACGATGCCGGCGGTGCAGAGGTAGTGGTAATCGGGGCCGAGTTTTGGATTCACGAGCGCGGTGGCATCGGGCAGCTCGGGCTGTCGCTCGTGGTGGTCGAAAATGAGGACGTCGATGCCGAGCGCCCGGAGCTGCGCGACCTCGCCAATGGACGAGGTGCCGCAATCGAGGGCGATGAGGAGCCGCGGCGCGTGCGCCTCCACGCAGCGTCGCACGCCCTCGGCGCTGAGGCCGTAGCCTTCGTCCATGCGCATCGGGAGGAAGGTCGCGGGGCTCGCGCCGTACGCGCGCAGCAGGCGGGTGAGGAGCGCGAGCGAGGTGACGCCGTCGACGTCGTAGTCGCCGTAAAGGACGATGCGCTCGCCGCGGTCGAGCGCGGCGAGGATGCGCGCGACGGCGGGCTCCATCGCGGGGAGGAGGAACGGGTCGGTGAGGGTTTTGAGGCGGGGGCGGAGGAAGGCGTCGGCGTCGCAGGCGGCGCTGAAGCCGCGCTGGCAGAGGATCTGCGCAACGAAAGGCGGGAGCGAGAGCTCGGTGGCGAGCGCGCGCGCGGCGGCGGTGTCCACCACGTCGGGGAAGAGCCAGCGCGTGTTCATTGTCCCACGAATCTCACTCGCACACTTCTACGGTTGCGCCCGCGGCATGCGCTTCGCCGGGCGCGAGCCGCAGCAAGGCGTTGCATTGGCTCAGGCCGTAAAGCGCGTGCGACTCCTGTTTTCCCATGACCGAAAATCGCCCGCCGGAGACACGCCCGCGCAGATAGTGCGGGCGGTCGCCGGGATTCTCGACCGCAGATCCGAGCGCGACTGGAAAACGGCGCGCCGCCAGCTCCCGCGCGCCCAGCATTTTCAAAAGCGCGGGCCGCACGAAGCAATGAAACGTGACGAAGGTGGAGACGGGATTTCCCGGCAGTCCGAAGACGCAGCAACGCGAATGTTGCGCAAAAAGGAACGGCTTCCCCGGACGCACCGCCACGCGCCAGACATCCGCCGGCGCGCCGAGATCGGCGAGCGTCTGCCGCACGAGATCGTGCTCACCTACCGAGACGCCGCCGCTCACGATGAGCGCGTCGTGGTCGAGCCCGCGCTCCAGCAGGCTGCGCAAAGCATCCGGCTCGTCGGGCGCGATGCCGAGCCGGGTGACGCGCGCGCCGAGACGCTGCGTGAGGGCGGCGAGCATCACGCCGTTCGTCTCGTGGATCGTGCCGGGGCCGAGGGGCTGACCGGGCGGGACGAGTTCGTCGCCGGTGGCGAGGATGGCGACCGTCGGGCGGCGGCGGACGGGAACCCCCGCGAGTCCCTGCGAAGCGAGCAATGCCAAAAGCGGTGGCTTGAGTTCCTCTCCCGCGCTCGCGATTTTTTGCCCCTCGCAAAGGTCGCCGCCCGCGCGGCGGATGTTCTCCCCCGGCGCGACACTTTCCACGATGTCCAGCCAGTCGCCGTCGCGCCGCGTCTCCTCCTGCATCACCACGGCATCGGCGCCCGCGGGCATCGGCGCCCCGGTGAAAATCCGGATTGCCTCGCCCAAGCCTAGCGCGAGACCCCGGTCAGCTCCCGCAGCCTGGTCGCCGATTACGCGGAGGCGCGGGCCGTCAGCGGCGCGGAGCGCGTAGCCATCCATCGCCGAGTTGTCGAAGCGCGGGATCGGGACCGTCGCCCGCAATTCCCGCGCGAGAAAAAGCCCCCAAGCCTCGTCGAGCGCCACTTCCACCACCGGCAGCGGAGAGACGAGCCCTAGCACGCGTGCGAGCGCTTCCTCCTCGGCGATCATTGGAACACCTCGTCGCCTGCCGCTGGCTCGCCGCGCACGATGTCGCCGACGATGAACGGTCGTTTGCTCTCGGGGCTCACCGTGAGCACGCCCGTCTCCGCCCCGTCGCGAAACGTCTTGAGCGCCTGCCCCGGCCGCGGCCCGATGCCCGAGCCGATATCGACCAGCACGAATTCGGAGGAGTTGTTGACCAGCGCGACCTCGCCGATGCGGATCGGGGCCGCCTCCGCAGGCTGCGGCTTCTTTTTTTTCGGTAAAAGAGAACACCCTCCGCAAAACAAAACGCAGCAAAGAAACAGGCCGCCAACACCGCCAAACGATGCCAAATTCCGGATTCCGATTTTCGCATCGTTTCGCGTTTTTAGCGGACAAATCATTCCAGCCAATCTCATCGCTCGCGGACTTCTTTCCCAGCCGGAAGTCGCAGCCGCACCATCCGGCGGACGAGTTTGCGCGCCGCCTCGTCGCGCAGCATGAGCACGGCGGAGTCGGACGTTTTCCGAAACTCCACGAGCCCCGAAAGCTGCAGCGCGCCGACCACGCGCTCCTGCATCCGCGCCTCCGGGATCTCGACTGGGAGCTGATAGACGCTCAACCGGCGTTCGTCGTCGATACGGCGGACGAGCCGCCAGGCGGCGGCGAGTTCGCGCGCGTCGAGACGGCGGCAGGCGGAGAGATTCCCCCACACGGCGAGCGTCGCGCGCGGGATTGCGAGCACGACATCGAGCGCCGAGGCGAGCGCGCTGGTGCGGTCCCGTGCGCGGTCGAACGGCGCGATGCGCCAGACGATCCAGGCGCACAGGCAGAGGAATAACGCGCCGCCCGCGAAGACGAACGAAAGCGAGTCGGGCAGCGCGGCATCGACGCCGCGGGCGACCGTGAGCACGAGCAGCACGAGCCAGCAGACGAAAAAATAAACGAGCCCCCAAGCCAGCGCCGCGAGCACGAGCGTCACTAGTGCCAGCGCGAGCGCCCGGCGATTATGTCGGGTGAAATGGTCGCGGAAAGCGGCGGGAACGGCATCCATGCGGGTGTGCCCAATATAGCAAGGCCCTCGCAGGCGAAAACTATCGGCTTCGGAACCTCAGACGCGCTCCGGGAAATCGCTGAACACGCCATCCACGCCGAAGCCGCGCATCCGCTCGATGTCGGCGGGCTCGTTCACGGTATAGACGAAGACTTTCAAACCCGCCGCGTGCGCCCGCTCGACCAGCGCGCGCGTCGTGTGCCGCAGCCGCGGATGGATCGCCTCCGCCCCGAGTTTTTGCGCGATTTTTACAAAACCGCTAGGTGGCCGGTGAAACAGCGCGCCCAGCGGGATGCCGCGCTCGGCCAGTGCCGCCAACCGTCGGCGTTGAAACGACGAGACGAGGAAATCTTCGCGCCGCCAGTCGCGGTGCTTGCGGTAATGCTCGATCAACGCCGCGACCGGCTCCGCCGTGTGCCGACCTTTGAGTTCGATATTGATGAACCCCCGCCCCTCCACCGCGTCGAGCACCTCCGCGAGCGTCGGGATTTTTTCCCCCAGCCCCGCATCGAGCGAGCGAAGGTGGGCGAAAGTTTTGCGCATCACGTAGCCGCGGCCGTTCGTGGTGCGCTCGAGCGTGTTGTCGTGGATGACGACCAGCTCCCCTTGGACGCAATAGACATCAACCTCCACGCCATCCGCTCCGAGCTCGAACGCGCGGCGGATGGATCGTAGCGTGTTTTCGGGCTCATGCCCGCGCGCCCCGCGATGGCCGATGGATAGCAGAAGAGGTTGAGAGTTGAGAGTTGAGTGTTGAGAGTTCCGGAAGAGCGCCTTCGTCGCAACATCCGTCCAATGAGCACCAGCACCCCCCAGAACCCCAGCACCGTCAACGAGGCCAACTCCGAACTCTCAACTCTCAACCCTCAACCCTCAATCTCCTCTCTGATCGAGCGCAAACGCGACGGCCACGAACTCACGCAGCCCCAAATCAACCACCTCATCCGCCAATACACCGCCGGCACCCTCCCCGACTACCAGATGGCCGCCCTCGCCATGGCCATTTACTTCCGCGGCATGACCCCCGCAGAGACCGGCCATCTCACCCGCGCCATGCTCCAGAGCGGGCGCGTTTTATCCTACCCGCCCGATGCCCCGCCCCGCGTGGACAAACACTCCACCGGCGGCATCGGCGACAAAGTCTCCCTCATCCTCGCCCCCCTCCTCGCCGCCACCGGCAACGTGTGGGTCCCCATGATTTCCGGTCGCGGCCTTGGCATCACCGGCGGCACCCTCGACAAACTCGAGAGCATCCCCGGCTTCGACACCCGCCTCGGCGAGCCCGCCGCCCTCGCCCAGCTCCAGCGCATCGGCCTCTTCATGATCGGCCAGACCGACGACATCTGCCCCGCCGACCGCGCCCTTTACGCCCTGCGCGACGTCACCGGCACCGTCCCGTCCCCCCCGCTCATCATTTCCAGCATCATGAGCAAAAAACTCGCCGAGAACCTCGACCGGCTCGTCCTCGACGTGAAGTTCGGCTCCGGCGCCTTCATGAAAACCCGCGCCGAAGCCAAAGCCCTCGCCGCCGGCCTCACCGCCGTCGGCGAGCAGATGGGCGTCGCCATGTCCCACCTCCTCACCCCCATGGACGAGCCCCTCGGCCACACCGTCGGCAACGCCCTCGAAGTCATCGAAGCCATCGAGACCCTGCAAGGCCGCGGCCCCGCCGACCTCGTCGAGCTGACCCTCGCCCTCGCCGCGCGCGTCACCGGCAATGCTCCCGGCACTCTCCGCGTTCTTTTGGAAAATGGCCGTGCCTGGGAGAAATTCATCGCCCTCGTCGAGGCGCAGGGCGGCGACACCACCGCCCTCGGCCGCCTTGCTGACATCCACCGCGCCTCTCTTTTCCAAGACATCCCCGCCCCCCACGACGGAGTGGTCACCCGGATGGACGCCGGTCACATCGGCCGCGCCTGCCTCACCCTGGGAGCCGGCCGCCAGACCACCGACGCCGCCATCGACCCCGCGGTCGGCTGCAGCGCCATCGTAAAAGTCGGCACCCGCGTCACGCGCGGACAGCCCCTCCTCCTCATCCACGCCCGCGACGAGCCAACCCTCCGCGCCGCCCTCCCGCACTTCGAGCAAGCCGTCTCCGTCTCTTTCAAATAACCACAAAAAGCTTCGTTATTCGGATTTCGTCATTCCGGCTTCGGATCGCGCCCCATCAGCTCCGACAACGCCTTCGCAGGTGATTTCCCCGCATACAAAACCTCATGCACCTGCTCGATGATCGGCGTTTCAATCCCGTGCGCCCGCGCCGCCTCGTGCGCGCTCAAAGCCGTCGGCACACCCTCCGCAACCATGCGCATTGAGGCCCGGATCTCCTCGATCGACTCCCCCCGCCCCAGCCGCTCACCCACCGCGTGATTCCGGCTGTGCCGACTGTAGCAAGTCACCATGAGATCGCCGATCCCGCTCAACCCCGTGAACGTCTCGCGGCAGCCGCCCAGCGCCACGCCGAGCCGCGTCATCTCCGCCAGCGCGCGCGTCACCAGCGCCGCCTTGCTATTGTCGCCGAGGCCCAGGCCATCGACCGCGCCAGCGGCGATGGCGTAGATATTTTTGAGCGCCCCCCCCAGCTCGATGCCCGCGATGTCGGCGCTCGTGTAGGCGCGGAAATGCGGACACGTAAACACCCGCTGCAGCCGCTCCCCCAACACCGCGTCGGCACTGCCGAGCACGATCGCCGTCGGAGCTTTTCGCGCGACTTCCTCCGCATGGCCCGGCCCGGAAAGAATCGCCACCGGATTTCCCGTCAACTGCTCCGCGACGATCTCGCTCATCCGCCGCCCCGACCCCCGCTCGATTCCCTTCGTGCAGCTCAAAAGCACCGCATCCCCGCGCGGCGCGCACTCCGCGAAGCGCCGCGCCGCCTCTTCCATCGCCTGCGACGGCGTCACGAACAGCACCAGATCGCACCCCGCCAGCTCGCCCAGCCGGGCCGTCGGCTCCACGCCCGCCGGCAGTAATATCCCCGGCAGATAAGCCTCATTCACCCGCGCCTCCGCCATCGCCGCCATCTGCCCCTCATTGCGCCCCCAGAGCCTCACCGGCAGCCCATTCTCCGCCAGCAGCACCGCCAGCGCCGTCCCCCAGCTTCCCGCCCCGATCACCCCCGCGCTCGTGAAACTCATGCCCGCTCCTTTTTCGTAAACCGACTCTCCGACCCCGCCCGCAGGCGCCCGATGTTCGCCCGATGCCGCCAGATCGCCAGCGCCGCGATCACCAGCGAGAAGACGAACAGCGGCATCCGATCCGCGCCCCCCTGCGCGCACCAGACCGACACCGGGATCGTCGCCGCCGCCGCGATCGACGCCAGCGACACATAGCGCGAGATGAAAAATACCGCCGTCCAGAACACGAGCGCGACGAGCAGCGCGACCGGCATCAGCGCGCAAAGCACGCCCGCGGAAGTCGCGATCCCTTTGCCCCCCTTGAACCCCAGCCAGACCGGAAAATTATGCCCGAGGATGCACGCCACCCCCGCCGCAATGCCCGCGCTCACCCCCGCCTCCGGCGCGATCACCCGCGCGACCAGCACGGCAGCGAGACCCTTCAGGAAATCCGCGACAAAGACCGGAATCCCCCACCCTTTGCCGAGCAGGCGGAAGACATTCGTCGCCCCGATGTTCCGGCTCCCGTGCTCGCGGATGTCGATCCCTTTCAGCCGGCCCGCGATGTATCCATTCGGGATCGAGCCCAGGAGATAAGCGACCATCGCGGCGGCGAGCATCGGGAGGAGCGGCATCGGTGCGATGATGAAAATGCGTCCCGCCAAAGCAAGCGATCAAATGGTCCGCGGAACTTTTAAAGGAGCAGGGACGCGCCTTCGGCGATCACTGCAGACTTCCGAAAAGCAATGCCCACGCCTGGGCCGGGGCCGAAAAAAGGCCGGAGGATTTCGCCTCCGGCCTTTCGAGTTTTCGGTAGCGGGTGCTACGCGTCGCGGTCGCGGTCGCGCCGTGTATCGTGGACGCGCGTCCAGGCATCGTGCGCGGCCGGGCGGGCGCGATCCCAATCAAGCGTCCGATCGGGATCGCTCTCGTAGTTCTTGCGCAGGCTCGGCTCGGCGGTCTCGAAGGTCGATTCATTGCCTGCCGCCGGGTCGTACCCAGAGTACCCGGCGCGATAGGCGGGGCTGTAGGTGTCGTAGTCTTCGTCGCGGCCGTAGTCGCGGGAGCGATGATTTTCCCGCCAGTAAGCGTCCTCCGCCGTCGGGTCGATGGCTTCTGCCGCGGCATGGCCACCAGCCGCGCCGGCGACTCCGCCAATCACTGCGCCGACCACCGCGCCGATTGGCCCGCCCACAATACCGCCGATGGCTGCGCCCGCCGCGCCGGCTCCAGCCGTGCCGAGGCCTGTGCCTATGGGATGCGAGCCCGGCTCGCCAGTGATGGGATCGCGATTCGCGTCCCGATCTTCGTTGCGTTCGATATCGTCTCGTTCGTTCATGTTATTGATTCCTTCTGGTTTGTTTGATGTTTGCTGACACCTCAGGAAACGCAGCCGAGGCGAAGAGCGCGTGTCTCGCTGCCAATCCCTCCTTGCCAGCGCCCGCCCCGCGCGGGCAACTTCGGACATGGATACCGGATCGATTGACGACGACTTTTACCGGCCCGCCGACGCCTTTTTCGCCGAGAACGCCCAGGTCGCCCTGACCTACGACGACGCCGCTCTCGCCACGCTCTACTCCGACGTCCTCCCGCGCGACACGGACCTCGAGACGGTGCTCGCGCCCTCGCTCCGCCTCCGCGTCCCCATCGTCTCGGCCGACATGGATACCGTGACCGAGTCGCGCATGGCCACCGCGATGGCGCTCAACGGCGGGCTCGGCCTCATCCATTACAACATGCCCGAGCGCGAGCAGCTCTCCGAGGTGAGCCGGGTGAAAAATCATGTCCACGGGCTCATCCAGGAGCCGATCAAGGCGCGGGTCGAGCAGCTCATCGGGGATGTGCTGGCGCTGGTTGAGGAGCGGCGGTTTGGCTTTCGCACGTTCCCGGTGATCGATGAAAAAGGCGTGCTGCTCGGCCTGCTCCCCGGCCACGCCGTGAAGCGCCGCTACGCCTCGCGCTCGGTGCGCGACGCCATGATCCCGCGCGCCGAAGTCCACACGCTGCGCCAGAGCGAACTCGGCGGCGATCCCATCGCGCGCGCGAACCGTTTTTTCGACGAGCACATGGGCATCAACAAGCTCCTCGTCGTCGATGCCGAGGATCGGCTGCGCGGGCTTTTCACCCTCAGCGACATCGATCGGATCACGCAGGAGAGCGTGTCGCGGCTAAAGCCAGCGCGGGATGAAAAGTTCCGTCTCGTCTGCGGCGCGGCCGTCTCGGCCACGCGTCATTCCACCGGAGAGCTCGATCAGGAAAGGATCGCGGCGCATGTCGGCGAGTTGGTCGAGCGCGGCGTCGATGTCGTCGCCGTCTCCACCGCGCATGGCTTCAGCAAAGGCGTCGGCGACACCGTCCGCTTGATCCGGCGCGAGTTTCCGGAGTTGCCGATCATCGCCGGGAATGTGACCAGCGCCGCCGGCGTCGAGTTTCTCGCCGAGTGCGGCGCGAATACCATCAAGGTCGGCCAGGGCCCCGGCTCCATCTGCACCACGCGCGTCGTGGCAGGCGTCGGCATCCCGCAGCTCACCGCGCTCCACGTCGCCTCGCGCGCGGCGCGGCGGAGCGGCGTTACGATTTTAGCCGATGGCGGCATCACGAAATCCGGCGACATCGTAAAAGCCCTCACCCTCTCGCACGGCGTCATCTGTGGCGGCCTGCTCGCCGGCTGCCCCGAGGCGCCCGGCCAGATCATGGAGATCAACGGCAAGCTGTTTAAACAATACCGCGGCATGGGCAGCCTTGCCGCGATGAAAGCCGGCTCAGCCGCGCGCTACGGCCACGCCGACAGCGACGCCCAGCGCAAGATCGCCGCAGAAGGTGTGGAAGCGCTAAAGGAAGTCTCCGCCTCAATCGACATCCTGCTCATGCAGCTCGCCGGCGGCATTCAGAGCGGCATGGGATACTTGGGCGCGGCGACATTGCCCGAGCTGCGGGAAAAAGCGCGCTACATCCGCGTGACCCCCGCCGGCCAGCGCGAGTCCGCCCCGCATGACATCGTCGAGGTGAAGACCGGCGGTGCGTGAGGGAAGGCGGTTTTAGTCCGCTCAAGACGCGCAATGACGCGAAGATGGGGACGAATCCGAAACACCGAAAATGCGGCAGTCCAGCCGAAGGCCGGTGCCGCGCCTAACTCGCAGCCCCGGCCTTCGCGAGAGCCTTGTTCAACCGGCTCTTGTGGCGGTTTGCGGCGTTGCGATGGAGGCGGCCGGATTTCACGGCTTTGTCGAGAGTCGAGGCGGCTTTGCCGATCTCCACGTTCGCGGCGGCTTTGTCGGTGCCGGTGATCGCGCTACGCGTTTTCTTGAGCTGAGATTTCACGCCGGTGAGGACGCGCTGATTGCGGGCGGTGCGCACCGGGGTCTGGCGGGCGCGTTTGGCTGCGGATTTGGTATTGGCCATAGGTGGAAAAAGGGCGCGACGGATAAGCCACCGCCGCCCGGGTGTCAACGCCCTTGCTGCGTCTCGTCGGGCTCGGGAGTGTCGCCGTTGAGCCGGTCGGTGTAGGGACCTTCGGGCGGATTCGGACGGAAAAGATCGCGGCGATTGGCGAGCGTGGTGCAGCCAGCCGAGGCGAACATCGCGGCGAGCAGGAGGGAGAGAACGGCGAATTTCACGGCGCGAAGGGAGCAGAACCGCAGGGAGCTGTCAACGCGCTCGCCACCGGCATCCACGCAGCCCCTTATCCTCCGCACCGGCAGCGGGCCCGGTGCTCAATCCAACCTCATCAATAATCGACGCCGAAACCAGCACGCGGGACGCGTGCGCTCCCCAATCCAGAAATGCGGGTGCCCTAAAAAGGAACTTGGCAACTCCGGGGGAGCCCCTGCTAGATTGCACATGTAAATACAGGACGTGCCTTATGATCGAACTCGAAGTCTATGCCGCAGGCGTTCGCAGCCTGGAGAAAATCCTGGAACTCGACCACGAGCTCGAGGCCGTGCCGGGCTTGCGCTACAAAGTCGATAGCAACCACGACATCGTCTATCTGGAGTTTGACGAACCGACCGTCACCATCCAGGAAATCCGCGGCATCTTCCGCAAGCTCGGCCTCGAGGCGAAAATCGTCGGAGCCGTGCCGCCGGAGCTGAACCCCAAGAGCAAGACGCAGCAACTGCGGGCGTGAGCACCGCCGCCGGCGCGCGCCCGCTCGACCTCGTCCGCTACGTCGGCGGCGAGGTGATTGCCTTTCTCGGCTACCTCGGCGAGCTGGTCCTCCTTTTTTGGGAAACCTGCGTCTCCATCGTCCGCGCGCGGCTCCGCTGGCGCCTCATTTTCCGCCAAATCCTCGAGGCCGGCTATCGCTCGCAGCTCGTCGTCCTCGTCACGGGCGGCTTCACCGGCGCGGTCTTCGCGACTCAGACGTTTTTCCAGTTCCACCAGGTCGGCATGGACTCGGCGGTCGGCGCGGTCGTCGCCGTCTCGATGTTCCGCGAGCTCGGGCCGGTGCTCACCGGGCTCATGGTCGCTGGCCGCGTCGGCGCCTCGATGTCCGCCGAGATCGGCACCATGAAAGTCACCGAGCAGATCGACGCCCTGCGCGCACTCGGCGTCCATCCCATCGACTATCTGGTCGTCCCGCGCGTCATCGCGCTCGTCCTCTCGATGCCGCTCCTCGTGGCGGAGTGTTGCGCGCTCGGCATCGTCGTCGGCTACGTCGTGAGCGTCCGCATGCTCGGCATCTCCGGCGCTTACTACATGACGAACATGCTGAAATACACCGGCGTCCGCGACATCCAGATGGCGCTCGCGAAAGGTTTCGTCTTCGGCGTCCTCATCGTCTTCATCGCCTGCCACCAGGGGCTGAATGCAAAGGAGGGGGCGGTCGGCGTCGGTCGGGCGCCGACCGAGGCGGTGGTCATCGGCTCCCTCGCGATCCTCGTCTCGAACTTCTTCCTCACGATGTTCCTGAACATCCTCTTCCCGGGCGGAGTGTGACGAGCCCGTTGGAATAATCCGCAGATTGCGCAGATGGACGCAGATTATTTGAAAAATGCGTCCGCCTTCCTCTGCGAAAATCTGCGCGATCTGCGGATGAACTCCCATGGATTTTTTTCCGACAGGCACGCAGACGGGGAGGTTGAGAGTTCGGAAGCTCACACCACCGCAGGGTCCACCTCGGGATCGAGCGGTGGCGGGAGGTAGTTTGGATTCGGCCGCGGGATGAGCGCCTCGGTCTCCGCGCGCCATTGGGCCAGCCGCCTCCGCATTTCCTCCACCCGCGCCGGCTCCTCGGCGGCAAGGTCGCGCTCCTCGCCCAGATCGTCGCGCAGATGATGCAAAGTCGCCCGTCCATCCTCGAAATATTCGACCAGCTTCCAGTCGCCCGAGCGCAGCGCGCAGCCCGGCCCGCCGCCCTGGTTCGAGTAGTGCGGGTAGTGGAAAAACAGGTCGCGATGCGCGAGGTCGTGGCTTTCGCCGGTGAGCGCGGGGACCAGGCTGCGGCCATCGACATGCTGCGTCGGCATCGGCGGCAGTCCCGCTGCCTCCAGCCAGGTCGGATACCAATCCATGCTCACCATCGGCGCCGCGCTCTCGCTCCCCGGCGCGATCCGGCCCGGCCAGCGCGCGATCTGACACACGCGCGTCCCGCCCTCCTGCAGCCAGCCTTTTCCCTCGGCCAGCGGATGATTGCACGTCGGCGATCCCTCCGCCGTCGAGAGCCCGCCATTGTCGCTCGTGAAAACGACCAGCGTCTCCTCCGCCAACCCCTCCGCCTCCAGCGCGTCGAGCAGGCGGCCGATGTTCGTGTCGAGATTCTCCACCATCGCCGCATACGCCGGGTCGCTCTGGATCACCCGCCGCCGCACCCGGTCGTGCCGGATGTGCTGCGCGGTAAATCTTTCCCCGTCCACGATGGCCGTCCGCTCATCCAAACCGAGCGCCTTCGCCTTGCGCTCGTATTTTTCTACCACCTCGCGCGGCGCCTGGATCGGCGTGTGGACGGCATAGTGCCAGAGGTTCAGGAAAAACGGGCGTGCCGTATCCCGCTCGCGGATGAGCTGGGTCGCCTCGTCCGTGAGCCGGTCGGTGAGGTATTCACCCGGCGGGCCATCGGAGAGCGTCGGGCACTGATATGGGCTGAAATACCCGCCGCGCGGCAGTCCCCAGCCGCAGCCGGCGATGTTCACATCGAAGCCATGCCGCTCCGGCCACGTCGTCTTCTCGCCGAGGTGCCACTTCCCCACATGCCACGTCGCGTAGCCGCCGCGCCGGAGCGCCTCCGCGACGCAAATCTCGCTCGCCGGCAGCGCGTGGTAATACGGCACATCGCACAATTTCCCGACCGCGTGGCCGCCGATGTATTGCGTCACGCCGACGCGCGCCGGGTGTTTCCCGCTCATGAGCGCCGCGCGCGTGGGCGAGCAGACCGGGCTGGCCGCGTAGGCTTCCGTGCAGCGCACCCCGCCCGCCGCGAGCCGGTCGAGGTTTGGCGTCTCGTAGAAAGAGCTGCCGTAGCACGAGAGATCGCGCCAGCCGAGGTCGTCGATGAGGAGGAAGAGGATGTTCGGAGGCATGGGGAGGTGATGTGAGAAGGATCAAGTAGCGCGAGTTTCGAAGCTGCCCTGCTCCGACCGCTCACGAGCCAAATTTTCGCAAGTTTCCTCGAAGTAGCCTGCCGGCAAGTCTTTCCCACCGGGCACCTGATTTCGCTCCAACAGAACCAATGAACCTTGCACCAGATTTTCCCCATGCTCAGCCGTATGTGCGTTCAGCGGCGCAAGGCGGAGGTCAAGCTCCTGAGCAAACGAGTTCTTGGGCGGACGGTAACGGCGTTTTGGCGCTTCGGTCTCCCGGATTATCAGGCTTCTCCACTCAAGAAGCTGAACACGGCCGGCACTTGATGAGCTGGGTGAGTTTTGCCAAGCCAGCCTCGCGCGTGCCAGTGGTGGATGCCAAACCAGGCAATGAACCCGACTCCAGCCACGCCGCCACGCCCTCCGCGTCGCCGGGGGAAAACACGCCCGCCCCATCCAGCAGCCGCGCGATGGCACCATTCGTCGGGCCAATCCAGAGGATCGGCCGCCCCACGTCGCGCATGAGCGCGAGCTTGCTCGGCCAAAGCAGACCCTGCGTCTCCGGGCGCTGGGTCGCGACGAGCACCGAGCCGCGCGCCAGCGATGCCCGCAGCTCTGACTCCGCCACGTACGGCTGCCAGTCGCACCGCCGCAGACCCAGCTCCGCCGCGCGCGCCTGCGCCGCAGGCCACGCCGGCCCGCCGCCCTGGAAGAGCAATCGCCACGACGTGCCGCGCCTTTCCATGATCGCCTGCGCCGCGAGCAGCGTCTCCCACTCGTGCGCCCGCCCGAGATTCCCCGAGTAAATCCACGTCGGCGGATCCACCGGCTCGACCGATGTCGTTCCGACAAAAGGTTGCATCAACCAAGGCGCAACCGTCTCGGCCTCGACGCCGTATTTTTCCAGCCGCGCCGCCATGTCCTCATCGAGGGCGACCAGCACATCGGTGCGCCGGTAAGCCCAGCCCATCACGCGCTCGATGATCCGCGAGACCGCGCCGGGCTGAATTTCCCCCAGCGCCAACGCCAGCTCGGGATACATATCCATGAGCCAGTGCGCCGACCGCGCCCGGTACCACCGCGCGGCGAGGAGCGTCGCCACCACGAGCAGGCACGGCGGCGAGGTCGTGGAAAAAATCACGTCGGGCCGCGGCTCACGCAGCCCGCGCCAGAGGATCGACCCGAGGGCCGCGATCTCGCGCAGCATGCGCCGCCGGTTTTTCCCCGCCGCCCGGTAGCTCTGGGGCGACGCCAGATAACGGCATTCGTGCCCCCGAGCCGCGAGATGCTCTCCCAGCTCCCGCAGCAGCACCCCCGTGGGAGCGGGATCGGGAGGGAAGTATTGATTGAGAAACAGGACGCGCACGGATGAGGAGGTTGAGAGTTGAGAGTTGAGAGTTCGGAAAGCCCGCTACGAGTAGTCATTCGTCATTTTCGCTCCCGCCGTTCGCGAGAACGAAAGCTGCTAAATCATCATCACCCGTGTCGATGACAACCCCCACCACCCTGCCCCCCGGCCATGTCCACCTCTGGCACGCCGTGCTCCCCAGCCCCGCCGCGAGCCGCGAGCCCGCCCTGCGCGCCATCCTCGCCCGCTACCTCCGCTGGCCCGCCGAGGTCCTCCCGCTCGACGCCACGACCCATTCGCTCGCCGGCCTGCATTTTTCCACCACCGTCTCCGCCCGCCACGCCCTCATCGCCATCGCGCGCGAGCCCGCCATCGGCATCGACCTCGAGTTCATCCGTCACGACATCCCGGTCGATGAACTCGCCGCCGGATACTTCGACCCGCGCGACGAGTGGGAAATCCGCACCGCCCGCGGCGATCAGCGAGCCGCCCGCTTCTTCGAACTCTGGACCTGCCGTGAGGCCCGACTCAAGGCCGCCGGCCCCTGCGTCGTCCGCTCCATCGACGCCCCGCCCGGGTGCGCCGCCGCCATCGCCCTCCCGCTCGACAACCGCCTTGTCTGCTGGGAGATGGCCGCTCAGCCGCTTTTCAAAGAATCCGCAGATTCCGCAGATGACCGCAGACTTTCTGTAACTCACGACTACTTCAATCTGCGAAAATCTGCGCAATCTGCGGATAACTCCACTCGCGTCAATCAGCCTCCACGCCCGTTCCGCCCAACCGTGAAATCCGTGGTTCAACTCCACGCAGTTCCCGCCTAGCCTCCGCCCCCGCATGTCCGCCGAAGCCCTCGCCCCCGCCGACTACGAAGTCGTCCTGCGCCCGAACCGCGCCTGGATCCGCCTCGATCTGCGCGAACTCTGGGAGCACCGCGACCTCCTCATGCTCCTCGTCCGGCGCGAGCTCGTCTCCAAGTACAAGCAGACCCTCCTCGGCCCCGCCTGGTTCATCCTCCAGCCGCTCATCATGGCCCTCGTCTTCGCGTTCGTCTTCGGGCGCGTCGCCGACATGTCCACCAGCGGCCTCCCCCGCATCCTTTTCTACCTCTGCTCGCTGCTTGGCTGGAGCTACTTCTCCCAGTCCCTGAACAACGCCGCCGTCACCTTCACCGCGAACGCCGACCTCTTCGGCAAAGTCTATTTTCCCCGCCTCATCGTCCCCATCGCCCTCATCCTCTCGAACCTCTTCGCCCTCGCCCTCCAGTTCGCCGTCTTCGTCCTGTTCTACGCGTATCACCGGCTCTTCACCGCCGCCCCGCTCACCCTCGACTGGCATCTGCTCCTGCTCCCGCTGCTCATCCTCCAGACCGCCCTTTTCAGCCTCGGCATGGGCCTCTGGGTCGGCTCACTCTCCGCCCGCTACCGCGATCTTGCGCACGCCATGCAGTTTTTCATCCTCATTTGGATGTTCGTCACCCCCGTCTTTTTCACCCTCGACGAAGCCCTCACCAAGCTCCCCGCCAGCCTCTCCTGGATCTTCTACCTGAACCCGATGGCCCCCATCGTCGAGAGCTACCGCATTCTCCTGCTCGGCGTCGGCAGCGTCAGCCCCGCGCTGCTCGGGTCGTCCATCGTCATCACCTTCCTCCTCCTCGTCACCGGCGTCTTCATTTTTCAAAAAATCGAGCGCACCGTGGTCGATACCGTGTAGCTCAAGCGCATGCACCTTGTGCCACTTCCGACAGCGCCAACGGCCCGAAACAACCCAGCCCAGGGCAGCACCCTGAGTTGGGCGTGTAGAATGACCCGGCCCTGAAGGGGCGGAGACAACAATCCATCGCCATGTTCTTCCGCCATCGCCACCGCCCCTGCTGCCCCATCACCACCCAAGCAGCCCTCCTCACGGGCGGTGCGCTCCTTTTCCTCGCCCTCACTCGCGGCCGGCTCAAGAGCGCCCTCCGCATCCTCTCTCCGACCCACTGGATAAACGTTGCCAAGACCTTCCTCCGAGGCACTCCCTACTCCCCGCCCCCCGGCTACGCGAACCTCGGCGACCTCCGTCGCGTCACCCCGCTCAGCCCCCATTTCGGTTATGATCGCGGCCTCCCGCTCGACCGCCATTACATCGAAAATTTCCTCGCGAAAAACTCCGCCGACATCCGCGGCCGCGTCCTCGAGATCGGCGACGCCGAATACACCACCCGCTTCGGCGGCCCGCGCGTCACCCAGAGCGACGTCCTCCACGTCCACGAGGGCAACCCAGCCGCCACCTTCATCGGCGATCTCGCGGATGCCGAGCATCTCCCCAGCGACGCCTTCGACTGCATCATCCTCACCCAGACCCTCCAGCTCATCTACGATCTGCACGCCGCCGTCGTCACGCTGCATCGGATCTTGAAACCCGGCGGCGTCCTGCTGCTCACCGTCCCCGGCATCAGCCAGATCGACCACGGCGAATGGGCCGGCACCTGGCTCTGGAGCTTCACCAGCCAGGTCATCCAGCGCCTCCTCGCCGAGAGCTTCGATCCCGCCCGGCTCGACGTCGCCGCGCATGGGAACGTCCTTGCCGCCATCGCCTTCCTCCACGGCATGGCCGGCCACGAACTCACCCGCGCCGAACTCGAGCATCGCGATCGCGACTTCGAGCTCCTCATCACCGCCCGCGCGGTAAAGTAACCACGCCATGCGCGGCCTCGCGCGGCTCCGCCGCCTCACCCGCCGCCTCCGCACCCGCGCGGACGAGCGCGCCATCATCCTCTGCTACCACCGCGTCGCGCAGATCGAGCGCGACCCCTGGAGCATCTGCGTTTCCCCGGGAAATTTCGACGCCCACCTCAAAGTGATCGCCGAGAGCGGACGCGCGATCACCCTGCCACAAATGTTCGATAAAGCAGCCAAGCGCTCGTCTCTCGCCGGTCGGATCGTCGTCACCTTCGACGACGGCTACGCCGACAACCTCCACACCGCCCTTCCCCTCCTCGGGCGCCACCGCGTGCCCGCGACCTTTTACATCACCACCGGCTGCATCGGCCGCGACACCGAGTTCTGGACCGACGAAATGGAGCGCCGCTGCCCCAACGACGCCGAACTCGATAAATGGCGCGACCAGTTCCTCCCCCTCACCGCCTCCGCACGCGACGCCGCACTCGCTCCGTTCCCGCCCGCCCGCCCCACCCACCGCACCCTCACCCTCGCCGAACTCCACACCCTCGCCGCCTCGCCCTTTGTCGAAATCGGCGGTCACACCGTCGACCACCTCCTCCTTCCCGCGCATCCCACCGAAACCCAACGCGCCGAGATTCTCGGTGGCAAACAATGGCTCGAGACCGAACTCGGCCGCCCCGTGCGCCATTTTTCTTACCCATACGGCGAGCGCAGTGCCGAGACCGAGCGCCTCGTCGCCGACTCCGGCTTTGACAGCGCCGTCACCTGCGGCAGCGAATACGTCGCCCACGACTCCCGCCCATTCGCGCTCCCGCGCTTCTTCGTCCGCGACTGCCCCCGCGAGACCTTCGCCGCCCGCCTCGCCGACTGGCTCCGCTGAAACACACTAAAAGCCCACCTGCCCGGCTATGAGCCGGTGCCCCACCGCGCGTTTGGCGGGGAATTGCGCAGTTTGAGCGAAATCCGGCGGGGCGTGTCTGACCCGTCCCGCGCGCCCGAGAATGCTTGATGAAGCCGCGCCCGATGGTTTAAGCGAGTCCTCCCCGACATGATCAAAGTTGAAAATCTGACCAAGCGCTACGCCGGCGTCACCGCCATCGATGGGATCAGTTTCGAGGTCGGCCAGGGCGAGATCGTCGGGTTCCTCGGGCCGAACGGCGCGGGCAAGAGCACGACCATGCGCATCCTCTCGAGCTTCATGCCCGCCACCTCCGGCAGCGCCAGCATCGCGGGATTCGACATTTTCAGCGAGAGCCTCCAGGCCCGTTCCCGGCTCGGTTACATGCCGGAAAATGTGCCCCTCTACACCGACATGCGCGTCGGCGAATACCTCGACTACCGTGCCCGGCTCAAGGGCGTGCGCGGTCGCCGGATCCGCGAGCGCGTCGGCGAGGTGCTGGAAATGTGCGACCTCAAAGCCGTCCGGGCCCGCATCATTGGCACGCTGTCGAAAGGCTACCGCCAGCGCGTCGGCCTCGCCGAGGCGCTCGTGGCCGATCCCGATCTGCTCATCCTCGACGAGCCAACCATCGGCCTTGATCCGAACCAAATCCGCCACGTCCGCGAGCTGATCCGCAACCTCGGCCAGCGCCACACCATTCTCCTCTCCACGCACATCCTGCCCGAGGTCGAGATGACGTGCAGCCGCGTCCTCATCATCAACAAAGGCAAAATCGAAGCCTCCGACACCCCGGCGAATTTGATGAAACAGATCCGCGCCACCGGCGGCGTCCGCCTGGAGGCGAAGACGGGGAAAGACAATGGACCGGAGCATCTGCTTGGGCTGCCTGGCGTGCGCGGAGTCGATGTGGAGAAAGACGACGACTGGAGTGTCTTCAACATCCGCGTGGAGCCGCGGAGCGATCCGCGGGAGGAAATCTATCACCTCGCGGCGGCGCGGCGCTGGCTGGTGCGCGACCTTTCGCGGGAGCGGACGACCTTGGAGGACGTGTTCGTCGAGATCACGCAGCACGACGCCTGATGGATACCGCGATGCCACTGACAGTACGGATATTTTGTCCGCCAAAAACGCGAAAGGACGCGAAATTTGGAGGAGGAAATTTCGTCGACGGGGCTGATTTCTCCGCAGGGCCAACGGCCCGGCAATTCCATAGCCCAGGGCAACGCCCTGGGTACACCGTAAATATGGGACGAGCCCTGAAGGGGCGAAATATCGACGGTGCCGCTCCTTCAGGGCTCGGAACATTACACATCCAGACCCAGGGCGTTGCCCGGGGCTATGGGATTGCCGCACCGTTGGTGCTCCGGAAAGCCTCGGCTGCGCGAGCCGAATCCAGCCCGCGTCCGTTGGTTTCGCGACGTCGCCCGGCAGTTCGTTTCGGCGGGATCTGTTCGACTAGCGCCCAGGGCAGGCTGCCGAAACCAGCGTGCGAAACGCACGCGATACCCATTTTTCGATGAGAAGATTCCTCACCCTGCTCGACCGCGAATTGAAGTCGTTCTTCTATTCGGGCATCGCCTATGTCGTCCTGTTTTTCCTCCTGCTGCTCACCGGCTGGAACTTCTTCAGCGTCATCTCCCTGCTCAATCACGGCCCGGCGGACGTAACCGTCGTCGAAGGGTTTTTCGGTCTCGTGACCTTCTGGTTTCCGTTCGTCCTCACCTTTCCGATCATTACGATGCGGAGCTTCTCGCAGGAATATCAGATGGGGACGTTCGAGCCGCTGACCACCGCCCCGGTGCGCGACTGGCAGGTCGTTCTTTCGAAATACACGGCGACCGTCCTGTTTTATCTCGTGATCTGGCTGCCGAGCCTCCTCTATTTCTATCTGTTCGACTGGGTCACGCTCGGGCAGGCGGCGCACGCCGCAGGCGCTTACTGGGGGAGCTATCTGTTGCTGTTGGTCATGGGGATGTTCTATCTCTCCATCGGCTGCCTCGCCTCGGCGCTGACGAAGGATCAAATCAACGCGGCGGTGATCGCTTTCTGCGCCATCACGCTCACCTTTTTCCTGGGACTGCTGACCTATATCGTGCCGGGCCTGCCGGGATGGGTGCGCGAGGCGGTGACCTATATGTCGGCCGTCGAACAGATGAAGGAATTCTCCCGCGGCATCATCGACACGCGGCCCATCGCCTTTTACCTCTCGATGACGACGCTCATGCTGGTGCTGACCTACCACGTCTTCCAATACCGGAAGTGGAAAGCCTGATCTCATGAAGGAAACGACTGAAGAGAAGAAGCCGACGAAGACGGTGCGGATTCACCGGTTCCAGATCGGGCTAAACGTGCTGGTGCAGATCGTCATCGCGATCGCCCTCGTCGGGATGATCAACTACCTCGCGTTCCAGCATTTCAAACGCTGGGACTTCTCGAGCAACAAAAAGTTCACGCTGGCGGAGCAGACGAAACGGGTGCTCAAGAGCCTGGATCATCCGGTCAAATTCATCGTCTTTTTCTCCTCCGCATCGGATCTGGCGGAGGACGTGCGGAGTCTGCTGACTGAATATAAAAACGCGTCGAAGAAGGCGGATGTCGATGTGGAGTTTGTCGATATGTATCGCGACTTCAGCCGGGCGCGTGAGCTGGCGACGAAATACAACTTCGGCTCGGGAGAGAACATCGTGATTGTCGATTACGACGGGCGGAGCAAGTTCGTGAACGCGCAGGATATGGCGGATTACGACACGCGGGGGATGGCCTACGGCGCGCCGCCGCAGCGCACGACATTCAAAGGCGAGCAGGCGATCACGAGCGCGCTGATCGCGGTGAGCGAGGAGCGTAAGAACAAGATTTACTTCGTGACGGGCCACGGGGAGTTCGCGCCGGAGAAGGAACTGGAGGGACTCAAGACCTACATCGAGCGCCAGAACATCGAGTCGGCGACGGTGAATCTCGCGGAGATCGAAGAACTGCCGAAGGACGCGAGCGCGCTGATTATTGCCGGGGCGAAGTACGATCTGAACGAGAGGGAGCTGAAGTTGCTGGAGGATTTCTGGCAGAACAAGGGGCGGCTGATGGTGCTCCTCGATCCGACGACGCTCACGCCGAAGCTGACCAAGTTCATTTCGGACCAGGGCATCACGCCGCAATCTGACCGCGTGCTTCGGCTGGTGAACATGGGGCCGATCGCGGGCATCGACCGCGACGCCGTGGCGGTGCCGGTGGATGGCTCGCCGATCACGAAGCGCCTCAAGGACATCAATGTGCAGCTTTACACCGCGACCCAGTCGCTCGCGGTGAATGGGCAGTCTTCGCCGCAGGCGCAAGTTTCGGCGCAGCCGGTGTTGAAGGCGGCGGAGGGATTCTGGGGCGAGACCAGTTTCGACGTGAACGTGAACGCCGGAGAAACGCTGGCTTTTGACGCGAACAAGGATCACGGCCCGCCGGTGATTGTGGCGGCTTCGGCGGAGCGCGGCGGCATCGCGGACGATCGGGTGAAGGTCGATTCCTCCCGCATGCTCGTGGTGGGCAACGCGCTCTTCCTCGTGAATCAAGCCATCACGCAGGCGAACCTCGACTTCTTCCTCGGCGGCGTGAACTGGCTGCTCGACCGTGAGGAACTGACCGGCATCACCCCGAAGCAACCGAACACTTTCACGCTCGATCTGAACGAGGAGCAACTGAAGACCCTCATGCTCCTCACCCTGGTCGCAATGCCTTTCTGCGCGGCAGTCATCGGCGTTGCCGTCACGCTCGTCCGCCGCCGCTGATCCGCACCCGCCTTTCTCCATGAACGGAAAAAACACGCTCATCCTGCTGATCCTGGCGCTCGGGCTCGGCGCTTTCATTTACTTCTACGAGCAGCATCAGCCGGGGACGAAACAGTCTCTGGAGCAGGGACAGTATTTGCTGCGTTTCGACCGGAACGACATCCGGCGGATCACGATCAAGAACTCCGGGGAGGAGATCAAACTGGAGAAGGAGGATAATCAGTGGCGGCTGGTGAAGCCGGTGAAGGACGCGGCGGCTTCGCTGCCGGTGGATCAGATTTTGACGAGCGCGGAGACGCTGCGGAAGGAGGGGACGGTCGAGCGAACGGACGGCAAGAATCGCCTCGATGAATACGGGCTGAAGAAGCCGACGGTGCGGCTGGAATTCGACGGAGACTATGCGCCGCCGACGCTCTCCTTTGGTAGAGAAGCGGCGGTCGCGGGCAAGGTGTACGTCCGGCTGGGCAAGGAGGACACGACCTACGTGGTGAGCGGCGAGCTGCTGGAGCTGTTGCGGAAAAAGCCGGATGACTTCCGCGATACCCGGCTGACCGACCTCGCGCCGGCGCAGATCGAGCGGGTGGTGATCAAGAGCGGTGCGGGCGAGATCGAGCTGAAAATGGAGCGCGAGCATTGGCGGATCGTGCGTCCGCTGAAGGCGCGCGCCGATGCCTCGCGGGTCATCGGGCTGCTCTCGCAGGTCACGAATACGCGCATCGCTTCCTTTCTCCCGAGCGAGGGGGCGAACCTGACGACTTACGGATTGGCCGAGCCGCGGGGGACGGTGTCGCTTTACACCGAAGACGAAAAGGAACCGGCGGTGCTGGCCATCGGCGAGGCGGTCGCGGCACCGGCGGCGAGTCCCGCGCCTGACGAGCCGCCCCCCGCGGAGCCGGGGAAAGTCTATGCGCAGCTCTCGACGCGCGATTCGATTTACACGCTGCCGGCGGCTATCGCGGGCGTGCTGGCGACGAAGCCAAATGATCTCCGTGACCGGCATCTCGTCGAACTGGAGCCGGACATCATCGACCGGATCACCATCGCGCCCGCGGGCCGGGAAAAGATCGTGCTGGCGCGGCAGGGCGAGGGTTGGCGGGTGTCGAGCCCGAAGGAGGCTCCGGCGAATGGCGAGCAGGTGGGGGCGCTGATTGCCGCGCTCCAGGGAGCGATGGTCGAAAATTTCGTCGCCGACTCCGCGGCCGACCTGGCGAAATATGGGCTGGCCGAGCCGAGGGTGCGTGTGACTTTCAGCAGTTACGCGTCGGAAAACACGGCGGAGAGCAACGCGGGCGAGAGCGAGATTGTGTCGGTTGCTTTCGGCAACAGCGAGGAAGGTATTGTCTATGCGCAAATCACAGAGGAGCCGTCGGTCGTGGCGGTTCGGAGCACGATTCTGGATGAGATTCCGGTCGCGCCGGAGCCTTGGACGGATGCGACGATTTTCAAGATCAAGTCGGGTGACCTCCAACGGATCGAGCTCCAGCGCTCGGGCCAGCCGGCGGTGAAACTGAACCGCGGTGAGGATAACTCGTGGAGCGACCCGCGGGCGGAGCCCGTCGTGAAGCTGCTCACGAGCCTGCGGGCGAAGCGCTGGCTGGGCGCGACCGTGCCGATGCACGGGATGTCCGCGCCGGTCTTCCGCGTGTCGTTCGCCTCCACCGATGGCCGGGCGAATCAACTCAATATCGGCAACCCTGGCCCGGATGGCGGGCGCTACGCCACGGTCGCCGGGCGGGATGGGACATTCATCTTGAGCGCGGAAGACTACGCGGCGCTGAATCCCGAAACTGCCGCGACGCCGGCTCCCGCAGTCGCACCAAGCCCGGAGGCAACAGCCGTTCCGGAAGCCACCCCTGCGTCGATGGCGACGCCCGCACCGATCGCCACGCCCGAGCCAGTCGCGACGCCTATTCCTGCGGCCACACCATTACCGACGGCAACGCCACGCGCGGTCACGCCCGCTCCGACTCCGGTCCCCGCGCCGACCACAACTCCCACCCCGACTGCGACACCTGTCGCGGTGACACCCACGCCGACACCAGTCTTTACTCCAAAAGCCGCGCCGACGCCCGTCGTAGCCCAGACGCCTGCGGCGAGCGCGACTCCGAACCAGCAAAAATTGATCACCGTCCCGCTGGAGCCGGATGAGCCGGCTGCCACTCCCGCACCATCTCCGGTGTCCAGCCCCGCGCCCGCAGCGCCCGGACGCTGAGGGCGTCGTCGCGCTTCGCCAGACGCTGTCCCGCCGCGTCGCAAACGAGCGGTGCGTGGAAAAAATCCGGCACCGCGAAGCCAAGCGCGCGGTAGAGGAGAAGCTGGCGAAAAGTCGAAGTCAGCAGGTCAGCCCCGCGCACGACTTCGGTGATGTGCATTTCCGCATCATCGACGACGACCGCGAGCTGATACGCCGGCACATCATCGCGACGCCAGACGAGGAAGTCGCCGAAATCGACGCCCGCCACCGCGCTCTGCGCGCTCGCGCAGCCGTCGATGAACGCCAGCACCTCTCCATCGGGCACGCGGAAGCGCCAGTTCACTCCTACCCGCGCCACGTCGGCAGACGCGCCCCGGCACGTGCCGGGATAAAGCGGCTCCTCGTCACCCGCATGCGGCGCGCCCAGCGCATGCAGCACCTCGCGCCGCGAGCAGACACACGGGTAGATCGCACCCGCCGAGCGCAATCGCTCCCAAGCCGCGTCATAGAACTCCCGCCGTTCGCTTTGCAAAATCGGCCCCTCATCCCAGCCGCAGCCGAGCCAGTGCAAATCCTCGAGCAGGGCCTCGCGAAACTCCGCTCGGCAGCGCGCGGCATCGAGATCTTCGACCCGCAGGACGACTTCCCCCTTTCGCTCGCGAGCCCGCCGATGCGCGACCCAGAATGTCCGCGCGTGTCCAGCGTGAAGCAGGCCGGTGGGCGACGGTGCGAGGCGTCCGCGATAAAGTGACGACGACGGCATTCCGTTTCGCGGAGAATTTAACCACGAAAGAACGCAGGGAAGGCAAAGATCGAAGAATCTCCCGCGCCTCGCTCTCTAGGGGCCTTCCCCCTATAGCCACGCCCAGTCATACGCCTACGCTCCTGACAAGTCCCGTGACGGGGTGGTTGAGAGGCAGGCATGCTTTGGGGGGCATGGAGGCCCGTTGCGGGACCCTTTTTTTTTACGCCGCCCGCCAGGCACGGATGCCGGCGATCTCGACCCGCATCGTCCCAACCTCGGTCGGCAACTCCACCTGCTCGCCCACTTTGTGTCCGAGCAGCGCCTGGCCCATCGCGGTCTGATACGAGATGATCCCGCTCGCCGGCTCACTGTCCCACGCACCGAGGATCGTGTAGGTGGACTCGGTGCCGTCGCCCACCGGCCGCACCGTCACCACGGTGCCGATGGAAGCCTGCTCGGTATCGGGATTTTCAAAACCGGTGCCGCGTGCATTCGAAAGCGCCGCCTCCCAGTCCGCCTTGCGCCGCATGAGCACGCGCTGCATTTCCTTCGCCGCCTTGAACTCAAAGTTCTCCCGCAAATCCCCATAGCTCCGAGCGATCGAAATCTCCTTCGTATTCTCCGGGATTTTTTTCGTGATCAGCTCCTCGTAATCCGCCTTCCGCTTCTCGAGCGTCTCCCACGAGACGATGAGCGCCTCCTGCTTCTCGCCCGTCTCACCGGTCACCATCGCCTGCAGCTCGGGGTGGACTTTGATCACGCGCCCGAGCATCGAGCGCTTGTTGAGATCCTCGAATACCGGCGTCATTTGCAGCCGCCGCATCGCGTCGCGCGCCTCGCCGGTGTCGGCCCCGCCGAGCAGGTCGCCGACCAGTTCCTTATCGTCCATCACTAAATCCCGAAGCTTATAGCTGCGGCGGTCGTCGCTCATCTGGTCGCGCTCGAGAGCGCTGAGGATGGCTGTGAAAACGCGTGGCTCGATCAGGTCGCCGAACTCCCCGTCGCGCTCCTTGCAGAGCCAGCAGAGGATATCCGACGAGATGGAATGCTCGCGGATCCAGCGATCGAGATTGTGCCGGACTTCCTCGCGTTTGCCGTGGGTCACGAGCAGGGCCGAGATGTCCGCGGCGGCGCGGGTGTTCCCTTTTTCCATGAGCTTCAGCGCGCGCGAGACCCAGTTCTCGCCGAACGCAGCCGGCAGCTCGGCGAGGATGCGCTTGAGCTTCGCCGCGGGGATGAGGCCGAGGATGTCGTCCAGCCGGCGGTCCTCCTCCTGCAGCAGCCGCGTGATGGTGAGCGTCCCTGCGGCCGGCTCGAGACCCTCCACTTTTCCGCAAATTTCATCGCGCGCGAGCACCAGCTCGAAGCTCTGCGCCGTGTGGAGCCGCTGACTCTTCCTGGCCGAATCCTCGAGCCCGCGCACGACCGGCTCGAGCTGCTCGGCGGGCTTTTCATAGCTCTCGAGCGCGCGCGCGATCTGATCGGCCGCGGCGATCTGTGGCTTGATCTGCCGCGCGACGAAATACTCGGCGAGCAGTTCATCGCCGCGCGAGAGGGCGTCGGTGCGCAGCTCGTAGGGCGCGCTCTTTTTCGCAGGCACAGAGATGAGCGCGTCCCTTTTCAGCAGCTTCTTCGTCCCTTCCCACCAGCGCTTCAGCTCGGCTTCTTTGAAAACATCGCCGAGGAGCATCGCGCCGATTTGATCCTGGGTGGCGCGTCCTCCCTGGTTCTCGAGGATCTGCCGGACGAGGCCGACGGGATCATCTTTCGCACGGGTTTTGACCGCCTCCAGGTTCTCGGCTTTCTGCGCGAGGACGTGATCCGCGCCGATGGGCTGGAGCGACTCGGCGGCGTAGTCGAGCTGCATGGTGTGGCCCTTGCGCGACTGGAAATTGATGGTCACTTGGTTGACCAGAAAGTTGATCTCCGCGATTCGGCCGAAGCCCCAGCTTTTGTGGAGGCACCAGGAGCCTGGCGTCAGTTGTTCCAGAGCTGCCCCGGCGCGGGGCGTGAGTTTGCCGGCATCGACGGCTTTTTGAATGTCCTCGGTCATCGAACGAGGGAGTCTAGGAGAGGCTTTCCGGGGTGACTATAAGAAATTGGCGAACCGCGAATTTTGAATTGTCCGAGGCGCGAGAGAGGAATCCAGGCAGGAGCTGGGAGCGTTTGGTCTGAGATCGCTCCCTCGTCTCCGGTCGGAAGGCGGGCGGGCGCATAGCTCTGGATGCTGGGCCAGAACGGTGCGGTCGCGATGCCCGCGGCGAAGAGCAGGGCGACGATCAACGCGAGGCTGCTGGCAGCGGGCAGGAACAGACAAAGCACCGCTCCGCCGAGAGCAGAGCAGACAGAGGCCCGCTCAGAAATCTCCGAACCGATTCTTCTCCTGTATGGCCGCATTCGTCATGCGGTCCGCGTTCATTGGAGGCGCTTCAAAGGCAGGCCATGACGGCACGCTCTGGTAGGCGCACTGCTCACGGTACATTCTGTGCGGTTAAAGCCTCAATTTCCTTCCCCAGTTGCTCCGCCTCGCCCGTTAGCTCGCCTAACTCCATTTCCAATCCGGCGACCTGCTTCGAAACCACCGCCTCAAACATCTCCGGTTGCTTCGCGGTCAGCTCGTAAAGCTCGAACTCGGGACTCTCGCGGAGCCGGTTGGTGGCCTCCAGCACACCGAGAATCTCCAGTTCCAGACTCTCCCAGAGCTTCCGCAACCGCGCGACCTGCTCCTCCTCGCGGAAGTCGAGACTGGCCCAGC
>PPFU01003141.1_pt1 | contig 39328 bp, 30 predicted proteins | sample 1535991 | NCBI WGS metagenome assembly PPFU01 (sample SAMN04901290, study PRJNA319586) | Hypolithon metagenome, whole genome shotgun sequencing project. | isolation source: Antarctic Hypolithon | place: Antarctica: Miers Valley | collected 2014
ATCGCCGTGGAAGGCGTGGTACCCGGCCAGCAGACCGAGCCAGCGCGGCGGCGGGGCGCAGTCGGCATCGGTGAGGGCGACCACACTGTGCCGGGCCTGCGCAATACCAGCGGTAAGTGCGTGTTTTTTGCCGGGCAGACCCCGGTGCTCTACCATGCGCACGCGCGTGTCGCGCGCTTCCCAGCGCCGCAGCAGATCGGCGGTGGCGTCGGTAGAGTGATCATCTACGACGATCATCTCGAAGTCGGGGTGCGACTGCCTGCCGAGGGCGGCCACAAGAGTGGGCAGACGCGCGGCCTCGTTGCGGGCCGCTACCACGATAGAAACGGGCCGATCCGAGAGGGGCGGGGTGGGGGCGGCGGCCACGCGGACAAACCCGCGCCGCAGCAACAGGGCGTAGCCTGCCTGCACCGCGAGGCAGGTGGCGAAAAAGGCGAGCGCCTTCACGCGGCACTACGAGTTATCACCGCCAGCGCTTCCTCGGGCGTAGACACGAGATGGAAAAGCTGCAACAGGTCGTCGCGCAGAAAGCCCTCGGTGCCCAGTTGGCCGAAAAACGCCATCAGAGTGTCGTAGAAACCATCAGTGGATAAAAGCGCGATAGGCTTGTTGTGGTAGCCAAGTGCGCGCAGCGTCAGCACCTCCATAAACTCTTCCAGCGTGCCGATGCCACCGGGCAGCACAACGAAACCATCGGCCCGGGTGAACATGAGCTTTTTGCGCTCCTGCATGGTGTCGGTGACCACGAGTTCGTCGGCCAGTCCGTAGGCGATGCCCTCCCGGGCGTGTAAAGCCGCGGGGATAACCCCATATACATGCCCGCCGGCGGCATGCACGGCGCGCGCGATGTGTCCCATCAGCCCCACATTGCCGCCGCCGTAGACAAGCGCGTGCCCTTTTTCAGCAAGGAGACGCCCCAGGTTTTCGGCGGCTTCGGCGTAAGCTGGACTGATCCGGGTGCTTGAGGCGCAGTACACACATACGTTCATGAAGGGTACAGGTCGAATGAGTGAGACAGGGGGCGTTGTTCTTTTGCTGCGGCTACTCGCTTTCCTGCAGCGGGTCGGGACGGGGTTCAAACCACTTCATCACCGTGAGGACGGCGAGCAGCAACAGCGTGGCGCCGCCGGAAAGTACATATAGCCCCGCGCCCGCGCCCAGGCCGATGGCAGAAGTGGCCCAGATTGAGGCGGCCGTGGTCAGCCCTTTCACGTTGCCCTCGTTACGGCGGACGAAAATGACGCCGCCTCCCAGAAAGCCCACGCCGGTAGCCACCGCCTGCACCGTCCGCAGCAGGTCGATGCGGATGGCATCGGGGCCGCCGGGACTGCGCAGCAGAATGGCCTCGGAAAGCGCCATGAAAAGTGCCGACGCGATCCCGACGAGCATGTGGGTGCGCAGCCCGGCACTTTTACCCGACCGCTCCCGCTCCCACCCCAGCAGCCCCGACAGCAGTGCCGCGGCGAGGAGCCGGATAAGCAGGAAAAGCTCAGCGGTAGTTGCGTCGGTCATGGGCAGGATGAGCACGGCTCGGGCAAGATACGCCGCCACAGGCGCTGCCCTGCCGAACGGCGCTGTAACAAATGTTTCAACTTTATCTGTTGAAACAAATACTTGGGCACCCCATACCGCTGAGACACTCTGTACCCTTTGTATCCATACGTACCCTTTTATGCCAACGCCTGATCTTTTCACCCCCCTCCAACTCGGCGCTCTTTCTCTTCCCAACCGTATCTTGATGGCCCCGCTCACGCGCTCACGCGCCGTTGAGGCACGCGTGCCGAACGAGATGATGGCTACGTACTACGCGCAGCGCGCTACGGCGGGACTGCTTATCAGCGAGGCTACGCAGATATCACCGCAGGGTATCGGGTATATCAACACGCCCGGCATTCACCGCGACGACCAGGTGGCAGGTTGGAAAAAGGTCACCGATGCCGTTCATGAAGAAGGCGGCCGCATCGTGCTTCAGCTCTGGCATGTCGGGCGCGTGTCTCACACGTATTTCCACGAGGGCGCGCCGCCTGTAGCACCTTCTGCAATCGCAGGCAAAGGGCAGGCGTACACGCCCGACGGCTTCCAGCCGCTATCTACGCCGCGCGCGCTCGAAACCAGCGAGATCCCCGGTATCGTGGAAGCGTACGCGCAGGCTGCCCGCAATGCCCGCGCCGCCGGCTTCGACGGGGTAGAAGTGCATGGGGCCAATGGCTACCTCATCGACCAGTTTCTGGCCTCGGGCTCTAACCACCGCACCGATCAGTACGGCGGCAGCCTGGAAAACCGCGCGCGCTTTCTCGTCGAAGTCGTCGAAGCGGTTGTCGGGGCGTGGAGCGCGGACCGGGTGGGCGTGCGCCTGTCGCCGCGCGGCACCGCCAACGGGCTGCACGATGACAACCGGGTAGAAACCTATACCTATGCGGCTGCGCAGCTTGAACGCTGTGGCCTCGCCTATCTCCACCTTATCGATGCGGTGGATGATTCTATGGCAAGCACCGTGCAGGAGCCTACAGCGGCGCACTTCCGGGACGTCTTTTCCAGCCCCATCATCGTCAACGGCGGGTATACCGAGGAAACCGCGAATGCGGTGCTCGCTTCCGGGCACGCAGACGCTGTTGCCTTTGGACGGCTCTTTATCTCGAACCCTGACCTTGTAGCACGCTTTGAAATCGGCGCGTCGCTGCAGGAGGCCGACAGCAGCACGTTCTACACGCCTGGCCCTGAAGGATATATCGATTACCCTACGCTGGTCGAGGCTGAAGCAGTGTGAATAGAGGCAGGCAAGTCGCTCACGGCGTGTAGCAGCGCGACTTGCCTGCTGGTTCGTAGGTATCTCCGGGCGTCCGTGTCGGGACGGCGGGTACGTTGGCGATCAGGCGCGCCGCGTGCGTGTAAAAAGCGTCAGAATACAAGCCATTCGGACCGTAACGTCGCCCGGCTACGTCCGCCAGAACCAGCGTTGCCGTACGGTACCCCACACCAGCAGGGCCACCACCAGCGTGTAAAGAGCACCGCGCAACGCACCCATCCACGGCGATAATGTCAGTGCCTCGGCGAGCGCGGCTATTCCGGTGAGCGTTAACACGGGCAGTAAGAAGTTGCCGAAGGCGACATACGCCACCATCGGATTCTGTCCGTTGGCAACGAGTATGTCCATCTTCCGGCCAAAGCGGGTGATGATAAGCATGAGAGAGGCCAGCAGCGGCATCGCCAGCCCGACGGTGACAAAGTAGTACGAGAACGTCGAGTGGTCTTTGCGAATGCCGCCTTCGAAAGGCTCGGCGACGAGGCCCAGCAGCAGCCAGAACAGCCCCCATCGCCAGAGTTGCCGGACAAGAACGGCGTCAGCCGAGGCCGCGTGGCGGGTCAGCCATAGCGCCGCGATGCCCAGCGCCCCTGAGCCCGCTACGACCCAGGGCGTGAGGCGTGCGAAAAGCCCTACCACGACGAGCACCTGAAGGACGATGCCAAGGGTTGCAAGTAGCACTGCTGCCGGCCGTGTCCACTCTGGAACCCCGGTTGATTCTGACCGCATCCAATCTGCGAGCCACTCGCCCACAAACAAGCCCGGCACTACGATAAACAGGTACTTGAGGTAATACACCCGGAAAAGGCCTTCCAGTATGGACGTTTCCATGAGAGGCCGCACCCATCCTGGCTCGCGCCCGGCGATAATGGCAGCAGCCAGAAAGGCGAGCACTCCATAGCGGATCCCGGGCCGCGAACGCGTGGAAAGCCACACCACGCTTCCTACCAGTGCCATGTTGGCAAGCACGACGATGATGATGTCGTAGCGCCCAAGCTGAAAGCCGGAGCCATCGGGATAGCGGAGGGTTGCCAGTAGCGCGAGCGCGCCCAGCCACCCGCCGGCCCGCCAGCCCAGTTGTAGCAGACGAGGCCACGCCTGCGGCAGCCGCAGCAGGATACCCCAGAGACACGCAAAGCCCAGCAGGGCTACTATCCACGGCCATGCAGGCGCGGAAGCCTCATATACGGCACCGCCACCCACACTTCCAGGCCGGACGTGCTGCAGGAAAACGGCGAAAAAGAGCAGCAACGCCGCGCGCGCCGTGAGGTCTTTGACAAGCAGTCCGCGTGACGCCCCGGATGCGAGTCGCCGGCCGAGGGCAAGCGGGATGGCCACGCCGAGTGCGAATAGAAAAAATGGAAACACCAGATCCACCCACGTAATACCGGCAATCGATGGGTCGAATGTGTGGGTGGGGGGTGGTACCTGCGCGTGGTACATCCACGAAGGGAGCACCCGGTATGGGATAATGCCAGACAGCACCATCATGATAATGGCGAGGCCGCGGAGTGCATCGAGGGCCGCGGCGCGTGGCGCTGCCTGGGCTGCGTTGCGCGGGGCCGGCGCTGCTGTGGGGGAATCGATGACCAGGCTCATCCAAACAAGCCCGGTGGCTCGGGCGGATACGCGCGGGCGATGCGCTGGGCTTCTTGCCGCAGCCGTTGCTGCAACGCTGCGGGATAAAGCACCTGCGCGTGTGCACCCCAGCTGAGTAACCACGGCACGATCTCTTCTACACGCTGCACGTACAAGATAGCGACGGCTCCCCCAGGCTCCAGGTCGAGTTTTTCGAGGTAAAGCACAGGGTGTTTTTCCAGCCACCGGGCCGCTGCGGCGCTGAAGCGCACGCGCACCTCGAGGTCGCGTTCTTCCGTTACCGTGGTCGCTGCATATACGGCAGGCCGCTCAAAGTGTGCGTCCAGCTTTTCTGGCGCGAGGAGGCGGTCTACGCGGTATGACGTTACGCCCTGCTGCGCCGCGTCGCGCCCCAGCAGCATCCACGCGCCGGTGCGGCGCACGAGCGCATACGGGTAGAACGTGACCGTGCGTCCATCTACCACGAAGCGCAGCACAGATGAGGTGGCAAGGGCTTCTCTGACCACTCCCGAGGTGCGCCGCTCGTCTGGTGCCTCGAAAATATTGGCCGGTGCCACGTGCAGGTGTGCCCGCAGCCGCTGCGCCGCCTCGTGATCAGAAGGCGACAGTACGGCCTCGATCTTTTGCCTTGCCGCGCGCGCCGCCGTGCGAAACCGCGCATCCAGGTGGATCTCGATGTGCTCTGCCCCGGCCAGCAGCAACGCGGCCTCGTCGGGTCGCAGCAGCACCGGCGGCAGCTTAGAGCCGTCAGGGAGCCTGTATCCGCGACCGGGTGCGGCCCGTAGCGGCACCCCCGCTCTATGGAGTCGCTGCACATCGCGGTAGATAGTGCGCGCCGAGACGCCGAGACGCTTGGCCAGTTCTGCCGCCTGTGTCCACCTATCCTCGTAGAGATGGCGCACGAGCGAGGCGAGGCGTTCGGTTTCGGTCACGGCAGGCGGTGAAGGAGAGATAGAGTATAAGAATGGATGGACACTTGCGTACCTGCTGTTGTTTGAGGTGGCTGGTTGCCGCGCCGGGCGCGTGCAGAAGTGGGAGAGAGGAGAAAACGGCGACAGCGCGTTGGTTTGAAAGGGACGCATCGGCGCTACTACACATGCCAGGTTGGGGGAGAGCTGAGTTTGACCGGTGCGTAACGCTCCGCGGCTGCGGCTTTGCGCGGGCTTCTGCGCCCGGCTTTTTGTGGCAAAATCGAAGTACACATGCTGCTCTCGTCCCTACTTTCCAGCACGTTTCGCTTTAAACCTTATCGTGCTGTTACCTGTGCGCCGACTCTTTCTGCTGCTTCTCCTGGGATGCATAGCCAGTGGCGCACGCGCGCAGTTGCGCACCGAAGGAGGTGTAGTGTGGCACGCGCCTGCAGCGTACGAAGCGGCAGCAGCAGACCTGGCGCAGATGCAGCGCATGGGCATACGCGTGGTGCGCACCGCGCCGGTAGAAGATGCGCGCCTGCTCACGCTGGCCGATACGCTCGGGATCACGTTTTACCAGGAACTGCCTTTCGATTATCTCACCCCGTCGGCATTCCAGGAAGCGTTGCCGCGCATGCAGGTGGCGCTGGCTGACCTACTTGCCCGTTCGTACCGCCATTCGTCGGGGCGGGTGGTAGGGCTGGCGCGGCGCCTCAATACGAGCGACCCTCGTACCTGCGCGATGCTGGCTTCGCTTGCCACAGAGGCCCGCGCGCGCCGGCCTGATCTGCAGGTGTACTACGTCGCGCCCTTTATCGAACGCGACCGGTGCGCAGCAGAGGTGGACTTTGTGCTGCTGCCTGCACTCGACCAGCACGATCCGCTCGCCCGGCTGGCACGCTGGGAGAGGGCGCATCCCGCCACGCCTGCCGGACTCGTCGTTGGGTGGTGGATAGACCGCTCAGCGCGGGGCGTGGGCACGCGCCATTCTCCCGAGCAAGTGGCTGCTCAGCTAGATGCGCTGCTGACACGCCTGGCGATAGACACGACGGCTGCGCAAACAGGCGGGCCGGACCCTGTTGCCTTGATTGTGTACCGCTGGCGCGACGGTAATTTCGCCGATCCCCTCGCTATTCCCACACGCACGCAGTACGGGCTGCTCGCCGAAGGCCATATACGCCCCGCTTTCGAGGTGGTCGAGGGCCGGTTTACGGGGCAGCGTGATGTGTTTGCCTTACCAAGGGGGCAACCTGCACACCGCACGCCTGCCGATACCCTGCGCCTGCTAGCGTGGGCTGTGCTGCTGTTTATCGCTGTAGCGATGAAGGCAGAGCCTCGCTTCAGGCAGCTGGCGTACCGCTACTTTCGCGCGCACGGTTTCTACCGCGAAAGCATCCGCGACGGGCGTGATGCACTCTGGGTAACCACGCTGGTGCCTGCTGTTGCGTTTGCAGTGTGTGCAGGGCTGATCGTAGCGGTGGCTGTTAGCGTGCTTTACACGCATCCTGCAGCGGTGTACGTGCTGTCTATAGTGCCCCCAGAAGTGCAGCGGGTGATGGTACGGCTACTCTCACAGCCCTACCTGCTGGCGCTTTTCGGTGCCCTGTTCTTCCTGATAGCCTACGTCGTGCAGGCGCTAATCCACGCCCTCGCGGTGCGGCGGCGGCACCCGCTCGGCCCCGTGCAGACGCTCGCGCTGGGCGTATGGAGCCTGTGGCCCTTGCTGCCGCTGGCCTTTGCCGCGCTTGTCGTGCAAACGCTGGATGCGCCCTGGGCCCTGTGGGGTGTGCTGGCGGTAGGGGTCGCCGCGCTGGCGGTAAGCTTGATCGGACTTGCCCGGACCCTCTACGACCTGATGGCACTTACCCGCGTGCCTTCGTATGTGGCGCTGGCGCTGTGCCTCGTCCACCCACTCGTGGTGCTGGCGCTACTGGTAGGCATGACCGCATTCGACTACGGCGACAGCTACAGGTTTTTCCTTGAACTGGCGCGCAGGGGCATCTGAGGGGCTCAGAGTCTGTCATGAAGGGGGGAGGCAGGCGAAAACGAGCAGCGTCCACTGCCGTTTGCAGCCCCTCATTCACCTTCATAGACAGACTCTCAGGGCTGTGGCACGCGGTAATTGACGCCCAGCGCGTCGAGGCGGCTAAGCTCGCGGGAGAGCCGAAGCTGGAACGAGTCCCAGTCGCGCGCGGTGCGGGGCGACCACACCACCTCCGAGAGGGCCAGCAAACGAGGGAATACCATGTACTCCACCTTTTCGGGCGTTTCCATGTATTCCGTCCACACGTTACCCTGCGCGCCCAGCACCCGGCGGGCCTCGGCTTCTGTAAAGTCAGATGGAATGGGCTCGTACTCGTATACCTCTTCCAGCGGGGTCAGCCCGCCGATGGCGAGCGGCTCGGTTTCCGGCGCGGCCTGGTAGTGGTCGAAATAAAGGGTGTTGTTGGGCGTCATGATAACGGGGTTGCCCTGCTGCACGGCAACTTTGGCCGGGTTGGGCTGACCTTCGGTGGCCCAGCTGCGCCAGTACATCACCGTAGCCGTCGGGCTCAGCCCGCCCTCGATGATCTCGTCCCACCCGATAAGTTTGCGCCCATTTCTGTTCAAAAACGCCTCGATGCGGCGGATAAAGTAGCTTTGCAGGGCGTGCTCGTCTGCCAGCCCTTCCCGGCGGATGACCTCCTGGGCCACCTCGCTTTCTTTCCAGCGCTTTTTAGGGGCCTCGTCTCCGCCAATGTGGATGTACTCGCTCGGGAAAAGCGCCATCACCTCGGTGAGCACGTTCTCGAGAAAGGTGAACGTCTCTTCTTTGGGGCAGTAAATATCCTCGAAAATCCCCCAGAGCGTGGCGGCCTCGAACGGACCCGGCGTACAAGCCAGTTCAGGGTAGGCCGAGAGCGCGGCTTTCGAGTGCCCCGGCATCTCAATCTCGGGAATGATGGTGATGTGGCGGTCTCGGGCGTAGGCGACCACCTCGCGCACCTCGTCCTGCGTGTAGAAGCCGCCATAGCGCTGCCCGTCATACTGGCGCGGCTGGTCTCGGAACGCGCCGATCATGGTTTCTGCGCGGTACGCGCCCACGCTTGTCAGTTTTGGATACTGCTTTATCTCGATGCGCCAGCCCTGGTCTTCGGTGAGGTGCCAGTGGAACGTGTTGAACTTGTAAAGCGCAAGCAGGTCGATGTAGCGCTTGATAAAGGCGGTGGGGAAAAAGTGACGGCCTACGTCGAGGTGCATCCCGCGATATGCAAACCGGGGCGCATCCCGGATTTCGAGGGCAGGGACGGTGGTGCGGAACGTGGGGCGCACCGGTGGCCCCGCTTCCGCGGAGACGGGCAAAAGCTGCCGCAGCGTTTGCATGCCGTAAAACAGCCCGGCCGCCTCAGCCGCGCGCACCGTGATGCCGTCCGGGCTGATGCTGAGTCTGTATCCTTCCGGACCGTGGGCAGCATCGCCGTCGAGCAGAAAGGCGACGCTGTGGCGCATGGCGGAATCGGCAGGTGCAGTGAGCACAGGCAGCGTCACGCCTGTGGCGTGTGAGACGAGATCGACAAAGAAAGCCGCCAGTCGCTGCATGTCAGGATTAGACGGATCGGAGAGCGCGATGCGGGTGCGCTCGTCTATCACGTACCGCCCTTCTTGCGCCTCTATCTGCTGCGGATACGGGATGAGTGGATACGCCGGTGCGACTTGTGCACAGACGGATTTAAGCGACAGGGCAAGGCAGAGCCCGAACAGGCACCAGAGGGCTTTGAGCATAGCAGGCGAAATTGGGCGACAGGCAGCAATGAAAGCCTGAGTGTAGGCACGCAGACCCCCGCCAGGCAAGCCTGCGCCTACCCCCTTCAGCCTACCGGCTCGCCCCGGCGTATCTCTGCAAGCTGAGGCTTGAGTACCTGCCACACGTTCTGGGCTACGATCTGCTGCCCTGCCGCGGTGGGGTGGATGCCATCGCCCTGGTTGAGCCGTGCGATGCCGCCCACCCCTTCAAGCACAAACGGGATGAGCACGGCGCCCGTCTCGGCGGCGACAGCAGGGAACAGATCCCGAAACCGCGACACGTAGGCCGGCCCCAGATTGGGCGGAATCTGCATGCCGGCGAGAATGACGGTGGCATCCGGGTAGCGCGCTTTCGTGCGCCGGACAATAGCGGTGAGATTGCGCTGGGTAGATTCGAGCGGCAGCCCGCGCAGCCCGTCGTTGCCACCAAGCTCGACGATGAGCACGCTTACCGGCGATTCCAGCAGCCAGTCGAGCCGGGCCAGGCCGCCTGCCGTAGTCTCGCCCGAAATTCCCGCGTTCTCTACGGTGAAATTCCACCCCAGCGAGTCGATGCGTTGCTGGAGTAGCGCTGGGAAGGCCTGGGCGGGGTCGAGCCCGTAGCCTGCGGCGATGCTGTTGCCCAGCACCACAATCCGGCGGGCATCACTGGTTGACGGGGTAGGCGAAGAGATAGGCGACTGGGTAGGCGGTGCGGGGTCGGAAGGAGGAGCCTCAGATTCCTGGCAGGACACTATGGTGAGAACCGCGACAAGGGCGGCGACGTACGGCAGGCGGTTGTGCATAGGTGTTTTAACAGATACCCACTTCCCACCCCGCCCGCCCGTTCAGGTTTCGCCTCTATGTCCCCCGTTCTCCAGGTTGAACACCTTACACAGACCTACCGCACGCCTTCCCGCGATCTTACCGTACTGCATGACGTCTCGTTCGTACTCGAAGCGGGCGGCACGCTCAGCATCGTAGGCCCGTCGGGCAGCGGTAAAACCACGCTGCTCGGGTTGTGCGCGGGCCTCGACCGGCCAACCTCGGGGCGGGTGCTACTGGCCGGCCAAGATCTGACGGGGATGAGCGAGGACGCGCGTGCTGCGCTGCGGGGCGCGCGGGTAGGCTTCGTTTTCCAGAGCTTTCAACTCATCCCCACCCTTACCGCGCTCGAAAACGTGATGGTGCCCGCCGAACTGCGCGGCGAGACGGGGGTGCGCATGCACGCAAGCAAGCTGCTGGCCGATGTCGGGCTGGGAGAGCGGCTGGGGCATTACCCGTCGGAACTCTCCGGCGGCGAGCAGCAGCGTGTGGCGCTTGCACGGGCGTTTATCAACAAGCCCCAGATTCTCTTTGCCGACGAGCCCACCGGTAACCTCGACGCTGAGACCGCTGAGGCGGTAGAGGCGCTGCTTTTCGACCTCAACGAGACGCATGGCACCGCGCTGGTGGTGGTTACGCACAACTTCGAACTTGCCCGCCGTACCGACCGGGTGCTGGCGCTGCGGGGCGGTGAGGTGGTAAGCGACCTGCTGGCCGAGACAGGGTAAAGATCGACAGGATGAAGAGCCAGACAGAAAGGGAAAGCCCCCGCGCAACTCAGGGTTGCGCGGGGGCTTTCTTGTTTCAGCGGTTCGCCCTGCGTCAGAGCGTGTCCACGTAGTGCTGCGCTACGTCTTTGTAGTCGCCGTAGGTGGCGAGCGCGTAGGCGCTTTTGGCACCGCTCACGTTGCCGGCAAGGCGTAGCGCCTCACCCTTGGCAAAGTACATCGCGGCCTTGTCATTGCGATCCTTGGGATCGAGCGCGAGGCCAGCATCAGCAGCGGCCACGGCTTCGTTGTAGTTGCCCAACGCCGTGTGCGCACGCGCAAAGTAAAGCTTGGCCGTCACGTTGGTGTTGAGCAGCGAGTCAGCAGCAGTAAGGCGATTCATCGCCTCTTGAGCAGCAGCGCGGGTAGCGTTTTTGCCCAGCAACAGGCCACCGTCTTCGGCGATAAGGTTGAGCATGGCAGTGGTTGCCTGCTCTTTGATGTCAGCCGAACCTGCCGCATCGGCGGTGACGATGGCTTCCTGGAGCGTCGCCAGCGCCTCATCGTCACGGTCTAGCTCACGAAGCGTTTTGCCTTTGCCCAGGTAGTTGTGCGGATACGCCGGGTTGTTGGCGATGCCCGCTTCGTAGTTGGCGAGGGCACCTTCGTTGTCGTTGGTGCGGATCTTGGCGACGCCGAAGTTATAATCTAGCTGGGCCAGAATGCCGCGGGCGCGTGTGGCTACCTCTGCATCGTCGGCAGCCTCGGCACCTTCAGCGGCTGCTTTGAAATGGTCGTAGGCGTCCTGGTATTTTTTCTCTTTGGCCGCTGCAAGGGCGGCGTTGTAAGACTCTTTGTACTCCTGCGCAGACGCCATGGGCGCGGAGAGGCCCACAAAGAGCAGGAAGGTCAACAGCGTGATTGCTTGCTTCATACGAGGTACGGGTATGGGTTGGTGAGAAATCTATCGAGGATAAAAGCCAGAAGCGTTCCAGGCTGGCCGGAGCAGGCGTAGAACGCTAAAGATAGCCATTTATTGGGCTTTGACGCACCTTGCCTGTACGCCCCGTCTTGTAAAACGACTGCTATTGAACACAGATACGCCCGCTGGCCAAGACACTTACGCGCGGCGATAAGGCAGGATGTTAGAAATTAGGACCGAGGGCATTCTCACGGTAGAAGTCGTCTACAATACGGACAGCGGCTACTGGGTCGTCGGTGAGGTGAAACAGGTCGAGGTCATCGGGGGAGATGTTGCCCGCGCTCAGCATCGTCTCGCGCAGCCAGTCTACGAGTCCGCCCCAGTACTGCGTGCCCATGAGCACGACCGGAAAGCGGGTAGACTTGCCCGTCTGGATAAGCGTGAGCGACTCGAACAGTTCATCGAGGGTGCCGAAGCCACCGGGCAGCACGATAAAGCCCTGCGCGTACTTGACAAACATCGTTTTACGAACAAAGAAAAAGTCGAAGTTGATCAGCTTGTCGTGGTCGATGTACGGGTTGTGGTACTGCTCGTGTGGGATGAGAATGTTGAGCCCGACCGACACGCCACCTGCTTCGCGCGCGCCCTTGTTGCCCGCCTCCATAATGCCGGGGCCGCCTCCGGTAATGACGCCGTAGCCCCGCTTGACGAGTTCGCGGGCTACGGCCTCGCCCATCTTGTAGGCCGGATCGTTGGATTCGGTGCGTGCCGAGCCGAAGATGGACACGCAGGGACCGAGGGTGGAGAGGGTTTCAAAGCCCGTGACAAACTCGGACATGATGCGGAAAACGCGCCAGAGGTCTTTCACCTGTTTACGCTGCCAGGCCGATACCTCTTGGTCGGTCATGCGGTCGGGTTGGGCGATAGGTTGTTGTAGTGGTTCCATGCAGAGCGAAATATCAGACAGGAAAAGGTGCCGAGGCACGGGGAAGCATTAAAAACGGAACCGCCCCACGACCAAAGGTCGGGGGCGGTTCCGGACTGCGTGATCTTGGCGCTGTTACACGTCAAATACAGAGTCGCACAGCCTTAACGGCCATCTGTTTGTGCCGCCTGCTGACGGAACTCTTCGTTGGCGAAGATGGCAATCTCAACGCGGCGGTTGAGGGCGCGGCCTGCATCGGTGTCGTTCGAGGCGACCGGGGCCATCTCGCCCTTGCCGATGGTCGTGATGCGGCTCCGGGCGATGCCCTGGCTCATCAAGAACTGCGCGGCGGCTTGGGCACGCTCTTCGGAAAGCGTCATGTTGTACGCATCCGAGCCTACCGAGTCAGTGTGGCCGTAGATGACTACGTCGGTGTTGTCGTAGCGCTGCAGGCTGTTGGCCAGTTCACCCAGGTCGGTACGCGCCTGGCTTTTGAGTGCGCTCTTGTTGAAGTCGAACAGGATGGCATTGTCGAAGGTGACCTGAATGCCCTCGCCCACGCGTTCAACCTGGGCGTTTGCGAGTTCTTCTTCAAGCTCTTCAGCCTGCTTGTCCATCTGCCGCCCGATGACGGCACCTGTAGCACCACCCACAGCGGCCCCAATAATGGCGCCCTTGGCGGTGTTGCCCTGCGTGCGGCCGATTACGCCGCCGATCACGGCGCCGGCACCCGCGCCAACGGTAGCGCCTTTGCCAGTGCTGTTCATGTTGGCGCAGCCGGTGACGCTGACGCCTGTGGCGAGCAGCATACCTGCGAGCAGGAGCGAGTAGAGTTTAGTAATACGATGCATGGTTAGTGTTCGATTGGTGGAGGTGAAACGTCTGGATGCACTGTGCACAGACGAATCGCGTGCCGATTGAAGCAGCACGTGTCCAACAGGGTTCTCAAAAAGCCCGTCTCGGTACAAAGGCTTCACGATAAGGCCTCTTTTAGCCATTGTGATAAACCACACCCCTCTCAATCAGCACTATGGCCACCTGGAAGTTTGTATAGCATGGTGGACAGTTGGGCTGGAAACAGTAACACGTTGTTCTTGCCTCGATCCTTATTTTGGGCGCTTTCGCATCCTGAACCCGTTTTTATGAAGCTTATCATCCCCATGGCCGGGCGCGGCACGCGCGTCCGCCCGCACTCACACGTTACGCCCAAGCCCCTGCTCAACGTCCGGGGCAAAAGCATGGTCGAGCGCATCGTGCAGACGTTTATGGACGTGCTGCCCCGCCCGCTCACCGAGGCGGTTTTCGTGCTCGGGCCCGACTTTGGCGAGGGCGTGCGCGACCAGCTCCGCCAGATCTGTGCGGGCTACGACATCCAAGCGCACTTTGCCGTGCAGGAGCAGGCGCAGGGCACCGCCCACGCCGTCCACTGCGCCGCCGACCATCTCTCGGGCGAAGGCATCGTCGTGTTCGCGGACACGCTTTTCTACATGGATAAAAACTTGTCGCTCGAAAACGCGGACGCCATCGCGTGGGTCAAACATGTTGACGACCCGTCGCGCTTCGGGGTGGCCGTGCGCGAAGGCGAGCGGATCGTGAGCTTTGTCGAGAAGCCCAGCAAGCTCATCTCCAACGAAGCCCTTATCGGCATCTACTATTTCCGCGACCTGGCCGAGTTCGGCCGGCAGATCCAGCGCGTGATCGACGAGGACATCCGCGGGCACGGCAGCGAGTTCCAGCTTACCGACGCGCTCGACCTGATGCTCAAAGACGGCAAAGTCTTTAAAACAGCGCAGGTCACCGACTGGCTCGACTGCGGCACCATCGACGCGCTCATGGACACGACGAAGATCATCCTCGATAAAGAGCGGGGCGAGGCCAGCAAGGGCACGGTGGAAAACAGCATCGTTATCGAGCCTGTCTTTATCGGCGAAGGCGCGGTTGTGCGCGACGCGGTAGTAGGGCCCAATGCGTCTATCGAAGCAAATGCCACCATCGAGCGGTCGGTCGTGCGCGATTCCATCGTGTTTGCCAGCGGTAGCGTGTCCGACAGCACGCTGCGCGACTCGCTCGTGGGCCAGCATGCCGAGGTGCACCACGTGGCGCAGCCTGTCAACGTGGGCGACCACGCCACGGTAGGCACGCGCGGATAATCGCGCGTTTCGCTTGCCGGGCGCTATTCGGGCGGTGCTGCGTTTACCGGCGGCACCGCCTTTTTGCGTTGTCGCCTGGCGTTGCTCTTGTTGTACCTCCTTGTTTGCCGTCCACCATGCACCTCCACCCCGATACAGCCGAAAAAAAGCTCGGCTTTGACGTGCTGCGCGAAAAGCTGGTCGCGTACGCCCGCAGCCCGGTAGGAGCGGAAAGGCTCGCCGCCATGCAGCCTGCCGCTACCGCCACGGAGGCGCGGGAGGAGATGCAGCGGGTGGCCGAATGGCTCGGCGCGCTGCGCTTTGACGACGCGCCACCCGTGGACGCGTTTCCCGACGTCCGCGTGATGCTGCGGCGTATCGCGCCCGAAGGCGGCTATGCAGAACCTGAAGACCTCGCCGGCCTCCGCCGCGTGCTGGGCGTTGCCCGCCGCGTGCGCGCGTACCTCGGCACGCGCCGCGACAAGTACCCGGCCCTCGCCCTTATCGCCGCCAATCTGGCCCCGGCTGACAGCCTCGAACGCCGCCTCGACGCTACGCTGGACGACGAGGGGCGGCTGCGCGACGATGCCTCGCCTGAACTTGCCCGGCTGCGCCGCACCCTTATCCAGACGCAGGCGCGGCTGCGCGAGCAGCTGATGCGCGAGCTGCGCCGCGCGATCGGCGAAGGCTTTGCTACCGAAGAGCAGCCCACCATTCGGGGCGGGCGCATGGTGATACCCGTGCGCGCCGAGGCCCGACGCAAGGTGCAGGGCTTTGTCCACGACACGTCGGCCACGGGCCAGACTGTTTACATCGAACCCGCTGCTGTCCTCGATCTCAACAACGAGGTGCGCGAGATAGAGGGAGCTGAAAAGCGGGAGATCGAGAAAATCCTGCGTGCCGTCGCCGACGACATCCGCCGGGCGCGGCCCGAGCTGGAGCCTTCTATCGAGGCGCTGGTGCGGCTGGACGTGCTGCACGCCAAAGCCCGCCTCGCCCGCGCGCTCGACGCCCACGCGCCCGCCGTCACCGACGACGGCATGTTGGACCTCCGCGCGGCGCGTCACCCCCTGCTCGTGCTCCGCTTCGAGGGCGAAAAGCGCGAGGTCGTCCCGCTCACCCTCAAGCTCGGCGACGCGTTCCAGACGCTCGTCATCACCGGTCCCAACGCGGGCGGCAAGTCGGTAGCCATGAAAGCCGTCGGCCTGATGGCGCTGATGGTGGGCTACGGGCTGCCGCTGCCTGCCGACCGCGCGTCGTCGTTCTCGTTTTTCGACAAGCTGATCGTGGACATCGGCGACGAGCAGGAAATCGAAGAGGACCTGTCCACCTTTACCTCGCACGTGCGCAACCTGCGCCACCTCATCGCCCACGCGGACAGCCGCACGCTGGTACTGCTGGACGAAGCCGGCACCGGCACTGATCCAGGCGAAGGCGGCGCGCTGGCGCAGTCGGTGTTAGAACACCTCACCCGCGTCGGTGCCCGCACGATTGCCACCACCCACATCGGCGCGCTCAAGGTGTTTGCGCACGCGCACGCAGGCGTGGAGAATGGCGCGATGATTTTCGACCAGGAGACGCTGAGCCCGACGTACCGACTGCAAACAGGCGTGCCGGGCTCGTCGTACGCGTTCGAAATCGCCGGGCGCGAAGGGCTCGGCAGCGCGCTACTGGCCCGCGCGCGGGCGCTCCTGGGCGAGCGACAGACGGCGCTCGAAGACCTGATCGTGCAACTCGAGGACGAGCGGCGGCAGGTTGAAGCCGAGCGCGACGGGCTCGCGCGGGCGCAGCGGGCTGCCGAGCAGGCCGAGGCGCGCTTCCGCGAGCGCGATGATGCCATGCAGGCGCAGCGCACCACGCTCAAGCAGCAGGCCCTCGACGAAGCCGAGCGCATCGTGCGGCAGGCGAACGCGCAGGTGGAAAAGACCATCCGCGAGATCCGCGAGGCGCAAGCGGGCCGTGACGCGACCCGCGCCGCGCGCGCCGACCTCGAAAAGTTTGCCGAAACAGTGTCCACGCAGCAGGCGCAGCGCCAGCCCAAGCCGCCCCGGCGTTCTGCCGAAGCGCCACGCGAAACCATCGCGGTAGGTGATCAGGTGGTGCTCGAAGGCGGCACTGCTGCAGTTGAGGTTATCGCCATAAACGGGCGCGAGGCTACCGTCGCGCAGGGCGCTGTCAAACTGCGCACCCCGCTGGACACCCTGCGCAAGGTAGGCGGGCGGGCACCGCAGAAAGTAGTCGTCAAAACCACCGCTGAGGGCGGGAGCGGACTCTCCGCTCTGACAGCGCGCACCCGCATCGACCTGCGCGGGCAGCGCGTAGAAGACGCCGTCATGGCTGTTGAAAGGCTGCTTGACGAGGCCATATCGGCGGGCGTCGAGCATGTCGAGATTCTGCACGGCAAGGGCACCGGCGCGCTCCGCCTCGCCATTCGCGAGCACCTGCAGCGCCGCCGCGAGGTGACAGGATTCGACGATGCACCGCATGAACAGGGTGGTCCGGGAGTCACGCATGTAAGACTTTCATAACGGTTCATACACGCTGAAACCGGTCACCCATACCCCGGTACGCGCATTTTCCGTTCTTCGATGCTTTTTATGCTGCCCTCGCTGAGCCCCCATCTCCAGCACATTCGCCACACAGATTTCGTGGGGCGCCAAGCGCAATGCGAAGAGTTTATATCCCTGCTGGAAGCCCCGGTACCCCGCGCCAACCTCATATACGTACACGGACAGGCAGGTATCGGCAAGACGACGTTGCTGCGCGAGTACACGTTTATAGCCGAGAGCACTGGCATCCCCACTTACTTTCTCGACTTGCGCGACGCCGAGCCCTCACGGGATGCGGTGCTGGCATTTCTCGAAACGCGGACGCCTTTTGTTCGCGACGCGACAGGGATGCGCCTGGCGGATGATGCCCCACAGCGGTTTGTAGTGCTGCTCGACACGTGCGAGTCGGTAGGCGAAGCAGGGGATCACGTGCTCACCAAGGTGCTACCCGTGCTGCCCGCGCAGGCGCTCGTTGTGGCTGCCGGGCGTACACCGGGCGGCGTTGCTCTTCATACCGACGCCGGATGGCGCGGCGTAACGCACTGGCAGGGGCTGGAAACCCTGGAACCGGCTGAAGGCCGTGCCCTGCTCGCCGCCCGGCACGTCCCCGATAGCGCCTACGACAATATTCTGACCTTTGCCAGTGGCCATCCGCTCGCGCTCGCGCTCGTGGCGGATGCGTTCGAGCAGAACCCCGGTTATCAATTCGAGCCACATGCTGCGCCGGACGTGACGGCTGCGCTGCTCAAGCGCTTTGTCGAGGAAGTGCCGGAGGCAAGCCAGCGCCGCGCCCTCTACGCGCTGGGGCTGCCGCCCGTTACCGACGAGCCCCTGCTGGCCGCCATGCTGGCCGAGGACGATGTGTACATAGCCTTCGAGTGGCTGCGTGAACGCTCGTTTGTCGAAAGCACGGCGCGCGGCTTGCGGCCCCACGAGATGGTGCGCAACGTGCTCGCTGCCGACCTGCGGTGGCGCAACCCACGCCTTTTCGAAACCCTGCACCACCGCGCACGGCAGTATTACGCGGATCGCCTTGCTCAACCCGGCACCGACCACTCGCGCGTGCTGGCGGATTACCTCTTTCTCTTTCGCGACCACCCGCTCGTGAAGCCTTTCATGGGGAAACTCCTCGAAGGATGGGCCGGCCGATCCCTCAGCAAAAGTGAGCAACTACCGGTGCAAGAGCAAGACGCCGTGCGCGCCCTCATCAACCGCCACGAGGGGCCAGCGGCGGCAGAACTGGCCGCATACTGGATGAAAGCCCAGCCTGAGGCCGTCCACGTCTACTGCGACGATGACGGCGCGCTATCGGGTTGCCTGTTTGCGCTGCGCCTCAACAGGCGCGACCTCTCCGGCGCTAATGACCCAGCAGTAGAAGCAGCACAGCGGTACATGGAAAAGCACGCACCCTTGCGTCTCGGTGAAACTGCCATCCACTTTCGTTTCTGGATGAGCCGCGACCATTACCAGGGCCTCTCGCCCGAGCAGTGCCTCATCTTCGCGGAAACCGTTCGCTACTATCTCAACACGCCTGGGCTGGCCTGGACGTTTCTGCCGTGCATGAATGCCGGTCTGTGGGATGTGGTGTTTCGATTTGTTGGGTTGCAACGCCTCGAGGAGGCCGATTTTCAGACAGACGACCGCGCGCAGTGCGTCTACGGGCTCGACTGGCGCGGGGTGCCGCCGGCAGTATGGCTGGAGCAAGTGGCAGGGCGCGGTCTCGATGCTACGCAGCCGGCCCCGCCGGCACCCCAGCGCACTTTTGCCGTGTTCACGCGCGAAGACTTTGGCGACGCGGTCAAAGAGGTGCTGCAGCACTTTGCGCAGCCGCACCTGCTGGCCCACAGTGCGCTGCTGGACGCGCGCCTGCTTTCTGCCCACAACAACGCAAACGCAGCTATCGATGCGCTGCGCGGGTGGATTCAAAAACGCGTGGAAGCCATGCAGCAGTCGCCCCGCGATGCCAAGCTGGCGCGGGCCCTGCTGGCTACCTACCTCGATCCCGCCCCGACGCAAGAGCGGGCAGCCGAGCAACTCGACCTGCCTTTCAGCACGTACCGGCGCCACCTCCGCGCCGGTCTCGAAGCGCTCACCGATGCGCTCTGGAATAAAGAGATCAGCGGCGAAACGCTATAGCGCGTGCCGGTGCAACGCCGAGAGTCTCCGCTGTGCTATTGCCCCGAGGCCGGGCTTGCCTCTGAGTGACGCTCTCATCTGAGAGGGTTAGCTGAGGGGTAGAGCCGATTTGTGGAAGTCTTTCCGGCCATCAGGCTATCAGCTTTGCTCAGAGGGAATTCCCTCTCGTAGCAGGGGCCTTTCTGCAGATACTTGTGGAAACGGGCATTCCGTAACGCCGCCTTTACATCAGGCTGAGACGATACGGTAACGCATGCTACAGTGAGCAGGAAATGGACAGAAATAGGCCTTCCGAAAGGAAGGGGAGAGCGTGTACCCTGTAAACGAGTAGCCGGGCAGAGGCCCGTGCATTCTTTCTTCCTATACCAATACAGAGGTTTTATGAACATCTTCCGTTCCCTTGAAAACCCCGAAGCGACAGCGGCCCTCCGCACGTCGCGTCGGCGCTTTCTCGCCATCGGCGGTGCAGCCGCGGTGCTGACCGCCTGCGACTCAGACAGCAACACCGACGATGACGATGCCGACGTCATCCTCGACTTCTCGAACGACTTCGGCGTGCTCAACTACGCCTACGCGCTTGAGCAGCTTGAAGCCGCCTACTACGCCCAGGTGGTTCAGAATCCGTACACCGGCATCACCAACGACGAGCTGGCGATCCTGACGGACCTGCGCGAACACGAAGGCATCCACCGCGATTTTCTCCGGGCTGCCATCATGGGTGCAGGCGGCCAGCCGATTCCGAACCTGACCCCCGACTTCTCGGCGGTCAACTTCAGCAACCGCGCAAGCGTGCTCGGCACCGCCCGCGTGTTTGAAGACCTGGGCGTGTCGGCTTACAACGGAGCAGGCAGATACATCGAGAGCGACACCTACCTCGTGATCGCCGGCAAAATCGTGTCCGTGGAGGCGCGCCATGCTTCCGTGATCCGCGACCTGCTGAACCCGGGCACCAACAGCTTTGCCGACCTCTCGACGCTGACGGCTCTGGGTGCCTCGGTCGCCAACGGGCTTGACGGGGCTGCCACGCCTTCGTTCGTGCTCAGCGCTGCCGCGCCTTTCATCCAGCAGAGCATCGGCCTCCGCAACGTACCCACCTCCTGAACTTTATTCTGATTATGCAAAACGAACATTTCCTCAGCGCGCTCGATGACGAGGTTATCAACCGCGTTATCGTCAACCGCCGCGACGCGCTCACAAAGGCAGCCAAAGCCGGCATCGGCGCGGCTGTGCTGACCTCCATGCCTGTGGCCTTTGGCCTCTCGGCCCGCCAGGCCTTCGGGCAGGCGCTCCCGCAGCAGATCCGCGACGTGCTCAACTTCGCGCTCACGCTCGAATACCTCGAAGACGAGTTTTACAAGATGGGCCTCGCCGCGAGCGGGCTCATCCCGGGCAATGCCCGCCCCAGCTTCGAGATCATCTCGGCGCACGAGACGGCGCACGTCGCCCTGCTCAAGAGCGTGCTCGGCAGCGCCGCTGGTGCCAAGCCGCAGTTCGACTTTACCGCCGGCGGTGCCTTTGCTCCTTTTAGCGACTACGCACAGTTTCTTATCCTCTCGCAGGCTTTCGAGGACACCGGCGTGCGCGCGTACAAGGGCGGCGCGACGGCGCTCAAGGCCAACGGCGACGTGCTGCAGACCGCGCTTCAGATTCACTCGGTCGAGGCCCGGCATGCCGCCGAGGTGCGCCGCATGCGTACAGGCGAAGCCACATCCGGCTGGATCACCGGCAGCGGCGTCGGCGCACCGGCCCCTATCGCCGCCGTCTACGGCGCGGGCAGCCCGGCCGCCATGTTTCCCGCCGAGGGCAACGTCACCCAGGGCGGCGTCAACCTCACAAGCGCGCTTTCGGGCTACTCGAACGAGAGCATCACCGAGGCTTTCGACGAGCCGCTCGACGTGCAGACGGTGCTGGGCATCGCCGATCCGTTTGTCCAGTAAGTACCAGTAAGTAAAAGACGGCGGCAGGTTTGCCTGCTGCCCTTTGACGTGCACGCGGCGTCTACCAGGCAGGACGCTCGCGTGCCACACAAACCGGGCAGGCCGGGGCTATGCGCTCCGGCCTGCCTTTTGCGTAGCTTCTGCCAGACTTTCCTGGTGGATGATTATGCAGGTGTACGTTCGACTACTGGCGCTGCTATTGCTGGCGCTATTGCCTGCGCTGGCACAGGCGCAAACAGCAGAGATTGAGCAGGCAGAGGCCGCGCTGGCGCGGGGCGACGCCGACGCGCTCACGCTGCTGAGCGCAGACCGGGTAGACGTGGCGCTCAACGGGACGACCACCACCTACAGCCGCGCGCAGGTGCGCTACGTGCTGGCCAAGTTTCTGAGTACCCATCCGCCCGAGTCGTTCACTTTCCAGCACCGGATGGCGTCGGGAGAAGGCGCTGAGTTTGCCTCGGGGCGCTACCAGACAGCCGGGCAGGTTTATCAGGTGATGGCGCGCTTTGGCCACCGCAACGGAGGCTGGGAGCTGCGCGAGTTGCGCATAGACGGGTAGCGGCGGTGAGTATCTTCCGGCAGGTTTTCACTTTTCTCTCTCCGTGCCCGTGCCGCCGCGCCTGTTCCATACCTCGGACGTGCGCGCCTTTGCGGCGGTAGCCTTTTGCCTGGCAGGGCTTATCGCCCTCGGCGGCGCGGCGCAGGCCTGGTGGATGTCGCGACTGCCGGGGCAACTGGAATTTGTGCAGGCCGCGCAGGCAGAAGCCGCGTTCGACGAAACCGCCGCTCTCGTCCAGCAGGTCTATGCCGACCTGAAGGCCGACGCGCGGGCGCTCGCGGCGGCGCCTGCTATCCGCAGCAGCCTGCGCCGCCTCGCTGACGACGGGCCCGAAACGCTGGTGCGGATGGTGACGGCGTTAGAACCTGAAGCCTACAGCATGGTGGAGGTCTATGGCGGCGTTCCGCCTGCGCTGGTAGCGTGGCAGGGCAGCGGCTCCGCGCCCGCAGCGCTGCTGGATTCGAGCGCGTTGCAACAGGCTGTGTTCGTGCAGGAAGGCGGTAACCGGAGCATCCTCGTGGTGCGGCATGCCGTGCACGACGGTGCCGAGGTGGTGGGCAGCGTGCAGACCCGGCGGGTGCTGCGCTACACACCGCCGGTGCAGAACGCGTTTCTGCGTCCCTACGCCCTTACTGCCGGCGTAGAGGCCCGCACGGGAATAGGGGTGCGCCTGCTTCCCGTGGGCAGCACAGCGCGCACCATATACGCCACCGACGGCACGGCGCTGGTATCGGTTGAGATCGTGCCGCCGCCGCCGGAAACGCTGCTGCGCGCCGAGCGCCGCAGGTTTATCGACCTGAAGGCGTTCTGGGCTACCCTCCTGGGCGGGTGGCTGCTATGGGGATTATGGCGGGTGTACCGGCGCAACGGCACCGGTGTGGGGCCGGGCAAGGCGCGCCGTGCCGGGGCGACATTCGCCCTCTGGGCGCTGGCCCTCGGCGGAATGCGCGCCGGACTGCTCGCGCTCGACGTGCCGGGGCGGTGGCAGGTGCGGCCCGCACCCCTCGCGCCCCTTTTCGACCCTACCCACCTGGCTTCTACGTATGGCTTCGGCGTGCTGCGCTCGATAGGAGACGTGGTGGTGACCGCCGCGTTTGTGCTGGCGTTTGCGCTGGCGCTTTTCAACCTGCTCGAAAGGCTGGCAATATTCACCCCGCGCGCGCGCGCACCGGTAGCGCAGCCCCGCACCGGCGCTGTTGTGCTGGGCGCTGTTGTCGCGGCTGTACAAGGGCTGCTCGTGGCCTTTCTTGCAGGCGTAGGGCAACGCAGCGTGCTCGACAGCACCCTCGACCTGTTCGACCGCTCTGGGCTCATCCCCACAACGCTGGTGCTGCTGGTACTGTGCGCGCTGCTGACCCTCGTGCTGGGCGTCTTGCTTGTCGGTGTTTCGGTGTGGGGCGCAGGGTTGCATGTCCTGGAAAAGCTTACCGGTCGTCTCGCGTGGCGCGATCTTTTGCCCGTAGCGGCAGGAGTAGCGCTGCTAGGCGGTGCCATCTATCTGATGCTGGGCGCAGAAAAGACGGGCGTGTGGGCAACGACATTGCTTTTCGTTACCGGAAGTGCCGCGCTGGCGCTGGCACGCCGGTCGCGGTGGCACCTGAGCTGGGGTGAACTCACGCTGCGCCGGGTACTGGCCGGCGTGCTGGGGCTTACGGCACTGCTCTACCCGCTCCTCTACCAGGGCATGGACGCGCAGCGCCGCGCCCGCATGGCTGATGCCGCCGAGACGTTTGACGAAAGCCGCGACCCCCGCGCCCTCTTCGGCCTCAGCCAGGCCCTCGACGCGGCTGCCGCCGATGCTGAACTCGCCACCTTGCTGCAGATGCCTGCCGACAGCCTGTACCGCGCCGCCCGCGACGTGGCGGCAGCCCGGCTGGTGCGGACCACGCTCATGGGTGCGCTCGATGGGTACGACGTGACGCTTCTCTTTTTCGATAGTCAGGGGCGTATAACAGGCCGCTACACCGAGGCGTCAGACCTGGCGGGGCAGGCGGTGCAGGAAGCCCGCGACAGCGACGACTTTGCGCTGCTGCGCGCCATGCACAGCGAGCGCGGCGGGGACGAGGCGATTATCGAGCCTATCACGGGAGAGCGGGAAGCAGACCGTTTCCAGTACATCGGCGTCAAGCCACTCGCCGGGGGCGCGTGGGTGCTGGCGCGCGCCGAGCCGCAGGTGGTATCGCAGGACCTGGCAACGCCGTTTCCCCGTGTGCTGCTGCCGTCGTCTTACAGCAACGCGCTGAACCGCGACCTCGCCATCGCCCTTTTCCGCGACGGGGTGCTGGTGCGCGGCGTAGGACGCGACTTTGGCCGCTACCGGCTCGATGACGAGGTGCAGCGCCGCCTCCGCTCGCAGCCTGTGCTGTGGCGCACCGAGCAAGGCCGCAGTGAGCCTTTTACCACGCGCTACGAGCGGCAGGCGCAGGGCTTCGCGCCAGAGCCCGGGCGTCCGCCTTCGGGTACGCAGCGCGTGGTGGCTGTCCGCATCGCGGCGCTTTCGCTGTTCGACCACCTCTTTTTCCTGCTGCGCCTGACGCTCTCGGGCTTGCTGCTCGGCTTTCCCCTGTGGATGCTCGGCCTCGTCATGCGCCGCCGCGCCGGGCTGCTGCCGCCGCCGCGCCAGCGCTTCCAGGATCGGGTGCTGAACGCGTTTCTGGGCGTCGGCATCCTGTCCGTGATGGCCGTCGGGTTGGTAGGGTTGCGCGTGGTGACAGGCGAGAACGAGCGCGCCGTAGCTTCGTGGCTGCGCCAGCACCTCGAACGGGTAGAGGAAACGCTTGCGCTCGATGCCCAGCCCGGCGAACTGCCCTACCAGGTGCTCCAGCGCACGCCGGTAGACTCGCTGGCACGCCGCGTCGGGCTCGACCTCAACGTCTACCGCGCGGGCGAACTCGTCGCCTCAAGCCGTCCCGCCCTCGTGCGCGACGGCCTTATCGACGCCCGCCTGCCCGGCGAGGCCTACCGCAGCCTCGTCTTCGACGGCTACCGCTTTACCACGACGGAGGCGTCGGTAGGCCGCTTCCGCTATACCGCGGGCTTCCGCGCCCTGCCCGACGAAATGGGGCAGCCCCGCTACGTGCTCTCCGTTCCCACGCTACCCGAGCAGGAACGCATCGAGGAAGAGCAGGCGCGCATGGTGGCCTACCTGTTCGGCGCGCTCCTGCTCTTGCTGCTGATCGTGCTCGCGACGGCGCTGGTGCTGGCGCGCGCGCTGGCACGCCCCATCGGGCGGCTGCGCGAAGGGCTGCGCAACCTTGCCCGGGGCACGTTTCAGTCTACCATCCCCGTCACCTCGCGCGACGAGATCGGCGAACTCGTCGAGACGTTCAACGAGATGCAGGGGCAGCTTGCCGAGAGCCGGCGGCGGCTCGCGCAGCAGGAACGACAGCTGGCGTGGCGCGAGATGGCCCGGCAGGTGGCGCACGAGATCAAGAATCCGCTCACCCCTATGAAGCTTTCCATCCAGCACCTCCGGCGCGCTTTCGACGACCTGGGCGCGGGTGAAGACGTGCGCGGCGGGCGCTTCGGCAAACTGTTCGACCGGGTCACCATCACGCTTATCGAGCAGACCGATGCGCTGGCGCGTATCGCGGGCGACTTCTCCTCGTTTGCCCGGCTGCCCCGCCGCATCTCCGAACCGCTCGACCTCAACGAGATCGTTGAGGAAGCCGCGCGCCTGATGCAGGAAGAGGAAGGGGCCGAGATCGTGCTGCATCTGCATCCGCAGCCTCTCGTGCTCCACGCCGACCGCGAAGAGTTGCGCCGCATCTATATCAACCTGATGAAAAACGCTATCCAGGCCATGAGCGAGCGCGACGAAAAGCGGGTGCGCGTGTCCACGGCGCTTTCGGCCGACAGCCTGGAGGCGCTGAGTGCGGTCGAGGACCGGGGCACGGGCATTCCCGAGGCGCTGCAGAGCCGCATTTTTGAGCCCAACTTCTCTACCAAAACAAGCGGCACCGGGCTGGGCCTCGCCATTGTGCTGAAAGCTGTTGAAGAGATGGGGGGGCGCATCTTTTTCGAGACGGAAGAGGGGATAGGCACCACGTTCCACCTTGCCCTGCCCCTTGCAGAGGGCGATGCAACAGAGCGCCCAGAGGACGCGTGAGAGGGGCGTCTTTCCGCACGCCAGGCCGGCATGTCGCGCGCCCCGCCCGGCGACCGTACCTTCCGGCGGCCTATCCTACCTGACGGCTGTTTTCCTGGCGGTCTTACGCTTTCCATTCCCAGTTGCATGCGCGTCATTGTTATCGGAGCAGGAGAAGTTGGATACGACGTAGCCCGTATCCTGTCGATGGAGCAACACGACGTGGTGGTCGTGGATACCGATGCTGTTGCGCTCGACCGCGCGCGCGATAAGCTGGACGTGATGACCATTCACGGCTCGGGCACGAGCGCCGAGGTGCTGGGCGACTGCGGCATTCGCCGGGCCGACATGCTTATTGCCGTGACAGCTGTAGACGAGGTCAATATTATCGCGTGCATGCTTGCCAACCGGCTGGGCGTGGACACGACCATTGCGCGCGTCCGCTCGGACGAGCTCACCCGCACCCGCAGCGTGCTCAAGGCAGCCGACTTCGGCATCGACCTCATCATCCATCCCGAGGAAAGCGCCGCGTCCGAGATCGTGCGCCTGATCCGGCGCGCTGCCGCCACCGACGTACTCTCGTTTGCCGAGGGCCGCCTGCAACTCGTCGGGATGCGGATCGACGATGCCGCGCCTGTGGTGGGCATGCAGCTTAAAGAGATTGCCGGTATGCTGCCGGGCGTGCCATTCCGCATCATGGCCATCGTGCGCGGCATCAGGACGATACTGCCGGGGGGCACGGAGTTTCTGCGCAAGGGCGACCAGATCTTTGTCATGGCCCGCCCACGCGACCTCCCGCACGTGATCAAGCTGATGGGGAAAGAGGAAGGGCGGATGCAGCATATCATGGTGCTGGGCGGCACTTCTACAGGCGTACGCATTGCCGCGCAACTGGCCGAGGGCAAAAACAAGCGCATCAAGCTTGTCGAGCCCAACCGCGAGCGTGCCGAGGCCATCGCCGACACCCTCCCCAACGTGCTCGTCATCCACGGCGATGCCACTGACATCGACCTGCTCGCGCTCGAAGGGCTGGGCGAGATGGATGCCTTTGTGGCCGTAACCGAAGACGAGGAGTCGAATCTGGTGACGTGCCTGATGGCCAAGCATCTGGGCGTCCGAAAAACGGTGGCGCTGCTCTCTAAAGGCGCGTACATCCCCATCTCCCAGACTATCGGGCTGGACGCGGCGGTAAGCAAGAAGCTGGCGGTCTCGCGCGAGGTGCTGCGGTTTCTGCGGGGCAAAAACGTGCTCAGCGTCGCTACCATCCACGGACTCGATGCCGAGCTTCTGGAACTGGAGGCCCGCCCACGCGCGCAGGCTACGCAGGGGCCACTGGCAACGCTTCGCCTGCCCAAAGGGCTGCTCATCTCGGCGGTGATCCACCGCGATCGGGTGGAGATCGCGACGGGTGACACTGAGATCGCGCCCGGCGACCGGGTGCTCGTCTTTGTGTTGCCCAACCGGGTAGAGGACGCGCAGAAGTTTTTTACCCGGTAGCGCAGGCTGTAGCCTTTTCTGTCGTATGAGCAACACCGCTACCCCTTTACCCAGCACGCAGGCGGATCTGGTGATCTGCAACGCCACCCTCTACACGGTCGACCCCGCGCAGCCCACAGCCGAGGCGATGGCTATCGCGGGCGACCGCATCCTGATGGTGGGCAGCACCGCCGAGGTGCGGGGGGCCTTTCCCACCGCGCCGCGCCTCGATGCCGATGGGCGCACGGTGGTGCCCGGCTTTATCGACGCGCACGCGCATCTGCTGTACCTGGGCATGAACAGGCTGCAGGCCAATCTGGTGGGTGCGCAGGACATCGCTGAAGTGGTCGCGCGCTTGAAAAGCGTAGAAGCCTCGCTGCCCGGCGGAGGGTGGCTGCTGGGCAACGGCTGGAACCACAACGACTGGCCCGGCAAAGCCTGGCCCTCCCGCGCCGACCTCGATGCGGCCTTTCCTACGCGGCCCGTGCTGCTGCTGCAGGGGCACGCGGGGTGGGCCAACACCGCCGCGCTGGAGCAGATAGGTCTTGGCGCGCTGCGCGCCCTGCCCGACCCCGAAGGCGGCGTTATCGACCGCGACGATGCAGGCGAGCCCACGGGCATTTTCGTCGATAGCGCGCTTGCGCTTGTCGTGGAAAAGGTGCCTTTCCCCGCTACCGAGACGCTTGAAAAGGCGCTACAGGTGGCTATCGCGGAAGCGAACAAGCTCGGCCTCACCGGTATCCATGACCCCGGCCTGTTTATCTACCCGTGGTTTCTGCGCGACCGCACAACAGGTGTGCAAACCGTCGAGTTGTTTAAACGCGCCATCGACAGGGATCAGTTCAATATCCGGGTTTACGGCATGGCGCTGGCCACCGACGCGCTATTCGATGTGTTGTGCGAGAGCGGGCCTATTACCGAGTATGGCGGCAAGCTCACCGTTGGCGCGGCCAAGCTGTTTATCGACGGCGCGCTGAGCAGCCGGGGCGCGGCGCTGCTGGAGGCGTACGCAGACGACCCCGGCAACATGGGCCTACTCACGCAGACACCCTTCGGCATTGATACCGGCCGCTTTTCGTCTTTCGAGGCGTACGTGGAGCACGCCCTCGCACACGGCTTGCAGGTAAGCACGCATGCCATTGGCGACGCCGGCACGCGCGCCGTGCTCGACGTGTACGAGCGGGTGATGAGCAGGCATGAGCGGCACGCCGGGCGTCACCGAATCGAGCACGCACAGGTGGTAGCGTCCGAGGACATCCCCCGTTTTGCCAGGCTCGGCGTGATCGCGTCTATGCAGCCTATCCACGCCACGAGCGACATGGGCTGGGTAGAAGAGCGGCTGGGAAGCAGGCGGGTAGAACGCACCTACGCGTGGCGCTCACTGCTCGACGCGGGTGCGCGCCTGGCCTTTGGCTCCGATGCGCCTATCGAGCCGATCAGCCCGCTCGCGGGCTTTCACGCAGCGGTGACGCGGCAGGATGCGCAAGGCTTGCCCGAGGGCGGCTGGCGTCCCGAGCAGCGCCTTAGCCGCGCCGAGGCGCTTCGCGCCTACACCCTCGATGCCGCATATGCAGCTTTCCAGGAAAGCACGCGCGGCTCGCTTGCAAAAGGCAAGTACGCCGACTTTGTCATCCTCTCGCACGACATCATGACGGTGCCCGATCAGGCCTTGCTGGAAACGCAGGTAGTGGCTACGTATCTCGGTGGGCAGTGCGTCTACAGCGGTGAGTCTGTTCACGCGTAGTGCCGCAGTACGTCAAGCACCTGCTGCTGGTACGCGCCGCCGAACAGGTTGAGATGGTTGAGGAGGTGGTAGATCGCATAAAGTGAACGGCGATCCTCGGCCTCCTTTTCGAGCGGCCAGGTGGCGTTGTACGCGTCGAAAAAGCGCGTGTCGAACCCGCCGAACAGGTGGCAGAGCGCGATCTCGGCCTCGCGCGGGCCGTAATACACGGCAGGGTCGATGAGGAAAGGTGCGCCGTCGGCAGCGCACAGGACGTTGCTCCGCCACAGATCACCGTGAAGCAGGCAGGCAGGCACGTCAGCCGGCAGGAGGTCGGGGAGGCGGCCAAGCAGTTGCGCTCCCAGCTTGTCAAGTTCGGGCGTGGTGCGGCCCGCGCGGCGTGCCAGGTCGAGCTGCGGCGCGAGGCGGGCGTCGCGCCAGAAAGCCACAGGATCTGTTGTCTGCGGGTTCGTCTGCTGCGTCAGCCCGATGTAGTTGTCCTGCGCGTAGCCGAAGGTGTGCAGCGCGTTATGGCGATGGTGGGCGGCGAGCCTCTCCCCGAGCGTTTCCCAGTCGCGCGGCAGCAGGGGCTGGGGTTCGATCCAGTCCAGCACGATCCAGGAGGCGTTTACCGCCTGAACGCCGGGCACGGAGAGCACCCCTCCGTCTTGAAGTGCGCGCAAGCCGTCCGCTTCCTTTTCGAAGAAATCATCGGGCACGTCGGCCCGTGTCTTGGCGAAAAGGGTGGTGTCATCACCCAGCACCACCCGGTAGGCCTGGCTTATGTCGCCTCCAGAAATAGGGTGGAGATGGGCGACACGCGTGCCGAGCGTGGCGGCGAGGTCGGCCGTGAGGGCGTCGGTATGGGTCATGAGGTGGCTGAATAAAAAGACCTGCACGCGGCACCGGCGCCGGGGTTGCGGCGCGGAGCCGAGCAGCACCGAATGCGCCTGAGCATCGGATCGTGCAGGCGTTGCTGCTGCGTGAGCCGTGCGTCGTTGCTGCTGGACGTGCGTGTCGCGCGCCGGCGCACTGACGAGAATTTGACGGAGTCGCTACTTCCTCTTTTCCGCACCCTCGATTGTCGCTACACTCCCGCTTCTCTGGCGGTGACGGCTGGCCTCGTCACGTCTGGAAGGCTGGGTGACACCTTGTAAAGTGGGTACATAAAACGCGCGAAGCGTCTTTTTGACCAGATGATACCGTGGCACTACCTGCGGCACCTGCCGCAGTCGATGTGGACGCTGGCTGTGGCCACGCTCCTCAACCGGATGGGCGTCATGGCGATGCCGTTTCTGGTGCTTTACCTCACGCAGGTGCTGGGCTTCTCGGAGGCACGGGCAGGCTTTACCTTCGGGCTCTACGGCCTGGGGATGCTGGCAGGCGCGCCACTCGGTGGCTGGCTCAGCGACCGCGTAGGTGCAGCGCGCGTGCTGGTAGGGGCCCTTTTCGGCGGCGGCGTGCTCATGATGGCCTTTCCGCTTTTCCGCACGCCGCTGGCGGTGCAGGCGCTGGCGCTGCTGTGGCCGCTCGTGGCCGACACCGCCCGGCCTGCCGCGCTGGCGGTCATCACCGCTGTTGTCGCGCCCGACCAGCGCAGGCAGGCTATCGCGCTCAACAGGCTTGCCATCAATCTGGGCATGAGTGTGGGGCCGGTGGTGGGCGGAGTGCTGGCGGCGTGGTCGTTTCCGGCGCTCTTTATCGTGGATGGTATCTCGTCTATCGTAGCGGGCGTGTATCTGCTCAGGCACCTGCGCGAACTCGACGTGCGGCCCGCGCGCGCGCCCGACGTGGTGCCGCGCCTGCCTGTCTGGCGCGACAGGGGGCTGGTGCTGTTTCTGCTGCCGCTCGTTGCGGCGTCGGCGGTGTTTGCGGTGCAGTTTGGGCCGCTGTCGCTCTACGTCGTCACCGACCTCGGGTATTCTACGGTCGTGTACGGGGTGCTGGGCGCGGTCAATACCGTTTTGATCGTCTTTTTCGAGGTGCCCATCAACGGGTGGACGCACAAGTGGCCGCTTTACCGCGGGCTGCTGCTGGGCGGCGTGCTCGTGGCACTCGGGGTGGGGGGGCTCGCGTTTGCCACGCACCCGCTGGCGCTGGGGATGGGCATAGCCGTCGCGGCTTTTGGCGAGATGCTCTTGTTTCCGCTATCGGCAACGCATGTGGCCGATATGGCACCGCCCGGACAGGCGGGGCAATATATGGGCGCGTACAGCTTTGCCTTCGGGCTGGCGTTTGCGCTGGGTCCGTGGCTCGGCACGGTGTCGCTGGGGCACTACGGTGCTTTTGCCACCTTTGCCGGTGCCGGGGTTATCGGGCTCGCTGCCGCACTCGCGCTGGGCCGTACGCCTACCGGCCTACCTGCTCATCGGTAAGGGCGATGGTGGAGATCGTGTCGAGCGTCCCCGAATTGTAGAGCGCGCTGTACCGCAGCAGATCGTTTTCGAGAACAGCGTGCGGCGCGGCAAAGTTGACAAAGTCTGCAAAGCGGATACCGCCGGCGGTGCGGGGGTTTTTCGCTACGCGGAAGCGGCTGCGGTACTGCGTGCCATCGTCGCTGTAGGTGTATGCCAGATAATCCATCGTGTGACGGTCGCGGTGAAACCAGTACAGGTAGTGATCATCGAAATCAGGCCCACCGCCTTCTGCCTGAAAAGAGACCGCCACCCGCTCGTATGGCTCACCGGCGATGGTGTCTGCCCCGGCGTAGGTTTTCACTACCGCCGGGTCGTTGAGGCGGTACGGCAGCAGGGCGAAGTAAGGAACGGAATTGATTGTGATGGTCGCGCGGGCGTGCTCGCTGCTATCGAGGGCAACAGCCCGACCGCCGCGGGTGCGGCGCAGCCCGTCGTTGTCGAGCACGTCTTGCAGCGTTCCGGTTGAATCCTCGAACGTGCGCATGTAGGCATAACGCCCGCCGTCGAGTTCGACTGTGTACACATCTCCGCGGAAGTTGAAGGTGATGCGGGCAGGGTTGTAAGCCGCGCCCCCATGCGCGCTGATGGCGTCGTCTACAAGTTGCTGTGCGCTGGGAGCAGAGGCCTCGGGTGATGAGCAGGCAGCGAAAAGCGCAAGCGAGGCGAGGCAGAAAACGGCGTGACGCATCTGAGCAAAGGGGGAGTGCGGACAGGAACAGCCATTACGTCGGGTTACCAGCGCGGTTCATCGCTCGTACCGGGATTATGGTGTGGGCGTGGCCGAGTCCAACTGGGATCAGACTGATTTGCCTCGTTTGTCGAGGAGAGAGGGGTGTCTCCACTGAACATCGCTGGGGCAAACACCCCCACCCAGCGGTGCGGGGAGCCCCCCCGCTGATGGCGGGACAGGCCTGTAGGGGGCGGTTTGCAATGCGCTCGCATGGCGGGCCCATCCAGCGCCCGCCCCATGCAGGACGGGTGCTTTGACTGCATACCTCGTCACGCTTTCACTGCATCCCCAACGAAAAAACCCTCCGAAGTCAGGCAGACCTCGGAGGGTTGAAAGCAGCGCGCCCGGATGACTCAGGCTTTCGTGAGGTGCTGTGCGACGGTCTCGCCGATAAGGGCGGGGTTTTTGACCACGACAGCCCCAGCAGCACCAAGCGCCTCGAACTTGTCCTCGGCTGTGCCTTTGCCGCCCGAGATGATCGCGCCCGCGTGGCCCATGCGGCGCCCCGGAGGGGCCGTCGCGCCGGCGATAAAGACAAAGACGGGCTTGGTCATCTGCTCTTTGATGTACACGGCGGCTTCTTCCTCTGCCGTGCCGCCGATCTCGCCGATCATCACGACCGCCTCGGTCTCACCGTCGGCCTCGAAAAGCTGGAGCGTGTCGATAAAGCGCGTGCCGATGATGGGGTCGCCGCCGATGCCGACGGCTGTGCTCTGGCCCAGGCCCTGCCGCGTAAGCTGATCCACGGCCTCGTAGGTAAGCGTGCCCGAGCGCGAGATAACACCCACGGGCCCTTTCGAGAAGATCATGCCCGGCATGATGCCCACTTTGGCCTCGCCCGGGGTGATGACGCCGGGGCAGTTAGGGCCAATAAGGCGCGCGCCTTTTTTCTGAACAAAAGCGTAGACGGATTGCATGTCGCGAACCGGGATGCCCTCGGTGATACAGATGATGACCCCGATGCCTGCGTCGGCGGCTTCCAGGATCGCGTCGGCAGCAAAAGGCGGCGGCACGAAAATGATCGAGGTATTGGCACCTTCGGCCTGTACTGCGTCAGAAACGGTGTTGAAAACGGGCTTGTCGAGGTGGGTGGTGCCGCCTTTGCCGGGCGTCACGCCGCCGACGACGGTAGTGCCGTACTCGATCATCTGCTCGGCGTGGAAGCTGCCTTCTTTGCCGGTAAAGCCCTGGACGACCAGGCGCGTGTCGTTGCCTACGAGAATGCTCATGGGGATGAGAAAACGTTGTGTCGGAAGAAATAAAGGGGCAAGATAGGGCCGTCAGGCCGGGGCTGCCGTGAAGGGTGTGTTCACGCAGTGCGTTCGAGCGCGCGGCCCACGCGCAGCAGCGTGGCTTCGTCGAAAGGTTGCCCCAGCAGTTGCACGCCAATGGGAAGCCCGGCATCGGGATGGGTGCCTGCGGGCACGACCAGCCCGGGCAGCCCGGCGAGGTTGGCGCCCACGGTGTAGACGTCCTCCAGATACATCGCCAGCGGGTCGGTAGCGCGCGCGCCGAGGCGGAAGGGCGGCGTCGGCGTGGCGGGTGTTAAGAGCACATCAACGCGTTTGAACGCCTGCTTGAAATCATCCTGGACGAGCGTGCGCACGCGCTGCGCCTTGTCGAAGTAGGCGTCGTAGTAGCCGCTCGAGAGTACGTACGTGCCCAGCATGATGCGGCGCTTGACCTCGTCGCCGAAGCCCTCGGTGCGCGTCTGCGTGTACAGGTCGTCGGGGCTCGCGCCCCGGGGGAGCGTGGCGCGGCGGCCATACCGCACGCCGTCGTAGCGGGCCAGGTTGCTCGATGCCTCGGCCGTGGTGAGCACGTAGTAGGCGGCGATGCCGTAGCGCGTGTGCGGCAGCGACACCTCGTGGAGCGTGGCCCCGGCGCTTTCGAGGCGCGCGGCGCAGCCAAGCACGCGCTCCCGGATGGCCGGGTCGAGGCCATCGGCGAAATACTCGGCAGGCAGCCCCACGCGCAGCCCTTGCACCGACTGCTGCAATGCTTCGGCATAATCGGGGACGGGCTGTGGCGCGCTCGTTGCGTCGTGCGCGTCGGCCCCGGCCATCACCTGCAGCACACGCGCGGCCTCCTCGACCGTCGCGGCGAAAGGCCCCATCACGTCGAACGACGAGGCAAAGGCGACAAGGCCGAAGCGGGAGACGCGGCCATAGGTAGGCTTGAGCCCGACGACGCCGCAGAACGCGGCGGGCTGCCGGATGCTGCCGCCCGTGTCCGTTCCCAGTGCGACGTGGCACAGGCCCGCCGCTACCGCTGCCGCGCTGCCGCCCGACGAGCCGCCGGGCACGTAGTCCGGGTTGACGGGATTCCGAACCGGGCCGTAGGCCGAGTGCTCGTTGGACGAGCCCATCGCGAAGGCGTCGCAGTTGAGCTTGCCCAGCACGATGGCACCAGCCGCGCGCAGCTTCGCCACAGCGGTGGCGTCGAAAAGCGAGCGGAAGCCTTCCAGAATGCGGCTGCTGCACGTGGTGTGGAAGTCCGTCGTGCAGATGACGTCTTTGACGCCCACCATCAGCCCGGCCAGCGGCGGCCTCTCGCCCGCCCCGATGCGGGCGTCGAGCGCGCGCGCCTGCACCTGCACCGCCGCTTCGTCGAGGTGGACGAATGCGTTGAGAACGTCGTTGCGGGCGGCGATGCGTTCGAGAAAGACTGCAGCCAGCGTCTCGGCGCTGAGCGCGCCCGTGTGGAGCGCCTGCTGTGCCTGAGCGAAAGAAAGCATCATGCAGCGCGCGTCAGCCGTTATGCGGAGGCGTCTGCGGCGTGTTTATCGTGCCGTCAGGGGCAGGCTGGTTGTACGACGTGCCCTGCGGATACGCAGGCTCGGTCAGCGACGAAGGCGGTGCCTGCGGCTCGGGCGGAGGCGCCTGCTGCTGTCCCTGCTGGGGCGACGTTATGGGCGCAGGCTGGTTCTGTCCGAAAGGCTGCTGTGCGTAGCCCTGCTGCGCATGCGGGCGCGGCGGGTGAATCTGGTGCGGTGCGTCCTCGGTGGTCAGCTCACGCTTGATGTCGGTCGTGGCGTCCTTGAACTCGCGGATGCCTTTGCCCAGTCCCTTGGCTATCTCGGGAATGCGCTTGGCGCCGAAAATCAGCAGGACGGCCAGAAAAATGAGAATCAGTTCAAAGGGTCCGGGCATGCTCATGGCCCACCTCGCAGAGTTGTATAGGGTGTCGGGAGAAGATAGCAGCAACGGGCCGAGAAGGCACGCGCCGCATCAGGACAAGATAACGGACCGCCCAACCTATTCTGACAGCGCGCCCCGCGGCAAGTCGTCGCTTTTATGTGAAACCCTGTGATGTGAATCCCCTGTGGATGTCCGGGCCATTTTGCGCAACGCCTTATCTTTGTCCTGAAAAACGCATGGCAACTCCCGTTTCCCCATCGCTCACGCGCGAGGCGCTGCTGGCCTGGCCCAAGGCCGAACTCCACTGCCATCTCGACGGCTCGCTGCGCCTGGAGACGATGCTCGACCTGGCCCGCGCGCAGGGCAAGATGGACCTGCTGCCCGCCGATACGCTCGAAGGGCTCGACGCCGTCCTCCACCAGATCGACGATTCGCCCACGCTCGAAGCCTACCTCGCGTGGTTCCGCTACTCGATTCCCCTTATGCAGACGCGTGATGCGCTCATCCGCATCGCCTACGAGCTTGCCGAGGACAACGCGAAGGAAAACGTGCGCTACCTCGAGGTGCGCTACGGCCCCATCCTGCACCGCGCAGAAGGGCTTACGCTCGAAGCCGTCAACGACGCCGTCCTCGAAGGGCTGCGGCGTGCTCACGAAGACTACGGTATCATCTGCCGTGTCATCGTGTGCGGCCTGCGCGACCGCTTCGAGAGCGCGTCGCTGCGCCAGGCGGAACTGGCCGTGACGCACCGCCACCGGGGCGTGGTGGCCTTCGACCTGGCGGGCGGCGAGGCGGGCAACCCGCCCGACCACCACATTGCGGCTTTCTACCACGCCAAAAACAGCCTGCTCGGCATCACCGTCCACGCGGGCGAGTCGTTCGGGCCGGCCTCTATCCACCAGGCGCTTTTCAAGTGCGGCGCGCACCGCATTGGGCACGGCATCACGCTGCGCGACGACCACGCGCTGATGAATTACGTGATCAACCACCAGATTCCGCTCGAAATGTGCCCCACCAGCAACGTGCAGACGCACGTGGTGCCCAGCTTCTCGGCGCATCCCATCACTGATTACGTGCGCGCCGGGGTGGCGGTGACGGTCAACACGGACAACCGCCTGTTCAGCCGCACGTCGATGACGGAGGAGCTGTGGCGCGCCTACACGCGCTGCGGCCTCACCGAAGCCGAACTGCGGCAGGTGACGCTCAACGGCTTCCGCCACGCCTTTCTGGGCTGGGACGAAAAGCAGGCGCTGTTGGCAGAAGTCACGCCGATTCTGATGCCGGGCGGCGCCTGACGCCACGCTCTTCTCCTCTTGCGTCCCCTGTCCGTTATGTCTGATACCGTCCGTGTTTCCCCTGCAACAGCCCTTTTCGGCACCGTCGCGCTGCCGTCCGACAAAAGCATCGCGCAGCGCACGGCGCTGTTCGCCGCGCTGGGGGAGGGCACGTCGCGCATCGTGCACTACCCCGCTGCCGCCGACCCGCAGAGCACGCTGGCAGCCGTGCAGCGGTTGGGCATCGAGGTGCGCGAGGACGCTGACGGCATCCTGGTGGTGGAAGGGCGCGGGCTGATGGGGCTGCGCTCCGCTGAGGGGCCGGTAGATTGCGGCAACTCGGGTACGGCCATGCGGCTGCTGTGCGGCATCCTGGCGGGTCAGCCTTTCGGGACGACGCTCGTGGGGGATGCCTCGCTGTCGCGCCGCCCCATGCACCGCGTGACGGCCCCGCTGGCCGAGATGGGCGCAATGATCGAGACGACAGACGGTCACGCACCGCTCAACGTGATCGGCGGGCAGCGCCTGCGCGGCATCACCTACACGCTGCCGATGGCGTCGGCGCAGGTGAAAACGTGCGTGCTGCTGGCCGGGCATTTCGCCGAAGGCGAGACGACGGTTATCGAGCCTGTCCCCACGCGCGACCACACCGAGCGGATGCTGGGGCTGGACGTGGTGGAGATGGGCGGCGCGCGGCACCTGACGGTACAGGGTGGGCAGCCTATCGCGGCGCGCACGTGGACGGTACCGCGCGACTTTTCGGCGGCGGCGTTTTTCCTTGTCGCTGGCAGCATCGTGGCCGAGGGCGAGATCACGCTGCCCGGCGTGGGTATCAACCCGTCGCGTTCCGCCCTGCTCAACGTGCTCCGCGCCATGGGCGCGAACATCACCGTTGCCAACGAGCGCACCCACGGCGGCGAGCCTATCGCGGATATCACGGTGCGTCCTGCCCCGCTGCACGGCGTGACGGTGGAAGGGCCGGTAGTGGCAAACCTCATCGACGAGATTCCCATCCTCGCCGTCGCGGGTGCGTGCGCCGAGGGCCGCCTCGTCGTCCGCGACGCGCACGAGTTGCGGGTAAAAGAAACCGACCGCATCGCGGCTATCGTGCGCAACATGCGCGCACTCGGCGCGCAGGTGGAAGAGCACGAGGACGGCTTCGCCATTACAGGCGGACGTGGGCTGACGGGGACGGTGGTGGCGTCGTACCACGACCACCGCATGGCGATGGCGATGGGCGTGGCAGGGCTCGTGGCCTCGGGCGAGACGATGATCGAGGATGCGTCGAGCGCATCGGTGTCGTTTCCCGCCTTCTGGGAGGTGCTGGAGAAACTACGGGCGTAAAAAGCGCTGACGTGTGAGGCCAGGGCGCGTTTTCAGGGCTGATCCGGCACGTGGGCGCTGGCGGGAAAGCCGAGGGCGTCGAGCAGCCTGTTGAAAGCCTCTGGGGGCAGGTGTCCGCCCGAGGCCTGGTCGTGCCCGTGGCCGAAGGTGCCGTTCCATTCGCCCAGGTCAACGGCCTGAAAGCGCTGGGGCAGGTTGAGGTCGCTGCGAGCGGTGCGCGCCGAGAAGGCGACGCGGCCGGGGAGGTAGCCCGTATTGGCGGCGATGGCGGCAAACTTGCGAAGCCGTCCCCGCCACTGCTGCGCGATGAGCGGGTGGATCTGGCAGGGCGAGTGCAGCGTGACGAGCGCAAAAGGCCGGGTGAGAGAAAAAACCGGTGCAGCCCTGCGCGCCTGCTGCACGGCAAGGTTGACCTCGGCGCGGTAGGCCGCGAGGCGTGCATCGTCCCGGAAAGGGCGCGGCCCGTCTGCCTGCCGCAGCAGCGTGAGGGGGCGCTCCACGTCGAAAGCCGCCGCGCGCCGGGCCGCGTTTGTCAGCACCACGGCGTCTTTGAGCGCGGCAGCGGTATAGTCTTTCCTGGCCTCGGGCAGCAGGGGCCAGGGTGCTTTGTCGCCCAGATCGCTGATCACGCCGACGGCTGCCACCCAGCGCGCATTGTGCAGGTCGGTGACGGGTGCCAGGAGGTCGTATGCCAGCCACGCCGAACACGGCACCGGATCGAGGCCGTAGCCTGTGATGACGGTGCCGTCGCGGGGCAGGCCCGAGGGCTGGTGGTGATCTACGTACAGCGTCGGCATGCCAACGAGCACGCCGGCCGCGCTCACGCCCAGGTCGGTGATAATGAGGGCGTCGGGACTATACCCTGCCAGCCGCGACCGCGCTGCATCGGAAAAGGCGGACTCTCCCCGGCCCGAGGGCACGATCTCCACGTTTGAAAGGCCGAGTTGGTGAAGGCCCCGCTCGAACAGCGCGCCCGCCGCGAGCCCGTCGGCGTCGAAGTGGCAGAAAACGACGATTCGGTCGCCGGGGCTGCGTTCGCGTAGCCACGCGGCAAAGGTAGCCTGCAAGTCAGGCAGCGCGGTGGCGTAGTCGCGGGTCAAAGCGTGAAGCCGGTCAGGTGGGCGCGCGGAACAGGCGCGAGCAGTGTGCTGCGTGGCCGGTCCGCGGCTCTGAGCGTCGGCAGCGAAAAGGGGTCAGACATCGGCAGGGGTGGATTTTGGTTGCCGTGCTGCTATGTCCACGTTCTGGCAGGAAGGGCAGAAATAAATTACGCGCGTTTTGTCGCCATCATCCATCACCCAGGTTGTCTGCCGGAGTTGTTTGATGGGCGTGCCGCAAACGAGGCAGGGCAGGTTGGTGCGGCGGAAAACATG
>PPFU01001448.1_pt1 | contig 39222 bp, 35 predicted proteins | sample 1535991 | NCBI WGS metagenome assembly PPFU01 (sample SAMN04901290, study PRJNA319586) | Hypolithon metagenome, whole genome shotgun sequencing project. | isolation source: Antarctic Hypolithon | place: Antarctica: Miers Valley | collected 2014
AAGATGGGCCCGTACATCTTCGGCGCCCGCGGCAAGATCCACATCATCAACCTCGAGAAGACCGTCCCGCTGTTCACGGACGCGATGAACTTCATCTCGGGCATCGCGCAGAAGCGCGGCATGATCCTGTTCGTCGGCACCAAGCGCTCCGCGCGCGATCCGATCAAGGAAGAGGCCGAGCGCTGCGGCATGCCGTACATGACGCAGCGCTGGCTGGGCGGCACGCTGACCAACTTCCGTACCGTCAAGCAGTCGGTGTCGCGCCTGAAGATGCTGGAGACCGGCGAGACCGACGGCAGCTTCGACAAGCTGGTCAAGCACGAGGTGCTGGGCCTGCAGCGCGAACGCGAGAAGCTGCTGGCGTCGCTGGGCGGCATCAAGGAGATGAACCGCCTGCCCGACGCGCTGTTCGTGATCGACATCGGCCACGAAGACATCGCGATCAAGGAAGCCAAGAAGCTCGGCATCCCGGTCGTGGCCGTGGTCGACACCAACTACGACCCGGCGCTTGTCGACTACGCGATCCCGGGCAACGACGACGCGATCCGCGCCGTGCAGCTGTACGCACGCGCCGCCGCCGATGCGGTGCTCGAGGGCAAGGCCGCCGCGCCGAACGTGGCCAGCGTCCGCGAGGAAGAGTTCAACGACGCCGGTGACGACGCCAAGCGTGGCCCGCGCCGCGATGCGCCGGCGCGCAAGCCGACGCCCGCGAAGCGTGCGTCCGCCAAGGACGACGGCGTGGCCGAGGCTACGCCTGCTGCTGCCGAGGCCGCTCCCGCCGCAGCCGACGACGCAGCACCTGCCGCTGCCGTGGAAGGCGAGCAGGCACCCGCCGCGAACTGACGCCCGTGCGTCATGCGGCCACGCCACACTGCGTGGCCTCACCGGCGGCCGCGGCCCCACCGCGACCGGCGTTCATGCAAGCACATGCCGCGCGCCATGCGCGCGGAAGCGGGCGCCGCGATCTGCCGACGTCCACACCGGAAGGCCGTGCACGGCCGTCACCCGACACCCCTAGAACACCGAGGTCATCCATGGAAATCACCGCAACCCTGGTCAAGGAACTGCGCGAGCGCACCGGCGCCGGCATGATGGAGTGCAAGAAGGCGCTCAGCGAGACCAGCGGCAACATCGACGCCGCCGCGGAGTCGCTGCGCAAGTCCGGCCTCGCGAAGGCAGACAAAAAAGCCGGCCGGGTGGCCGCCGAAGGCCGCATCGCGATGGCGCAGGACGGCAACCGCGCCGTGCTGGTCGAGATCAACTCCGAGACCGACTTTGTCGCCAAGGACGAGAACTTCATCGGCTTCACCGAGCAGGTCGCCCGCGCCGCGCTCGGCGTCGACGACGTCGAGGCGCTGCGCTCGACCGCGATCGACAGCGGCAAGACCGTCGACGAGGCCCGCGCCGAGCTGATCGCCAAGGTCGGCGAGAACGTGCAGGTGCGCCGCATGATGACGGCCAGCGGCAGCGACAACGTTGCCGCCTACGTCCACGGCGGCCGCATCGGCGTGCTGGTCGAGCTCAGGGGCGGCAGCGCGGAGCTGGCGCGCGGCATCGCGATGCATGTCGCCGCGATGAATCCGCCCTACAACAAGGCGGCCGATGTGCCGGCCGATTTCGTCGCCAAGGAAAAGGAGATCGAGCTGGCCAAGATGTCCGACAAGGACAAGTCCAAGCCCGCCGACATCCTGGAGAAGATCATCGGCGGCAAGATCGCAAAAATCGTCAACGAGGTCACGCTGTACGGCCAGCCGTACGTGCTAGACACCAACCAGAGCGTCGAGGGCGTGCTGAAGTCCGCCAATGCCGAGGTCGTGTCCTTCCAGCGCCTCGCGGTCGGCGAAGGCATCGAGAAGGTGGTCGAGGATTACGCCGCCGAAGTGATGAAGCAGGCTGGCCTCGCCTGAGTCCAGCCGCGGCCCGTCCGCTGCAACCGCTCACGAACAAAGGCCGCGGAGCGATCCGCGGCTTTTTTCTGGTTCGCAGGGCCTCGCCATAGCACCGCCCGCGGATGGATGCCTCCGGGGACGCCGTCGCGGCCGGCGGGCCTGCGTGGCGGCAGCGTGGAACCGGTGCGCGCTGACGAGCACGTAGAATCCCCGCACCACCGCCACCCCGGACCGCCATGCCCGCCCTCGCCTATCGCCGCGTCCTCCTCAAACTGTCCGGCGAGGCCCTGATGGGCGACGAGGACTACGGCATCGACCCGAAGGTGATCGGACGGCTGGCGCGCGAGGTCATCGAGGCGCAGAAGGCGGGCGCGGAAGTCGGCGTCGTGGTCGGCGGCGGCAACATCTTCCGTGGCGCCGGGCTGGCCGCTGGCGGCATGGATCGGGTGACCGGCGACCAGATGGGCATGCTGGCGACGGTCATCAACGCACTGGCGCTGCAGGACGCGCTGGAGAAGCTGGGCGCGCGCGCGCGGGTGATGAGCGCGATCAAGATCAACGACGTCTGCGAGGACTACATCCGCCGTCGCGCCATCCGCCACCTCGAGAAGGGCCGGATCGCGATCTTCGCCGCCGGCACCGGCAACCCGTTCTTCACCACCGACTCCGGCGCGGCGCTGCGTGCGATCGAGATCGGCGCCGACCTGCTGCTGAAGGCCACCAAGGTCGACGGGGTCTACGACGCCGACCCCAAGAAGTTCCCGAATGCCAAGCGCTTCGACCGCCTCACCTATGACGAGGTGCTCGGCCGTGACCTGCAGGTGATGGACACGGCCGCGTTCGCGCTGTGCCGCGACAGCGACGTGCCGCTGCGGATCTTCGACATGGCGCAGCCGGGCCAGCTGCTGCGCATCCTGCAGGGCGAGGCGATCGGTACGCTGGTGCAGGGGCGCGGCCAGTCCTGAGGGCCGTGGTCGACGCGGCGGCGTCGATGGCGCCGTCGCTGGCGGCGTGACAGCATCGCGGCATGCACGCGCACGGCGACCAACATCATGGGCTCGGCCACGGCCCTCCACGCGCGGGCTCGGCGACGCGCGCGTTCGCGGTCGTCACCCTGATCAACCTCGTCTACACCGCGCTTGAGGCCGCCGTCGGCTTCGCGACCGGCTCGCTGGCGCTGCTGTCGGACGCACTGCACAACCTCGGCGACGTACTCGGGCTGGCGATGGCCTGGGCCGCGGCCGCGATCGCCGAGCGCCCCCCACGCGGGCGCCATACCTACGGCTGGGGCCGGGCCACGCTGCTGTCGCCACTGGCCAATGCACTGCTGCTCGTGGGCCTTTCCGGGGCGCTGGCATGGGAAGCACTGCGACGGCTGTCGGCGCCGCCGGAGGTCCCCGGCATGGTCGTGATCACGGTCGCCAGCATCGGCATCGCGGTCAACCTCGGGGCAGCGTGGTTCCTGCGCGGCGACGGTGACCTCAACCGTCGTGGCGCCTACCTGCACCTGCTGGCGGACGCCGCGATCTCGCTGGCCGCGGTGGTCGCCGGCGCCGGCATGCTGCTGTTCGGCTGGCGCTGGCTGGACCCCGCGACCGCGCTGCTGGTCGGCATCGTGGTCGCGGTCGGCGGCTGGCGCCTGCTGCGCGACAGCCTCGACGCGGTGATGGACGCCGTGCCCCCAGGCATCGACGTCGACGCGGTGCGCGCCTTCCTCGCCTCGCGTGACGACGTGTCCACCGTGCACCACCTGCACGTCTGGTCGCTGGGCGCGGGCCGCACCGCGCTGACGGCCCACCTGGTGCGGGCCGCGAGCGACGACGGCGATGCGTTCCTCTCCGCCACCGCGCAGGCCCTGGCAGAGGAGTTCGGCATCGACCACGCCACGCTGCAGGTGGAGGGCGGCGACGGCTGCAGCCAGCCGTGCACCGGCACCGCGGCACCCCACGCGCACTGAGGCCGGGACCGGCCGCAGCGCGGGTCGCCTATAATCCGCGGCCACGTCATTGCAACCGGACCCGGCGATGCTCAACGACATCCAGAACGACGCCAAGACGCGCATGAACAAGAGCGTGGAAGCGCTGCGCACCGACCTGACCAAGGTCCGCACCGGGCGCGCGTCCACCGCGCTGGTCGACCACCTCAAGGTCAGCTACTACGGCGCCGACATGCCGCTGTCGCAGGTCGCCAGCGTCGCGGTCTCCGACGCGCGCACGCTGACCATCACGCCGTGGGAAAAGCCGATGGTCGCGGCGGTCGAAAAGGCGATCATGGCGTCCGACCTGGGCCTGACGCCCAACACCGCCGGCACCGTGATCCGCATCAACCTTCCCGCATTGACGGAAGAACGTCGCCGCGAGCTGTCCAAGCACGTGCACAACGAAGGCGAGAACGCCAAGATCGCGATCCGCAACATCCGCCGCGACGCCAACCAGGGCGTCAAGGACCTGCTGCGCGACAAGCAGATCACCGAGGACGAGGAGCGGCGCAGCGAGGACGAGATCCAGAAGCTGACCGACAGGGCGATCAAGGACGTCGATGACGTGGTCAAGGCCAAGGAGCAGGAGCTGATGGCGGTCTGAGGGGTCGTCGTGATGACCACCCCGCCGCGCATCCCGCGTCACCTCGCCGTCATCATGGACGGCAACGGCCGCTGGGCCGCGCGCCGCCGGCGCCCGCGGGTGATCGGCCACCGCGCCGGCGCCCGCGCAGTCAACCTGTGCATCGATTTCTGCCTGGCGCGCGGGGTCGAAGTGCTGACGCTGTTCGCGTTCTCCAGCGAGAACTGGGGGCGCCCGCCCGACGAGGTCGGCGCGCTGATGCGGCTGTTCGTCAACGCGCTGGAGCGCGAGATCGACGAATTGCAGCGTCGCGGCGTGTGCGTGCGCTTCGTCGGCGAGCGGACCCGCTTCGGCGCCGCGATCGCGGGGCGCATGGACGCAGCGGAGCGCGCCACCGCAACCAACGCGCGGCTGACGCTGGTGGTCGCCGCCAGCTACGGCGGCCGGCAGGACATCGCCAGCGCCGCCCGCGCGCTGGCCGAGGACGTCGCAGTGGGCCGGCTGCGTCCCGAGGATATCGACGAGGCCGCCCTTGGAGCGCGCATGGCGCTGTCCGACCTGCCGCCGCCCGACCTGTTCATCCGCACGGGCGGCGAGCTGCGGATCAGCAATTTCCTGCTCTGGCAGCTGGCCTACACCGAGCTGTGGTTCACCGAACGGCTGTGGCCGGACCTCGACGACGCCACCCTGCAGGAGGCGCTGGACGCATTCGCGGCACGCGAACGGCGCTACGGCCTCACCGGTGAGCAACTCCCGGTCGGCGGCGCGCCAGCCACCGGCGCGATTCCCGTCGCGGCAGCCGCGACCGATATCATCGGCCGATGACACGTACCCGGATCTTCGCCGCACTGGCCATGGCGCCGGTCGCCATCGGCTCCGTCCTGCTGCTGCCGACGCCGTGGATGGTCGCCCTCGCCGCGCTGCTGTTCCTGGCGGCCCTGTGGGAGTGGTTCGCGCTGGCCGAGGTCGACGACTCGCTGGCGCGCAGCGCACTGCTGGTCGCCAACCTGCTGCTGATGGTCGCGCTGGTGTGGGCGTCGCCGACCGATGCCGGCGGCTCGCTGGTGCTGTTCAAGCTCGCGGTGGTGGCCGGCGTGGTGTGGTGGCTGCTGGCCATGCTGTGGCTGCTGCACTACGACTTCGGCTCCGACCATGACACCCACGGTCGCGTGTTCAAGCTAGCCGCGGCAACCCTCGCCGTCGTGCCGGCGTGGTGCGCGCTGGCGCTGCTGCACCGCGATGGCGCCGGCTGGCTGCTGCTGGCGCTGATGCTGGTGTGGGCCACCGACACGGGCGCTTACTTCGCCGGCCGCAGGTTCGGACGGCGCAAGCTGGCGCCGCGGATCAGCCCCAACAAGACCTTCGAAGGACTCCTTGGCGGGCTGCTGGCCGGCGTCGTGGTCGCGGTGGTCGGCGCGTGGTGGCTGGCCACCCCGCCCGCGCAGCTGCCGCTGGTGGCGCTGGTGGCGGTGCTGGTGGTGCTGTTCTCGGTCGCGGGCGACCTGTTCGAGAGCCTGCTCAAGCGCCATGTGGGGGTCAAGGATTCCGGCGCGATGATCCCCGGCCACGGCGGCCTGCTCGATCGGCTGGACAGCGTGTTCGCGGCGCTGCCGGTGTTCGCGCTCGGCAAGATCTGGCTCGGGTTCTGAGGATGCGCCGGGTGGCCGTCCTCGGAGCGACCGGCTCGATCGGCACCTCCGCGCTCGACGTGATCGCACGCCATCCCGACCGGCTGCGGGCGTCGGTGCTGGCGGCCGGCCGCGATGTCGATGGCCTGCTGGCACTGTGCCGGACCCATCGCCCGGCGCACGCCGTGATCGCGGATGCGTCCGCCCTGCACGCCCTGCGCGACGGCCTGGTGGCGCTGGGGCTGCCCACGCAGGCGCACGCCGGCGGCGAGACGATCTGCGCGCTCGCCGCTGGCGATGCCTGCGACACCGTCGTCGCGGCGATCGTCGGCGCCGCGGGACTCGACTCCACGCTCGCCGCCGCGCGCGCCGGCAAGCGCCTGCTGCTGGCCAACAAGGAATCGCTGGTGCTGGCCGGCGAACTGCTGATGCGGGCGGCCCGTGACGGTGGCGCCGACATCGTGCCGATCGACAGCGAGCACAGCGCGATCTTCCAATGCCTGCCACCCACGGCCGGCGGCAACCGCGCGGCGGGATCGGCCGGGGTCGCCCGAATCGTGCTGACCGCCTCGGGCGGCCCGTTTGCCGGACAGGACCGGCGCGCGCTGGCGGGCGTGACGCCGGAGCAGGCGGTCGCGCACCCCACGTGGTCGATGGGGCCCAAGATCTCGGTGGACTCGGCGACGCTGATGAACAAGGGGCTGGAGGTGATCGAGGCCCACCACCTGTTCGGCATCCCTGTCGACGCCATCGACGTGCTGGTCCATCCGCAGAGCCTCGTGCACTCGTTCGTCGAGTTCGTCGACGGTTCCACCCTGGCGCAGCTCGGCCTGCCCGACATGCGCACCGCGCTTGCGGTCGGATTCGCATGGCCGCAGCGGATGGCGTCGGGTGTCGCCGGGCTGGACCTGCTGCGCCACGGCCGGCTGGACTTCTCCGCGCCAGACCTCGATGCGTTCCCCTGCCTCGCGCTGGCCTTCGACGCGCTGCGCGCGGGAGGCACCGCGCCGGCGATCCTCAATGCCGCCAACGAGGTCGCGGTGGCCGCGTTCCTGGCGCGCCGGATCGGCTTCCTGTCGATCCCGGCGCTGGTAGCCGACGTCCTCTCGGCGCTGCCGGCCACGGCCGCGGCCTCGCTGGAGACGCTGCTCGACGCCGATGCCCGTGCGCGGGCGCGCGCCACCGATGCACTGGCGGCGCACGCCGCATGAGCGCGCCACGGCGGGCCCGGCAGTGAGCGGCTTCCTCGGCTCGGTGTGGTGGATGATCGTCAGCATCGGCGTGCTGGTGACGTTCCACGAGTTCGGCCACTACTGGGTCGCGCGCCGCTGCGGCGTGCGCGTACTGCGCTTCTCGGTCGGGTTCGGCAGGCCGCTGTGGTCGCGCCGCGGGCGCGACGGCACCGACTACGTGGTCGCCGTGCTGCCGCTGGGCGGGTACGTCAAGTTCCTCGATGAACGCGAAGGCGACGTTCCCGAGGCCGACGCCGCGCAGGCGTTCAACCGCCAGGGCGTGTGGCGGCGGATCGCGATCGTCGCGGCCGGGCCCATCGCCAACCTGCTGCTGTGCGTGGCGCTGCTGTGGGCGATGTTCGTGATCGGCCGACCGGACTTCCAGCCGGTGCTGGGACAGGTGCAGGGCATCGCCGCGGATGCCGGCCTGGCGCGTGGCGATACCGTGCTGGCGATCGGCGAGCGCGCCACGCCGACCTGGAGCGAGGCCGCGATGGCACTCACCACCGGCGCGATGGATCGCGAGGACGTCGCGGTGCGCATCCGTACCGGCGATGGCGCCGAGGCGGTACGCACGCTGCGGCTGTCGGCGCTGCCGGCAGGCTTCGACGAGCGACGGGCGATCGCGCTGGTGGGCATCACACCGCGCAGCCAGCTGCTGCCTGCCATCGTCGGCCGGGTCGAGCCGGGCACGCCAGCCTGGGGCGTGCTGGCCGACGGCGACCGGATCACGGCGCTCGACGGGCAGCGCGTGGAGGCCTTCAACGACATCGGCCCCTTGGTGCAGGCGCTCGGAATCGCCGGCGAGGCGCGACCTGCGATGGTGGAGGTGGACCGCGACGGCGTGCGGCTGGCGCTGGAAATCACCCCCGCGCTGCGTCGCGAGTCGCGGCGCGACGACTACTGGGTGCTCGGGGTGGTGCCAGCGCCGTCGGAAATGCCCGCCTACGACGCGACCCTGCGCCATGGCCCGCTGGCGGCGATCCCGGAAGCGGTACGCGAGACGGGGCGACTGGCATCGGACTCGCTGGCGATGATCCGTCGGCTGGTCAGCGGCAGCGCCTCGGTGGACAACGTCTCGGGTCCGATCACCATCGCCCGCTACGCCAATGCCTCGGCCGACCTCGGGCCGGCCTGGTTCCTCAACTTCCTCGCCCTGCTGTCGCTGAGCCTGGCGATCATCAACCTGCTGCCGATCCCGATCTTGGACGGCGGGCACCTGTTGTATTACCTTATCGAGTTGCTCAGAGGGCGCCCGTTAAGCGAGCGTGCGATGGCGGCAGGGCACTATGTCGGCCTCGCGATGCTGGCCGGCCTGATGGGGCTGGCGTTCTACAACGACATCCTCCAGCTCGTGCGCTGACCCCCCGCTGCGCTGACCCTGCTGTTCCCGGACTCCCGTCGCCACTGGCCGCCGGGGTCCACCCAGAACCGGACGTAATTGATGACGCGACTCCCGACACGCCGCCTGCTCGCCCTTGCCCTGACCTCGGCGATCACCGCCCCCGCATGGGGGCAGCAGCCGGTCGATCCGCAGGCAGCGTTCGCCGTCCCCGGCGCACAGGCCCCCGCGCCCGCCCCGCTCGCCACCGGCGCCAGCAGCTTCACCGTCGCCGACATCCGCATCGACGGTCTGCAGCGCATCGGTGCCGGCACGGTGTTCACCTACCTGCCGATCGAGCGCGGCGACAGCGTCGACCAGACGCGCATCGGCGATGCGATCCGCGCGATGTACCGGACCGGCTTCTTCGAGGACGTGCAGGTCGCGCGCCAGGGCGACATCCTCGTCGTCACCGTGACCGAACGCCCGGCGATCAACCGGCTGACGTTGACCGGCAACAAGGACATCAAGACCGAGGACCTGACCAAGGGCCTGACCGACATCGGGCTGTCGGAGGGCGAGACCTTCGACCGCCTCGCGCTCGACCGGGTCACCCAGGAACTGACCCGCCAGTACAACAACCGGGGCAAGTACAACGTCGAGATCACGCCCACGGTTGCGCGGCTGGACCGCAACCGCGTCGACGTCACCATCAACGTGAAGGAAGGCAAGGCCGCGAAGATCCGCCACATCAACCTGATCGGCAACGAGGTCTTCGACCAGGACGAGTTGACCGACCGCTGGGAGTCCGCCGAGAGCAACTGGCTGAGCTGGTACCGCCGCGACGACCAGTACTCGCGCCAGAAGCTCGAGGGCGACCGCGAAAAACTGCGCAACTTCTACCTGGACCGCGGCTACATCGATTTCAGCGAAGACAACGTCCAGGTCGCGATCAGCCCGGACAAGCGCGATATGTACATCACCGCCGGGCTGACCGAGGGCGAGCCGTACACAGTGTCGTCGGTGGAGCTGACCGGGGACACCGTGCTGCCGCCAGCGGAGCTCGAGCGGCTGATTCTGATGCAGCCCGAGCAGACGTTCTCGCGCGCGCTGCTCGAGATCACGTCGGACGCGATCATCGCCACGCTCGGCAACATCGGCTACGCCTTCGCGCAGGTCAATACGATCCCCGATCTCGACCGCGAAGCACGGCGTGTCGCAATCAAGCTGCAGGTCGTGCCGGGTCCGCGCGTCAACGTCCGCCGGATCGTGTTCAAGGGCAACACCCGCACCTCCGACGAGGTGATGCGCCGCGAAATGCGCCAGTTCGAGGGCGCGTGGTTCTCGCAGGCCGCGGTCGACCGCTCCAAGGTGCGCCTGCAGCGCCTCGGCTACTTCGAGTCGGGCAGCGTGAACGTCGAGAGCAGGCCGGTCCCCGGCAGCAACGACCTGGTCGACGTCGAGTTCTCGGTCACTGAGACCACCTCGGGCAGCTTCCAAATCGGCCTCGGATACTCGCAGCTGACCGGCGTCACCACCTCGGTACAGCTGTCACAGAACAACTTCCTCGGCAGCGGCAACCGGGTATCGGTGGAAGCGCAGCGCAACGTCTTCCTGCAGCGCTACTCGTTTTCGTTCCTCAACCCGTACTTCACCGACAACGGGCTGTCCCTGGGCTACAACCTGTCGTGGCGCGAGTTCGACAACTCGGAGTTCAACACCGCGCAGTTCTCCTCGACCAGCCGCGTCGCCCAGGTGGTGCTGGGGCTGCCGATCTCCGAGAGCGACACCATCACCACCGCGTTCAGCGTCGACAGCAACCAGATCTTCGCGTTCCGGGGGTCCTCCCCGCAGTCGATCGTGGACTACATCGAGCTCGTCGGCCGACGCACGTTCAAGGCGTGGCGTGGCGAAGTGGCATGGGCGCGCGACACCCGCAACGACTTCCTGCAGCCCACGCGCGGCATGCTGCAGCGCGTGTCCGCCGAGGTCACGTTGCCAGGCTCGACTGCCGAGTACTACCGCCTGAACTACGAGTTCTCGAGGTACTGGCCGCTGTCGCGGGCGCTGGTGCTCAACACACGCGCGGAGCTCGGTTACGGCGACAGCTATGGCCGTGCGATCACCGGCATCATCCTCGATCCTGACAGCCCGTTCGATTCGGACAACCTGCCAGAGCGTCGCGAGGCAACTGCTGACGGCCTGCCGTTCTTCGAGAACTTCTATGCAGGCGGCTCACGCTCCGTGCGCGGCTTCCGCGACAACACGCTGGGCCCGCGGGAGGCCGCGTTCGGCAGCTCGTTCCTGCAGCCCATCGGCGGTGCGCTGAAGACCGTCGGCTCGCTGGAGATGTTCTTCCCGACGCTGCTCGACACCCCGGCAGCGCGCATTTCGGCGTTCGTCGACTTCGGCAACGTCTTCAAGGACATCAATGCGTTCGATTCCGGCGAGCTGCGCAGTTCCGCGGGCGTGTCGCTGATGTGGCGGGCGCCGGTGGGCCCGATCTCGATCAGCTACGCGTTCCCACTGCGCAAGGAAGACCGCGACGAGATCGAGCGCCTGCAGTTCACCTTCGGCGGCGCGTTCTGACCCAGCGCCGCGCGCGGAGCGTCCATGTCCCAGCACGTCCATACCGCCGGTGCGCTGGCCGAGGCTTTCGGACTGTCCGTCCACGGTGACCCCGCGGCGACCGTCTCCGGGGTCGCCACGCTGGCCGGCGCGCAGCCGCACCATCTCTCGTTCCTGTCCAACCCGCGTTACCGCGCGCAGCTGGCGGCCACCGTCGCCGGCATCGTGGTCATGCGCGGCGACGACGCGCAGGGCTATGCCGGCACCGCGCTGGTCGCGAGCGACCCCTACGTGGCGTTCGCACGCATGGCGGCGTTGTTCGAGCCCGCCGCGCGCCACCCGACCGGGGTGCACGCAAGCGCCGATGTCGATCCGACGGCCGCCATCGACCCCACCGCATCGGTCGCCGCGTTCGTCGCGATCGGCCCCCGCAGCCGCATCGGGGCCGGTGCGCGCATCGGCCCGGGCTGCGTGATCGGCGAGGACTGCAGCGTCGGCACGGGTTCCGAGCTGGTCGCCAGGGTCACGCTGGTGCGCCGCGTGCGGCTTGGCGCGCGGGTGCTGGTCCATCCCGGCGCGGTGCTCGGCGCCGACGGCTTCGGCCTGGCGATGGACAGGGGGGACGACGGCACGCGCCACTGGATCAAGGTGCCGCAGCTGGGCGGCGTGGTCGTCGGCGACGACTGCGAGATCGGCGCCAACACCACGATCGATCGCGGCGCCATCGAGGACACCGTGCTCGAGGATGACGTCCGCCTCGACAACCAGATCCAGGTCGGCCACAACGTCCGCATCGGCGCCCACACCGCGATGGCCGGCTGCTCGGCGGTCGCGGGCAGCGCGGTCATCGGCCGCTACTGCCAGGTTGGTGGCGGCGCCGGCATCCTCGGCCACCTTACCGTCTGCGACCACGTAGTGGTCAACGCGATGGCGCTGGTGACCAGTTCGATCGACAGGCCCGGGGAGTATTCTTCCGGCACACCGCTGATGGAGACCCGCAGCTGGCGCAGGAGTGCCGCGCGGTTTCGCCAGCTCGACGCGCTGGCGCGGCGCTTGCCCGCGGGCACCAAGGAGACGACGTGACCCAAGCGACGGTGACACTGCCCATCGGCATCGCCGAGATCCAGCGCATGCTGCCCCACCGCTACCCGTTCCTGCTGGTCGACCGCGTCGTCGAGTTCGAGTCCGGCCGGCGCGTGCTGGCGTACAAGAACGTGAGCGCCAACGAGGCCTTCTTCCAGGGCCATTTCCCCGGTCGGCCGGTGATGCCCGGCGTGCTGGTGGTCGAGGCGCTGGCGCAGGCCGGTGGGCTGCTGACGCAGCTCTCCAGCGGCGGCAGCGCCGAGGGCCGTCTGTCGTACCTGGTCAAGGTCGACAACGCGCGCTTCTCGCGCATGGTGGTGCCCGGCGATCGGCTCGACCTCGAGGTCACGATCAAGCGCGAGATCCGCAACATGACGCAGTTCTGCGGTCTGGCGACAGTCGAGGGACAGAAGGTCGCCTGTGCCGACATCCTGTGCGCCGAGGTCCGCGACTGAGATGGCGATCCACGTCCATCCGACCGCCGTGGTGGACCCCGGAGCGCGCCTGGGCGACGGCGTGCGCATCGGCGCCTTCACCCTGGTCGGGCCCGACGTGGAGATCGGCGACGGCAGCGACGTGGGCGCGCACTGCAGCGTGACCGGCCCGACCCGCATAGGTCGCGACAACCGCATCGCCGGGCACGCCGCAATCGGCGGCGATCCGCAGGACAAGAAGTTCGGCGGCGAACCCGTCGAGCTGGTGATCGGCGACCGCAACAGCATCCGCGAGTTCGTCACCATCAATCGCGGTACTGGCGATGGCGGCGGCGTGACCACCATCGGCGACGACAACTGGCTGCTCGCCTACACCCACGTCGCGCACGACTGCCGGGTCGGCAGCCACTGCGTGTTCTCCAACAACGCAACCCTCGCCGGGCACGTCGAGATCGGCGACCACGTGATCCTCAGCGGGTTCGCCGGCGTGCACCAGTTCTGCCGCATCGGCGCCCATGCCTTCATCGGCATGGGCGCGTTCGTCAATGGCGACGTGCCGCCGTTCGTCATGGTGGCGCAGGACGGCTACGGCCGGCCGCGCGGGGTCAACGCCGAGGGCCTCAAGCGTCGCGGCTTCGACCGCGACCGCGTCGCGGCCATCAAGCGCGCCTACCGCGCGCTCTACATGTCCGGCGGCAGCATGGTGGAGGCGCGCGAGCTCCTGGCCGTGCTGGCGGCCGACAGCGACGACGTGCGCGCGCTGCTCGACTTCATCGACCGCGGCGAACGGCCGCTGCTGCGGTGACCACGGTGCCGCGCGCGCCCCGGATCGCGCTCTGCGCCGGGGAAGCGTCCGGCGACCTGCTCGGCGCGGGGCTGATCGACGCATTGCGCGACCGCCATCCCGATGCGCTGTTCGCCGGCGTCGGCGGCGCGGCGATGCGGGATGCCGGCATGGACACCTGGCATGACGCGGGCGAGCTTGCGGTCATGGGGCTCAGCGAAGTGCTTGCGCACCTCCCGCGCCTGCTCGCGCTGAGGCGGGGGCTGCTCGCGCGCCTGCTTGCCTGGCAGCCGGACGTGTTCATCGGCATCGACGCACCGGACTTCAACCTCGGCCTTGAGCAGCGGCTCAAGCGGCGCGGCTTGCGCACGGTGCACTACGTCAGCCCGTCGGTCTGGGCATGGCGGCAGGGGCGCGCCGCGCGCATCGGGCGCAGCGCCGACCGCGTGCTGTGCCTGTTCCCGATGGAGCCTCCCATCTATGCTCGGCACGGCGTCGAGGCGACGTTCGTCGGCCATCCGCTGGCGGACGCGATGCCACTGGCACCCGACCGCGGCGGCGCGCGCGCTTCGCTGGCTGTCGACCCCGCGGCGCAGCTGCTCGCGGTGCTGCCGGGGTCTCGGCTGGGCGAGATCGCACGGCTGGGCGCCACGTTCCTAGACGCGGCCCGGCGCGTCGTCGACGCCGCGCCCGGGCTGCAGGTGCTGGTGCCGGCGGCCACCTCGTCCTGCCGCGCGGCGCTGCAGGCGCTGCTGGACGCACGTGAGCCCCTGCCGGGCCTGCGCCTGCTGGACGGCCGCGCGCGCGAGGCGATGGTCGCGGCGGACGTCGTGCTGCTGGCCTCTGGCACCGCGACCCTGGAGGCGATGCTGGCCAAGCGCGCGATGGTGGTGGGCTACCGCATCGCCCCGGTTACCCATGCCATCGTCCGCGGCCTGGGCATGCTCAAGGTCGACCGCTATGCGTTGCCCAACGTGCTGGCAGGGGAGACGCTGGTGCCGGAGCTGATGCAGGCCGACTGCACCCCGCAGGCGCTGGCGGACGCGGTGCTGCGCTGGCTGCGCGATCCCGTCGCGGTGGCCGCGCTGCAGCCGCGGTTCCTGGCGCTGCACCAGGCGCTCCGGCGCGACGCATCGCGGCAGGCCGCGGCGGCGGTCGACGCGCTGCTGCCCGGGACGCCCAAGGTGCCCATGCCGGCCGCCGACGGCGGCGTGACCGCGCGATGACCGCCGGGTGCATGGTGTCCGCGCGGACCGCACCGCGGCGCGTCGCCGGCGTCGACGAGGCCGGACGCGGGCCGCTGGCCGGGCCGGTGGTGGTCGCGGCGGTGGTGTTCGATCCGGCGCGGCCGCGGATCAACGGCCTCGACGACTCCAAGCAGCTGACCGCGCGCCGCCGCGAGTTGCTGCACGGGCGCATCGTCGAGCGCGCCCTGGCCTGGGAAGTGGTGGTGGTGGACGTCGACGAGATCGACCGCATCAACATCCACCAGGCGACCATGCTGGGCATGCGACGCGCGGTGGAGGCGGTGGCCGCGTGGACCGACGTCGCGCGCATCGATGGCAACGCGCTGCCGCGCGGCCTGCCGTGCGTGGCGGAGGCGTGGATCGGCGGAGACGCGCGCGAGCGCAGCATCATGGCGGCGTCGATCCTGGCCAAGGTCACCCGCGACCGGCTGATGCTGGCGCTGCATCCGCTGCATCCGCACTACGGCTTCGACGGGCACAAGGGCTACGCGACCCCGGCGCACCTCGCCGCGCTGCGCCTGCACGGCCCCTGCGCGCACCACCGGCGCAGCTTCGCGCCGGTGCGCGCTGCCGCCGGCGGCGACCTGTCTTTCCCGCCGGCCGCCGTCGCCAGGCCGCTGCCGGCCTGAGAGCGGCGGCGGCGCTGGCCCGCGGCCTGTCAAGCCTTGTCCGCCCCGCCGGCCCGACCTACCCTGCTGGCTGTCACGCCGGCCCGCCGATGACCACGCGCTTCGTCCACCTCACCCTGCACAGCGAGTATTCGCTCGCCGACTCGACGATCCGCATCGCGGAGCTCGTCGGGCGCAGCGTGGCGCAGGGCCAGCCATCGGTCGCCATCACCGACCGCAACAACCTGTTCGCGCTGGTCAAGTTCTACCGTGCGGCCGAGGCCGCCGGCATCAAGCCGATCGCCGGCGCGGACCTGTGCGTGGCCGGAGGCAACGAAGCATCGACCACCATCACTCTGCTCTGCCGCGACCGCGACGGCTACCTGGCGCTGTCGCGGCTGCTGACACGGGCGTGGATGGAGGGCCAGCGCCACGACGGCGTGGTGATCCGCCCCGAGTGGCTGCGCGGCATGGGCTGCGACGGGCTGTTTGCGCTGGTCGGCCGCCACAGCCACGTCGCGCAGCTGGCCGCGGCCGGCCGCCACGACGCCGCGGAGCGCTGGCTGGGCGATTTTCGCGGCGTCTTCGACGACCGCCTGCATCTGGGCATCAGCCGCTGCGGTCTGCCCGGCGAGGACGACTTCAACGCCTTCGCGCTGCATGCAAGTGCGGCATGCGGCATTCCGCTGGTGGCAGGCAACGACGTGCGCTTCCTCGAGGCCGATGGTTTCGACGCGCACGAGGCGCGCGTGTGCATCGCCTCGGGCCGCGTGCTGGAAGACCCGCGGCGCCCGCGCGACTACGGCGACCAGCAGTACCTCAAGGACTCCGACGCGATGGCGGCGCTGTTCGCCGACGTGCCGGACGCGATTGACAACGCGGTGGCGCTCGCGCAGCGCTGCAACTTCGCGCTCGAGCTCGGGCGCACCTACCTGCCCGCGTTCCCGGTCCCCGACGAGCATACGCTGGAGTCGTGGATCCGCAGCGAGGCCCGCGACGGCCTCGCCAGGCGGCTGGCGAAGCACCCGCCTACCGCAGAGCACGGCGTGTCCCCGTACGAACAGCGGCTGGAGACCGAGCTCGACGTCATCATCGCGATGGGGTTCCCGGGGTACTTCCTGATCGTCGCGGACTTCATCAACTGGGCCAAGGACCACGGCATCCCGGTGGGACCGGGGCGCGGCTCCGGCGCGGGCTCGATGGTGGCGTGGGCGATGGGCATCACCGATCTCGACCCGCTGCCCTACGACCTGCTGTTCGAGCGCTTCCTCAACCCCGAGCGCGTGTCGCTGCCCGACTTCGACATCGACTTCTGCATGGACCGGCGCGACGAGGTCATCGACTACGTCTCCGCACGCTACGGCCGCGACCGGGTCAGCCAGATCATCACCTACGGCACGATGGCCGCAAAGGCGGTCGTGCGCGACGCCGGCCGCGTGCTCGGCTATCCCTACGGCTTCGTCGACGGCATCGCCAAGCTGGTGCCGCTGACGCTGGGCGTGTCGCTGGACGATGCGCTCGGGCGCTCCGACAAGGCGCGCGCCAATCCGGAACTGTCGAGCGCGGACCTGGTGCAGCGTTATGGCGAAGAGGACGACGTGCGCGACCTGCTGGACCTCGCGCTGCAGCTCGAGGACCTGACCCGCAACGCCGGCAAGCACGCCGGTGGCGTCGTCATCGCGCCGTCGCCACTGTCGGACTTCTGTCCGCTCTACGCCGAGCACGACGGCGAGGGCCGCGGCCGCAACCCGGTCACGCAGTTCGACAAGGACGACGTCGAGGCCGTCGGCCTGGTGAAGTTCGACTTCCTCGGCCTGCGCACGCTGACGATCATCGACTGGGCGGTGAAGGCGATCAACGTGCGCCGCGAGCTCGCGCGCGAGGAGCCGCTGGACATCACCGCGCTGCCGCTCGACGACGCCGCGACCTATGCGCTGTTCGCGCGCGGCGCGACGGTGGCGGTGTTCCAGTTCGAATCGCGCGGCATGCGCGAGCTGCTCAAGCGCGCCAAGCCGGACGTGTTCGAGGACATCATCGCGCTTGCGGCGCTGTTCCGGCCCGGCCCGCTGGGGTCGGGCATGGACCGCGACTGGGTCGACCGCAAGCACGGCAACGCCGCTGTGAGCTACCCGCACCCTGCGCTGGAGGCGGTGCTCAAGCCCACCTACGGCGTGATCGTGTACCAGGAACAGGTAATGCAGATCGCGCAGGAACTGTCGGGCTATTCGCTCGGCGGCGCCGACCTGCTGCGGCGTGCGATGGGCAAGAAGAAGCCCGAGGAGATGGCCAAGGAGCGCGCCAAGTTCGAGGCCGGCGCCGCCGAGCGCGGCGTCAACCCGCGGGTCGCGACCCAGATCTTCGACCTGATGGAGAAGTTCGCCGAGTACGGCTTCAACAAGTCGCACTCCGCGGCCTACGCGCTTGTCGCCTACCAGACCGCGTGGCTGAAGACCCACTATCCCTCCGAGTTCATGGCCGCAGTGCTGTCGTCGGACATGGACAACACCGAGAAGGTGGTCGGGTTCCTGGAGGAGGCGCGCGCGATGGGGCTGGCCGTGCTGCCGCCCGACGTCAATGCCTCGGCGTACATGTTCGAGGCAATCGACGAGCGCCCGGCTGACATGCCCGCCTGCCGCGGCACGATCCGCTACGGGCTGGGCGCGGTGAAGGGCGTCGGACAGGGCGCGTGCGAGGCGATCGCCGCCGAACGCGTGCAGGGCGGCGCCTTCACCGACCTGCTGGATTTCTGTCGCCGGGTGGAATCCTCGCGGCTCAACCGGCGCACGCTGGAGGCGCTGGTGCACGCCGGTGCATTCGACGGCCTCGGCCGCAACCGCGCGTCGCTGATGGTGCAGCTGCCCGAGGTGGTCAAGGCGACGGAGCAGCTTGCGCGCGAGCGCGACGCCGGGCAGCACACCTTGTTCGGGGGTGGGTCGTCCGGCGGTTTCGCCGACGCGGCGGGCGATGCGCGCATCACCCTGCCCGAGGCACCGGACTGGCCACTGGCGCGGACGCTGGCCGGCGAGCGCGAGACGCTGGGCCACTACCTCAGCGGGCATCCGCTCGACCCGTACCGCGACGAGCTGGCGGCCCTGGTCGGTGTCGATCTCGGCAAACTGGATACGCTCTGGGAGCAGGCGTCGCCGGGACGTGGCGGTGGTGGCGGTAACGGCGGCGGCAAGGGCGAAGGCCGCGGCCACTGGCGGCCGGAAGCCACGGTTGTCGTGGCCGGCCAGGTCATGGGCCTGCGCAAGCGCGGCGACTCGCAGGCCTTCGTGCAGCTGGAGGATGGTCGTGGCCGCATCGAGTGCGCGTTCTTCGCCGAGGCGTGGTTCGAGCACGCCGCGATGCTGACCCGCGACCGCATCCTGATCGTCGAGGGTGGACTGCGCGAGGACGAGTTCAGCGGCGGCTTCTCCCTGCGCGCGCGGCGCTGCTGGGACTTCCACCAGGTCTGCGAACAGAGCGCCCAGCGGCTGTCGCTGCGCATGGACCTGCGTGTCGCCGGCGTTCTTGACGAGGTCGAGCGCCATCTCGCAGACCACCGTCCCGGTGGCACGCCGCTGCGCTACGACCTGCTGCTGGCCGACGGCGCCGCCGGCACGCTGGAGTTGAACGGCGGACACTCGGTGCGGGTCGACCCCGACCTGGCGGGAACGCTGCGCGCCACCCCGGGCGTGCGTGCGGTCAAGGTGGCGATGGGCCACCGGCCGTGGACGCACTGAGCGCCGCCGGCCGCCCCACGCGGCCCTACCACCCCGTACGGCCCGGGTCGGCCATTGCCGATAGACTGCCGCCTTTCCCGCTGCCAGCCCGTCGATGAATCCGAACTACCTCGACTTCGAACAGCCGATCGCCGATCTCGAGGCGAAGATCCAGGAGATGCGCCACGCCAGCACCGGCTCGGCGGTGGACATCGACGCCGAGCTGCACACCCTGCGCGACAAGCTGCGGCTGCGCACCGCGCAGATCTTCCGCGACCTGTCACCGTGGCAGGTGTCGCAGCTGGCGCGGCACCCGGCGCGCCCGTACACCAATGACTATATCCGCGTGATCTGCGACGAGTTCCAGGAGCTCGCCGGCGATCGCGCCTACTCCGACGACGCCGCCATCGTCGGCGGCCTGGGCCGCATCGACGGCCGCAGCGTGGTGATCATCGGCCACCAGAAGGGCCGCGACACCAAGGCCAAGGTGCGCCGCAACTTCGGCATGCCGCGGCCGGAGGGCTACCGCAAGGCGCTGCGGCTGATGAAGATGGCCGAGCGCTTCGGGCTGCCGCTGCTGACCTTCATCGACACGCCTGGCGCGTACCCGGGCATCGGCGCCGAGGAGCGCGGGCAGTCGGAGGCGATCGCGCGCAACCTCATGGAAATGGCGGAGCTGAAGACGCCGATCATCTGCACCGTCATCGGCGAAGGCGGTTCCGGTGGCGCGCTGGCAATCGGCGTCGGCGACCGCACGCTGATGCTGGAATACAGCACCTACTCGGTAATTTCCCCGGAGGGCTGCGCCTCGATCCTGTGGAAGTCGGCCGACAAGGCGCGCGACGCTGCCGAACAGCTGGGCCTGACCGCGCGCCGCCTGCTGGGCCTGGGCCTCGTCGACAAGCTGGTGCGAGAGCCTATCGGGGGCGCACACCGCAACCCGGGCCAGATGGCGACGCGACTCAAGGCCGTGTTGATGAACGAACTCGACGTCCTGCAGGCGCTGCCGATGGAGCAGCTGCTGCAGCGCCGCTACGAGCGCCTGCGCGGCTACGGCGCCTACGAGCAGACCTGAACCGCGGCAGGTCCTACCAGGCGCGCCGGTACTGTTCCGGCGTGGGCGGGTCGGCACCAAGCGCCATCGCCGCTCGGCGCGGAAAGTACGGGTCGCGCAGCAGTGCCCGCGCCATCAGCACCACGTCGGCTTCGCCCTCGGCGACAATGCGCTCCGCCTGCGTTGCCCCGGTCACCAGCCCGACCGCCCCGGTTGCGATGCCGGCCTCGCGGCGGATGCGCGCAGCGAACGGCACCTGGTACTCCGGCGCCACCGGAATCTGCTGCCATGGCACAAGGCCGCCGCTGGACACGTCGGCGAGGTCCACACCCAGGTCGCGCACTTGCCGCACCAGCGCGATGCTCCTCCACGTCCCAGCCGCCTTCGGCCCAGTCGGTCGCCGAGATCCGCAGCCAGAGCGGCAGGCGCTCCGGCCAGACCGCCCGCACTGCCGCCAGCACCTCACACAGCGCGGATGCGCTGGTCGAAGCCGTCGCCGTAGCCGTCGTCGCGGCGGTTGGTCAGCGGCGACAGGAACTGGTGCAGCAGGTAACCGTGCGCGGCATGGATCTCGCCGATGCCGATGCCGGCGGCCAGCGCGCGGCGCGCGGCGTCGGCGAAGTCGGCCACCATCGAGGCGATGGCGGCGGCGTTCATCGCCTCCGGCGCTGGATAAGCGTCGTCGTAGGCGACCGCCGACGGCGCGAGCACCTGCCAGCCGCCGTCCGCCACCGCCACCCCACCGCGGCATCAAGGGCCCACCACTGTAAGCCGCGCAGCCGTGCAGCCGGCCGCCCACGGCCTCGCGCCGGAACGACCGCCGCGCGCCGCGTGGCACCATCGCGTGATGATCGCGGCCGCCCCCCTTCCTCTCGCCCCGATGCCTCCCGGCGCCATCCCGGCACGCGTGACGGTCGCCTACAGCGGCGGGATGGATTCCACCGTCCTGCTGCATGCGCTGCTGCGCGCGCGGTGTGACGCCCCCGGCGCATGGCCCTGGGAGCTGCGCGCCGTACACGTCCACCATGGCCTGCAGGCGCAGGCCGACGGCTGGGCCGCGCACTGCCGCGCGACGTGCGCGGGCTGGGACGTGCCGCTGCGGGTCGTGCGCGTCCACGTGGAGCGCGGCAGTCACCTTGGACCGGAAGGCGCGGCGCGGCACGCGCGGCATGCGGCGCTTGCGGCAGGGCTGGAACGGGATGACGTCGTCGCTCTGGCGCACCACCGCGACGACCAGGCCGAGACCCTGCTGCTGCGCGCGCTGCGCGCGTCGGGCGTCGATGGACTCGCCGGCATCCGCGGCTGGCGCCGGTTCGGCGCGGGCGCGATGTGGCGGCCGCTGCTGGCGGTGCCGCGGACGGCGCTGAAGGCGTATGCGCAGGCGCACGGCCTGTTGTGGATCGAGGACCCCTCCAACGACGACGCCTCGCTGGACCGCAACCATCTGCGGCTGCACGTGCTGCCGCTGCTGCGTCAGCGCTGGCCGCACGCGGACGCTGCGCTCGCGCGCAGCGCCGCACTGGCGGCGGAGGCCGCCACCCTGCTGGCGGACGACGACGCTGCGGCGCTCACCGGCTGCAGCGGCGACGATCGCGCGGCGCTGTCGCTGGCGGCGCTGCGGGCGCTGCCCGATGCGCGTCGCGCGCGGGTGCTGCGGCGCTGGATCGCCGGGCTGGACCTGCCGCCGCTGCCGGCGCGCGGCGTGGCCGGCGTCGAAGCTGCGCTGTCTGGCCACTTGCGCGACGGCATCGCCTTCTGCTGGGCCGGCACCACGCTGCGCTGCTGGCGCGGTGGGCTGCATGTGCTCCAGGCCGACGCGACGCTGCCATCGGGCTACGTGGCTGCGTGGGACGCGCGCGAACCACCGATGCTGCCCACGGGTGATCGCCTGAGGCTCGAGATGGACACAGGGACCAGGCAGGCGCGGCACGCTCCCGCCTGCATTGGCGCTGCCCGATCGACGCGCGAAGCGCAGCCGGATGCCGGCGACGCAGGCTTGCTGCACGCTGCGTTCGGTCCACTCGTCGTCCATGCCCGGCGCGGGGGCGAGCGCCTGCGGCAGCCTGGACGCGTCGTGTCGCAGGCGCTCAAGACCCTGATGCACGCATCGGCGGTGCCGCCGTGGCAGCGTGCCCGCATTCCCCTGCTGTCGACTGTCGATGGGAGCCGGCTGCTGGCCGCAGGCGATCTATTCGTCGACGCGGCGCTGCACGCGTGGCTGCGGGGCCGCTGCCTGCGGCTGGCATGGGAGCGTAATGACGCCCCGCATGCCGGCAATCCGGCACCGGTCGCGGATCGTGACGCTCCGGCAGGCGCGGCGCCAGCGGGGCCGAAAATGGGGCCGCGTTCCGCCCCGGGATGATCCGCGCCGCGCACGGCTGCGCGCCATGCTTGCCGTAAACTCGCAGGCATGGCCAAGAAGATCGCAACCCCCCTCCCCGACCCCGGCGACGCCGCCTCGCCGGCGGCCGATTTCGAAGGCTCGCTGGACGCACTTGAAGCCCTGGTCGAGCGCATGGAGACCGGCGAGATGAGCCTCGAGGATTCCCTGGCTGCCTACGAGCGGGGCGTGGGGCTGTACCGGCGCTGCCAGCAGGCACTGGAGCAGGCCGAGCTCCGCGTGCGCCTGCTCAGTGACCCGGCGCAGTCGGCGGCGTCGCTGCCGTTTCCGGCGCTGACGGACGACGATGCCTGAGGCCGCGTCGGGCGAACGCGCGGGAGCCACGGTGCTCGACGGCTGGCACCGACGCGTCGACGGCGTACTGGCGGGGGCACTGGACACCGCTGGGGTCGCCGAGCCGCGGCTGCAGGCGGCGATGCGCCACGCGCTGCTGCAGGGCGGCAAGCGCATCCGCCCGCTGCTGGTCTACGCCACGGGCACCGCGCTCGGCGCCGCCGTCGACACTCTGGATGCGCCCGCGGCCGCGGTCGAACTGGTGCACGCGTATTCGCTCGTGCATGACGACCTGCCGGCGATGGACGACGACGCGCTGCGGCGCGGCCAGCCGACGGTCCACGTCGCGTTCGACGAAGCCACCGCGGTGCTCGCCGGCGATGCCCTGCAGTCGCTGGCGTTCTCGGTGCTCGCCGACAGCCGCGGCTCGCGCGATGGCGGCGCTGGCGGCGCTGCGGGGGCGGAGACGCGGCTGACGATGATGGCCGAGTTGGCGCGGGCTGCGGGTGGCGCCGGCATGTGTGGCGGCCAGGCGCTCGACCTTGCCGCCACCGGCCACGCGGCGCCGCTGCCGACGCTCGACGCGCTGGAGCGCCTGCATGCGCTGAAGACGGGCGCGCTGCTGCGTGCCTGCGTGCGCCTGGGCGCGATCGCAGCCGGCGCGGACGCCGCTGCGCGCGAGCGCCTCGACCGCTTCGCCGACGCACTTGGGCTCGCATTCCAGGTGCGCGACGACCTGCTCGACGTCGAGGGCGACAGCGCCACGCTCGGCAAGACCGCGGGCAAGGACCAGGCGCAGGCGAAGGCGACGTTCCCGGCGCTGGTCGGCATCGACGCCTCACGCGCGCGCCTCGCGGCGCTGGCCGCCACCATGGACGCCGCATTACGCCCGATGGACCGCGCCGCGGACCCGCTGCGCGCGCTCGCCGCGCATGTGGTCGAGCGCGGGCACTGAGATATCTGTCCCACGCACGGGCGGGCGCGCCTCCACCCCGCCCTCGTACGTCAGCGCACCAGACGCAGCGTCAGCGGATAGCGATATGGCTCGCCATTCCACGCCTTCACGGTGGCGACGAGGCTGCACACCAGCCACGTCACCGCAATCACCGCGGCCACCAGCAGCAGCACGATGCCGGCAGGGGCGGTCAGGATCAGGCCGATGCCCAGCGTCAGCACGGTCGCGCCGACCAGGACGAAAGCCGCGACGACGGCCGCGAGCGCATACAGCAGCATGCTCAGGTTGAAGTTGAGCGCCTCTCGCGCGTGGTCGGCGACAAACGGCGACGCATCGCGCTTGAGCAGGTAGACCGCTCCGGCGCCGACAACGCCGGCCGCGCCTGCAAGCCATGAGGTCACCAGCGCCAACAGCAGCGCGGAGAGATGCGCGGCGGCGGCCCACTGGCGATCGCTGACACTCGGGGTAGCAGGGAGGTAGGTCTGGTTCATCGCGGCGCTCCCGCCGGAAACGGTCCGGCCTGTCCACCAGCATGGCGGCTTCGCGCCCGTGATCAACCCAACGAATGGCCCATGGCCCACGGCCAGCGGGCGCATGGCGAGCCAGGCCGCTGCGAAGGCGGCGGGCGCCCCTACTTGATCAGGCGCAACGCGAACGGGTACCGGTAGGCGACGCCTTCGTTGGCCTTCACAGATGCAAGGATGGTCAGCACCAGCCATGCAATGCCGACGACGAAGAAGCCGGGGATGGTGATGATCATCCCGATGCCGAGGGTCACGACGGTCAGGATATACAGCGCCAGGAAGATGATCGCGACGGTGATATTGAAGTTGAGCGATTCCTTGGCCTGGTCGTCGACGAAGGGCATCGTGTCCTTCTTGACCAGCCAGATCACCAGTGGCCCGATGAAGCAGCCGACGCTGCCGGCCCAGCCCGCCGTGGCGATGCCGCCCAGCAGCGCCGACAGGTGCGCGAACATCGCCCACTGCCGCGCGTCCGAGGCGATGCCGCCCATGTCCGCCATCACTGGCGCGATCGTGTCGTTGTCGTCGTTCATCGTGATCTCCCCATCCCGATTGCGCAGCGCGCGGACCGGACCACCCCTGGTGCGCGGAGCATACGTCACCGGCGCGTGCGGGTCATGTCCGCAATGTGATGCTGTCACGTTGCGTCCGGCATGCGCCACAGCGCGTTGGATGTGCAGAGCGTCACCATCAGGACTGCGCATCCGACCCATCCACCACGACAGCGTCCGTGCCGGCTCCCTGTGGTGCAGGGTTCGCTGCCGCGATGCTCCACGGCCAGCCGCGCGGATCGCTTGAACGCCTCATTCCGCAGCAAGGCGTCAGACGAGCAAGTCGAAAACCGGCTGCTGATCGTCCGCTCCGAAAAGGCTGACTCCGCACGCGCGGGACCCTGACAATCAGGACCTTATTTCGCTGGCGAGCGCCGGGGCAGCGGCTGGGCCGTGGCGATGCGAGGCCCCTGCCGCAGCGGACAAGCATCTCCATGCAAAGCGGGCTCGAAGCAGCGCGGCGTTTCAACCTGAAAAAAATCACGAGACCTGCACATGCGACGGAATTCACCGATCAGCCCGTCGCGATCAGGCTTCGAAAACCGATCCACATCAAATCCGTGCGATGGCGGGTATTTCCAGGGCTGCCGAGCCAAGGGCTCCCATCGCGCCGGTCGCCGTTCAGACGCCGGGGGCTCCGAAAACCGATCGCACCGTGGGCGCGACCTCGTCCCAGGGCTTGCTCACACGCTGGGACTCCCAGACGCGTCTTGCGAGTGGCTCGACGTCCTCCCATCGCCTGTTCCGATAGAAGTCCTTTGCTTGCCTGCCGATCTCTTGGCAGGTCGCCAAGCTGCCATCGTCGTCATGTCCCATGACCCGTGTCATCGCTGCCTCCGTTCACCCATCCCCTGCCTGAACGAATGTAAACGAGCCCCTGTTACGAATTCGTCCGTCGGTCCTCTCGAAAGAGACGAAATTGTGAATCGTTCACGCCGTCCATTCCGCCCATCGTTATCGGGTCCGTTGACATCGTCGACGGACATGAAGACCCGCAGGGTCAGTCCCTCAAGCCATCTGCCCGGCCCGCCACCAGGCTGACACCCGAGCCTTCCTGCGGTATTGCCCTAGCCCTTGGCCTTTGACGTCGCCCCGTGCCGCGATCGCCACCGCAGCCGGCGATCAGGCCGCGACCGTCATCCCGCCGACGAGGATCGACCCGGTGCGGATGTGCGAGCGCCGATCGACGTCGGTGCCGACCGCCTCGATCGCGGCGAACATCGCCTTGAGGTTGCCGGCGACGGTGATGTTGTCCACCGCGTGCACGATTTCCCCGCCCTCGACCCAGAACCCGCCCGCCCCGCGCGAATAGTCGCCGGTGACCGCATTCACGCCCTGCCCCATCAGCTCGGTCACCAGCAGCCCGCGTCCCATGCCTGACAGCATTGCCTCGCGCAAGCCGGCGTTGGCCGCCACCTCGAGGTTGTGCACGCCGCCTGCGTTGCCCGTGCTCTCCAGCCCGAGCTTGCGCGCCGAATAGCTGCCGAGCACATACCGCTGCAGCACGCCGGACTCGACCAGCGCCGACTCCCGCGTTGCTACGCCTTCGCCGTCGAAGGCCGCCGAGCGCAGCCCGCGGCGCAGGAACGGCTGCTCCTGGATCTCGAACCAGTCGGGGAACAGCTGCGTCCCCGCGCTTTCGAGCAGGAAGCTCGCGCGCCGGTACAAGGCGCCACCGGACACCGCCCCCAGCAGGTGCCCGACCAGCGAGCGCGCGATCTCGGCGGTGAACAACACTGGATAGGTGCCGGTCGCGATCGGGCGCGGATCGAGACGCGCCACCGCGCGCTGCGCGGCGCGGCGACCGATCGACTCTGGCGTATCGAGATCGTCGGACGACAGCCCCACGCTGTACCAGCCGTCGCGCTGCATCGCATCGCCATGGCCCGCGATCAACGCACACCCGATGCTGTGCTGGGTGCTGCGCTCGGCGCCGACGAATCCGTGCGAGTTCGCGTAGACGCTCAGCGACGCACCGGTGCCCACCGAAGCGCCGTCGGAGTTCGTAACCCGGGGCTCGGCGTCGCGACCGGCCTGTTCGCAGGCCAGCGCCAGGTCGAGCGCGCGGTCGGCGTCGATCGGCCAGGGATGCCAGTCGTCGAAGTCAGGCCAGCCGTTGGCACCGGGCTGGTACATGCGCGTCGCGTCGGCGAGGCCCGCGGCGGGATCGTTTTCGGTGTGGCGTGCGATCGCGCAGGCCTGGTCGACGGTCGCCGCGAGGCTGTCATCGCGCAGGTCTGCGGTACTGGCGCTGCCCTTGTGCTGGCCGAAGTAGACGGTGACGGCGATGCCACGGTCGTGGGTGGCCTCGACCGTTTCGGTGCTGCCCATGCGCACGTTGACGCTGAGCCCGCGCTCCTCCGAGCACGACACCTCGGCCTGGGTAGCGCCATTGGCGCGGCATCGCGCGAGCAGCCGCTGCGACAGGTCCCCCAGTTGCGCGGCGCGGACCGTCGGGTCATCGGAGGCGACGGCGTCGACTTGCGCGGCGCGGCTGCGGATCGGGGTCGGAGAGTTCAATCGCTTATCCTTGAGGCCTGTTTCGAATCGATGGATGCCGCACGCCGATGCGCGGAAAGGACGAGGAGAGCGGTGCGTTCCTGGCACCCAGCCGCAGCCAGCAGCGGCGCGAGGCGCTGGACGTGCTGGCACTCGCGCACCAGCTGGTAACGCTGGACCCGGGCCGCCTGGCCCAGCTGCCGGTGCCCGAGGACCTGCTCGGCCACATCGCCGACACCCGCCGCGTCAGCTCCAACATCGCCCGCAAGCGGCAGATGGCGTTCCTGGCCAAGCAGATGCGGCGCGAGGACGACGCAGCGCTGGATGCGATCCGCGATGCGCTGGATGCCGGCGGCGAGGCTGCGCGGCAGGAGACCGCCCTGCTGCACCGGGTCGAAGCCTGGCGCCACCGGCTGATCACGGACGGCGACGACGCGCTGGCGGCATTCCTCGTCGAGTTCCCGTCCAGCGACCGCCAGCGACTGCGCCAGCTGTCGCGCAACGTGGTCGAGGAGCAGCGACGCAGCAAGCCGCCGCACGCCTTCCGCGAGCTGTTCCGCGCGCTGCGCGACGCGATGGCCGGCACGTCCGCCGGAGACGATGCGCGCGTGGACGCGCACGCGGCGGACGCCGCGACCAACGAGGATGACCGCGACGGCGCTGCCACCGGTGACGACGCGGTCGCATCGGGTCGGTCGATCGACGACCACTGACACCGACGCCACCGCGCGTAGCGGACATGCGGCCGGTGCGCGGCCGGCAAGCCCGGCACCCGTGCGACGGACAGCACCCCCGTCACGCGCGGGTGCCGCCCACCGTGATGCCGTCGATCAGCAGCGACGGCTGGCCGACGCCGACCGGCAGGCTCTGCCCGTCCTTGCCACAGACGCCAACGCCCTCGTCGAGCGCCATGTCGTGGCCGACCATGCGCACACGCTGCATCGTCTCCGGCCCGTTGCCGATCAGCGTCGCGCCCTTGACCGGCGCGGTGACGCGGCCGTCCTCGATGAGGTACGCCTCGGTCGCCGAGAACACGTACTTGCCGCTGGTGATGTCGACCTGGCCGCCGCCGAAGTTGACTGCGTACAGGCCCTTTTTCACGGAGCGGATCATGTCCTGCGGGTCGTCCTGCCCGGCGAGCATGTAGGTGTTGGTCATGCGCGGCATCACCAGGTGCGCGAACGACTCGCGGCGGCCGTTGCCGGTCGGCGCCACGCCCATCAGCCGCGCGTTGAGCGTGTCCTGCATGTAGCCGGTCAGCACGCCGTCGTCGATCAGGGTGTTGCACTGGGTCGGCGTACCCTCGTCGTCGATGTTCAGCGACCCGCGACGACCGTCCAGCGTGCCGTCGTCGACGATGGTGACGCCCGGCGAGGCCACGCGCTGTCCCATCCGCCCGGCGTAGGTGCTGGTGCCCTTGCGGTTGAAGTCGCCCTCCAGTCCGTGGCCCACCGCCTCGTGCAGCAGCACGCCCGGCCAGCCGGCGCCCAGCACCACCGGCATCACGCCGGCCGGCGCGTCGACCGCGTCCAGGTTGACCAGCGCCTGGCGCAGCGCCTCGCGCGCGAAGCGCTCGGGCTTGCCGTCACCCAGCAGCTCGTCGTAGCCGTAACGCCCGCCGTAGCCGGCGTAGCCGGACTCGCGCCGCCCGGCGTGCTCCACGATCACCTGCACGTTGAGACGCACCAGCGGGCGCACGTCGCCAGCAAGCACGCCATCGCTGCGTGCGACCAGGATGGTGTCGACGCCGCCCGACAGGCTGACGATGACCTGCTGCACGCGCGGGTCGGCCGCGCGCAGCATGCGGTCGACCTGTCGCAGCGCCTCGACCTTGGCGGCGTTGTCGAGCGCGTCGATCGGATCCACCGGCGCGTACAGGCTGCGGCCGCCGCCGCGCACCAGCTGCGCAGGTGCATGCGCGCCGCCGTCGCGCGCGATCGCGCGCGCCGACTGCGCCGCGGCCAGCAGGGTGGTGCCATTGATGTCGTCTGAATACGCAAAGCCGGTCTTCTCGCCGCTGATCGCGCGTACGCCCACGCCCTGCTCGATCGAGTGCGCGCCGTCCTTGACGATGCCGTCCTCGACCGTCCAGCTTTCGCGCCGCGCGTGCTGGAAATACAGGTCGCCGAAATCGATGCCCGGGCCCAGCAGCGCGCCAAAGGTACGCTCCAGCTGGTACGGGTCCAGGCCGACGGGGGTCAGCAGCCGATCTTCAGCGAGGCTCAGGGACTGGGACATGGACACTCCGGGAAGACAGGGACGGATGCGGCTCGACGGTGTCGGGCGCGCTGCCGGCAAGCGCGGCGGCGGCGGTACCGCGACGCGATGCAGGCGCGGAAACCTGTGGAACGATCGCCGCCGAGGTGCGCCAGGACGGCCTCCTCCCCGCGGCGGGTACGACCGCCCGCGCTGCACGACATGTGGCCACCCGCCGGCGCAATCAACCGGTGGACGCCGGAAACGCAGCGGGCCACGGTACTTGCACCAGCGGCAATGCCGGCGCAGGCGGGCAGGGCGCGCGCGCTGTCATCGCGCCACCGCGGATCCGCCAGCGGGGACCGGCGCGTCTGCGCGACGCGGCGCCTCGTCCTCGGCGGCCGGCGCCGCGGCCGGCGCGCGGGTCGCGACGTCGACCTGAGGATCGGTCCACGGACCGGTGACGCGATAGATCTTCGCGCCAAGGTCGCCGAGCGGGCGACGCAGCACCGCGTTGGCCATCGCGCCGATCGCGGCGCCGACAGGGCCGGCGGTGATGGCGCCGACCGCGGTCAGCAGATTGGCGGTCTTGGGCAGCACCACGATGGTCTGGTCGAAGGCGCGCGCGCGCAGGTCGGCGGCGCCACCGATGCGGATCTCCGCGGCGGGGCCATCGATCACCAGGTCGTCGCTGCGCGCGCGGCCGTCGGCGAACTGCACCGTGCCGCCGATGCTGCTGAAGCGGAAACCGCGGGAAAAGAGATCGCGGAAGTCCAGCGTCAGCCGCCGCGGCAGCTCGGCGATGCTGAGCAGTCCGAGCATGCGTCCCGCGCCGGGCTCGATCTCGACCAGCTGGCCGTCCTTCAGCGCCAGCGCCAGCTCGCCGGCGATCGTGCCCAGCGAGAATGACGCCGGACTGCCGGGCCACCGCCCCGCGAACCGCACGTCGCCTGAGCCACCCTGGATGCGCCCGCCGAACCCGACGCCCGACAGCAGCGCGCCGACATCGCCGCTGTTGACGTCGACAGACAGTCGCGTCTGCGACTGACGGCCGCGGCCGGTCCATCCGCCGCTGGCGTCGATGCGCTGGCCTGGGGCGCGCGTCGACAGCTCGTCGATTGCCATGCCGGCCGCAGTGGCGCGCGTGCGCAGCCTCGCCGCGCCCAGCGCCACGTCGCCGACCCGCAGGTCCTCGACAGTAAACAACAGCGGCGGGATGCGCGCCGGATCCATCTCATCGGCCGCTGCCACGCCCTGCGGCAGCACCGGCGTCACCCCGTCCGCGGCCTGGCGCGCCGCGTCGTCATCACGGGTGGCCGCACCAGCGGTGCTCCTGCGGACCGGCGAAGCCGCGTCGGCACTGCGCCAGTGCACCCGCTGCAGCCGGCCGTCGACGACACCGCCGTCGGCAGGGACGCGCACGCTACCGGCCAGCGCCGGTCCGGACAGCGTGATCGCCGTGCCGTTGCCGCCGCTGGCGACAACGCGCGTCGCCGGAAATGCACCGCCCAGCAGCAGCAGGCGGTCGGCGAGCACGTCCAGCCGCTGCAGTGCGAACGGGGTGTCGGTGGCGGCCGACGCGGCATCGGCGCCCGACGCGCTGCCGATAGCACCCACCAGCGCCGCCCAGCCGATCGCATCCAGGGTGGGTGTCCGGCCGCCAACCACAAGGCCGGTGGCTGGGGGGGCCTGGATGACGGCGCCACCCCCGAGTACGACGCGTACACCGGTGCGCGCGCCGACCGAGCGGCTGCGCAGCGCAAGCCGGCCGCCCAACGTGACCGCCACTTCGCCGCCGTCGATCGGCAGTTGGAGGTCGACGCGCGTCGGCAGGGCCACCGGCATGGGCTTGTCCAGTGGCGCCGGAAGGCGCAGGCGGGTCCCCACGAGCCGCGAATCGAGCTGCAGGCGCGTTGCGAGTCCTCGCGTGGCCCCGACGGCGGTCGGCACCGCGACCGCCACAGTCCACGGCGAGCGGCCGTCGATCTCGTCGCCCAGCCAACCGAGCCGCGGCGCCCGCGCAAGCAATTCGCGCGCCGTCAGCGACGTCGTCAGCGCGCCCTCGAAGACCAGCCTGGGGTCGCGCACATGCCCACGACCGGCGCGCAGGTCGAGCGTGGCCGGCTGGCCGTCGCGACGCGCACGCAGCGTATCGGCCGTAAAGCCGGCACCGTCGTAGCGGGCGCGCCCGCTTACCTCGTCGAACGCCAGGTCCCAGCGCGGGTCGGCGAGCGTCGCGCCGTCGAGGACAACATCGCCGCTGATCCGCGCCGGCGCCCCCAAGCCGGTGGAAAACGGCAGTACCAGCGCGAACCGCGCCTGCACCGGGCCGGTCGCGACGAGGCTGTCAAGCGTCTCCGCTGCGGTCCCGCGCAGGGGCGACGCGCGCAGCAGCGCAAGCAGCGGGGCGGCGTCGCCCGCACTCTCGGCCTCGACGGCGAACCCCGACTTCCCGAAGCGTTCAATGCCGCCGCTGAAGCGCTGGATCGGGACGCCGGCGAGCACCGCGTCGCCCTCGGTGAGAAAGCCTTCAGCGGTGAACGCCACGCGACCATCTAGGGTATCGGTGGCCGGCCAGTCGGGCAGGAACTTCAGCTGCACGCCCTGCACCGCCGCATCGGCCGCGAACACGCCGCTGCCAGCGGACCTGTCCGCGCGGAACGGCCAGTCGTCCAGATCGCCAGACAGCAACACGCGCCCATCGCGCACCGTCCCTGTAACCAGTGCGCGGTCGAGCCACTCCACTGCCTTGGGCGGCATCCGGTCGCGCAGCCAGAAGCGGCGCGCGGTCGCGATTGGCGCATCATCAGCCGCGATCGCCAGCTGCAGTACCGGCCGGGTGCCGTCACCGGCGAATGTGGCGTCGCCGCGAAGGCCGAAGCCATAGCCGTCGCCGGCGATACGCAGCGACGGCGTGGCGAAGGTCGTCTCGCCACCGTCGCGCCAGCCGGTGACGTCGCCGGCCAGCCGCACCATGTGCGGCCCGGAGAACGCGCCGGGCCACGCGACGCGCACCGCTGCCACCGGATCCGCGCTGAACGCGAATCCGCGGGCATCCGCCGCGACGATGCCGGCAATGCCGGACACGCCGGGCGTACCACCAGTCGCGTCGAACCGGATCCCGACGGCCCGAGCCGCGACGTGGAGCGCGCTCCCGCTGCGCACCAGCTCCACGTCCAGCAGCTGGCCGCCGGGCCGTGCCTGCATGATCCAGCGCCGCAGGGGGGCCGGGATGCGGTCACTCATGCCGACAAGGGTGAGCAACGGACCAAGCTCGACGCGCGACACGCTGGCCGCCTGCCGTCTGCCACCCGCCAGCGACAGACCGTCGAGGCGCTGCGCATCGGCGCCATCCCCCAGCCGCAGGCGGCGCGCGGCCAGGGTCCAGCCGTCGGCGCCGGTCGTCCAGCGCGCCTGCAGCGCTACCGCGCCCACGGATTCGCGCGGCACCCGGGCACTGCCGTCGCCCAGCGTCAGCGGCGCACCGCGCAGCACAACGCCTTCGAGCGCGGCGTCGACCGCAACCGCAACCACCCGATGCGCGCGCAGGTCCGCCCAGCCCGCGATCCGGCCGCGGCCGGCGTCGGGCGCGATACCGGCGAAGCCCAACGTGCGCCACGCAGAGAGGTCCGCGCGTGGCAGCGACAGCCACGCGCGGCCGTCGCCGCTGTCGCGACGGAAGTCGACCACGCCGTCCAACGGGGCGGAATCGGCGTCGACCCAGGCGCGGGCCGCCGCGCGCACGCGGCCGCCATCGACGCGCAGCCGCAGGTCGACGCGCGGCAGCTCGGCGCGCACCCCGACCGAAGGTGCCAGCACGCGCAGGCGCGCGCCGATCACCTGCAGCTCGCCAAGACCTTCCAGCACGCGCAGCGGATCGCCCCCCTGCGCCTCACCAGGCAGCCCGCGCACCTGCCAGCGGCCCGCGGCGTCGCGCTCCAACACCAGGTCAAGCCCGCGCACGCGCAGTTCGGTGAACGACCGGCCTGGCAGGAGGCCCGCGTACTGGGCGACCAGGATCTCGGCATTGCCGACCGTGACCGCCTGCGCGCCGTCCCCGATCCGCAGGCTGTCGACGCGCAGCAGCGGCCCGCGGCGCGTCCACGCCGTTTGCAGCCCGTCGAAAGCGATGGTGCGGCCGGCACGCGCGCCCAGCCACGCGGCGACACGATCGGGATGGCGCTCGGCGAGCGGCAGCAGCTGGCTCACGGCGCCCGAGACCAGTGCCATCGCCACCAGCAGCGCGGCGAGGATCAGCCAGACGGCGCGGCGCGCACGGCGCACGCCGCGACGCAGCCGCGTCACACCGTCGTCCCGCTACAGCAGCACGACATCGAACTGTTCCTGCATGTACTCGGCATCGGCCTGGAAGCGGATCGACTTGCCGATGAACTCCTCCAGCTCCGCCACCGCCACCGACTCGTCCTCGGTGATGCGTGTGACGACCCGCGGCGAGGCGATCACCAGCAGCCGCGCCGACTCGAACTGGCGCACAGCGCGCACGATCTCGCGGAAGACCTCGTAGGTCACGGTTTCCGCCGTCTTGAGCATGCCGCGGCCGCTACAGGTGTGGCAGGTCTCGCTCAAGCGACGCTCCAGGCTGTCGACCGTGCGCTTGCGCGTCATCTCGACCAGCCCGAGCGGCGAGAAGTCGTACACGGTGGTGCGAGCGTGGTCGCGCTGCAGCGCCTTCTCCAGCGTGCGCAGCACCTGCCGCCGGTGCTCGGCGTCGACCATGTCGATGAAGTCGATGATGATGATGCCGCCAAGGTTGCGCAGCCGCAGCTGGCGCGCAACCGCCTGCGCGGCTTCGAGGTTGGTGCGGTAGACGGTTTCCTCCAGGTTGCGCTGGCCGACGAACGAGCCGGTGTTGACGTCCACCGTGGTCATCGCCTCGGTCTGGTCGATCACCAGGTAGCCGCCGGACTTCAGCGGCACCTCCTTCTGCAGCGCGCGCTGGATCTCGTCCTCGACGCCATACAGGTCGAACACCGGGCGTGCGCCCTGGTAGAGCTCGATCTTTTCCGCCAGTCCCGGCATGTACTGCGCGGCGAAGGCCTGCAGCCGCTCGCAGGTGTCTCGCGAATCCACCTTGACCTTCTCGACGTCGCGCCGCATCAAGTCGCGCACCGCGCGCATCGGCAGGGTCAGGTCTTCATAGACGCAGGCGCCGACTGCAGCGCCAAGGGCGTCTTCCTCGACCCGCGACCACGCGCGCGCGAGGTAGGCGACGTCCTCCGCCAGCGCCTCCGCCGGCTGCCCTTCGGCATTCGTGCGCACGATGTAGCCGTGGCCGCTGGCCGCGGCTGCCAGCCCAGAGACCAGCACCTTGAGGCGCGCCCGCTCGGTCTCGTCCTCGACCCGCGCCGACACGCCGATCACGCGCGACTGCGGCAGCAGCACCAGGAACCGCGACGGGATGCTGATCTGCGTCGTCAGCCGCGCACCCTTGCTGCCGATCGGATCCTTGACCACCTGCACCACGATATCCTGCCCATCGCGCAGCAGCTCGGCGATCGGCGGCGTCGGGGGCTGCGGCGGCTCGTCGCCGGCCAGCTCCGGCGTGCGCGCGCTGCGCAGCACGTCGTTGGCATGCAGGAACGCCGCGCGGTCCAGCCCGATGTCGACGAACGCCGCCTGCATCCCGGGCATCACCCGCTGCACGCGGCCCTTGTAGATGTTGCCGACCACGCCGCGCGCCCAACCGCGCTCGATGTGCAGCTCCTGCAGCATGCCGTTCTCGACAACCGCCACGCGCGTCTCGCGCGGGGTGACGTTGACCAGGATCTCCTCGCTCATGCGGCAGTCGCCGCGCCGGGAACGGCGTGGGGCGCCACGACGGGTACCCCGGCTGCCGCCGCATCCAGCGCGATGCCGAACCCTTGCAGCAGCGCCGCGGTTTCGAACAGCGGCAACCCCATCACCCCCGAATAGCTCCCGCACAGCCGCTCGACGAAGCGCTCGGCGCCGCCCTGGATCGCATAGGCGCCCGCCTTGCCCATGGGTTCGCCGCTGGCGACGTAGGTGGCGATGTCGCGCGACGACATCGGCGCGAAGGTCACCTCGGTGGTGGCGACGGCGGCGGCGCTGCGTCCCTCGGCGACAAGCACGACCGCCGAGTGCACCATGTGCGTGCGCCCGGCGAGGCGTCCGAGCATGCGCCGCGCATCGGCGGGGTCGAGCGGCTTGCCGAAGACCTCTCCGTTCACCACGACCTCGGTGTCGGAGCCCAGCACGACCGCCTCCGGGTCGGCGGCGTGGACCGCGTGCCATCCAGCGTGCGCCTTGTCGCCGGCCACGCGCTGCACATAGACCAGCGGATCCTCGGTGGCCGATGGCTGTTCGTCGACTTCGAGGTCGATCACGTCGAACGCGACGCCGAGGCGGGCCAGCAGCGCGCGACGTCGCGGGGATCGGGAGGCAAGATGCAGCATCGCCGCAGGATACCGTGGCGCCCGATAAAGCCCGCTCGCCGCGGCCGCTCGACCCCGTTGCGGCTCACGGCCCGTTCACCGCCCCGCTCCAACCCTGACCGCCCTTCGACGGAGATCCCCATGCGGCATTCCATGCTTCGCCCCCTGCTGCTCGCCAGCGTCCTCGCCCTCGGTACCATCATCATGACCGCGTCCGCCCAGTCCCCCGAGATCGCAGGCCCCGCGCGCGCCGACGGCACGCTGCTGTCGGTATCGGCGCACGCGGAGGCCAGCCGCGTGCCGGACGTCGCCTCGCTGTCGGCAGGCGTGGTCACCCGGGCCGCCGATGCCAACGCCGCGCTGCGAGCGAACGCGGCGCAGATGGCCAGAGTGATGCAGGCGATCCGCGCCGCCGGCGTCGCCGAGCGCGACATCCGCACCACGGGCATCAACGTCAATCCCGACTACCGCTACACCGAAAACCAGCCGCCGACGATCACCGGCTACCAGGCCAGCAATACCGTCAGCCTCAAGGTCCGCGACATCGGCAAGCTGGGCGATGTGCTGGATGCACTGGTCGCAAGCGGCGCCAACCAGGTCAACGGTCCGAGCTTCGAGATCGACCAGCCCGAGGCGGCGTATGACGAGGCCCGCCGCGCCGCACTGGAGCGGGCTCAGGCGCGCGCGGAGATGTATGGCAAGGCCCTGGGCCTGCGCGTGCGCCGCATCGTCAGCATCAGCGAAGGCGGCGGCTTCCAGCCCCCGATGCCCATCATGGGCAAGGCGATGGCGATGGACCGCATGGAATCGACGCCGGTGTCCCCCGGCGAGACCACCTTGAGCGCCAGTCTGGACGTGGTCTTCGAGCTCGGCCGTTGAGCGCAATCGCCGCGACCATCGCGGCGATCGACGCGCCGGCCATCACCGGCGCGGCCCACCCTCTCCACGCCAATCCATGGACCCGCTCATGACCAGCACGCCCGACCACACCACGCCGCCGTCACCGGACCCGAAAGCCGGCCACAACCCCGGTTACGCCGAGCCGCAGCCACGTGACAAGACGGACGCACAACAGCAGGGAGGCAAGAAGGACCACGCACCGAGACCCGACGACGGCGGCCTCGACCGTCGCCCCGAGTCGGATCCGGACCCGGCCCGGGATCGCGGCGGCAAGGACTGAGCCACCGCCGGGTCTTGGGCCTGCGCGGTCCGCGCGCGCGCTCCCGCGACACGTTCTTGAGGGCGCGTCGGCGTGCGTGCTCCGTGCGATGCGCGACCGCCGGTCCCGTCGGGGCTGCCGCGGGTCCCCTGGCGCTTGCCCCGCAGGCCGCGGCGGGCGCAGCGTCCAAGTGCCAGCGGTCGCCGCTGCGGCGCTCCAACCCCATGGCCCCCGCTGGCGCGTTGCTATCTCCTCGTCACTCCAATGGAGGTGGGTCATGGCCATGTCGCACACCGGTCCACGCAACAACGATGGCGCGCACCCGCGTCCCGACCCCACCCGCATCGCCGGCATCAGCGGCACGCTGCTGTTCAACGGCTGCGCGTTCCTGCTGCTGCTGATCCCGATGACCCAACCGGCGCTGCTGTCGCTGCCGGACCGCGTCCCGGACCTGACTTGGATCGATCCAAAACCGGTGCCACCGCCGCCTCCGCCGGCGCGCGTCCCTGTGGTCTCACCGCCGGCAGCTGCCGTCGCGCCGATGCCCCGCGCTGTCCCTGTGGCTGCGCCACCAAGGGATCCGGCGATCGCGACCGGACCTACGCCCGACACCGGCCCGGCGCTGGAGATGGTGGCTTCGGGCACGCCCGTTGCCGGCAGTGCGCTAGCGCCCGCGCTCCGTCCAGGCGTGCGCCTGGAATACGCCTTCGCGCCGCCTCCCACCTATCCGCGACAGGCGCTGCTGGACGGCAGCCAGGGCACCGTCGTGCTGGAGGTGCTGGTCGGCATCGACGGCCGTCCGCGCGATGTGCGGGTGCACGTGAGCAGCGGCGACCGGCGGCTCGACGACACCGCGCGCCGGCAGGTGCTGCGCCGGTGGATCTTCCAGCCCGCGATGCAGGACGGGCGTGCGGTGGAGGCGCTGGGACTGGTGCCAGTGGATTTCCACCTCGGCCGCAGCTGACCCGAGAATCCGGCCAGCGCCGCGCGCTGGTTGGACATCGTGCAAGCGCCAGCGCTCGTCCACGAAGAGCCCGGCGACGCCAATGCGGCGTCGCGCGGGCCCCACGCGACACGCAGCCGTCAGCCGCGGTGGTAGGGGTGGTTGGCGAGCAGCGCGGCGGCGCGATACAGCTGCTCGGCCAGCACCAGCCGCACCAGCATGTGGGGGAGCGTCAGCGGCCCCAGCGACCACGACTCGTCGGCCCGCGCGCGGACCGCCGGGGCATGGCCCTCGGGACCGCCAATGAGGAATGCGAGGTCGCGGCCCTGCCCGCGCCAGCGCTCCATCCGCCGCGCCAGCGCGATGGAATCATGCATCTCGCCCTCGTTGTCCAGCAGCACCACGTGCACCTGCCGCGGCAGCGCGGCGATCACCCGCGCACCCTCGTCGTCCATCGCACGCGCAGTGTCCTGCTGGCGGCCGCGGAGGCCGGGTGCCACTTCGATCAGATCGGTCGGCAGCCAGTGCGACAGGCGCTTGCGGTACTCGCCGACACCTTCGGCCACCCACGCCGGGGCGCGCTCGCCGACCGCGACGATCCGTGCCTTCACGCCAGTCCGTGCCCAGTGGCACGGCGCGCGGGATCAGCGGCCGCGGCCCGCGTAGGCATCGTCTTCCGGCGGCTCGTCGCCGACGGTCCACAGCCGCTCCAGCGCGTAGAACTCGCGCACCCGTGGCAGCATCACGTGGACCACGACGTCACCCAGGTCGACCAGCACCCACTCCGCCTCCCGCTCGCCCTCCACGCCCAGCGGCTGGCAGTCGAACTGCTTGGCAAAGCGCACGACCTCGTCGGCAATCGATTTCACGTGTCGCGTCGACGTGCCGGAGGCGACCACCATGTAGTCGCAGACGCTGGTCTTGCCGCGGACATCGATCTCGCTGACGTCGACGGCCTTGAGCCCGGTGACTGCCTCGCGGACGGCGCCAAGCAGGGCCTCGACCGGCGGCGGCGGGACGGGAAGACGGGTCTTGATAACTTGCGCGGTGCTGGACAAGGGCGCGGGACTCTGGTTCGTGAAGCCGAATTATAGCGGACGCGCCGCGGCCGACCCGGCGCCGTACAGGCCATGCGTCGTGATGTGGCGGGCGACGGCGTGCGGCACCAGCGGCCGCCAGTCTCCGCCTCCGGCGA
>PPFU01000274.1_pt1 | contig 38741 bp, 35 predicted proteins | sample 1535991 | NCBI WGS metagenome assembly PPFU01 (sample SAMN04901290, study PRJNA319586) | Hypolithon metagenome, whole genome shotgun sequencing project. | isolation source: Antarctic Hypolithon | place: Antarctica: Miers Valley | collected 2014
CCCCCCGCCGCACATCCGCCGCATCTACCCGCGGATCGGGAATGCGCATGCTCGCGCTCTCGTCGAACAAACCCACGAGGAGCGCCCGGATTTTCCCCTCCACCGCGAACGACACCACCGGCCGCAAAAAGATGAGCAGGATGAGAAAAAACACCAGCGTCCGCAGGCCGATGAGCACCCGCCGCCGCCAGCGCGTGAGCCCGCGATGCGCCCCGCGCGAATAGACCAGCCAAGCCAGCCCGGCCAGCGCGAGGAACAGCAGCAGCACCCAGCCGATGGCGTCGGCGTTCCGCAGCCGCAGACTGGCCGAAGTCACCTTCACGGCCTCGTCGATCTGGACGCCGAAAAGTTTGAGAAGAAAGTCGATCATTTCGCCCGGCTGAATCTCTCCGCACAGATCGTCTCCGCCACCGCGCAGCAAAGCGCCAGCAGCGCCAGCGGGAACCAAAACTCTGCACCCGTCCCCCGCTCCTCCCCCAGCTCCCGCGCGCTCGACCCCGCGCCCCAGCGCACCACCTCCGCACTCCCGCGCAGCACCTCCAGCCGCGCCTCCGACAGCTCCTCGATCCGCGACTCCGCCGGGTCCGATTGCACCGCAAACTCCAGATCCTCCATCGCCTCCCCGGCCACCACCGCACGATACGCCCCCGCCCGGTCCGTCTCGTCAAATTCCAGCAGCGGCGCCCCCTCGACCAGCACCACGCGCCGCACGACCCCGCTCGCCTCGTCGCCGCCCGCCCGCACGATCGTCACATCGCGCCCCACCCAATCCGCCGGCGCGATGTAGCGCAGCGTCTGCCCGACCCGCGCATTCAGCCGCTCGTCCCCGCGGTCGAGCAGATGCCCGAGCGTCTGCTGCATCAACGGCACGAAAGCCGGCCTCAGCGGCAGATCATTCCACGCCGTATCCGCCGTGCTGGAGAAAAGAACCACGCGCCCGAACCCATGCTCCCCTTCCACCACCGCCGGTCGACCGTCCGCATAATTCAACACCACGCGCTGCGGCGACACCTCCTCGCCCCCACTGCGAATTCCCAACTCGAACCCCCGGTAAAAATGCGTCGTCCCCAGCGACCCCGCCCCCGGATCACTCCACAGCTTCACGATCGGGTGTTCGTAGTCTCCCGTTTGCAGCGTGAAAAAACTCGTCTGCCGCTCCGCATCCCCCTTCGCCTCGCCGAGCGTCGCCGGCAAAAAGCCGAGTTGCGAATTGTAAAAGCCCGCGTTCGTCTTCCCCCCCGGAAACACCACCAGCCCACCCCCACGCCGCACATAAGCCTCCAGCGCCTCCGCCGTCCGCGGCGAAAACTCCGCCACATTCGCCAGCACCACCACATCGTAGTCGCTCAACTTCGCCGACTCGAACTCCGCCACCGTCACCACCTTCGGCTTCACAAAATAACCCGCCAACTGCTCCCCCGGCACCGGCGTCAGCGCATGCCGCAGAAAAAACGACTCCCCCTCCCGCGCCTCCTGCCCTGGATCGCCGTCCACGATCAAGACTCCCACATTTTCCAGCACCCGCACCGCGATCACCCGCGCATCGTCCGCCGGCAGCCGATCCGCCGGCACCTCCGCCGACACCGTGTGAAAACCCGCGTCGGCGAACTTCGCGAACAGCGACACCCGCTTCGCCTCCCCCGGCGGCAGTTCGTCGATCACCGCCGAATCACCCGCCTGCCCGCCATCTACGCTCAGCCGCACCTGCACCCCCCGCGCTGGCTGCGTTCCCGCGTTCGTCACCTCCGCCTCGAACCGCAGCGGCTCCCCCGCCGGCGCCAGCGGACTCGCCAGCGCCAGCGCCGTCACCCCGAGATTCGCCGTCACTGGCTCCCCCACGATCACCACCCGCGCCGAGATTCCCGGCTTCGCCGCCTCCAGCGCACTCGTCACATCCTCCAGCGGAGCCCAGCCCGCCGCCTGTCCATCGGTGAAAAGGTAAATCCTCCCCCCGTGCTTCCGCTCCAGCACCTCGATCGCTTTTTGAAAAGCCGTCCCCAGCGAAGTCCCGCGATCCGACACCGCCGCCTCGCGGATCACCTTGCGCGCCAGATTCAGATCATAGCTCGGCTCCGGGATCAGAGGCACCGCCACATCCGATGCCAGATAGACCGCCACCGAGGTCCCACCCGGCATCGAATCCACCAGCTCCTCCGCCGCCTTCTGCGCCAAGTCGAAGCGCGAAGTCACCCCGTTGCTCTGGCTCATGCTGTACGAGTTATCGAGCAGGATCACCGCCGGCCCCGCGCTGCCGAAAAGGCCGCCCAGCGCACCCATCGCCGCCGTCAGCGCCGGCCGCGCCAGCGCCACCGCCAGAAGCGCCAACAGCAGACAGCGCAACGCGAGCAAAATGAGATCCTCGATCTGCAATTGCCGTTTGTTCTTTTGCACACTCTCCCGCACGAACCGCATCGCCGCCCACGCCACCTTCTTCACCCGCTGCGCCGCCATCAGGTGGATGATGATCGGTGCCGCGACCCCCGCGATGCCGAACAACAGAAATGGATTGAGAAAAGTCATTGCGGTTGAAAATCAGAATGACGAATGACGAATGACGAAAGACGAACTCGTCCGCTTCCCAATCCCAAATCCAGCCCGATTGAAGGTCCCTTTGGGCCAACGGCCCAACATCCCATAGCCCAGGGCAACGCCCTGGGTTTAGGCGGAGGAAGGACGCGCCCTGAAAGGGAGCGATAGCACGATCGCAATTTCCCGCCGCGTGCGCCACGGTTTGTCGTTCGGCAATTCATCGCGCCCTCATCGCTAAATATCCGCTGAGCACCTCGTGCCACGGCTGCGCCGTATTCACCTGCAAATAATGACACCCCGCCCGCTCACCATCGATCCGTAGCTTCTCCACGAATCCACCAAACGCCTCCAGATAACTCGCCCGGATATCCGAAGGCCGCGTCTCGACTTTTCCAGCCCCCTCCAGCCCGCGAAACTCCACCGGCCCCTCGAAAGGAAACGTGATCTCATAAGGATCGAGCACCTGCATCATGATCACCTCGCTCCCCGCGAATCGCAGATGCTGAATTCCGCGCATCACCGCTTCCTCATCGTCTAAAAAATCGCTGATCACGATCACGATCCCCTTTCGCTTGATCGTCTGCGCCAGCCGCGTCAGCACCGCCGGGAGCTGCGTCTTCTCCGACGGCTCGAACTCCGCCAGCAAGTGCATGATCTCGTGGATCGAACTCAAGTTGTTCGTCCGTTTGTAAGTCGCCCGCAGATTATCGTCGAAAATTCCCAGAGAGACCGCGTCTCGCTGCAGCAAAATCAAATACGCCAGACACGCCGTCATCGTCCGCGCGTAATCGAACTTCGTCAGCTTCCCCGATCCATACCGCATCGACTCCGACCCATCGAGCAGCAGGTGCGCCACATAATTCGTCTCCTGCTCATATTGCTTGATGTAATACCGATCACTCCTCCCCAGCACCTTCCAGTCGAGATGTCGCGTATCGTCCCCCGCGACGTATTCGCGATGCTGCGCGAACTCGATGGCAAACCCGCGATATGGCGACTTGTGCGCCCCCGCCATATACCCCTCCACGATCTGCCGCGCATCCAGCCCCAGCACCTCCGCCCGCTGCAGCGCGACAGGATCGAGGAAATTTCGATTTTCGATTTTCGATTTTGGATTGTCAGAAGCGCGGGGCATGGCGGGGGAGCGGGTTCTCAGGGCTCCTCAATCCAAAATCGAAAATCGAAAATCGAAAATCCGCTCATTCGTCCTTCGGGATCGCCTTCAAAATCATCCGCGTAATGTCATCCGAACTCACTCCCTCACTCTGCGCCGCGAAGTTCGGGATGATCCGATGCCGCAGGATCGGCAGCGCCACCGCCGCCACATTGTCGCACCCCACATAATTTCGTCCCTGCAAAATCGCGTGCGCCTTCGCCGCCATGATCAGATTCAGACTCGCCCGCGGCCCCGCTCCCCACGTCAGCCATTTCTTACAAAAATCGAGCGCCTCCGGGCTCTTGATCCGCGTCGAGGCCACGATCCGCTGCGCATATTTCAAAATGTGATCCGCCACCGGCATCCGCCGCACCACCCCCTGCAAATACAATATATGCTCCGCCTTCAAAATCGCCCGCACCTGCCCCCCGCCCGCCCCCGTCATCATGCGCATGATCTCCAGCTCCTCCTCCGTGCTCGGGTAGTCCACGAAAATCATGAACATGAACCGGTCCAGTTGCGCCTCCGGCAGCGGATACGTCCCCTCCTGCTCCACCGGGTTCTGCGTCGCCAGCACGAAAAACGGCTCCGGCAATTTGTGATTCACCCCGCCCACCGTCACCCGCCTTTCCTGCATCGCCTCCAGCATCGCCGCCTGGGTCTTCGGCGGCGTCCGATTGATCTCATCCGCCAGGATCACATTCGCAAAAATCGGCCCCTGAAGAAACTTGAACTCCCGCTGCCCCGTCTGCGGATCCTGGAAAATCACCTCCGTCCCCGTGATGTCACTCGGCATCAAGTCCGGCGTGAATTGAATCCGCTTGAACGACATCTCCAGCGTATCCGCCAGCGTCGAGATGAGCAGCGTCTTCGCCAGCCCCGGCACCCCGACCAGCAGCGCATGACTCCGCGTGAAGATCGAGATAAGCACCTCCTCGATCACATCCGACTGCCCCACGATCACCTTCGCGAGCTGATGCTTGATCGCCGCATACGAGTCCTTGAAGTAACTGATCGCCTCCACATCGTTCTCTTCCGTGGCGGGTTTCTCGGGCGGATGTTCAGACAGATCAGGCATAGGGGGAAAGCCAGACACGAAACGCCCCCACCCGCGCCAAGTAAAGCACGACTTGCCCCCCGCCATTTCCCGATGCCATCCCCCGCATGCCCGCCCCCCCACCACCGCACACCTCCCGTAGATGGTGAAATGCGCGCGTTTGGCCTCGGGAATCCGTGCCGTCATGGTAACCGATTCTCGTCTATCCATCCGATTCAGGTAGATAAAACAAAGCACTCCGCCACGCGCCCGGTTAAGCTCCATTCCGTCGCAAATTCTCATTCTTGACCGAGCATCTACGCCGAATAACCTACTTGCCGGTATTCGAACCACCTTTCCCGCCTCTGCCCTTCCTCAAAAGTGATCACCAGATCTGTATAATCAATTTTTAGGCCCATTCCCGTGCGCATTCTGAAAACAGCGTTAATGACCGCAGCAGTTGCCGCGTTCGCCTACGCTGTGGTTACACCTGCCGGTTATGCACTTCTGTTCGCTGCTGTCGGACACCGGAGCGCCCTGATCGACATAGCGGTTGTCGCCAGTTGCCTCATTCTTCTGGCAGACGTTTTCAGGCACTTGGACGTCTGATTGTTTCTCTCCGCCGTGGCCATATTCTCTGCCGCCTCATTTGCAGGTATGTTCGTTCTTCTTAGAAGGCCACTCTGCACACCTTCCGTGAAGATCTCATTGCTAATAGCCTGTAGTTTCTGCGCAACATCCGTGTTAGCGGAGCCGCTAGCCGATGCTGAGATTGTCGCCGATTTACAAGGCATCCGACTAGACTATGAGTTCATTGTCTCGGGTGGCTCGTGGGAGGCCGGCGGTAGCGGAGGCTTTTTTAGGGTGGTTGCCGTCGTGGACGGCTGGGAACACGTTCGTAACCGCGTATTTCTCCAGTGGATTCGTCTCTTGCCCGATGAGCACGATTGGCGTCTCGCACACACGACCGCTATTTCCGAGATTAACGGAAAGAACTGGCGCATCAGCACTCCAAGGCTCGTGCTGAAGGGCAAGCAGTGGCAGTTTGTCATTCCAGCCGAGCACGCCTTCACGCAGAAGAAGGCCGTGTTTCTGCTCATTCCTTCAGCAGACTTCAAATACTCCCTTACCGAACGTCCAAAATGAACGAACGGCCTCACCACGCGATGCAGCTAACCGCTCCGCCGCGTCACGCCGCGCGTCCCGGCATGCCTCATCGCCGACGCTCGGCGTCTTCGGAACGATCTTCATGAGGGCATAAGATATGCACAACGTATTTCGAGTTACAGGATCTTTGGTTCTTGTCGGTGCATTCTGTTTTCTCGCGCTGAACGCTTGTGGGCGGAGATTGACGTCAGCCGAGCTGCGAGACGCTACGATCAATACGACTCTCGAATGGAGCGGTATTTCAGATCTGCCCATTTCCAACGAGCACGTAACTGCTTTTCATCGCAATGACGCCGCGTTTACCGGGGACTACGCGATAGAGTTTACCGCCACGCCCGCGGTAATTGCCGCTTGGATCTCATCGCGTGTCAAGACACTGGACGGGATGACACAGCATGTTCGCGACGAGGGCAGCGCTTCATACGTCGTTCCACCCCAGAAGGGCGCGCTACATGCGGAAGTGATTGTTTCAGCTTCCGGAGATCATGTAAGAATTGTCGTTGTATGGAGTTAACACCTAAATCCCACGAGGCACCTTACCGGCTCTGTGCTTCGCGGCTCCTGCTGCCCCGCAGACTCGGCGACAGGAGCCGCGGCGCACCTCCGCAGTCGCTGCTCTGGTTCTCGTTCGATCAATCCATGAAGCCGCTTTTGATTCTCCTGCTTGCGATGGTCAGTGCGGCAGTCGCTGAGGACATCCCATTTGACCCGAAGAAGCCTGAGTTGCTGATGCCGGGGAAGACCTATTCGTTTGTCATTATTCCCGAGAAAAACGCAAACGAGGTGCGCATTCTTCTCCATGCCGAGTCCTCCGACGAATACAAGAGCGAGGATGGTCGTCCGTTCGCCCCGATCGACAGGCTTTCGGTCGTGCATGGGGAAAAGACCTACGACCTCCCCTACGACTACACTGACGTGGGGGTGCCCCAAATTGATATCGCAGACTTCGATGGAGATGGGGATCTTGATTTCAGGATAATCACAGGTTGGGGCACCGGAGGATCTTGGTATTGCTATTATCGGTTCGGTGAAGGGCGCTACGAACGCTGGAATGAACCCGAAGAACTCGGACTGAATGGGATTCTGGACAATGGGGTTTTAACCGCCAATGGGCGCTCTGGACCGGAGTCGTCATCCGTCAGCTACAAGTTCAAGGATGGGAGGTTCCAGAAGCAGCGGGTCGAGGCAACTCTGCTTCGAGATTCCCTCCCCGAATTTAAAGACCAGAAGATGGATGATTTCGTTTCGGTGTCCGTCATCGAAGAGTGGGATGATACGCGCCTTGTCCGTCGAGTGGTAGAACTGCAATATGAGCCAAAATAGAGATCGAGCCATGCCATGCAGCTAACGCGCTAACCCGCGCGGCTAATGGCCGAGGTTCAAGCTAATAGAATGGCAATGCTACCGGACATCTCCAACCACCTTCACATCAAGCAGGGTTTTTGTCACCCGGACTGGGCTGCCATTTCTGAAATCATCGAGAGGGGCTTTCCTGAGTCAGAGTGGAATTCCGCCTGGGAAACGGCCTCGCGTGGTTGGATAGACCTAATACGTGACAAACTTGGGGGTGACTATCGAGTCTATGAGACGACCAATTTCATGATTCTTTCCGAGGCACCGATGCGCGTTATCAAGGACGCGTGCAGATCATACGAAGATTCGCTCACGCGGATTCTTGCAAGCCTCGCAGGTATCGCCTCGGACGAAGGATACGGCAAACATGTCGTCATGATGTTCGCGAGCATCGAGGATTATTACAGCTACATCTCTTATTTCTACTCTGAGGGGGAGCATTCGATGTCGGGTGGCGTGTGCCTCAGTGGCGAGGGATACGTTCATTTTGCGTTACCAACCACGGACTACTCCTCCTATCGAACCGTTCTAGTCCACGAGTTAAGCCATGGATGTCTTGGACACCTTCCGATTCCACCGTGGCTCAACGAGGCCCTTGCCATGAGAATGGAGCAAGTGATCTGTGGCTCAGACACTCTCCAACTCGATCAAGAGCTTTACGACAAACACACCGCTCATTGGAACGAAGAGACGATTCAGAAGTTCTGGACAGGCCAATCGTGGGACGTCCCAGGGGATAGCAACGAACTCAGCTACAACTTGGCCCAAGTTCTGTGGCGGAAGATCGAAGTTGATCTAGCGGCCCCTCGCGAAGAAATTCTTCATTTCATCTCAAGCGCACACTGGGACGATGCCGGAGAAGGAGCGTGTCGTTCTGTTTTCGAATTGAGCCTCGGAGACCTGGTGATGGATTTTCTCGGCGAAGGCTCGTGGAACCCCGAACCAACCAAATGGCCTATCAAGGCGCTGGTGGCAACGGCGGACAACACCGGAGGTTCGCTTCCCTCTGGACAGCCCCGCAAGCCCCCAGCTATTCCGGGCGGAACGGGTCACTCCGTGCAGGCTTGCAGGAAGTAATGTTCGTAGATCCGCGAAAATCGGCGAATCCTGGCCGACTCGACCGGCGGGCGCAGTCGGAATCCATTCGAAAGCCCGACTTGCCCGTCCCGCATTTTCCCGATGCCATGCGCCCGCATGCCCGCCGACCCCATCACCGCGCACCTCCCGCAGATGGTGAGATGCGCGCGCGTCCTCGCCATTGATCCCTCGCTCCGCAGCACCGGCTACGGCGTGCTCGAGAAAATAGGAACCCAGCTCCGAGTCCTCGACTACGGCATCATCCGCAATTCCGACAAACTCCTCCCCTCCGGGTGCCTCGTCTCCATCCACGAGCGCCTCCTCGAAGTCATCACCCAGCACCAGCCCGATTGCGCTGCCGTCGAGTCCGTCATCTACGTCCAGAGCTACCGCACCGCCATCACCCTCGGCTCCGCGCGCGGTGCCGCCCTCCTCGCCCTCGCCGGGCGCGGCCTCGCCATCTACGAGTATGCGCCGCGCCGCGTGAAACAAGCCGTCGTCGGCCGCGGCGCCGCCGATAAAACGCAGGTCGCATTCATGGTACGCGCGCTGCTCGGCCTCACCGAGACCCCGCCGCCCGATGCCGCCGACGCCCTCGGCATCGGCCTCGCCCACCTCCAGGCCGCCGACACCGCCTCCCACGGCATCCGCCCCCTGGTGCGGATTTAAGGCTACGACTCCCACTTTCGTCGCTCGGAAGTTTTTGCAATCGCCTTCATGGATTCGCCGTCGCCCTCCTGCCCCGAGCTCACCATCCTCATGCCCTGCCTCAATGAGGCCGAAACCCTCGCCGCCTGCATCGAGAAGGCGCGGCGCGGGATCGCGGCGGCTGGTATCCCGGGAGAGATCGTCGTCGCCGATAATGGAAGCTCCGACGGCTCCATCGCCCTCGCGGAATCTCTCGGCGCGCGAGTCGTCCAGGTGGCGGAGAAAGGCTACGCAACGCCCTCCGCGCCGGGATCGAGGCCGCGCGCGGGCGCTGGATTCTCATGGGGGATGCCGACGACAGTTACGATTTCTCGGAAGCGCCGCGTTTCGTGGAAAGGCTGCGCGCGGGGTTCGATTTCATCATGGGATGCCGATTGCCGGCCGGCGGCGGCACGATCCTCCCCGGTGCGATGCCGTGGAAGAACCGCTGGCTCGGCAACCCGGTCCTCATTTGGACGGGACGCATTTTTTTTCGCACCCCGATCCGCGATTTCCACTGCGGCATGCGGGCGTTTGATCGCGATGTTTTCACACGACTCGACCTCAGAGCCGCGGGCATGGAATTCGCCAGCGAGATGGTGGTGAAAGCCTCGCTGGCCGGGGTGCGCATCGCCGAGGCCCCGATTACGCTGCATCCCGATGGCCGGTCGCGCCCGCCGCATCTGCGCCCGTGGCGCGATGGCTGGCGGCACTTGCGCTTCATGCTGATCTATTCGCCGCGCTGGCTTTTTTTCCTCCCGGGGCTGTTCCTCGCCGCGGCGGGGGCGCTGGCTGCGACGGTCATTTTTCTCACCCCCGTGCATCTCGGCGAGGTGAACCTCGATGCCGGGACTCTCATCGTGGCGTGCAGTTGCGTCGTCATCGGGTCGCAGTTTGTCGCCTTCGCGTGTTTCGCGAAATCCCACGCGATTGCCCAGGGCCTCCTTCCCCGCGACCCGCCCTTCGAGCGTGCCCTCGACTTTTTCTCGCTGGAAAAAGGGCTGGCTCTGGGCCTGGCGATCCTGCTCGCGGGGTTCGGCTTTTTCGCGTGGGCCGTCTGGGCATGGGCAGAGGCGCGATTTGGCTCGATGCCGTACGAGGAGAATCTCCGGCGCATCATGGCCGCCGCCACTTGCGCGATCGTCGGCCTGCAATTCATCGGCTCGAGCTGGCTGCTGGGCGTGCTGGGTTTGAAAGGGAAATAGCTACACCGCGCCCGGCGCTTTTCCCGCGAGGCGCAGGACCGCCCGGTAGAGCGCATCGGGCAGCGCGGGAAGCAGCAGGATCACCACCGGCCAAATCGGCGCGAGGTAGCGAGGATGCTGCACGCCGACGAGGAAGACGACGACCAGGTAGATCGCCGCGATGACGATCCACGCGCCGATCGTGCGGGTCTGGCAGCAGAGCGCCAATATCGCGCTCACGAGCACGACCCAGCCCAGCGGAGTCGGCCACGGCGTCGTGCGGCTGCCGCTCTCCGCGGGATCCGAATATTGGAACAACCGGCCGGCACGCTCGTAGGCGGCGGCGTATTTTTCCAACCACACCGCCGCCTGCGATCCCGGATGCGGACTGGTGCGGGCTTGGAACCACGACAACGGCGGCCGCTCCATCGACCTCGGCGCATTGAACGCCAGGCGCAGCATCTCCGGCAAATTCCTCGGGTCCGAATACGTCTTCTCGAAACGCTCCCCGAAGTAATCCGCGCGAAACCGGCTCACCTTGAACTCCTCCGGATTCACCGACGCAAGAATGCGATGCAGGCTCAACGACACAAACGCGACCGGCTCCGCCGCGATGGCCTCGAGCGCGAGCTGGGTGTAAATCTGTGAGCGCAGCCGTTCATCCTTGCCAAGCGCCTTCCAGAGTGGGCGTTCGCTCTGCTTCCCCGGGCTGCGGAGAAAGAGAAACACCTCGTCGTCTTCATCGGCGAAGCGCATCAAATCCGCGCGCGCATGTTCCACGAGATCCGTTACCTCGCGCTTGTAGTCGGCGTGCCGCGGCGAGTCGAGTTGGGTAAAAGGGAACGCCGAAGTGTAAAGCAGCCACGCCCCCTGTTCATCGCTTCCCATCGTGGCTGCCAGCCCCAGCAGCGCCGCCGCTGCGACTCCCGCCCGCCAGCGCAGGACACGCCATGCTTTTACCGCCAGCAACGCGAGCACGATCCCCGGCAGCAGGAAGCGCCCCGAGGGTTTCGTCAGCAGCATCACGGCAAGCGGCGCGAAAAACCACCACCAGAGCCACGCCTTCCGCGCACCCGCTGCCGCCAACACCCACGCCACCCAACCGCCGATCATCCAAGTGATCGCGGAGAAAAAGAGCGACTCCGCGAGCAGCTCGTGCTCGTACCACAGGAAGACCGGGAAGCCCGTGTAGAGCAGCGTCACCGGGACGATCCACCATTTCCATCCCGTGAAAACGCGCCGCACCACGTAAGCCACCGGCAGGATCGTGGCCAATCCGATGCCTGCCTGCAAAAGCGCGACCCACCGCAGCGGCGATCCCGGCAGCAGCGTGACGGGGAGCAGGAAAAGTGGGTACACGAAACGCCGTTTGTCGTTCAGGACAACATCGCCATCGATCAGCAGCCGGCTCGTGAACTCGAAGTACGACCGCGAATCGCTCCCCCAATATGCCAACGGCGAATAACTCAACAGCACCGCGCGCAAAACGAGCCCGACCGCCATCGCTGGCAGCGACCAAAGCAGCGTCTGCCACAAGATCGGATGTTCGCGCGGGAACGCCCGCGCCCGGTGTCTCATTTTGGAAAACATCGGGGCGCTCCTAACAGGTCGCGTGTGAAAATCCCACCAATTCGCCCACTCGGTTCACCGCACGCGGAGAGCGCTCACGCAGCAATCCTTCGCACTCCGTATCGGTCAAAAATGGTATCCACCGAAATCAACGTGCGGCCCTCGCGTTCCGTCATCACCGCGATGAGCCGGTCGAAAGGATCGCCATGATGCCGCGGGAGCGCCGCCAGGGCATCGAAGTCTGAGGGCTCCGGATACAGGATTTCGATACGGTTTGCCTCCAGCAGACGGCGCAGCTCGCGCCCCGCCCCGTAGGGGAGGCGCAGCGCTCCGAGCTGAATCTTGATCGCCATCTCCCACGGTGTCGCGACGCTGATCGCGCAGGAGTTCTCTGGATTCTCGATGAGCGCTCCAGAAGCCTGCGAGAGCCGACGGTCGTCGCTCAGGAACCAGATGAGCGTGTGCGTATCGAGCAGCAGACGCATCAGCGCGCGGGAGTCTCCGCCACGCGCAGGCCGTGGCGCTCGGCCAGTTCAGCCTCCGAATACATATATTCTTCGAAATCCTCCAGCGGCGCGTCGAAGTCCGGTGCCATGAAATAGCCCGGCCCCGCCCCGCACCCCCTCACCCTCGGCTTGAGCCCCGCTGCCGCGGGCGACAAAGTAGCTGCCGGCTTGCCGTGCTTCGTGATCACGATGCTCTCGCCCGTCTTCTGCACCTGCTCGATCAACTTCGAGAGCTGGGTCTTCGCGTCGAAAATTCCGATCTCGGTCGTGTTCATGCCTGGAACTCTAGCCAGACAGACCAGACCCGCAAGTCTCTTTTGCTGATCACTCCCCCTCCCGCGTCAGCGGCACGAACCGCACCGGCAGCACCCGCCGTTCCGTTACGCTTCCTTGCGCGTCCTTTTCCACCACCAGCAAATGTTGGAGCGCCCCCTGCGGCCCCACCGGGATCACCAGCCGACCACCCGGCGCGAGCTGCTCCACCAGCGCCGGCGGCACATGATCCGGTGCCGCCGTCACGACGATCGCATCGAACGGCGCCTCCTCCGGCCAGCCGCCATAGCCATCGCCGAGCCGCATCCGCTCCTCCGCCCAGCCTTGGCGCAGCAGCACCTCGCGCGCGCGGCGGTGCAGCTCCGGCACGATTTCGATCGTGAAAACATGCGGCGTCATCGCCGCCAGCACCGCCGCCTGATAGCCGCTGCCCGTGCCGACCTCGAGCACCTTGTCCTCGGCCCCGATCCCCGCCAGCTCTGTCATCAAAGCCACGATGTACGGCTGGCTGATCGTCTGCCCCGCGCCGATGGGCACCGGTCGATCCTCGTAGGCGTGTTCGCGTTCGTTTTCCGGGAGAAAATCGTGACGCGGCACCGCGCGCATCGCCGCCAGGACGCGCGCGTCCTTCACCCCGCGTCGCTCGACCTGCTCCTCGACCATCATGGCGCGAGCCTCCGCGAGCGGTGCCGGCTTTTCCGTGCAGCCAGTGGAAAGAAAGAGCCAAGCCAGGAAGAACGATGCAAGGACCAGGATGCGCGCATTCACCTCAGAGTTTCGAGCCACCCGCGCCCCGTGCGTCCCGCGCCTCGCCGTAATAATGCTCCAAAGCTTCCGCCTGGGCTCGTCTCTCAAACTTCGCCGCCACCGCCCCCGCCGCCGCGCGCCCCATCGCCGCGTATCGCGCCGGATCATCCGTCAACGCTAGCGCCGCGTCGGCGAGCCCTGCCGCGTCGCGCTCCTCCACCAGCATCCCGCTCACCCCATGCTCGACCGCCTCGGGGATGCCGCCATGCGTCGTCGCCAGCGGCGGGAGGCCCGAGGCCATGGCCTCGAGCATCACGTTCGGCACGCCCTCTTGATTCCCATCCGTGCCCAGCTCGCTCGGATGAAGGAAAAAGTGCGTTTCGTAGAATAGCGCGCGAAGCGTCTCCTGCGACACGAAGCCGGGAAAGAAAACGCGATCCCCAACCCCGAGCTTTTCCGCGAGCGCCCCCAGCTTCTCCCGCATCGGCCCCTCGCCCGCCAGCGTGAGCGTCGCGCGCGGATGCCGCTCCGCGAATTTCGCAAACGCCGCCAGAGTCACCGGCAGCCCCTTTTTCTCGATGAGCCGGCAAGCCTGGAGGAAGCGCCACGCGCCCCCCTCCGGCACCGCCCGCTCGCGGAAAGGAAGCTGCTCGAGCGGGATGCCCGTGCGGTGGATGCGGATTTTCTCCGGCGCGCAGCCGAGCTCCCACAGGCGCTCCGCGAGCGACTCCGAGCGCACCAACACCAGCCTCACCGCTCCGAGCATCTCCCGCGTTGCGCGCAGGTAAGCCGGCTTGTGCAGATCGACCATCGCATCCGCGCCGTGAAACGAAACGACCACCGGCACCGGCGCGCGGCGGATCAGCGGCAGGCACTGCACCGCGATGTGGCCGAAGTAGATGTGCAGCACCGTCGCCCGCATTTTCTCCAACTCCGCGCAAATCCGCCGCACCTCGCCGCCGTAGAGTTGCACCGGAGCGTCGCGCAGTTGCCGCACCCAGAGCCGCCGCAGCGCGCGCGTCCTCGGAGGCGCGATCTCGATTAGATCGGGAAAAGGAAAGTCCGCCGCGTGCTTGCGCTTGCGCGTGATGACGACCGGCCGCCAGCGCTCGAGCCCGGTGAGCTGCCGGTAAATGTGCAGCATCTCCGGCTCGAGAAACGTCGAGCAATAGCTCGCCACCACCGGACGCTCCACCTGCTAGCCGCCCTCCAGCAGCGCCGCGAGGAGCGCTCGCATTTCTACCGTGGCGATGCCGGTGGCATAGTCGCTCATCGCGTAGGGCAGGATCAAATTCCCGCCATGCACCAGCGCGCCGCACGTATAGACGACATTCGGCACATAACCGGCGCGCTCGTTTTCCTCCGGCGTGAGCAGCGGCTCCCGCAGCCGCCCGATGATCCGCGAGGGGTCATCCAGATCGAGCAGGATCGCGCCGATGCAATACCGCCGCATCGGCCCCACGCCGTGCGTGAGCACGAGCCAGCCAGCCTCCGTCTCGATGGGCGAACCGCAGTTCCCGAGCTGCACCAACTCCCACGGCGCCTCCGGGCCCATGAGCGGCTGTCGCTCAAACCAAAAATGGAGATTGTCTGAATACATTAGGAACAGGTTCTCGTTGTCCTGCCGCGAGACCATGGCGTAGAGCCCATCGATCTTTCGCGGGAAAAGCGCCATCCCCTTGTTCTGCGCGGCCGGGCCGTTCAGCGTGCTGATTTTGAAATGGAGAAAATCCCGCGTCTCGAGCAGTTGCGGCAGGATGACCTTCCCGTCATACGCCGTATAAGTGGCGTAATAGACCACGCTGCCATCCGCCTCCTCGAACCTAACAAAACGCGCATCCTCGATCCCATTCCGCTCGGTCGGCGAGGAGGGGAAAATAATGCGCTCGCAGATGGGATGGCCCGAGGGAAAGCGCGTCTCGTAGTTTGCCTGCGCCAGGAGCATCAGGCCCTCTGAGGTGCGCTGGCGCTCGCGGTTTTCGGGATCGGGCGGCGCGGCCTCGAGCGCCGCGGAAAGCTCGCCGAAGGTAAAGGTGTCGCCGAGCGCGTCCAGGATGCCGCGGGAGAATTCGTTGTCGAAACCGATCTCCGCTAATTTCCGCGAAAAGAGCGGCGCATCGTAGGTCGCGCTCTCGATCCGCTCCGGCTCGACCACGAACGGCGTGACCGGATCGATCTCCACCGCCCCCGCCGCCTTGATTACACCGCTGCGGAACTCAATGGACGAGATGTGCCCCTCGCCCGTCGCCCGCAGGCTCATCACGAACCGCACCTCGCCCGCCGAAACCCCCTCCTGTTCCGGCGCGAGCACAATCGAGGGATTGAAGAGCGCCGCCGACTCCAGCGCATACTCGCTGGTGAGATAGGCGCCGAGCAGTTGCTGCCGCTCGGGCGAGAGATCCGTGCCCTCTGGAAAATACGCGCGCGCCTTTTCATAATGCCGCCGCAGAATCCGCGGCATCCCGACATGCCGCCGCTCGAAATCCGTCAGCGCCAGCCCGATCGCTTCGCGCACCTCGGCGTCACTGAGCGCCTGCAGGCGCGTGAGCAGGCTCCGCACGCGCGTCGGATTGTCCAACAGAAAGGGCCGAATTAGAACCCGCGAACTGTCTGGCCGGAGGATGATAGCCGTGCGGTGGACGGGAATGGCAGACATAAAAAGTGTTAGACTTTGATTTTTTGAAAGGTGGAGACCGCGTCGCGCGCTAGCTGCATTTCGATCAGCGAAAGATGAAACGCCAGGCACGACTCCGCGCCCTGATTCGGATTGGCGCGATCCCATTGCAAGCCGTCGCGGCAGCCGCCCGTCGAGGAATCGTAAAGCGGGAGCCCGAGATCATTGCGCCCGAGGAACCACTCGAAAGCCCGCCGCGCCTCCTGCAGCCACGAGCCGTCGCCCGTGATCCGCCACGCCTCCAGGCAGGCCGAGAGCATCGCGTGCGCCTCCAGCGGCTGCTGGTCGAAAAACGCGCGCTCCCCGCTCTTGTTCGCGAAGCCGAGGTTACCGATCGAGGAGAAGCAGCCGGTCGCAGAGGTCTGCAGCTTCGCCAGCCAGCGCAGCGACTCGAGGCCTCTCTCGAGGAAATCGCTCCGTCCCATCCAGTGGCCGCTGAGAATCAGCGCGTGGGGGATCTTCGCGTTGTCGTAGGAGAGCGAGATCTCAAACCACGGCCACTCATCGCCCGACGCCTCCGCGAACTCGTGCAACAGCCGCTCGCCCAGCTCCTCCCGTAGGATGTTCGCCGCGCGGTCGCCGGAGAATCGGCGCAGGTATTCATGAATCGCCAGGATCGTGAAAGCCCATGCCCGCGGCGACCGAAACGTCTCCACGATCGGCAGCCCCAGTTCGAACAACTCCCCCGCCACCCCGCGAAAACCTTCGTCCGCCGAGCGCCCGAGCGCCGTCCCCAGCGCCCAGAGCGCCCGCGCGTGCGAATCCTCCGACCCAACTGTCTCCAGCCAGCTCCGATCAAACCCCATGAAGTTCCGAAACCGCCGCGTCTCGCGATTGAACGCCTCCCAGACGAACGCCAGATAATGCGCCGCCGCCCGGTTCACCTGCGCATGCTCGGGCGTCTCCTCCAGCAAAACGGTGAGCATGAAGGCGCGCGCGTTATCGTCCAGGCAGTAGCCCTCGCCGAAGCGCGGGACATTGAAAACCGCGTGCTGGATAATCCCGGTCGAGTCGCTCATCCGCAGCAGATGGTCGAGCTTCGTCGGCGGCAGCGGATACGGCTCGCTCTCCAGCGTCGCAACGCCGAAGGCCCGCCGCGCCGGCAGACGCGGTGCCGCCCGCGCCGCCTGGAAGGTCTCCATGTAACGCTGCGCCACGCGCGGCCAAAGCATCTCCCGCCCGAGCCGGTAGGCATTGCGTCGCATCGTGTTCCGCTTCGGCTCGTGGTCAAGGCAGTCGATCACCGCCTCCCCTATTTTCCCCGCATCGCCGAAAGGCACCAGCAACCCGCGCCCCTCCGCCAGTAGCTCCTGCGCGTGCCAGTAGGGCGTGGAAATCACCGCCTTCCCCGCTCCGAAAGCGTAAGCCAGCGTGCCCGAGGTGATCTGCGCTTCGTTGAGGTAAGGTGTTATGTAGATGTCCGCCGCCGCGAGGAACTCCATCAATTCTGCGATGCTCACAAAGCGGTTGTAGAAAATGACGTTCTTCTCCACCCCGCGTTCCACCGCGCGCCGCTGGAGCGAGAGCCGGTAGCTTTCCCCTTCGTTCTTTAGCAAATTCGGGTGCGTCGCCCCCAGCACGACATAGACGACATCGGGATGCTTCGCGAGGATCGCCGGCAGTGAATCGATGACATGCTCGATCCCTTTATTCGGCGAGAGCAGCCCGAAAGTGAGCAGCAGCGTCCGACCATCGAGTCCGAATTGATCTTTATAAAAAGCGGGATCGACGAACGGCGTATCGGGAATTCCGTGCGGGATCACTTCGATCTTCTTCGCCGGCACCTTATAGATTTGCCGCAAAAACTCGCGGCCCTTTTGCGTCATCACCACCAGCCGCTCGGAGAGCTGCGCGAGCTGATCCATCACCCGGCGCTGATCCTCATTCGGCTCCCGTAGCACCGTGTGCAGCGTCGTCACGATCGGCATCCGCAGTTGCCGCAGCAGCACCAGCAGATGGCTCCCCGCCTTTCCCCCGTAGATGCCGAACTCGTGCTGCACGCAGACGACCTCGACATTGTTGATATTGAGAAAATCCGCTGCGCGTCGATACGACTCCAGCTCCCGCTCTCCGATCTCAAACCGCACCGGCTCCGGATAATCGTAGCCCTCCTCGCGGTCGTTCACCGGGATGGCCATGCAGGCGGCCTGCGGATACTCGGCGGCGACCGCGTTGCAGAGATCGGTGGTGAAAGTCGCGATGCCGCACTGCCGCGGCTGGTAGTCGCCGATGAAGGCGATCTTTTGGACAGTGGGATGTTTCGGAGCGGGCATTGGTGTGGGGATCGTATCGGCGCTCGGGCGATGTTCAACCGCAGTCACCTTCTCAGTTCTGGAAAGGTTTCGTCCGCCGCTCTTCCCGGATCGTGGTCATCGGATCTTGGCAGGGGCGGCCCGTCCACCCGCCGCGTCGTAATCGAAGTGGTGGAAGTGTCCACACAATCACGCTTTTTCGCCGCGCTCGCGCTTTTCCTGCCACTCTCTCTGCCCGCCGCCAGCCCGGGAGGTGCGCGCGTGGATAGCTTCACCAGTGGCGGGAAGAAGATCACCGTCGAGACCTACGGTGACGGCGAGGCGGAGGATGTGCCGTCGATCATCGTGCTGCATGGCGCGAGTGGACTGCCGGCGGGCGGGCGTTTTATGGAGAAGATTGCGGAAGCCATTGCTGCGCAGGGATTCCGCGTGCATCTCGTGCATTACTTCGAGCGCACCGGCACCACGCGCACTAACGATACCGACATCCAGCGGCATTTCGTCGCGTGGCGGGAGACCATCGCCGACGCCATCGCGTGGAGCAAAAAGAAGCACCCACGGGCTCCGGTCGGCGTGTTCGGCTACTCGCTCGGCGGCTATCTTGCAGCATCGCTCCTCACGCAGAATCCGCAGGTCGGTGCCGCAGTCGTCCTCGCCGGGGGTCTCGACGAAATCTCGGCGCGCACCATCCGCCACACGCCGGCCACGCTCATCCTGCACGGGAGCGACGACACGCGCGTGAAGCCCAGTGAGGGCCGGGCGCTGGCTGCGGCTTTGGAAAAAGCGGGCGGCAGCCCCGAGTTGCACATCTATCCCGGCGAGCACCACATCATGCAGCTCCCGACCTATGTCGATGTCGTCTCGCGCTCGGCTGCTTTTTTCAAGAAACACCTCGGCACGCCAGCAGCTAAGAACTGAACCTCAAAACACCTGCCCGCTGGAGCGAGGCTACGTGGGGTCTTTCACCAGCCACTCGCAATACTGCTGATGCATCGCGGCGCCGATCTCGATGAGCCGGAGCTGAGTGTGATCGAGATACTGATGGAGACCTTTTTTGAAAATCTCGCCGATGGCGGCGAAGTCGAGATCCGAGCAAAGGCGACCGGAGAGGCGCTCGGCTTCATTGGTAAAATGGGAGCGCGCGCAGCCGGAGACGCGATGCAGCGCCAAGTCGAGGTTGTCTGCAGAAAAGCGGATCGAACGCGGGAAACGGTCGCTCAACACGAGAAACTCCGCGACTTTCCACGGTGCGACCTGGCCGACGTAGAGCTTTCGGTAAGCCTCCAGCGCGCTGCACGACTTGAGCAGGGCCTCCCACTGGACGACGTCGATGTTGCCGCCGACGCGTTCGCCGTGCGGCAGGATCAGATGGTATTTGATGTCGAGCATGCGCGAGGTGCGGTCGGCGCGCTCGAGGTATTTGCCGATCTGGATGAAGTCCCACCCCTCGCCGTGTGTCATGGTCGAGTTCGTGATGCCCTGGAACAACTGTGAGCCCTCAGCGACGGTCTTGAAAAACTCGTAGGGGCTGGCGGCGTAGTCGCGCCGGGCGTTTTCGGAGCTGAGGTAGAGATGCAGCCGGTTGAGTTGCTCCCACATTTCCATGGAAATCTGCTCGCGCACGGAGCGGGCATTCTCCCGCGCGAAGGCGAGGCAGGAGCAGATGGAGTTCGGGTTCTTTTCCTCGAACGCGACGAACTCGATGACGGTCTCGTCCGTGGCGGTGTCGTGAAATTTCGAGAAAAGGTCGTGCTCCTCCAGCGAGCTGAGAATCGGCTCCCAATGTGCCCGCATCCGCTCCGGCGTGAGGTGCTCGACATCGAGCATGAGCTGGAGATTCACGTCGAGCATGCGGGCGTTGTTTTCCGCCCGCTCGATGTAGCGGCTCAGCCAGTAGAGGGAATCGGCGCTGCGGGAGAGCATGGGTCAGCCTTGCGATTGGGATTGGCTCTGGCTTTGCGCGGGGGCGTCGTCTTCGAGCACCCACGTATCCTTGCTCCCGCCGCCCTGAGAAGAATTGACCACCAGCGACCCTTTGCGCAGCGCGACCCGCGTGAGGCCGCCGGGGATGATCGTCGTCTTCTCGCCGCACAAAATGTAAGGCCGCAAGTCGATGTGCCGCCCCTCGATGCCGCCATTGACATGCGACGGCGCTCGGGAAAGGGAGATCACGGGCTGCGCGATGTAGTTGCGCGGATGATCGCGCACGAGCTGCCGGAATTTCGCGCACTCTTTCTTCGTCGCGTGGGGTCCGATGAGCATGCCGTAGCCGCCGCTCTCGTTCGCGGCTTTCACCACCAGTTCCTCAATGTGCTCGAGGATGTAGTTTTGATCCGACTCGTCGGAGGAAAGATACGTCGGCACGTTCGGCAGGATCGGTTCTTCGGTGAGGTAAAATTCGATCATCCGCGGGACGTAGTGGTAGATCACCTTGTCGTCGGCGACACCGGTGCCGATGGCGTTCGCGAGGTTGATGTTCCCTTTTCGGTAAGCCTCGACGAGCCCCGGCACACCGAGCGCCGAGTCCTTGCGGAAGACGAGCGGGTCAAGAAAATCGTCGTCGATCCTGCGGTAGAGAACATCGACGCGCTTCAGGCCCTTCGTCGTCTTCATGAAGACTTGATCCTTTTCCACGCGCAGATCAGCGCCGACAACGATCTCGATGCCCATGCTACGGGCGAGAAAGGAGTGCTCGAAATAAGCTGAATTATAGACGCCCGGCGTGAGCAGCGCGACGACCGGCTCGTCCACCCCTCGCGGCGCGACGTGGCGCAGAACATTGAGCAACGCCTGGCTGTAGTGATCGACCGAGCGCACCGGATGCCGCGGGAACAGCTTCGGAAAAATCCGCTTCATCACGACGCGATTTTCCAACACGTAGGAGACGCCGGAGGGGCAGCGCGCGTTATCCTCGAGCACGAGATATTTCCCCTCGCGGTCGCGGATGAGATCGGTGCCACAGACGTGGATGTAGATGTTCCCCGGCACGTCGAAGCCCATGAACTCGGGGCGAAAATGCGCCGCGCTCCGGATCGTCTCCTCGGGGATGATCCCCTCCCGCACGATCCGTTGCTCGTGGTAGATGTCGTGCAGGAAAAGATTCAGCGCCCGGATGCGCTGCTCGAGCCCGCGCTCGATGTGCCGCCACTCGACCGCCGGGATGATCCGCGGGATCAGATCAAAGGGAAAAATCTTCTCCGTGCCCCGATTGTCGCCATAGACGGTGAAGGTGACGCCGTGGTTGAGGAACGTCTTGTCGGCGAGCTGGCCCTTGCGCTCGAACTCCTCGCCACCCATTTCGCGGAAGCGCTCGAGCAGCTTCACATAGTGCGGGCGCGTCTCGCCGGGCGCGGCGAACATTTCGTCGAAGAAATCGCCGGGATCGTAGGCGGAAAAAAACGCCCGCTCCCGGCTCATGTCAGGGCAAGTTCGGGCTCGAATTCGCACCGCGTGCTCACGCTGCCATGCTTCGAATAGACGAACTTGGCAGCGGGCGAGCTTTGCTTCGTCACGCCGTGCGCGGTGGTGAGGCCGGCGTCGCGCAGCGCGAGCAGCGAGAGCTTCAGGAGCGCAGCGCCGCAGCCGCGATTGCGGTATTCATTGAGAATGCACGGGCCGGAGACGAGGTGGTTTTGCGCCGCCGGATCGAGCGAGAGCGCCGACGCGCCGATGATCCGCTGGCCGGTCGTGAGGACGAGGCAGGGGATGGGGCCTTTCGTGCGAAAAACCTCGTCGAGGGCTTCGTCGAAGCGATCGCGCAGTTGCAGCAGCACGTCGCTCCAGTCGCTGTCGAGCGCGAACGCCGCCATAATGACATTCCTGACATCCTTTTCCTCCGCCTTGGTGGCGGTGCGGATGGCATAGCGGGGTTCGAGCGAAGGCGCACCTCCGTCGATCTTGCTCAAATCCCAAGTAAACAGCGCCCAGCGGACCAACTTCATGCGCGCGAGGCTATCCGCCGAGCCGGGGAAAGCAATCTCCGCGGGCTGGGTCGCGCGGTTTTCCACCTCGGCCCTTGATCCTTGCTCGAAAGCGGTCAGGCCAAGGCAACGATTCAGAGGGTTCTTATGAGCCGGTCGTAGTTGGCGTGCGAGCCAATGAAATACCAGAGAGCAGTATCGCCCGTCCGCAGACAGACAGCGCGCCAGTCGAGTCCAACGCGTACGGAGAAAATCGGCTCGGTCGTGTGAATCTGTTTGAACTGGAGATCGCGTGCCAAAGGTCGCACGCCCAGATGCGGTATGTCTGAAAAGCCTGCTTCTGGATATGAGGCGGAAGGTCGGCCAGCTCCCCAATCCCCTACGCGCCGAACCTTCTATCAGTTCGCAAACTCACGCTCCAGTGCTTGAGTCCGCCCTCCTCACGAACTCGCGCAGCGCCTCGTAGAAAGAGTGATTTTTGCACGCCTGCAAGGACCGACCCCTTCGGCACCCGAACTGCGGCCTGTTGCCGAGTGCCGCTTTGAGGACCGTGAGCTATTCTGCAGGCTTTGCCTCACAATCACCCCCTGTCTGAAGCCTTGGATTCGGCATGAACGACGAAGGATCATCGAATCCTTGGGTGTCCCAGTGCCTACTTTCTCCGGCGTATCTTTCCCGTTCTTGAGGTGTAAACGTGACAGAGAGGCTGTACTCGACCAGTAAAACGTCCGACTGAGAATAAGCGCCCAAACGCAGGTCGTTGGAGATGTGTTTCGCTACAATGATCCCTCTTACCCGCTTTTCATGGCTGATACCCTCGGGCGGATTTTGTCTGATCCACTCCATGTATTCGAGTATCTGTCCTAAAACGTGGGCATGCCCGCGCGACAGCTTGAACTCCAAGACAACGGGGTTACCGGTGGCGTCCACGGCAAGCAGGTCGATAAATCGACTGCCGGCTCGAAATTCGACACCTTGCACTCCGCCGTTCTGGTAGAGCGTAAGCCCCTGCTCCAGTCGTGAAAGATTCTGCGCGCAGTGATCCCGAAGGATACACTCATATGCGAATTGCAAAGGGGTGGTGCCGGGATCAGGAGGACCGAGCGCAAGTTCAAGCGCCGTCGGAAGATCTTTGGGAGAAACAACCGCGTAATACCATCCTGCATCGTCCCCTTCAGTTTTTGCGCTGACTCGGCGTCCGCTGCCTCTTGTGATTGCGTACAAAGGGTGCTGACTCGACAGAAGCAATTTCCCATTTTCCCACCCTTGAACACAGATAGGCCGTTCCGTCGTGCCGACGCACAGCGCGCCATCTTCGTTGATTTCGCCACTTATCTCGGCTGCAAGCTGTCTAACAATTGGACTGGGTTCGTTAGCCATGACCGTCAGGACGCCACCTAGCTCGCCGCAACCGCTTCCTCATACTCCGGCGTGTGGAACTTCAGCTTCGGGCCGTCGGCGCTGACGCGGACGGTGTCGCCGGGCTTTACGTTGCCTCGTAGGATTTCCTCGGCGATCGGATCTTCGAGGTATTTCTCCACGGCGCGGCGCATCGGGCGCGCGCCGTAGGTCGGGTCGTAGCCTTTCTCGATGAGAAATTCCTTCGCACTCGTCTCGAGGATGAGCTCGATCTCTTTGTCACGGACGCGCGCCAGGACTTTGCCGGCCTCGAGCTCGATGATGTGCAGGAGGTCGGGCTTGGTGAGCGTGTGGAAGACGATCAGGTCGTCGAGCCGGTTGATGAACTCGGGTTTGAAGACGCGCTTCGCTTCCTCGAGGATTTTCTCCTTCATCGTGTCGTAATCGCCGTCGTCGCGCGGGGCGCCGAAGCCGAGGGTCGTCTGGCGCTTGATCAGCTCGGCCCCGGCGTTCGAGGTCATGATGATGATGGTGTTCCGGAAGTCGATCTTCCGCCCGAGGCTGTCGGTGACTTTGCCTTCCTCGAGGATTTGCAGGAGGAGGTGCATCACGTCCGGGTGCGCTTTTTCCACTTCGTCGAAAAGGACGACGCTGTAGGGGCGGCGGCGGACGGCTTCGGAGAGCTGGCCGCCCTCTTCATATCCGACGTAGCCGGGAGGCGAGCCGATGAGGCGCGAGGCGGTGAATTTTTCCATGTACTCGGACATGTCGATCTGGATGAGCGCCTCGCGGTCGCCAAACATGAACTCAGCGAGGGTCTGCGCGAGGAAGGTCTTCCCGACGCCGGTCGGCCCGAGAAAAATGAAGGAGCCGATGGGCCGGCGCGGATCTTTCAAATCGGCGCGGGAACGGCGCAGCGCCTTGCTGATGGCGATGACGGCTTCGTCCTGGCCGATGACCTGCTTGCGCATCTCGCTCTCCATCGCGAGAAGCTTGGCGGTCTCCTTTTGCTCCATGCGCTGGAGCGGGACGCCGGTCCACTTCGAGATGATGTGCATCATGTCGTCTTCGGTGACGACGACTTCCTTTTCCTCCCGCTGCTCGCGCCATTCGGTGAGGATTTTCTCGAGCTTCTCTTTGGAGTGTTTCTCGTCGTCGCGCAGGGAGGCGGCTTTTTCGAAATCCTGGGCCTTGATCGCGGTCTCTTTCTCGGAGCGGATGCCTTCGATTTCTTTCTCGATGTCCTTCACGTTCGGCGGGCGGGTCATCGCGTTGATGCGCGCCCTGGCTCCGGCTTCGTCCATCACGTCGATGGCTTTGTCGGGAAGAAAACGTCCGGTCAAATAGCGGTCGGAGAGCTTCGCGGCGGAGGCGAGCGCTTCGTCGGTGAGCTTGGCCTTGTGGTGCGCTTCGTATTTGGGGCGCAGTCCTTTCAAGATGAGGATGGTCTCATCGACGCTGGGCGCCTCGACTTTCACGGTCTGGAAACGGCGCTCAAGCGCGGCGTCCTTCTCGATGTATTTCCGGTATTCGTTGAGCGTGGTCGCGCCGACGCACTGCATCTCGCCGCGGCTGAGGGCGGGCTTGATGATGTTGCTCGCGTCCATCGTCCCCTCGGCGGAGCCGGCACCGACGATGGTGTGGAGTTCGTCGATGAAAAGGATGACGTTCTTCGCGCGGCGAATCTCGTCCATTACGGCCTTGATCCGCTCCTCGAACTGGCCGCGATATTTCGTCCCGGCGACCATGAGGGCGAGGTCGAGGGTGATGACGCGCTTGTTGAGCAGGATGTCGGGGACGTTCCCCGAGACGATCTCCTGGGCGAGGCCCTCGGCGATGGCGGTCTTGCCGACGCCGGCTTCGCCGAGGAGGACGGGGTTGTTTTTCGTGCGACGGCAGAGGACCTGGATCACGCGCTCGATTTCGTTCGCGCGTCCGATCACCGGATCCATCTCGCCCTTTTTCGCCAGCTCCGTGAGGTCGCGGCCAAAGGCGCGCAGGGCGGGAGTCTTGACGCCTTTCTTGTCGGTCGGCTCGTCATCGCCGTCGGCGGGGGTGAAGTTCGGGTCGAGTTCCTTGAGGATTTCGTTGCGGGTGCGCTCGATGTCGAGTTCGAGCGCCTTGAGCACGCGGGCAGCGACGCCATCGCCCTCGCGGAGCAGGCCGAGCAGGATGTGCTCGGTGCCGACGTAGGAATGGCTGAGCGACTTGGCTTCTTTCCCGGCGAGCGCGAGGACTTTTTTGACCCGCGGGGTGTAGGGGATGTTGCCGACCATTTTCGTGTCGGGGCCGGAGCCGACTTGTTTCTCGACCTCCATGCGGACGGTCTCGAGGTCGAGACCCATTTTTTGGAGGACGTTCACGGCGACGCCCTGGCCGAGTTTGATGAGGCCAAGGAGGAGGTGTTCGGTGCCGACGTAGTTATGGTTGAAACGGTCGGCTTCTTTGCGGGCGAGTTGGAGGACTTGCTGCGCGCGGGGAGTGAAGTTGTTCATCATGTGAGTGGAGCTGTCGGAAATGGAATGGCTTATCGGTATCGCGTTTCGCACCGGGGCGCAACTTGCGGGCGTGCTTTTGGTGCTCCGAGTTGGCGTTAGTCCGATATTACCGCCAGCCGCGGTTGTTCCAGTTATTCGCGCGATGGCGCGGGCCGGCGGACGGCTTGGTCGGGATCGCGTGCAGTTCGCCATCCTTCGCGTCCGCGTCGCCGTGGCGCGACATCCAGTCGTGGAGCGCGGTGCGGAGGCTAGTTTTCGCGTCGGCGAGAGTCGGATCGCCGGAGAGGTCGTGGCAGTCTTTCGGGTCGGCTGCGAGGTCGAAGAGGAGTTCGTGCCCGGTGGTGGCGTTCCAGCAGTATTTGTGGCTGCCGTCGGTCGCGCCGTAGTGTGCGCCAATGTTCCCGCAGGTGATCTCGCGGAAGGCGGGTTTTTCCTCGGTGAAATGCGAAAGCAGGCTCTGCCCGGTGACGTTCTCCGGAATCTCGACGCCGCAGATGTCGAGGATCGTGGGCATGATGTCCTGCAAGCCGGCGGGAGTCGTGGTGTCCTCGTGGCTGATGCGGCCGGGCGCACAACGAGGCAGGAAGCTGTTCGGCGGACAGACGATGTAAGGGATCGCGGAGGAGCCGGCGAGGTGATCGCCTTTTGCCAGATAGTCGTGATCGAACAGGGCGTCGCCGTGGTCGGCGATGAAGATGATCCAGGTATTCGAAAGCACCTGCTGCTCGCGGAGGGTGCCGAGGAGCATGCCAATGCGGCTGTCGATGTGCGTGGTCATCGCGGCCATGCCGCGCAGGCTCTGCTGGGTGGTGTCGCCGCGGTGCCGCCAGAGATGGTAATCGTGCGCTCCGTGAGCGCGCTCGCGACGATCTTGCGGCTCTTTTTCCACCCAGTCACCGATGACGGGCTCGGGGAAAACGGCGTCGCGGTAGAGCTCGTAGTACTCGGGGGGCGGGGTGATGGGCGGGTGCGGTTTGTCGAAGGAGACGTAGAGGAAAAACGGGCGCGTCGGGTCGCGGCGCGTGAGGAATCGCATGGCCTGGTCAGCGGTCCAGCCGGTGCTCGTGGCGTGCTCGGGCACGGGGCTGAGGCGGGTGCCGTATTGATTGTTCCCGAGCCCGTGGGTGTGGGCGCGGTGGGCAAGGCCCTCGTCGGCGAGGAACTGAATATAGTCGTCGGGCGCACTCGCGAGGCCGGCGGTGCGGCCTTCTTCGTTCAAAGCGACGTCGTCGAACCCGATGCGATTGCGCGGAGGCCAGACGTGCAGTTTTCCCGAGGCGAAGGTCTGATAGCCGGCGCCGGAGAGGACTTCGGCGAGCTTCGGGCCTTGGGGGAAGGGCTGGGTGTCGCGGTTGAAATTCATATCGATGCCGTAGCTGTCCATGCCGGTCATGAGGATGCGGCGGGCGGGGCAGCAGACGGGCGTCTCGCTGAAGGCGCGGCGGAAATTGATGCCGGAGAGGGCGAGCTTGTTGATCTGCGGGGACTGGACGATCGGGTGGCCGTTCACGCCGAGGAAGTCGGCGCGCAGGTGGTCGGTGCAGATGAGGAGGACGTTCGGGCGCGGGCCCGTGCTTGCGATGTCCTCGACGGGGGCGCTGACGGGGAGACCTTCTTTGAGGGGGAGTTGGGCGGGCATGCCCTTCCATATAGCGAGGCACCGGTCGGCGAGAAACAGTTTCACTGCGGCGGCTGGCCCTGGGGCCGTCACGACGCCGAGAGCAGCCTGATTCACGACGGGGCGAATCGACCTCACGGGATGCTGCCGCACGACATCTCCCCGCAGCATCCGCGAAATCGCACAAGCGCGCTTGAGGCGCGTCGGCAGAACCGCTAGCAACCGCGGTTCCTCAACCCATACCCACCCGCACATGAACCACCCGTCACTCGAAACCACCCTCGTCCTGCTCAAGCCCGATTGCGTCACCGGCGGCCACACCGGCGAGGTCATCGCCCGGTTCGAATCAGCCGGTTTGCAAATCCGCGGCTGCAAGATGTTCGCCGCCTCTTCCGAGTTGCTCCGCGAGCATTACGCGCACATCGCGGACAAGCCGTTCTACCCGGAAGTCGATGTTTTCATGCGCTCCTCGCCGCTCATCGCGCTCGCGCTCGCAGGCGCGGGGAGCGTGGCAAAAGTCCGCGAGCTGGCTGGGCCGACCGACTCGAAAAAGGCGCCGCAAGGCACGATCCGCGGCGACCTCGGGAAAGACGTGATGGTGAACATCGTCCACGCCTCCGACTCGGTGGAAAACGCGCAGGCCGAATTGGCGCGGTTCTTCAATCCCGACCAGCTTCACGATTACGATCTAAATCCCAGATCGTAGAGCCGGACTCCCTGCGCGGGCTGCCGCTCATGCCGGAGCTGGGGCGGCATCGCTCCGCGCGCGATTACAAACCGGCGACGTGCCGCTGCGTGAATCCCCGCCCCGAGCGTGCGTCCCGCCGCCAGCGCGGCCCGTCGTTCCCACGGTAGCCGGTCGTATCCAGGCGCAGCCCCGCGATCACCGCGAAGACATGGCCTTTCTGCGCATAGACCGTGATCCAGCGGCCCATCCCGCGATCGCCCCATTCCTTGAAACCGCCGGAGGCCATCGGCGACTTGAGCACCCCGGCATGATGCAGCGCGAAGGAAACCGCGCCCGAGCAATCATAGCCGGAATCCAAAAACGAGCCGTGGCCGCCGCCCCATTTGTAAGGCTTCCTCCGCAACGTGTTCACGGCCCAGATCGCGCGCTTGATGTTCTCCGGCGCATTTTCGGGCGCGTAGGCGACCCCGCGCTTTAATACGGCGCGGCTGCCGGACACCGTCGGGCGTTGGCTCGTGCTCTCCGCCGCTTCCTCGAACTTCGGCTCATCTGCCCGAGGCGCGGGACGATAATAGGCCACCGACCGGCTTCGCGCCGCCTGCGATCCGCGCAGGCCGAAGGAGTCGTTCCCGGAAAAGTAGCGCGACTGAGCGGCGGCGGATGTCGTGAGGATGGTGCTGAGGGCGGCGGCAAGCAGGGAAAGGCGGAACCAGGCGGGCATAAACGGTTTCCAAGCTAGAATCCTGCCAGCCAAAAGATTCGTTCCCCCGGATTTGCTTTGCCTCACGCCCGGCTTGCGCGTTTCATCCGCGCCCGATGCCGAAGAAAGCCGCCCAGCCGCGCTATCAGCGCGTCATTTTGAAAATCAGCGGCGAAGCCCTCCGCGAGCCCGGCAGCCGGGATAACATCTCGCCGCAGATCGTCGCGGACCTCGCCGGACAGATCCGGGAAATCCACGAGCTCGGCGTGCAGGTCGCCGTCGTCATTGGCGGCGGGAATATCTGGCGCGGCCTCTCCGCCAGCCACCGCGGCATGGAGCGCACGACCGCCGATTACATGGGCATGCTGGCCACGGTCATCAACGGCCTCGCCCTCCAGAGCGGACTCGAGCAGCTCGGCCTTTCCACCCGCACCCAGACCGCCATCGAGATGAAAAACGTCGCCGAGCCGTTCATTCGCCGGCGCGCCATCCGGCACCTCGAACTCGGGCGCGTCGTGATCTTCGTCGCTGGCACCGGCAACCCGTTTTTTTCCACCGACACCACCGCCGCCCTGCGCGCGAGCGAGATCGGAGCCGAGGTCATCTTGAAAGCCACGAAGGTCGATGGCATCTACGACAGCGATCCGATGAAGAATCCGAAGGCGAAACGCTACGAGCAAATCACCTACGCCGAGGCACTGGCGAAGCGGCTGCAGGTGATGGATTCCACCGCCTTCAGCCTCTGCCAGGATAACAAAGTGCCCATCATCGTGTTCGACATGATGAATCGAAAAAACTTCCGCGACGCCGTGCTCGGCAAAAAGGTTGGCACCCTCGTGACTGCCTGATTTCCCCCTATCCATATGGACCCTGACGAAATTCTCCTCGAGACCGAAGACAGCATGGACAAGAGCGTCGATCACATGACGCACGAGTTCGACAGCGTGCGCACCGGCAAAGCCTCGCCCGCGCTCGTGGAAAATATCGATGTCGAAGCTTACGGCTCGTCGATGAAACTAAAGCAGCTTGCGCTCATCTCCACTCCCGAGCCGCGGCTGCTGGTCATCCAGCCCTTCGACGCGGCGACGGTGAAGGACATCGAGAAGGCGATCAAGGAGTCGAAAATCGGGATCAATCCCGCCGTCGATGGGAAGATCATCAGGCTGCCCGTGCCCGAGCTTTCCGAGGAACGGCGGCGCGATCTGGTGAAGACGATCAAACAGATGGCCGAGGAGGCGCGGGTGCGCGTGCGGACGAACCGGCGCGACGGGATCGACCAGATCAAAAAGGCCGAGAAGGAAGGCGACGTCACCGAAGATCAACGGCGTGATCTCGAGGCGGAAATTCAAAAACTGACCGACAAGTCGGTCGTGAAAATTGACGAAGCGGTTTCCAAAAAGGAAGCCGACATCATGAAAATCTGACCGATGAAAACACTCACCGCTCTGTTAGTTTTAGTTTCATTTGCTGCTTCGGCCGTTGCCGATGTCGTCCGTCCGGCTCCAGATTTTGGCTGGGAACTCTCCGCGGGAAAAACGCGCAGCCTCAAGTCGCTGCGCGGCCAACCGGTTGTCGTCGTTTTCGCACGCTCCGCCGACACACGCGCCTTCCGCCGGCAGGTCAGGAACCTCAAGGAAATCTATCAACAGTTCGCCAGCCGCAACGTCATCTTCGTGGCCGCTTTGAAAGAAGACGGCGGCCGTATCCCCTCGGACGTCCCCTTTGTCCGCGCCGTGAATGGCGCGCAAGTCGCCGCCGAGTATGGCGTGAGAGGAGGTGGCTTCGCCCTCGCCGTGATCGGCCGGGACGGCAACCTCGACCTCATCACCGACGACGTGAAGAGCGCCGCCCGCATCCGCGACGTGATCATCAACTCCTACGAGCCGCAGAAAGCCGCGCGGAAGTAGTCGGCCACCGAGGCGGTAGCTCGTATTGCGGAGCCGCAGGCGTGCGAGTCGTGCCCTCAACTCCGCAAAAGCCGACGGTCGAAATTTGCCGAAAAATGATTGACCCTCCACGGCGTCCGGCCCAACGCTCGCGCCCCGTGAGAACCCCCGGTTCAATATCCTCGGGTGATCCGGCGCCGCGGCGGGGCGAGTTTTCTCTCGGATTCAAAACGACACGCAGCCGGCAACGATGCCGGCATTTTGTGCCCGCAGGTAGCAGCGGACCGCCATCGTGATTTCCTTGAATGGCGTGCAAAGCATCACCGGCACCAACTTCACCAGTTCCACCGGTGGCGACGTTAGCTATCGCACCGCAAAGCCCGCCGGCGTGGTGCCGCCGGGAATCAACCCCAGCTATAAAACTCCGGGCAATGGCGGGCCGGTCAAAACCCCGGGAGCCCGAGAGACGACTCCGCCCAATTCGAACCCTCCCCCCGACTCAACTCCCCCGCCGACCGGGAATCAGAAGCCGCCCGATGGCAATGCGGAGCCGGAGAACGAGTATAAAGTCGTGATCCTGTGGGGTGACACCAGCGGAAGCGAGTCGGAGTCTTATTCGGTGTCAGTCACGGGCGAGCCGACTTTGCCCGCATCCACTCCGGGGGAACTCAACGACAAAAAGCTCACACTGAGCCGTCTCAAACTCTACGAGTTCTCGCTGAACCATGTGAGCACCAACCTCGAAGACGGAGAGGAGCCGGACTACGACTATCAACTCACCATCGATCCGCTTTACGCGGGGCCGGATCGCACCATCCCGCCTCGCGCGGTCGTTCTGGACGAGGAGGATCTGCTGGGCACTTTCTTCGATGATCCAACGTTCAAGGGCAAGAAGGCGCAGGTCTTCTCCCTGCAGTTTAAAGCCCAGCCCGGGAAGCTGAACGATGGCTTTGACGACACGGGCCAGGAAGTCTGGACGAGTGTATCAAAGGACTGGAGCCAATATAGCACCAACACAAAGGTGAGGCTCGTGATGCCATCGGCAGCGGCCCAGTTGTGCAAGATCGAGGTGCCCACCGCCGATGCTCCCTACATCGATGTTACACCCGCGCAACCCTCGGGGGCTTCGACAAACCTGACAATCAACGGCAAGACGGAGAGCCAGGGAGATCTCAAAGACATCTCCAATGTCGCCGTCGAGATCAGGTCGCGCACCTCGGGGAAGTTCATCGACAAGCTCAACGTGAAAGCGCTGCCGCAGCGCAACACGGTTGACTTGCGCTACTATCGCGCGTGGGATTCGCTCTCCACCTCGCCCATCGGGACGATGCCCACCAGCCCTGAGCCGAACCTCGGGCTGGTGGGCGGGGAAATCGACAATCGTTTCTCACAGCAGGCGGGCATCAACATGGCGCTGACCGGTGCCGCGGGCCAGCCGCCGCCGCTGGTCGATGTGCGCGACGATGTGAACTATGCCGACAATGGCGCATTGGACACGCACGATCACAACGATGCATTCATCTTCGATGAGTTGAATGCTTTCAGAGTTGCGCACCGGGCCGACGCGTTCCCTGGAGTGCCGCATGGTTTTCGTTAGCTACATCAACGGGCCATGGACGGCATTTCACGATCCGGAAAGCCGCCTCGTATTTATGTCTGTGGACAAGTGGGACGCGGTGATTCCCAGCGCGCGGCGAGACGAGGATTCAATCGGTGCGAGTTTTTCGCTTCACCGGATCGGCGCGCACGAGGCGGGGCACTTTTTCGATCTCTCCACACGCACACAAGGTGATGAAAAGCACGACCCGGGGCCGTTTCCCGCCGGCACGACCGGATTGATGCGGGCGGGTGAGAGCGGACCGCATGGCAAATGGCTGCGGCAGGAAGACTGGGACGCAGCGAACCGGAGAGCGAGGATCTATTCTCAGTGACAGGCGGCATTCAAATGGTGCCGGTGTTCCTGGCGCTCTTCGCGTCCATTCTGCCGGTGGATGAAGAGACTGATGTGGTGCGAAAGCTTTTGAGAGAGAAGCCTTGGGAGGCTGACCTGACACTAGTGACGGAGCAGAATCGAGACAAAGTATTCACTGTTCTGCGCGGGATTGCAGACGGCGAGATTACCCAAATTGGAAAGTCCTCGATGGGCGAGTCAGACGCCGCGATGGTTCTGATGCGCCTGGGCGACATCCCGACGATCGAGCGGCAGATTGCCATCTTTCGTGAGTATAAAGGCCGGGATGCGTGGCAACACATCCCGCAATACTTCGAGTGGTCGCGCCAGCCGCTGATCATTCCGTATCTTGCGGAGGATTTGTTCCTGCCCGGGAGCGTCACGGAAGGTACTGGCTTTTCCTCGGGCGGCGAGGTGCTGATTCCAAACCGCTCCACGTACGCCGGTCTGACTGCGCTGCGGATCATCGAGGCAAGCGAAGGCATTTTCAGCCCGGAGGTGAAGCAGTGGGCGAGCGACACGCATGACTTGTTATTCAAGGATCGAAACGCTTTCCGCGAGCAAATGCGCACCTGGTGGAAACAGAATGAAGAGCACTTCAAGAACCGCGACTACGCGGCGGTGCAGCCGCTCCAGCCCGAGCCCGCTGCCACACCGGTGGCAACGCCCGCGCTCACTCCGATCCCGAGCCCGACCGCCGAGCCATTGCCCGTCGCGACTCCAAGCCTTCCGCCTGTAGAGATTCCACCCTCTCCCACGCCGACTTCGGAGGTGGCTCTCCAGGAGAACCGCTGGCCTCTCTGGGTGGCGGCCGGGCTGGCGGTGGCAGTGTTCGGAGCCATCACCGTCCGGTTTATGCGTCGCCGGAAATGAACCCACGCGCCCAGCAACTATATGAACCCACGCGCCAACCAATAGCACTAGCAATGCCAACCTATTTTTGAGATTGAAGCGCCAGAAGATTCTCCGCTACGAACACACTTAATAGTCGGCCCCGCCCCGATGATTTTCCGTGAGGAGCGGAACGGGGCAGAGTGAACATATGGTCAAAAAAGAGATTGACGCAGAGGGCGATGGAGTTGGGAATGGTGGGCATGCCCAGAGCGGTGCGAATCCAGTATGCGGGAGCGGTGTACCACCTGATGTGCCGTGGCGACCGGCGGGAGGCGATCTTTCACTCAGAGTCGGATCGGGAGCCGTTTCTGCGGACGCTGGCGGAGACTCGAGCGGAAGTTGAGAGTTGAGAGAGTGCGGGAGTGGCGGTGTCGGGCCGGAGATACATCCTCGCTTACTGGAGGAAACGTCAGAGCCAACCTGATGTCGGGATGGAGCAGCCCATGGGACTCGCACGCAGTGATGGCTGGCTGGGCGATATGTCCTGAGTAATATGCAGTCTTCCATGAATGTCCCCACCTGCAATCTCCCCGGCATCCCGAAAATCCGCAGCGGGAAGGTGCGGGAGATTTTCGATCTCGGGGAGACGCTGCTTTTCGTCGCGACGGATCGGATCTCGGCGTTCGACTGCATCCTGCCCAACGCCATCCCGCGCAAAGGTGCTGTGCTCACGCAGCTTTCCGCCTACTGGTTCGAGCGGCTCGGATTTGCTCCCAATCACGTCATCGGCACCGACTTGCCGGAGGCGTTGCGACCTTTTGCGGAACAACTCGAAGGCCGGTCGATGATCGTGAAAAAAGCCGCGCCGCTCGCCGTCGAGTGCGTCGTGCGTGGCTATCTCGCGGGCTCGGGTTGGAAGGAATATCAAGCCACTCAGAGCATCTGCGGCCACCCGCTCCCGGCAGGACTGCGGCAGGCGGAGCGACTGCCGGAGGCGATCTTCACCCCCTCGACGAAAGCCGAGTCGGGGCACGACATGAATATTTCGTGGGACGAATGTCGGCGGATCGTGGGAGACGAGGTCGCGGAGAAAGCCCGCGACTATAGTTTGCGCATCTACGAGGAGGGGCGGGCTCATGCGGAGAGCCGCGGGATCATTCTTGCCGATACGAAATTTGAGTTCGGCCTCCTGCACGGCGAACTGATCCTCATCGACGAAGTGCTCACGCCCGACTCGTCACGCTTCTGGCCCGCCGACAGCTACCAGGCCGGCATGAGTCCCCCGAGCTTCGACAAGCAATTCGTGCGCGACTATCTGGAAACGCTCGACTGGGACAAATCGCCGCCCGCCCCTGCGTTGCCCGAGGAAGTCGTCGCGCGCACGAGCGAGAAATACCTCGAAGCCTTCGCCCGTCTCACCGGCGTCCCGCTCGGGTGAAAAGAGTGCGCGAGCAACCGCTCGCGAGCCGCTCAGGCGCGTCGATCATTCCGTTTCCCGCTTGAGCGCGCTCGGGCCGCCGGTAGAGTCGGCAGCTCTATGAGCGACAAATTTCAAGCCTACGCCCATCCCGAAGCCCTCGTGAGCACTGACTGGGTCGCGGAGCATCTCGGCGACGCCGGACTCCGCATCGTCGAGAGCAACGAGGACGTGCTCCTTTACGACACCGGCCACATCCCCGGCGCGGTGCATATCGACTGGCACGGGGATCTCCAGGACCCGCTCGTGCGCGATTACGTGTTGCCGAAGGCTTTCGCGGAAATGTGCGCGCGCAACGGCATCGGCCCGGATACGACGTGCGTCTTCTACGGCGACAAATCGAACTGGTGGGCGTGCTATGCCCTCTGGGCGTTCCGCCTTTTCGGACACGAAAAAGTGAAGGTCATGGACGGCGGACGCGACAAGTGGATCGCCGAAAAGCGCGAGCTGACGCGGGAGAAGCCGTCGCATCCGCGCGCCGATTATCCAGTCCCGCCGAAGCGCTTGGACGACGAAATCCGCGCCTTTTTCGACGATACCCTCGCCCACGCACAAGCCGGCAAGCCGCTCATCGACGTGCGCTCGCCCGGCGAGTTCAAGGGCGAAGTCACCCACATGCCCGAGTATCCGCAGGAGGGCGTGCTGCGCGGCGGCCACGTCCCCGGCGCGAACAGCGTGCCGTGGAAGTCCGCAGTTCAGGACGACGCGACTTTCAAGACGCGCGAGGAACTGGAGAAAATTTACGCCGAGCAATGCGGGCTGAAACCCGGCGACGACATCATCGCCTACTGCCGCATCGGCGAGCGCTCGAGCCACACCTGGTTCGTGCTGAACTACCTGCTCGGCTACGAAAATGTGCGCAACTACGACGGCTCATGGACGGAGTGGGGAAACCGCGTGCGCGCCCCCATCGAGCGCTCGGCCTGATGCGGAGTTGGAATCAGGAAAATAGGAAAGCAGGAAAACTGCGATCGAGGGTTGGGAACTGTCGCTCTCCGTTTCCTGCTTTCCTCATTTCCTGATTCATACTTCCGAGAATTTCCCGATGCAAAAAGCCTGTCCCGACATACCCGAAGGCCCGCCCAGCGAGTATCCGCCGAAGCTGCGGAGCATCATCGACCTGTTCGAGATGCTGCCGGATGTGGAGAAAAGAGAGAACCTCATCGCCTACTCCGACTCGGCGAAAAAATGCGCGCCCGCCGAGGGCGAGACATTTGACCTCGAGGATGTGCGCAAGGATGAGGAATGCACCGATACCGTCGGCGTCTTTTTGAAAATCGGCGACGGGCAGCGCTCGCACTGGCGCATCGCGCTCGGTCCGCAGGTGCAGACGCTCACGCGCGCGATGGCCGCGATTTTGTGCAAGGGCCTGGAGGGCTGCACGCCCGCCGAGATCATGGAAGTCCCGGCGGATTTCGTGCCGAAAATCGTCGGCGGACAGCTCGTGCGGGCGCGGAGTCAGACGGTTTATTACATCCTCACGCGCATCAAGAGCGCCTGCAAAGTGTGGCTGAACCGCGAGCGCGCGGCGGCGCTGTAAACGTTCCGTCCGATGCCGCCGCCCCGCGTTCCCGGCGTCTTTGCGCGGCCGACTCACGCCATCGAGCCGGTGGCCACGGCGGTCGCAGTTTTCATCGGCACGTCGCGCCGCGGGCCGGTGGCGCGCGCCCGCCAGTGCCGCGATTACGCCACGTTCGCGCGGATTTTCGGCGAGGACAATCGAGCCGGTGAACTGCCGCGGCAGGTGCGGCTCTTTTTTGAAAATGGCGGCACCGAGTGCTTTGGGATGCGGCTCGCGCGGCGCGGCGCCAGTGGCCGCTGGAGCTACTTCGCCGCGCCCCGGCTGGCGGACTACGACGCGGCGTTCCGCGCGCTCGACGCGCAGGTCGATTCCTTCAATCTCATGATCCTTCCCCCGGCGACCGGGCAAGGAGCCGCGGAAATCGCGACGGTGCAGGCGGCGGCGAGCAGGTATTGCCGACAACGTCGGGCTTTCCTGCTCATGGACGCGCCGCCGTGGCCCGACGCCACGACCGCTGCCGCCGAGATCGCGAGCCTCCGGTCCGGGCTGGTGCTCGAGTCGAGCGCGATCTTTTTTTCCAGGCTCATCGTCGAGGAAAATGGCACCCGAACAGCAGTCGGCCCGGCGGGCGCGATCGCCGGCATCTGTGCGCGGATCGATGGCACGCGCGGGGTGTGGAAGGCACCGGCGGGCGTCGATGCGGATATTCGCGGCGTCGTGGACGTGGAGGTGGCTCTCGACGACGCATCCAGCGCCGTGCTGAACGACCGGGCGATCAACGCCGTGCGGGCCTTCCCGCATCGCGGCATCCTGAGCTGGGGCGCGCGGACGAACGCCGGGGACGCCGCCGGCGACTCCCGCTACATCCCGACGCGCCGGCTCGCGCTCTTCATCGAGGAAAGCCTGACGCGCGGGCTGGCGTGGACGGTTTCCGAGCCGGATGCCGCACCGCTGTGGACGGCGGTCCGCGAGAGCGCCGGGATCTTTTTGCACGACCTTTTCCGGCAGGGAGCGTTCCCCGCCAGCAATCCACGCGATGCATTCTTCGTGAGCTGCGGCCCCGACACCACGACCGCCGCTGACCGCGCGGGCGGCATCCTGCGCGCTTTGATCGGCTTCGCCCCCACGCGCCCAGCTGAGTTTGTGACGCTAGCATTGACGCTCAAAACCGCCTCCTGAGGTGCGGCGGCACCTTGCCCGCTTCCTCTGCTCGCCATCGGCGGGCGCAGTGATAGACTCCGCCTCCACGATGAAACTCCCCGCCCTCCTTAGCCTTCTCTGCGCCGCCACCTCCGCCCTCGCCGCGGCACCGACTGACAATCCAGTCGCCTCCTTTTATGACGGCCCGCGCGGGTGGCCCGCCTGGACCAGCGGCATCCACTGGGAGCGCGTCATCGACATGTCGGCCTATGGAAAAGGCGCGACGAATTTCGAGAAATTCGAGAGCGCGCGCGATGAACTGGCGGCGCAGGGCGGCGGCGTCCTTTACTACCCGGCGGGCACCTACGAGTTCACGGAGGGGCCATTCGACGGGCCGCAGGGACGCGGGCTCATGCTGAAAAGTGGCGTCGTCATCCGCGGCGAAGCGCCCTCGGGCAAGCCGCTCGCGACTACCGGCAAGCTGGAGTTGGAGACGAAGTTCGTCTTTGGCTTCAAGTCGCGCGCGGAGAAGGCGGTCGATGCCGGCGACCGGCTCACGCTCGTGCTCGAGGGTGGCGATGCGCGTCCTAAAAAAGAAGGCGGCTTTGATCTGGCGCCGCTCATCCTCAGCTTTGCGGTGAAAGATGGAAACCCCCAGAACGGCAAGGTGAAGGCCTTCCGGCGCGGATACGGCCGCGACGTTTGGGTCGGGAAAGCGACGTTCGAGGGTGCCACGGGCAAGGTCGGTGTGTCTGTGGAACTCACGATTCCAGCGGGGAAAACAGGCGCCGAAGAGAAGGCGAGCTACAACATTTGGTATCATCGCGCCGGAGACAGCCGGGAGGGTGATCCGAAGGGCACCTTCACCGGCACCGTGCGGGGCACCGAGACGAAAGGCGAAGTCACCGGACATTTCCTCACCATCACGCCCGAGGTCC
>PPFU01001443.1_pt1 | contig 38566 bp, 31 predicted proteins | sample 1535991 | NCBI WGS metagenome assembly PPFU01 (sample SAMN04901290, study PRJNA319586) | Hypolithon metagenome, whole genome shotgun sequencing project. | isolation source: Antarctic Hypolithon | place: Antarctica: Miers Valley | collected 2014
GGAACCCGCGCCCGCCGCCGAGCGCGAGGCGGCTCGCCTCGCGCCGCCTGCGGACGCGTCCGCGTCGGTCTGGTGGTGGCTGCTCCTGGCCGTCTTCATTCTCCTCACCCTCGAAACCCGCCTCTCGAATCGCGCCGCATTCTGACCCCATGAAAAGCCACGACCCGCTCCAACTCCTCCGCGCCGAGCGCCGCCGCCGGCTGCTCCTCCTGCCGCTCGTCGGCGCGTGCGCCGGTCTGCTGGTCGCGGCGGCGCTATATTATTTCGTCGATTGGGGCCTCTGGGCCCGGGCGCTCGGCGTGACAATCACCGTGACGCTTTTCCTGCTCGTGCGCGGTCGGCGTGACCTGCCGAGCGCGGCGCGCGAGATCGACGCGCGCCTTTCCACCAAAGCACGGCTGGAAGCGGCGGCGGAGATGGAGGGAATGAACGGGCCGCTCGCGGCGGCCCAGCGCGCGGAGACGACGCGGGCGCTCGGCGCGCTCCAGCCGCGGCGCTTCCCGTGGGTCGGGGCGCTCGCGACGATTGCGGCGGCGTTGCTGATCCTGCATGGCTGGATCGCCGGCTCGCGGATCGTTTTCGCCCGCGCGCCCGAGCCGCCCAAGGCCGAGGTGAAAAAGCCCGACGCCCCGAACCCGACCGCCGAGATCGTGTGGAAAGCGCCCGAGGCGGAGTCGAAGGCGGCACCGCTCGACGAGGTGCCGCTGACCGCCGAAGCGGTCTCGTCGAGCGGGCTGCACGACCTCGTGCTCCAGGTCGCGGTGAATGGCGAGGCGCGCAAAAGCATCGCGCTGCCCGCCGATCCGTTTGGCGAAAAGGGGGCGCATCCGCTGGAGGCGTCGCTTTACCTCGATGAGCTGGAGGTCGAGCCATTCGACATGATCTCGTATCACGTTGAGGCGCGGCGCGTGTCCGGGCGACCGCTGCCGAAAACCGCGTCGGCGCTGCAATTCGTGCAGGTGCGGCCTTTCCGCGACGACGCGGTCAAGGGCATGAGCTTCCCGGGCGTGAACGAAGCCAACGACGTGCTCGCAAAGTTGAAAGTGGCGCAGCTCGGGCTGATGAAGCAGAACTTTTTCCTCGCGAATGCCGAGGTGGAAAAGACCGCGGCGGTCTGGCTCGCGGAGAACGAGCGCGTCGCCAGCGATCAAACAAAGCTCGCGCCGAAGACGGAGGAGGCGATCGAGTTTTTCATCAGCAAAGGAATGCCGGCGGTCGTGATCGACCTGCTCAAGCAGGCGGTGCCGAGGATGGCGGCGGCGGGGGAGGCGATTGGGAAAAAGGAGAATGCGGGGGCGACGCCGGATCAGGGGAAGGCGCTCGCGCTGATCACCGAGTGCGAGAAGGTGTTCGTGAAGATGGTCAAGCCGCCGGTGGCGGGGAAGCCGAAGCCGGAGGTGAAGGATCCTTTCAAGGACAAGCAGAAGTTCGAAATGCCGCCGCGGGAGGAGACGCCGGCGGGGCAGCTCGAGCTGGCGGCGAAGGAGCAGAAGGAGCTGCTCGACGAGGTATCCGCCGAGGCCGAGAGCGAGGGGGCGGAGGGCAAAGGCGACAAGCCGAAGCCTGGAGAGGGGGAGAAGCCGAAGCCCGGCGAAGGCGGCAAGGGCGACGGCGGTAATGGCGAGGGCGGCGCGGGCGAGAAGCCGAAACCCGGCGATGGCGGCAAGCCAGGCAAGGGCGACGACGGCAAGAAGGGCCTTGGGGACCGGCAGCGCGAGTTGGAGAAGAAGCTCGAGGCGCTGGCGAAGGAGGAGGCGCTTTCTGAAAAAGTGAAGGAGGCAGTCGCCCGCGCGAAGGAGGCGGCGAAGGAGGCAGCGGAGGATCTCGAGGCGCGCGATACGCTGGGCGCGACCGAGCCCGCTGGGCGCGCGGCCGAGGCGTTGAAGGAGGCGGTCGCGACGATGGAGAGCGAGGGGGCGAAGGCGGCGGCGGAGGCGCTCGCCTCGGCGCAGCGGGAGCTGAACGAGGCGGCGAGCGAGGCGAAGAAGGGCGAGGAATCCGGGCAAGGAGAGGGTAAGGGAGACGGGAAAGGCGGCAAGGAAGCGGCGGCGAAGGCGGATGGCGCGGCGAGCGGATTGCAGGCGGCGGCGAAAGGCCAGCAGCAGGGCGGTTCGGCCGAAGCAGCGAAGGCGCTCGCGGAGGCGGCGAAGGAAATCCAAGCGTCAATGCAGGGAAAGGGATTGCCGCCCGGAAAAGGAAGCAAGGACGGCAACGGCAAGCAGCCGGCCTCCACGAGATTGCGTGTGCTCGCCCAGATGACTGCTGCCGAGCAGGCGCGGCTGCTCGCGAGACAGGCTATGCTCGACCGGGCGGCGCAAGATTTGAAGCGTGGCATGGCGACGCTTTCGCGGCTGGCGGAGCTGGCGGCGAAGCCGGACGCCGGGGACGCGAGCGACCGGCGCGAACAGGCGAAGCTGGAGGCGCTGGCTCAGGTCGAGGACGCGGCGCAGCGGGCGGCGGCGATGCTTGCAGGCGACGAGGCGCGCGCGCAGGCGGCCTCGGTGCAGGAGCGGATCGACGCGGCATCGGGCACCGGCAAGGCGGAGGATCCACCGCGCGCGAAGCAGGAAGCTGAGGCGCTGCGCGCGCCGGTGCAGGCGCTGATTGACTTGATCGCTGCGGCGGCTCGCGCGGTGGATCGGGACGAGGTGGTGGCGCGGTTCGATCCCGAGAACGCTCCGGAGGCGTATCGCGAGTCGGTCGCGGATTATTTCGAGCAGCTCTCGCGCGACTATGAGCGCGCCAAGAGCGAGGCGGAGGCGAAGTGATGCACCGAGTGCTGATCGCCGCGGTGGCGCTGGTCGCGGCTTTTTTCCCCGCGCTGGGGCACGGAGTAGAGCCAGCGCCGCATCGCGCGGGGCAGGTGGGATGGGCCCGGCTGAAGACGCCGAACCCGGAGTGGAGTCGCCATTCGCAACGCGACTACATCATGCTCGATTACATCCGAGACCACACGAATCTGAACATCGGCCAGCAGTGGGAGTCGGCGGATGTGGCGAAGCTCGACGAGCTGACGCGGCATCCTTTTCTCTTCGCGGAATCAATCGCGCTCATTCGCAATCCTGCCCAGCTCGCGAATCTGCGCGAGTATCTGCTGCGCGGCGGCTTTCTCTTTCTCGATGCCTGCATCAACACGACCGTGAACCCGGATCCCGACGCGTATTTTCGCAACCATGTCGCGGCGCTGCGCCGGCTGTTGCCCGAGGCGGAGATTCGCGCGCTGCCGGGCAATGACCCGATTTACGCCTTCTATTTCCACATGGAGCACGGGCTGCCGCATGGCTACATGCAGAGCATCTACAATCCGGCGTGGGCGAAATACGGGCTGCACGCTGTGACCTATCACGGGCGGATGGTCGCGTTGATCAGCCTGAGCGGATTGCAGTGCGGCTGGTACGGCTACGGACCGCCGGGGCATCGCGAGGAATGCGTGCGGATGATGGTGAACATCTACCTCTACGCGCTCACTCAGCCGTGAAAATGAGGACGCGACAGACATGAGGGAAACCGAGACTTGGAGCTGGATGTTCGGCGGGCCGCTGCGGGAGCTGCCTCCGGCGCTCGCATGGGCGGCGCTTGGCGCCCTATTGCTCGCCGGGTCGGCGGCGGTGATCGTGAGCTATCGGCGTCCCTCGCGGGAGCTGTCGGCGTGGCGGCGCGCGCTGCTCGCGGGGCTGCGGGGGGCGCTGCTGCTCGGGCTCGTCTTTTGTCTCGCCGATCCCGTGCGGGTGCGCCGTGAGCTGCTCGACAGCGCGCCCTCGCGCCCGCTCGCGGTGCTGATCGACCGCTCGGACAGTATGACGATGCCGGACAATCGCGGCCACGGGCGGCTGGACGGTGCACTGCGGGCTTGGCGGGGGATGCGCTCGACGGCGGATGAGCGGTTCGGGCGGGTGGACTACGCGGCCTTCGGGCGGGAGCGCGCGGAGGCGTCGGGGCTCGACGACGCGCTGGAGCGGAATGTGGCGACGGATCAAACGCTCTTTTTTGACTCGCTCGGGGCGGCGCTCGCGGCGGCGCCTCCGGGCGGTTACGGCGGGATCGTCACCCTCACCGACGCGCTCGACACCTCGGCCTCGGCGGAGGAGGGCGAGGCGCGGCTCGCCCAGGCGGCGATGGAACAGCAGACGCCGCTGTTTTTCCTCCCTGGCAAGAACCGGCTGCGGCCGGGCAGCGGCCTTCTCGTGCGTGAGACGCGCGTGCCGTCGGAGGTCTTGCGGCGCTCGGAGCTGGCCTACGAGGCAGTGATTGAGGGATCGCTGCCGGAGGCCGGTCCGGTGCAGGTGACGCTGCGCGAGGGTGAGCGGGTGATCGCGTCGGAGCAGATCGATTTCGCCGAGGGCTACAATCTGCGCTCGTGGAAGCACAAGCTCACGAGCGGCGAACCCGGCCCGATGCTGCTCGAGTTGCAAGTGGGTGAGGGAGGCGACGCTCGGCTTGCCCGCAATGCCGTGTCCGTCGTGGCGAAGCAGAAAGTCAGCGTGCTGTACTATCAGGGCGCGCTCGATTGGGGGTATCGGTTCCTTGCGAGCGCGCTGGCCCGCGACCCGAGTTTTCAGATGACGGCGGTTTTCAATCCGGCGGCGGGCGTGCGCATCCGCACCTCGACGGGGGCACCGGCCGATCTGCCGGCGACGCCGGGCGCGCTCGAGCCCTACCGCGTGGTGGTGCTCGCGAGTGTGTTCGCGCCGCAGCTCTCGGCGGCGCAGCAAAAGGCGCTCGCCGACTACGCGCGCGCGGGCGGCGGTGTGCTCTTCATCTGCCCGGACGGCGAGGCGGCGAGGGAGTTCGCGGGGACGGCGCTGGAGGAAATGCTGCCGGTGGTGTTCCAGCGGGCGAAGCCGCAGGACGCGCGCGGCGAGGCGGAGCGGCGCTTCCAGGATTTGATGAGCCGGAATCGGTTTTCCAACGCGGAGATGGAGAGCCGGTTCGCCGGGGAGGCGGAGGGAAGGACGGACAGCGCGCCGCTGACGCCGTTCGCGATCCCGAAGGACTCGCCGCTCTCCTCGCTGCTGACGATGCGCGGGAAAGACGGGAAGGCGCGGCCGATCGTCCCCGCCTTCACCGAATACGCGGCGGTGGAGCGGGCGAAACCGGCGGCGGAGGTCCTCGCGTGGACGCCGCCGGGGCTCGTGCCGGAAGGGCCGCGCATCCTGCTCGCGAGCCAGCCCTTTGGTCGCGGGCGCGTGATGGCGCTGACGACCGACTCGCTCTGGCGCTGGAAACTCTCGTTGCCGAGCGCGTCGCGGGAGGCGGAGATTTTCTGGCAACAGCTCCTCCTCTGGCTGGCGCAAAATGGCGGCGACGGACTGCGCTTCGTCGAGCCGCCCACGCAGGTGCCGCTGGGCGCGGCGACCACGTTCGCGGTGTCCGGCGCGGCAGGCGCGGTGAAGGTCACGGCGACCGCGCCCGACGGGAAGGCGCGGGCTCTGACGTCGCGCCGCGGCAAGGCCAAGGGCCAATGGGAGGCGGATTGGAAGCCGGAGGCCGAGGGCTTTTGGAAAATCAGCGCAGCGACCGAAGACGGGAAAATTGCGAGCGCCCATGTCAATGTCCGCGAGGACTCGACGCCGCCTGAGCTGATGAAAACGCCGCCGGATCTCGCGCGGATGCAGCGCCTCGCGGAGACGACGGGCGGCGCGATCCTGCGGGACGAGCCCCCAGCCGCGTGGCGGCAAACGCCGGAAAAGTCCGCGCAAGTGCTTTCGGAGCAGCGGGAGCTGCTTTGGAACCGATGGGCGATCCTGCTCGCGTGCGGCGGCGTTTTTTCCGCGGAGCTGCTGCTGCGGAGGAAATGGCGGTTGCTGTAGCGCGGCGAAGCGCCGAGCGTTGCGACATGGACTTGGATCGGAAAAGTTTCCTGAAACTACTCGCCGCGGGCGGCGCGAGCTTTCTCGGGCTCGGCGCGCAGGCGATGGCCGCGACGGCCATGCGCGGCGCGCGGGTGAAGTGGGGGCGGGTAAAGTTCCGCTGCATCGGCGGCGACACGGACGACTGGAACGTGCATCCGCACGGCGACATGAACCTGATGGACGCGGTGATCGACCAGACGACGGTGAATCTGGACAAGCATTGGAACGTCGCGGCGATCGACAAGATTGGGGAGATGAGCCGCTATCCCTTTCTCTTCATGCACGCCGAGCTGCCGCCCGAGCTGGACGACCAGGCGCGCGCGAACCTGCGGGAATACTTGCTGCGCGGCGGGTTTCTTTTCGCCGAGGACTGCGTGATCGGGAAAATGAATTTGGGAACGAATCCGCGGAACGACCGATTTTTCCTGACGATGACGGAGGAGCTGCCGCGGATCGTGCCGGAGGCGAAATTCGAGCGGCTGCCCAAAGACCATCCGGTCTTCCACTCGCTCTACCACATGCCGGCCGGCCTGCCGCACATGCAAGGGACGCCGCATGGCGGCTGGGGGCTCACGCTGCACGGGCGGCTGCTGGCGTTCCTGAGCCCTTCGGATCTGCACTGCGGCTGGACGAACGGCGACGAGTGGTTCGGCGCGGGGAAGCAGGAGCTCGCGCTGAAAATGGGCGCGAACCTTTACGTCCACGCGATGACGCAGACGGTCGCGGCGGGCTGATCCCGCCGCTCGCTAGCGCAGGAACCGCGCGAGGTTTTCATCCTCCCAGCGCCGCGCCCGGGCATAGGACGGGAACTTCCGCTCGCGCCTCTGGAACCGCTCGGTATGCACCCGCCTGCGGCCGTGCTCGTCGATCTCGTCCGGCACGACGGCGTGCAGCATCTCGTGGTAGATCACGTAGCGTAAAAACCACCGCGGGACGAACTTGGCGTCGAGCAGCGGGTGGATGCGGATGATCCGATCCTCCTCCTGGATGGTCCCAAAGATGAAATACGCCTTGGGCCGCAGCCGCCTCCGCCGCCCCCAGGTGATCGTGTAGCCGCGCAGCCCGTTGCGGAAAAACTTGGCGTTCAGCTCGTCGAAAATCTCCCGGAGGTCGAAGAAACGCCCCTCGTGCTGGAACCCCAACTGCCGCTGGAGCGGGAGCCTCGCGGCGGAGATTTTGCGTTTTCTGGGGCTCGGCATGGTCGGATGGGGAAGGTAGCGCCGCTTCTTCGTCTGGCAATCGCCAGTCGGGCGCACTTTTCGCAAAAAAGCGGCCCGCCCGGAAAAACCAGACGGGCCGCAAATTTCAAGGCTCCTGGATGGTTACTTTTTCTTTGCCGGGGTGGCCGCCGCCTCGCTGTCCTTCGGCTTGTTCTTGTTCAGCGCCGTGATGATTTCCTCGCTGAAATCCATCGAATCCTTCGAGTGCAGCACGATGGGGATACCCGCCACGCTCACGCCCGATTTATCGAGGATCAGGTCAAAATTCTCGGCTTTCACCTTTTTCTGCACCTCGTCGAGGATCTCGGTGAAAATCCCTTTTTTCATCCGCTGAAGCTGCTCCTGGAGCTGCCGCTCGCGCGTCCGGGTGAACTCGGGAATCTCCCGCTCCATCACCTTCACGTCCGCGATCAAATCGTTCTTTTCCTTCGTCTTGCTCTCCTTGGCGTCCTTGCTCAGTTCCGGCTTCTGGATTTCCGCCTCGAGCTTGTTCACCTGCTCCATCTTCTCCTTGTAGCCGGCCATTTTGTCCTGCACCTCTTTTTGCGCCGTGTCGCGGGCTTCGACGAGCCGGGATTCGGCTTCCTTGCTCTTATAGTAGCTGCCGGCGATTTGGTTCATGTCCACGATGCCGACTTTCAACTGGGCGTGCGCGGTGAAGCCGCTGGCCAGCAGGGCAGTGGCGGTGATGAGGGAGAGGGTGATGACTTTTTTCATTCTTGGTTGTTGGTGTATTTGAGGAGCGTGAGACGAGCGCAGGCAGGTTCCGTTCAAAATTGGTAGCCGATGTTGAAGTTGAACCGCCCGCTGGAGTCGTTGTCGGCTCCGGATTGGACCGGGATGCCATAGTCGATGCGCACCGGACCGATGGGCAGGTCGAGGCGCACGCCGATACCGACGTCGGAGTTCACCTCATCGGGGCTGAACTCATACGCGCCGCGATTGACGAAGCCAACATCGTAGAAGACCGCCCCGCGCACGCGATCCACGATCGGAAAGGTGTATTCGGTGGTGAAGCGCGCCAGAGAATTGCCGCCGATGGGCTCGCCGTCGTCGTCCTTCGGCCCCACGTCGCGGAAACGGAAGCCGCGCAGATTGTTCGCGCCGCCGAGATAAAGCCGGTCGAAAATCGGCACCCGGTCGCCGCCCGCCCACGTATCGACGCCCGCGATTTCACCCTGGAAAAGCAAAATCGTATCGCCGGGAAGCGGGAAATATTTGGTCCCCTCAATCGAGAACCCATAGATGTCCGTGCTTCCGCCCAGCGGCCCGCCCCCGACGTAACCGGTGAGTTCCACCCGCTCGCCGCGTCGGGTGAGGAAGACGCTGTCCCGCGTGTCATACGTGACCCCGCTGGTGATCGCGCTCTTGAGCCGGTCGCCCTCCTCGTCGCGGATCGACTGCGAGACGCCGTCGTCGAGGTCGAAGATGCTGATGTTCTCGAGCCGATACTCCACCCGCACCGCGGTGAAAGGCGTGAGCGCCTTCCGGGCATTGAGCGCAAAGCCGTAGTTCCGCTGCGAATAGACGTTACTGACGAAAGACGCCTCGCGGAAAAAGACCTCACCGCCCACCGCGAGCTGGTAATCCAGGAAATACGGCTCCGTCAGCCCGATGATGAAATCCTTGCGCCGCGTGCCGTATTGCAACCGGCTGCGGAAACGCTGCCCGCCGCCCGTCAGATTCGGCCAGTTCGTGATGTCGAAATTACTCTGCTGCACCTCGACGAAGCCGAGCACGCTGTCGATCGAGCTGAACCCCGCGCCGAAGTTGAACGACCCCGTCCGTTTCTCCTCCACCAGCACCGTCAAATCCTTGCGCCCCGGCACCAGCGTGTCCGACGGATAAGTATCGACCCGCGAGAAGTAATTCAGATTTCCCAGCCGCTGCTTGCTCGCCTCGACCCGCACCGTGTCGAACACATCACCCGGCGCCACCGCCAGTTCACGGCGGATCACTTTGTCCTTCGTGCGCACATTCCCCTCGATGTTCACCCGCTCGACATACGACTGAATCCCCTCATCCAGCACATACGCCACGTCGATCGTCTGCGGCCCGCCCGAGGTCGTCTGGCCATTCACGCCCATATCGACATAGCCGCGCGTGCCGTAGAGATCCTGGATCGTCTTTGCGTCGGCTCGCAGTTTTGCCGGGGAAAAAGCCTCGCCACTCTGCAGCGTGAGCTTGCTGCGGATCTCATCGTTCGAGAAAACACTCGCACCTGAGACCGTCACATTCCCCGTCTGGTATCGCGGCCCTTCATTGATGCGAAAAACCAGCTCCACCTCGTCCCCCTTTTTCGGCACGAGATCCGGCGAGACCTCCGCGTCGATGAAGCCGTTGTTCTGGTAAAACTCCCGCAGCGCCGCCACATCCGCCTCCAGCTTCTGCTGGTCGAGCCGCCCGGCTTTCGTCACGAAGGAAAGCAGGCTTTTCGGCTTCGTTTTCACCACCTTGCGCAGCTCCCGCGCCTTGTAGGAGGCGTTCCCTTGGAAGCTGATGTCGCCGATCACCTGCTTCCCCCCCTCCGCGACGTTATAGACGACCCGCGTTTTCCCCGTCACATCGTTCGTCTGCACGTCGTAAGTCACCGTCGTCTCCGGGAACCCGCGCTTTGCGTATTCCTCGAGGATTTTCTGTCGGTCGATCTCCAGATTCGCCGCGTTCAGCGTCTCGCCTGCCTTCACGGTGAGGTCGTTTTTTAAAGATTTCGTCTTCAGCTTCGTCACGCCGTTCAGGGCCACTTCAGCCACCGTCGCCTTCGTCTGCACCACCACGATCACCTTCACGCCGTTCGGGAGCGGCTCGCCGAAAATGCGGACATTATCCACCGACCCGCTCGCGTAGAGCGTGCGGATGTCCTCGTCGATCGCCTGCTGCGAGTAAGCCTTCCCGACCGCCGACCGCATGTTCGCCAGGATGCGTTCCCGGCTCACCGTCGGCGCACCCACGTATTGGATTTCGATGTCGCGGACGATCGGCGCCGGCTCTTGCGCCAGCGCACCCAGAGTGGTGGCGGCGAGGCAGACGAGAGTGAGGAAAATGGATTTGAGGCTCATAAATGAAGGGTTTTTCGAACGTCCAGAAGTTGGCTCTGGCGCGAAGGCGCGGGTAATAGGGGAGGAGTTCCGGCAGGTCAAGCGGGCATTATTATTTACTTTGCTGGCTCTCGCTCAGTGGGAAAATGCATCCACCGAAGCGGGTTCACGCGCAGTGGCCGTGCAAAAAATCAAATTGTCTCATCTCATCGCTTCCGCTCGGCTCTCGCCTCACGATTCCGCCAGATTCCACAACGCAAAGCCGCAAAGGGAGGAGACATGCAACTCAACGCGGTTGATTCACAGCCGTATCAGTTTTCGACAGGCTGCTGACGCAGAATTTGCCCCGCGCTTGAACATCGCGCCGTTTGCGGCAATCTCCCCGCCGTGGCCGATGCCAAGCACATCCTTTTCGTCTGCACGGGGAACATCTGCCGCAGCCCGATGGCCGAGGGGCTCTTCCGCGAGCTGGTGAAAAAACGCCCTGAATTCGAGATCGACTCCGCCGGCGTCGGCGCGATCCACGGGCAGCCGCCCAGCCAGCACGCCGTCGAGGTCCTGCGCCCGTGGGGGGTCGATATCACGCGCTACCGCAGCCAGCCGGTGCTCGAGACCCTCGTGGAAAAGGCGACCTTCATCGTTGCCATGACGCGCGGCCATCTCGAGACGCTCCAGATGCTCTTCCCCGGCGCGGCGGAAAAAACTTTCCTCCTGCGCGAGTTCGACGCCGATCATGCGGGCGACCCGCCCGATGTGCCCGATCCCATCGGGCAGGGGATCGAGGAGTATTTCCGCTGCCGCGACACGATCAAACGCGCCCTTCCATCCCTCCTCGAATTCATCGACCAAGCCGAACGCCACCCTGCCATGACCCCATCCGTCTCTCCTGCCGCCTCACGCTCCCTCCGCATCGCCCTCGGCGCCGACCATGGCGGCGTGGAGTTGAAAAAACACGTCCACGCGCATCTCTCGAGCAAAGGCTACAGCGTCACGGATTTCGGAGCCAGCGATGCGGAGTCGGTCGATTACCCCGACTACGCCGCGCCGGTCTGCCGCGAGGTCTCGAGTGGCGACTGCGATTTCGGCATCTTGTTTTGCAAAAGCGGGATCGGGATGAGCATCGCGGCGAATCGGTATGCGCAAGTCCGCGCCGCGCTCATATCCAAAGAAGAAGCGGCCCGCGTGACGCGCCATCATAACAACGCAAACGTCCTCTGCCTTGCCGCGCAGGATGTCGATGACCGCGTCGCGCTGCGTATCGTCGATGCTTTCGTCACGACGAAATTCGAGGGCGGGCGGCATCAGCGGCGGATCGAGAAGCTGGATCACCTCGGCGGTGGCGAGGGCACGCGATCCCTGGCGGAGGCTGATCCGCAGGTGGCCGAGGCGATTGCGAAAGAAGAGGAGCGGCAGCGGGAAGGGATCGAGTTGATCGCGAGCGAGAACTTCACCAGCCGCGCGGTAATGGAGGCGCAGGGCTCGTGTCTCACGAACAAATATGCCGAGGGCTATCCGGGCCGGCGCTGGTATGGCGGGTGCGAAAACGCCGACGTGGTCGAGCAGCTTGCCATCGACCGGGTGAAGGAACTCTTCGGTGCCCAGCATGTGAATGTGCAGCCGCACAGCGGGAGCCAGGCGAACATGGCGGTCTATTTCAGCATGCTCCAGCCGGGGGACAAAATCCTGACGATGGATCTCTCGCACGGCGGCCATCTCACCCACGGCAACCGCGCAAATTTCTCCGGGCGCTTTTTTGAAGTCACGCACTACGGCGTGAGCCAGGAGAGCGAGCAGATCGACTACGACGGCCTCGCCACGCAGGCCGAAGCCGTGCGCCCGAAGATGATCACCGCGGGCGCGTCGGCGTATCCGCGGATCATCGACTTCGAAAGGATGCGCGAGATCGCGGATTCGGTCGGCGCGCTGCTTTTCGTCGATATGGCGCACATCGCGGGGCTCGTCGCGGGCGGCGTGCATCCGAGCCCGGTGGGGCTGGCGGATTTCACCACGACGACCACGCACAAAAGCCTGCGCGGCCCGCGCGGCGGCATCATCATGTGCCGCGAGGAGTACGGGAAAAAAATCGACTCGCAGGTGTTCCCTGGCATCCAGGGCGGGCCGCTCATGCACGTGATCGCGGCGAAGGCGGTCTGCTTCCATGAGGCGCTCCAGCCGGCATTCCAGACCTACCAGCGACAGATCATCACGAACGCCAAGGCGCTCGCCGCGCGCCTCACGATGAAGGGCTGGCGGCTCGTCTCCGGCGGCACGGAGAATCACCTCATGCTCGTCGATCTGCGTCCGCGCGGGTTCAACGGCAAGGAAGCGCAGGAGACGCTCGACCGGGCCGGGATCACCGTGAACAAAAACGGCATCCCTTTTGATACCGAGAAAATCACGCTCGGCGGCGGCATCCGCATCGGCACACCGGCCGTGACGACGCGCGGGATGAAGGAAGAGGATATGATGGAAATCGCCGATTTCATCGACGCGGTGCTTTCGTCGAAAGGCGACGCCGCCGTGGTGGAAAAAGTGCGCCGCGAGGTGCTGGAGCTGACGCGGAAATATCCGCTGCCCGGGTAGCCGCATCCGGGCGCTTGCGCCGGAGGGGGCGGTCGCGCAGTCTCCCGCGCTCTCATGTTTTTCGTCGCCCGCCCGATCAAGGAGGCCCGCCATGTCGCGAAGGCCGCCCGCAAGCTCCTCGCCTACCGGCGCGATCTTTTACCGGAGGCTGCGCTCGCCGAGATGCGGCGCGACGTGGAGGGGCTGGAGGAGGCGATTCATGCGCGCGATCGGGCGGAGATCACACGGCGGCGGGAGCAGGTGGAGGCGATTTTTGGCAGACACATCCCGCCGCACAAGGACGCGGGGCTGCGGGAAAATTGCGAGGTGTTCCTCGTGGCCATCGTCATCGCGCTGGCGGTGCGCTCGTATTTTCTCCAGCCGTTCACGATCCCGACGGGCTCGATGCAGCCGACGCTCAATGGCATCATCGGCCACCCGACGGAGGAGCCGCCGCCCAATGTGCTGGTGCAGGCCGGGGCGTGGGCGGTCTTTGGACGGAACTATGTGAACGAGGTGTCGGAGGTCGATGATGTGATCACGGGGGTGCGGGAGCGGACATTTCTGTGGCTTTTCACAGTGACGGATATCCAGATGCAAAAGCAGAAGTTCACCGTCTGGATGAGCGCCAAGACGCTGACGGAGCATTTTTTACCGGATCTAATCGACCGGCGCACGGGGCGGATGCGGGAGATGGTGTTCCCCGCGGGGACGCCGGTGGTGCGCGGCTACGTCAATACGGGCGACCATGTTTTCGTCGATAAACTGAGTCTGAACTTCCGAATGCCGCGGCGCGGGGAGGTGTTTGTTTTCAAAACAAACGGGCTGCAGACGGTGGAGAATCGGATGAACCCGGGGTCGCCGTCGCAGTTTTACATCAAGCGGCTGGTGGGGCTGCCGGGCGACTTGATGCGGATCGATCCGCCGTATTTGTATGTGAATGGAGAGGTCGCTAAAGAGGTGGCATTGCAGCGGGTGATGTCGCGCGAGGATGGCTACCACGGCTACAGCAGCGGGCCGGGGACGCCGGAGGAGCCGTTCGGGCCGGGGATTGGGCGGCCGTTTTCTTTTCTCGGCTACCCGGACGAGACGGTGCAGGTGCCGCCGAAGCATTACCTCGCGCTGGGGGACAATAGCTACCAGAGCAGCGATGGGCGCGACTGGGGATTCGTGCCGGAGCGCAACGTGATGGGCGTGGGGCTGTGGGTCTATTGGCCGTTCGCGCGGCACTGGGGGGTGATCAGATGAAGTTGAGAGTTGAGGGTTTAGAGATGAGAGGGCAGAAACGGAGAACTTCGCGCGCTCGCGGGTGTGAATCGAAATCGTGGCAGGAACCACGCGCGAAGCGCGTTTAGGACTCTCAACACTCAACTCTCACCTCCCTTGAAGCTTCTCTTCGATACTCCCAACGCCTTCTCGCTCTTCATCCTCCGAGTCATGCTGGGCGTGGTTTTTTTCCCGCACGGCGCGCAGAAGGCGCTCGGCATTTTCGGCGGGAAGGGGTTTCTCGCGACGCTCTCGCAGTTCACCGAGAACGGCATGCCGTGGATCGTCGCGCTGCTCGTCATCCTCGGCGAATTCCTCGGCTCTCTCGCGCTCATCGCCGGCCTGTTCACGCGCTTCGCGGCCTTCGGGATTACGGTCATCATGCTCGGCGCGGTCGCGACGGTGCACTGGCAGTATGGTTTTTTCATGAACTGGTCGGGACTGCAGGCGGGCGAAGGCTTCGAGTTTCATCTCCTCGCGATCGGGATCGGCCTGGCGCTGATCTGCGCGGGCGGCGGGCGCTGGTCGATGGACCGCTCGATCGCGGCGCAGTTGCTGGACTAGAAAAAAGCTCCGCCGGGATACCTCGCTGGCACGCCGTCCGCTATAGTCGCACCTGATATGAGTGAACCTGACCCAAAATCTCCCAGCCCCGATCTCGCGGTGCTCTACCAGGAATTTCGCGAGGTGAAACACTCGATCAATAACAGCATGGCCGTGATCATGGCGCGGGCCGAGCTCGCGCAGATGAACGCAACGCACCAGGCGAAGCTCATCGACACGGTGCTCACGCGGGGCCGCCAGATCGTGAACGAGCTGCAGGAATACGCGGACAAAATGCAGGCACGGGCGGGCAAGGAGTCAGATCACTGACAGCATGTCGCACATCGGCCAATATGAAGACGAGAAGCCGTTGAGCAGTTTCGACCCGGGTCGTCCTCTTCGAAAATCTCGACCTCGCGACCTCCGGCATTCCTGCCGCCGGTGAACCGGCAAGCCTTCCCGCTCCTGCGCAGCCCGATGCCGGGCTACACCAGCTACACCAGCTGCGCCAGCGCCGCTTTAACCGCTGCGAAATCCGGCAAATCCTTCGGCGTTGGCGTCTGCTCGCTGTATTGAATCACGCCCTCCTGATCGATCACGAATGCCGCCCGCTTCGCCGCGCTCCCGATGCCGGCCAGATCCTCGAGCAGGACGTCGTAAGCTTTCGTCACCTCCTTGTTCAAGTCGCTCGCGAGGCGAAAAGTAATCTCCTCCTGCTTCGCCCACGCCTCCTGCGCGAATGGCGTGTCAACACTGATCCCGATGACATCAGCATTCACGTCGGTGTAGGCGCTCAGCCCGCCCGAGATGCTGCACATTTCCTCCGTGCAGACGCCGGTGAACGCCGCGGGGAAGAAAAGCAGGACGGTGCTTTTTTTGCCGAAGTTGTCCGAGAGCTTCACGTCGGCGAGGCCGTCGGCGGTCTTGGTCTTGAGGGTGAATTCGGGTGCTTTGCTGCCGGTGGGTAGTGCCATTGATATAGGTTGGTGAAAGTCCAGTCTGGCGGTGGCGGGAGCTCGGACTCAACCTTCAAATCACATGGATACGCTTTGGTGGGCCATTACCCTCTTCCTCATGCTCGTCGGGCTCGCCGGCACCGTCCTGCCGCTCATCCCGGGGAACGTCATCATCCTCGCCGCCGCCGTCCTGCATCATTTCATGCTCGGGCCCGAGAAAAGCGTAGGCTGGACGACCTTGCTCATCCTCACGCTCTGGATGCTGCTGGCCCAGGCGCTCGACATCGTGAGCGGCTCCCTCGGCGCGAAATGGTTCGGCGCGACCCGCTGGGGCGCGATCTGCGGCATCCTCGGCGGCGTCATCGGCATCTTCTTCGGCGTCCCCGGCATTTTCCTTGGCCCGATCATCGGCGTCCTCGTGGGCGAGCTGCTCGGGGGAAAAGGCATCCTCCCCGCGGGGAAATCGACCTGGGGCACGTTCCTCGGCACCACTGCCGGCATCGTGGGGAAAGCCCTCATCGGCATCATCATGATCCTCTGGTTCGTCCTCGCCGCGCTGTAGCGAGATTGAGTCGATAAACCGGGCCGAGACAGAAAACGATCCACAGATTTCGCGGATTCTCGCAGATGCAATCTACCACTTCTCCAAAATCTGCGTCCGTCTGCGCAATCTGCGGATCATTCCGACGGGCTCCTGAAGCCGGAACGAAACTTCAGGATTTGGCACTTACCCCAAGCGTCTGATTTTCCGTGTGCTCGTTGTCGGTTTCTGGCGGAGAGGAGACTCAGCCAAGATGCTGCGGCAGCCGCCGATTTATTGGTTAGGCCCCGCCCCACGTCGATTCTCACGTTCTGCACGTATGCACGGACTGACCCGAATGGCGTTAAGATAAGGGGGGTTGGGATAAATCGGGGCAGGGTGAGGAATGATGGGAAAGTAGAGCTAATTATAGATACAAATTGCTCACTATGAGTGCTTTGCAGTCAGGATCGTGCATGGCTATCAAAACCCCGTTTTTCCAGGCTTTTGGCCCCCCTTCTTTTCGGAAGCGCGCCGCGTTGGGCGGTCGATAAACTTCGCGACATCGACAGCTTGGAGGATCTTTACAGTTTGTTCGGCGACCTCTTTCCCAAGTGGCTGCTCGACCCTGCCTCCTCGGGCGTCGGATGCAGCTAACCGCTCCGGCGCGCCGCGCGTCCGCGGTAGCTGATCTTTTTTCGCCCGATACAAACATAAAAACCATCACGATTTTAATTTGCTTTGCTGCACAAGCTCCGCCTATCCCGACAAAGATCAGGACATCCACAAGTTCATCACCCTACAATCGAAGGTTCTTGAGATTGCGAAGGAGCATCAAGCCGATCCGTTCGAGAAGGGCACATCCGGTCTGAAGAAGGTCCTTCAGCAAAAGATCGAAGCTCTAAACTCGAAAGCTTCCGTCAGAACAGCTTTACCGACTCGGCATCGCTTGCTCTGTCTCATCTTATCCACAAGAGGCTGACGACCAGAAATGGGATCTAGTTTTCGACGATGTTTGCTAGCGTTGCGTGAAGATTATATCGTCTCGTCCGGGTTCGAATAACGCTCATTACCTGAGTAGTATGAAGGCACTATTGGAAGAGATGCAGGCCCCTCCCTATGGTTTGGGGAGTATATCGCCAGCCATTCAAAACTACAAAGCGAACAAGACGGTGCTGGACAACCGCCTATCCGCCCCGAATCGAATGATTTCCCTAACTACAACCCTTAACCCGCAGTCGGAGGTGCGCTGCCGGTAGGCGGTGCCAGACCTTGGACGTTAGGCCATGATGACGCTGCTTCTACTCTTTTGTGCCCTGCTTCTCGCTGCCTGCACTCGCACATCGGGAGCGCCTCAAACGTCGCGATCCGCAGAATTCAACGTACAGACTGAGATTTCCGGCGATGAAGCGGGACCGACTCGGCGACTTTGCGTGAAGCTGGTGGTTCTCAACACGGCAACACACAGAGAGACGGTATTTCAGACCGGAGCTTCCGACACTCAGAAGTGGGCGCTCGCTTGGTCACCGACGAACTCCCTAATCTTATATTCGTCAGACATCGGAACCAATGCCTACGACATCAAAGGCAGCAAGATTCTCGAGCGACCCGCAAATCCCGAAGAACAGAAGATCGGGCGAGAGGCGTATGAGAAGAAGTGTGGCAAGCAACCAAGGGCCTAATCGGGTCCCCGTGACTGGACTGAGCCAATGCTCAATCAGCCACGGGTCCCACACCACCCGGCGTACGGGTCCGTACCGGGCGGTCCTGATCTGACGACTGGGTTTCCCCAGCCGTAGGGCGAACTCCGAAGAGCCCGCTCCGACCATTCCTCGCGTCGCATGAAAACTGCACTCGTCATCTTCCTCGCTGGGGTATCTGTTCTCTCGGCACAGAATCGCTGGTATGCACTTACCCCTGTTGCCAGCGACGACACGGCAATGCCGGTTCTCCGCAAATGGCAACAAGCGGTCGTCGAGAAATACACCAAGGGCGGCGTAGCTCAGGCCGTATTTTCCTCATGGTCTGAGCTACCGTTCCCGTCACTTAAAAAATCTCTTTCCGGGGCTACGTTTTTTCACAACGGCATGGATGGAGCGTCCAGCACCGGGAAAAGAGAAGCAGGCTCTCGGTCTCGGCGGCGGCGAATACACTCTTATCTGCGACCCAGACGGCGAGCTCGTTGCGGAGATTTACCACTACGGCAACTACGATTCCTACGGCGACTTTCTCGCCGCCAAGAAGATTTCCATTCGCTCCCCCCAAGATGCCAAACTCGTTTGGGAGGGCTTTTGCGACCTTTACCAAAAGCACTGGAAGGATAACCCCGCAATCAAGGTTTCTGAAACCGTCTGGCACCTTGGCGACAATACGATTGATGGCGTCCACTACTACTACGAGTTTGTTCTCGACTCATCTCAGCTTGTCACCTCTGCCAGACTCCATGCCGATGACCCGAAGCGACCAAAATCGAAATGAGACCGGAGCGCGGCGTGGACCTTGGCCGGATTGCGTTCGCCTGCCCTTCTGCCAGACTCCCGGCATGGAACTCGTTTTCGCGATAGCGGCGATGACGGGCTACTTTTTCGAACAGCCGGGTTTCCTTTCATGAAAGAACGCATCGCAATCGTGGGGGCCGGGCGGATGGGGGCGAATATGGCGCGGCGGCTGCACGAGACGGGGCACCCGATTGCCGGGATCTACGATGTGCGCGCGGCGGAGGAGCTGGCGCAGGAAATCGGAGCGCCGGTGATCCACTCGCTCTCGGAGGTGACGGCGGCGGCGGAGATTATCCTCACGGTGGTGACGGATGACGCCGCGATGAGCGAGATTTTTGCCGAAGGCGGAGAGAGTCTGCTGGCGGGGGCAGAGGGGCGGCTGTTCATCAACTGCGCGACGGTGTCGCCGGCGGTGCATCTCGAGGTGGAAAAGCGGGCGCGCGCGGCGGGGGCGATGGCGTTGGAGGCTTGCATGGCGTCGAGCATCACGCAGGCGCGGGAGGGGTCGCTCTATCTCATGTGCGGGGGGACCCGGGAGGCGTTCGAGCGGGCGGAGCCGGTGTTGCGGGATCTCAGCGCGACGCTGCGGTATGTCGGCGGCGCGGGGGAGGCGGCGAAGGTGAAGGCGCTGGTGAACATGGTCATGAACATCAATACGGCGGGGCTGGCGGAGGGATTGGGGCTCGGCGAGGCGCTGGGGCTGGATGTGGGAATGTTGCGGGAAATTTTTGCGCAGACGGGGGCGGCGTCGCGGGTGCTGGAGACGGACGGGGAGGATATGCAGAACCGGGAACACTCGTGTTTTTTCAGCGCGGCGCATGCGGCGAAGGATAGCGGGATCGCATTGGAGCTGGCACGGGAGGCGGGCCTGGAGCTGCCGCTGGCAGGGGCGGCGAAGGGGCAGTTTGACCGGATGACGGAAAGCGGGCGGGGGGATCTGGACAAATCGGGGGTGGCGGAACTGACGTTCCGCGGCCGCGGCTGAGGACGGATTTTTTTGTCCGCGACACCGCGGGAAAGGGAGGAAAGTAGAGTCCGCCCCCGGAGGTTTTGAAGTGGGGCGGCGTTCAGACGGCATCTGCCGCCGCGGCGGTGTCACGCGCGAGGTGTTTCATCGCGAGGAGCCAGAAGAAGCTGGCGACGAGCATCATCGAGGCGACGAAGGTGAGGGCGACGTTCCAATTCCACCAATCCGCGAGGAGGCCGAGCAGGGGAGGCGAGAGGGCGTCGCCGAGGGCGTGGATGATGAATATGTTCAACGCGAAGGCGGTGGCGCGCTGGGAGGGCGGGGTGACGTTGGCGAGGGCGGTGTTCGAGGGGCCGGTGTTGAAGAAAAGGAAAAAGACGGCGCAGAAAATGAGCACCCACGCCCACGGGAACGGGGCGTAGATCATGCCGACAGTCGCCGGGAAGGCGGGGAGAATCCCGAAGCCGGAGACCATGAAGTAGCTGCTCGGGAAGCGTCGGCGGAGGCGGTCGCCGAGCCAGCCGCCGAGCAAAGTGGCGATGAGGCCGGCGGTCGCGGTGATGATGCCGAAGGTGATGGTGATGTGGCTGAGGAGATTCTCCCGCTCGCCGAACTCGGCGGCGCGGTGGTGGTAGATATAGTCGGGGAGCCAGGCGGCGATGCCGCCGATGGCGAAGGTCATCGCGGTCATGGCGGCGGTGTTCAGCGTGTAGGAGCGGATTTTGAAAAGGCCCAGGTAGTCGGCAATGCGGGGAGCGGGCTTTTTTTCCCCCGCCAGGACGACGGGCCGCGGATCGCGCATCCGCAAGGCGAGACACGCGAGCACGAGCCCCGGCGGGACGACGAGGTAGAAGGCCCAGCGCCAATTCAGATGATCGGCGACCGCGCCGCCGAACGCGTAGCCGATCGCGCCGCCGACGGGGATGGCGAGGTAGAAGAGCGCGAGCATGCGGCCGCGGTTTTGGATGGGAAAAAGATCAGCGATGATGGTCGGTGCCGCGGGGCCGTAGCCGGCCTCGCCGACGCCGACGAAGGCGCGGGAGATGAGCAGGATGAAAAATGAACCCGCCAGCCCGGACCACCCGCTCGCCAGGCTCCAGAGGGCGATGCTCCCGGCGATGAGCACCCAGCGCGACATGCGATCCGCCAGCCAGCCGAAGACGGGCGCGCAGCACATGTAGCTGAGGAGAAAGGCGGTCGTGAGCAGGCCGGCTTTGCTGTCGGCGTTTGGCACATCGGCGAGGAACTCGGACTTCAGCCGGGGGAGGACGGCGGCGAGGATCTGGCGGTCGATGTAGTTGAAAAGATTGATCGCGAGGAGCAGACCGAGCGCGGAGCGGGCACCGGGGAGGGAGGCGGGGCGGTCGGCGGGCATGGGCGCGGGTTATGCCGGAGCGGGTCGCGCGAGGCAATCTTGTGTCGGGGGAGTAAACGCGTTCTGCGTGTTGGTTGCGGTGCCTCGGGTTTGTCCGGCATGGATGCGGCACCAACCAGAGGGATGGATCGTCCGGTGCCTATCGTCTATCTCCTCCACGCATGACCAAAGACGCCATCGCCGAGACTCTCAAGTCCATCGCTCTGTTGCTCGATCTGAAAGGCGAGAATCCTTTCAAAATCCGCGCCTACACCAACGCGGCGCGCGCCATCGAGACCTACTCTGGCAATCTCGAAACGATGGCGCGCGAGGATCGCCTCGAGGAAATCAAAGGCGTCGGAAAAGCCATTGCCGGCAAAGTCTCCGAACTCGTCACGACTGGCGAGATGACCTTTTTCAAAGAACTGAGCGCCGAGTTCCCGGCGACGATTTTCGAGTTGTTCGACATCCCGAGCCTCGGGCCGAAGAAGATCAAACTCGCCCATGAAAAGCTCGGCGTGTCGTCGCTCGCCGATCTGGAGAAAGCCTGCCGCGATGGGAGCATCGGCCGCCTCCCCGGCTTCGGCGACAAATCCGCGCTCAACATTCTCGCCGGCATCGCGCAGCGGAAAAAGTTCGCCGGCTCGTTCCGCTTTGGCGATGTCGCTGCCGCAGCCGAGGCCTTGCTTGGCGCGTTGCGCGATCATCCCGATGTCGCGCAGGTCAGCACCGCGGGCAGTTACCGGCGGCGGAAGGAAATCCTCCATGACTTGGATTTCGTCATCTCCACGAAACAGCCCGAGGCCGTGACCGAGTTTTTCGCCACGCACGATGCTGTCGAGAGCGTGATCGCCCGCGGCCCCACGAAGACCAGCGTGCGCTTGAAAACAGGCATCCAGGCCGATCTCCGCGTCGTCACCGACGCGCAGTTCCCGTTCGCGCTGAGCTACTTCACCGGCAGCAAAGAGCACAACATCGTGATGCGCAACCGAGCCCTCTCCCGCGGCTGGACGCTCAACGAATACCGGCTCGCTCCACTTGAAAATCCGAAATCCGAAGGGCGAAATCCGAAGGCGGAACCTCCCGCCGATGTTCGCACCGAGAGCGACCTGCACCGGGCGCTGGGCCTCGACTACATTGAGCCCGAGCTGCGCGAGGATCGCGGGGAATTCGACGCTGCGGAGACTGGCGCGCTCCCTCGTCTCGTGCGGCTGGAGCAGTTGCGTGGGACTTTCCACAACCACACCACTGCGAGCGATGGACGCAGCTCTCTCGAGGCAATGGCCGCCGCCGCGCAGGATCTCGGGCTCGAATACCTCGGCATCGCCGACCACAGCAAAGCCTCTTTCCAAGCCCACGGTCTGAACGCCGACCAGCTCGAGCAGCAGCGCGGCGAGATCGCGACGCTCAACAAAACGTTCGAAGGCTTCCGCCTCTTCGCTGGCGTCGAGTGTGACGTGCTCAAGGATGGCACCCTCGACTTTCCCGACGACGTGCTCGCGCCGCTCGATTACGTCGTCGCGTCGGTGCATTCCGTCTTCAACCTCGGCGAGGCCGAGATGACCCGCCGCATCATCCGCGCCGTGGAGAATCCCCACGTCACGATGCTCGGCCACCTGACCGGCCGGCTTCTGCTCACGCGCGAAGCCTACGCCGTCGATATTCCCGCCGTGATCGACGCCTGCGCCGCCACCGGCACGTGGATCGAGCTGAATGCCAGCCCGCGCCGGCTCGACATGGACTGGCGCTGGTGGCCGCTGGCGCGGGAAAAAGGGGTGCGCTGTGTGATCAATCCCGACGCCCACAGCGCCGAGGGTTTGCAGCATTTGTGGTTCGGGATCGGCGCCGCGCGCAAAGGCTGGCTCACCGCAGAAGACGTCATCAACTGCCTGCCGCTGAAAAAAGTGACGGCGCGGCTTTCCGAAAAATGAAGACCCGCATCGGGAAAATCACGGGCGGGCGCGCGACCCTGCGAGCCCCTGTCCGATGACGCAGCCCGGCGGCGCTGTCCTCAGTAAACCACCTTGTTCAGCGGATACTCGATGATCCCCTCGGCCCCGAGCACCTTGAGCTGCGGGATGATCTCGCGGACGATTTTTTCGTCAATGACGGTCTCGACCGCGACCCAGCCGGGCTGGGCGAGGCGCGACACCGTCGGGTTCCGCAGCGCGGGGAGGGCGGAAAGGAGCGCGTCGAGATGATCCTCTGGGATGTTCATTTTCAACCCGACCTTGTCGCGGGCAGCGTGCGCGCCCTGGAGGAGCGTCACGAGCCGATCGATACGCTCCCGTTTCCACGGATCGGCCAGCGCGGCTTTGTTCGCGATGAACTGCGGGGAGCTCTCCATGAGCGTCTCGACGATGCGCAGGTTGTTCGCCCGGAGCGAGGAGCCGGTCTCGGTGACATCGACGATGGCATCGACGAGGTCGGGGACTTTCACCTCGGTCGCGCCCCACGAGAACTCGACCTCGGCCTCGACGCCATGTCGCGCGAGGAAGCGGCGCGTCAAATTCACGGCCTCGGTCGCGATCACCTTGCCGCGCAAATCTTTCACCGAACGCACCGGCGAATCCTCCGGCACGGCGAGCACCCAGCGCGTCGGCCGGCTGCTCGCTTTGCTGAAAGTCAGCTCGCAAAGCACCTCGATGTCCGAGCCGTTGTCCTCGATCCAGTCCTTCCCCGTGAGCCCGCAGTCGAGGAAGCCGTGCTCGACGTAGCGGCTCATCTCCTGCGCGCGGAGGAGGCGAATCATGAGGTCGGGATCGTCGATGGCGGGCTTATAGGAGCGGCTCGAGCCGCTGATGTGGAATCCGGCGCGCGCGAAGAGGGCAAAGGTGGCCTCCTGGAGGCTGCCGGTGGGCAGGCCGATCCGGAGCGGAGGTTGAGGGTTGAGGGCTGAGAGTTGAGAGTCCGGAGGCACGGGAAAATCGGGGCGCCTGTGTAGGTGCGGGCGCGTTCTGCTGGCGAGGAAAAAGCTGCGCCACGGGTTCAGGACGACGATCTCAGCGTCCGCGAGTTCCGCTACGCCGGGAGCAGCTTCGCGAAACGCGCGTACGCCCCCTCCCAACTCCGCGTGGCCAGCGGGTGATACGTCTCGACGGGAAAACTGGCGGCGACGACGCGGCGCAGCTCTTCGTGGGACTCGAGGTGGCCGAGGGCGAGGGCCTGGAGCAGGACGTTCCCGATGGCGGTGGCTTCGACCGGCCCGGCGTGGACGTTTCGCTCGAGGGCGCTGGCGGTGAACTGATTCAGAAGCCGGCTGCTGCTCCCGCCGCCGACGATGTGCAACTCGCGGATGGTGCGGCCGGTGGCGGCGTGCAAGTCGTCGAGGGCACGCCGATAGAGGAGCGCGAGGCTTTCCAAAATACAACGGGTGAACTCGCCGACATCGCGCGGCACGGGCTGATCGGTGCGCTCGCAGTAGGCGGCGATCTTTTCGGGCATGTCGCCGGGTTTTTGGAAAGGAGCCGCGCCGGGATCGATGAGGGAGCGGAAGGGCTCAGCGGCGTCTGCGAGGCGCATGAGTTCGTCGTAGGTGTGCTCGTCGCCGGCGGCGGTCCAGGCTCGGCGGCACTCCTGGAGAATCCAAAGGCCGACGAGGTTTTTCAGAAAACGGGTGGTGCCGCCGCAGCCGGCTTCGTTCGTGAATCCGGCGACCATCGCGGCGGTGTCGATGAGTGGGAGCTGGAGTTCGACGCCGATGAGCGACCAGGTGCCGGAGCTCAGATACGCCCAGTCGTGCCCGCGCGCGGGGACGGCGGCGACGGCCGCGCCGGTGTCGTGGGAGCAGGTGGCGATGACTTCGAGGTGGCCGAGGCTGGTGGCGCTTTGCACGTCGTGGAGCAGCGGGCCGAGCACGGTGCCGGAGGGGACGATCTCGGGGAAAATGTCGCGCGGCAGCTCGAAGAGATGGATCAACTCGGTGGCCCAGGCGCGGGCGCGCGGATCGTAGAGCTGGGTGGTGCTGGCGAGGCTCTCCTCGGCGCGGGCCTGGCCGGAGAGGAGGTAGTTGAAATAATCGCCGATGCCGAGGAAGGCGCCGGCGAGCCCGAGGAGGCTGGGCTGGCGGTCGCGCTCGGCGAGGAGCTGGTAGAGCGTATTGAGCGGCATGAACTGGATGCCGGTGTGATGGTAGATGACCTCGGGCGTGGCGTGCTGAATCGCCTGTTCGTAGACGGCGTCGGTGCGAGCATCGCGGTAGTGCCAGGGCAGCCCGAGCATCGGCTCGCCCTCGCGGAGGAGGACGTAATCGACGCCCCAGGAATCAACGCTGACGCTGGCGATGCGGAGCTGGCGCGCGGCGACTTTTTTCAAGCCAGCGAGGAGCTCGGCGTAGATGTTAGGGATATTCCAGCGGAGGGTGCCGAAGAGCGGGAGCGGGCCGGTGGGGAAGCGGTGGACTTCCTCAAGCGTGAGTTTTCCCTCCTCGAGGGTGCCGAGCATGACGCGCCCGCTCTCGGCTCCGAGGTCGCAGGCGATGTAGGAATGGCCGTTCATGCGGGCGATCCTCGCGCGGGGCGGGAGCGGGGGTCGAGGCGGAAAGGTTTGCGGATGACGGTGGCTTGCTTCGCGGGGACGGCGAGGCAGGATGCCGCGCTGTCATGGAGATTATTCGCGAGGTTTACACAGACGTGCCGCCAGGGGAGGGGGTCGCACTGATGGTCGATCGGCTCACGCTGGCAAAAAGACGGTGGCGCGGGGTGGCGGAGGATGGGCGGGAATTTGGGTTCGATCTCGAGAAGCCGGCGCTCCACGGCGATCGCTTTGGGCCGGGGTATGTCATTTTTCAAAAGCCGGAGCCGGTGCTGGAGATGCGCTCCGCTGAGCCGGCGCGGCTCGGGTGGATGCTGGGGAATTTGCATTTCCCCATCGAGATGGACGGTGACGTGATCCGGGTGGCCGATGACGAAGCGGTGCGACAGATGCTGGAGCGGGGGAGGGTGGCGTATGTGGCGGTGGAGCGGGTGTTCCGACCGATGGCGGGAGGGCATCGGCATGAATGAGGGGTGCGATCCGGTCGGGGGATCGCACGCGTCAACGGGATGGCTCCCACTCGTCCTCCAGACGACCGATCCGCTCTTCCCTACCGGTGCCTACGCGCACTCGCTCGGGCTGGAGGAAATGTGCAGCCTCGGCCTCGTGCGCGATGAAGGCAGCTTGCGGGAATATCTGGCGAGCCACGTCCTGCCTGGGCTCGAGCGGGTCGATCTGCCGTATCTGCGCGAGGCGCGGGCGGCGGCGCTCGCCGATGATTTGGAAATGCTCGTCGCGCTCGCGGCGGAACTCGACGCGCTGAAGGTCGCGCGGGAACTGCGCGCGGCCAGTGCGGCGCTGGGCTCAAGGCGGATGCAGGCGTTGCGGGTTGTTCGCCCGAGCGAATTGCTCGACCGATTCGAGGCGAGTGGGGCGGCTTCGCATCATGCGCTGGTCAGTGGCGTGCAATTCGCGGATGTGCCGCTCGACGCAGCCCTCGCGGCCTATTTTTACCAAACAGTCGCCGGCTGCTGCACCGCCGCACTGAAGCTGATCCGCATTGGGCAGGAGGGCTGCCAGCGCGTCTTGACCTCATCTCTCGCGCGGGCGGAGCAGGTGATCGCACGCTCGCTCACCGTCGCGCGCGGCGAAGCTGGCTGGTTCGATCCGCTGCTCGACATCGCCGGGATGCGGCACGAGGTCGCGGAAGAGCGGCTCTTCATTTCATGAAAAGGGCGGTGCGCATCGGCATCGGTGGGCCGGTCGGCTCGGGGAAGACGATGCTCGTCCTGCGGCTCTGCCAGTGGCTGCGCGGCGAGTTCTCGATCGGCGTCGTCACGAACGACATCTACACGCGCGAGGACGCCGAGTTCCTCGTGCGGCAGGAGGCGCTCGCGGCGGATCGCGTGATCGGCGTCGAGACGGGCGGCTGCCCGCACACGGCCATCCGCGACGATACCTCGATGAATATGGCTGCCGTCGCCGAGCTGGAAAAACGGCACGCGGATTTGCAGGTCGTCTTCATCGAGAGCGGCGGCGACAACCTCTCGGCGACGTTTTCCCCGGAGCTGGTCGAGGCGTTCATCTATGTGATCGACGTGGCGGAGGGGGACAAAATCCCGCGCAAGGGCGGCCCGGCCATCCGGCACAGCGACCTGCTGCTCATCAACAAAACCGAACTCGCCCCGCACGTCGGGGCCGACCTCGCGGTGATGGCGCGCGACTCGGAGCGGATGCGCGCGGGGCGGCCGTTTCTTTTCGCCGACCTGCGCTCGGAGCAGGGGCGCGACGGCATCCTCGCGTGGCTGCGGCGCGAGGTGCTCTTCGTCTATTGAAATACCGCCAAGACGCCGAGACGCCAAGGTGGAAGCAAATCAGGAGTTTGCCACTGTGCCTTCCGGTCTTGGCGTCTTGGCGTCTTGGCGGTGAAAATCCGAAATGACCGGGCATCTTCATGTGGTCTGCGGGCTCGACGACGCGGGGCGCAGCCAGCTCGTGCGGCAGTCGTTCCGCGCGCCGATGCACCTGAGCAAACCGTTCCACGAGGGAGGCGCGCTCGTGGTGAATGTGGTGAATCAGACCGCCGGGCTTTTCGCGGGGGACGAGATCGTCTGCCGGGCGGAGGTGGAATCCGGAGCCCGGCTCGTGCTCACGAGCCCAAGCGCAAGCCGGGCGCATCGCATGGCCGCGGGCGAGGCGAACACGTCGCTGCACGTGCGCGTGGCGGCGGGCGGATGGCTCGAGGTGCTGCCGGAGCTGTTCATCCCGCAGGCGGGGTCGCGGCATCTGCAGCGGACGGAGATCGATGTCGAGGGCGACGGCGAGCTGATTTTCTGGGAATCGCTCGCGCCGGGGCGGACGGCATCCGGTGAGGCGTTCGCTTTTCAGAGCTTGGAATGGCGGACGGACATCCGACTCGATGGGCGCGCGATCCTGCGCGAGCGCTACCGGCTCTCGCCCGGCGACGACAGCCTCGCTGCGCTGCGGTCACGTTTTCCGGCGAGCTATTACGCGGCTTGCGTGGTCCTGAGCCCGCGGCTCGCCGGAACGGATCTCCGAGCGCTCGCGGGCACCGCCGATGATGTGCTCGCCGGGTCGAGTCCGCTGATCGCCGGCGGCTGGATTGTCAAAATCCTCGCCGCGGACAGCCCGGCCCTCCGCAGCGCGATCCAGCGCATCCGCCGCGGCCTGCACGATATCCTCGACCGCCCGATGCCGTCGCTCCGTCGCGTGTAGCCGAGTAGAAATGTACCCCTGACCGCGCACGCCCGCTACATTACCTTCACGCCATGTCCAAGCAATCGCCCAACCACCTCATTAGCCGGCTCGAGTTTTCAGACGGTCGCACGCGCGGCTGGATGGTGCGCCTGATCCGGCGCGGTGAGGCGATTCGCACCATGTTTTCGGATAGCCAACATGGCGGTAAAACCAAGGCGCTCGCCGCGGCTCGGGCGTATCGCGACGAGATTGAGCGAGAGATCCCGACGTGGACGCGGCGCGAGCTGGCGCAACAGCTTCGGGCGAGAAATACCTCGGGAATCGCCGGCGTGTCGCGGCGCGTGAAAAAAGCGCGACGCGGCGAGAAGGTCTATGAATACGAAGTGTGGACGGCGAGCGGCTCACCGAGCCCGGGCCAGCGGAAAGTCAGAGATTTCCCCGTGAGCGTCTGGGGCAAGGATGCGATGGAGATGGCGATCGAGCAGCGGCTCCGCTGGGAGGCGGAGATGGATGAGTCTGCGAAATGAGCCCAGCCGAACACGTCGAACTCACTTCGCCACATCCGGCAGACCAGCCGGCGCGGGGCGCTCGCGCTTTAGGCCGATGACGGCGAGGGGCGGGACGCGGAGGCAGAGGGAGTGCGAACGGCCCTGCCAGCCGGTCGGTTCGGCGTGCTGGCCGCCGAAGTTCCCGACGTTGCTCCCAGCGTAGGCTTCGGCGTCGCTGTTCAATATCTCGCGGTAGTAGCCTTCGCCGGGCACGCCGACTCGATACGTCTCGCGTGCGACAGGTGTGGCGTTAATGACGAATACGATCTCCTCGCCCGCGCGGCTGCGGCGCAGAAAGGCCAGGACACTGTTGTCGGCGTCGTGGAAATCGATCCACTCGAAGCCTTCATACGTGTCGTCCTGATCAAACAACGCGGGCTCGTTTTTGTAGAGGTGGTTGAGGTGCTGCACGAGGCGGCGCAGGCCGGCGTGCTCGGGCTGGTCGAGCAAATGCCAGTCGAGGCTTTTGTCGTGATTCCACTCGGCCCACTGGCCGAACTCGCCGCCCATGAATAACAGTTTTTTCCCCGGATGCGCATACATCCATGCGTAGAACATCCGCAAGTTCGCAAACTTCTGCCACACGTCGCCGGGCATCTTGTTGATCATCGAGCCTTTGCCGTGGACGACTTCGTCGTGGCTGAGCACGAGGAAGAAATGCTCGTGGAAGGCGTAGATGAGCGAGAACGTTATTTCGCTTTGGTGATACTTACGGAACGCCGGATCCTTCGCCATATAGACGAGGAAATCGTGCATCCAACCCATGTTCCATTTGAAGCCGAAGCCGAGCCCGCCGAGATAGGTGGGGCGGGAGACGCCGGGCCACGCGGTCGATTCCTCGGCGATGGTCATGATGCCGGGAAAGCGCTCGTAACAAACTTCGTTGAACCTTTTCAGGAAGTGGATCGCCTCGAGGTTCTCGCGTCCGCCGTGGATGTTGGGAATCCATTCGCCGGCTTTGCGTGAGTAGTCGAGGTAGAGCATCGAGGCGACGGCATCCACGCGCAGGCCGTCGATGTGGTATTCGTCGAGCCAGAAGAGGGCGTTCGCGATGAGGAAGTTTCGCACTTCATTCCGACCGTAGTTGAAGATGAGCGTGCCCCAGTCGGCATGCTCACCGAGCCGCGGATCAGCGTGCTCGTATAGATCGGTGCCGTCGAATTCGGCGAGGCCATGGACATCTTTCGGGAAATGTCCGGGCACCCAATCGACGATGATGCCAATGCCGCGCTGGTGGCATTTGTCGATGAAATGCCGGAGGTCGTCCGGGTTTCCAAACCGGCTGGTCGGCGCGTAGTAGCCGGTGACTTGATAGCCCCACGAGCCCTCGAACGGATGCTCGGCCACGGGCATCAACTCGATATGCGTATAGCCCATCTCGATGACGTAATTCAGCAGCCGGTCGGCAAACTCGTGATAACTGAGGAAGCGGTCGCCCTCCTCCGGGATGCGCGCCCAGGAGCCGAGATGCACCTCGTAGACGCTCACGGGCTCGCGCTGCCATTCCTTCGTGCGGCGTTTGTCCATCCAGTCGCCGTCACTCCATTGGTAGCGCTTGAGATCGAAGACGAGCGAGGCGGTCTTGAGCCCGTGCTGGCCGAAAAAGCCGAACGGATCGGTTTTGAGCACGTTGTTTCCGTGGCACGTTTTTACCTCAAATTTGTAATGCGCGCCCTCGGCGATGCCGGGGATGAACAACTCCCAGACGCCGGTGCCGAGCAGCTTGCGCATCGGGTGGCGGCGTCCGTCCCAGTCGTTGAAATCGCCGACGACGCTGACGCGCTGCGCATTCGGTGCCCAGACGGCGAAGCTGGTGCCGCCGTGGCCATTCACCTCGCGCAGGTGCGCGCCGAGCTGGTCGTAGATGTCGAAATGGTTGCCCTCCGCGAAGAGATGCAGATCGAGCGGCCCGAGGATTTCGCCGAAAGAATAGGGATCGGCTTCGGTCCACTCGTGGCTGTCGTGCGCGGTGAAATCGAGGAGGTAATCGAAGCGCGCGCCGTCGCCGGGGATGGTTGCCTCGAAAAAGCCCTCGTCGTGGAGGCGCTCAGCTTTGAAGGTGCGGTCGCTGTTGTGCCGGTCGCGCACGCTGACGGCGCGGGCCTCGGGGCGGAAGACGCGGACGACCAGATTTTCGCCGGCCTGATGCATGCCGAGGTGGGAGAAAGGATCGCCGTGATCCGCGCGGAGCAGCGCGTCGAGAGCGCCGCGGTCGATGGTGGGTGTCGTGTGCTTTGTCATGATTTTTGCGGGGGAATAACCGGGGCATCCGGCGCATGGGTTCGCATCCCGGAACGGATTTGCGCTTCGGCCAGGCGGGTATGAAAGCGGAACTTTACCAGAGCCTCCGAAGCTGCCGAAGAGCGAAAAAAACCGCTTCCCGGCTTGAAGGAGCAGAAGAGGAGCGATAGATTCCGCGCCCGCATCGGCGTGAGCCAGGGTAGCTCAGCGGTAGAGCAGGGGACTCATAAGCCCTTGGTCGGGAGTTCGATTCTCCCCCCTGGTACGCTCGTGGGCCACGTCATTTCAAATCCCGGCGCTGGAAGGCGACCAGACCGATGCAGACGAAGGTGGCGTCGAGGCCGAGGAGCCAGGCGTAACTTTCCACCATCCGCAGCCACGGGATGCGCGGGTCGAAAATGTGCACCCATGCCGCCATCCGCGTCGTCATGAAATACTCGCTGATGCTCTCGAACTGCGGGATGCCGCGCAGGATCACATCGATGAAAAAGAGCGAGAGCGTGACGATGGTCGCGGCGGCGGGCTTCATGTGCAGGCACGAAAACATGAAGCCGAGCGAGGTGATGGTGAGCAGGCTGAGACCGAGAAGCGGCAGCGCGGCCGCGTAGCGCACGGCTCCCGGGATCGGCTGGAAAAGCGCGAAGACGCCCTCGCCCGGCGCGAGGACGAAGAGCCCGCCGGGGCCTTCGCTGAGGAATCCGGCGATGAGGGCGGAGGAGCCGAGGAACGCCGCGAGGACGAACGTGTAAATCGCCACGGCGCAGTATTTCAAAATGAGCAGCCGGGCGCGCGCGACGGGGCGGCAAAGCATCATGCGCATCGTGCCGTCCTCGACTTCCTTCGCGACGACATCGCCGGCGACCAGCGCGAGATAGAGCGCGCCGAGCAGCGGGCCGGTGAAGATTAGGATGAGCGCGGCGAGCGTGAGGCCGGAGTAGTAGTCGGCGAAAAGGTAGCCGTTTTCCTCGATGAGCCGGCGCAGGCCGCGCTGCGGCTTGGGCAGATGCAGCAGGCCGAGCACGAGCGCCTCGATGAGGACGAACGCGCCGAAGCCGATGTAGGTGCGCCGCCGGGCGAAGAGCTTGAGCATCTCGCCATTGAGCTGGAGGGAAAAAAGGCGGCTCACGGCTCGGCTCCGATCGTCTCGAGGTAAAACTGCTCCAGCGTCGCCCGCTCGCGCTCGACGGCACGGACTTTCACCCCGGCTTGCACGAGCGCGCTCACGGCGTCGGAAATATCGCGTCCATCGGATTCGATCCAGCCCTCGGCAGGGGTCTCAAATCCCGCCCCGGCCAGCACGGCGGCGGCGGCGGGCCAATCATCGACCTCGACGCGGTGGCGGTCGGCCTTTTTGGAAAAATCGTTCCACCGTCCTTCGAAGACGAGTTTCCCCTGGTGCAAAATCGCGACCCGATCACACAGCAGCTCGACCTCAGCGAGCAGGTGCGAGGAGAGAAAGACCGTCATCCGGCTCTCCTCCGCAAGGCGACGGATGATGGCGCGCATTTCGTGGATGCCCTGCGGGTCGAGCCCCTCGGTCGGCTCGTCGAGCAGCACCACCTCGGGCCGCGGAAGCAGCGCCTGGGCGAGCGCGAGGCGCTGGCGCATGCCGTGGCTATAGACGCGGACGGGATCACGAATGCGTTCGGTGAGGCCGACGATTTCCACGACCTCGTCGATCTCGGCGCGCGGGACGGGCGCGGTCAGGTTCACGAGGAGTTCGAGGTTTCGGCGTCCGCTGAGGTAGTCGTAAAAGCCGGGCGTCTCGAAAATCGCGCCGACGCCGCGCAACGCCTCGCCGCGCTGCTTTTGCACCGAGACGCCGCGGACGAACGCCTCGCCGGCGTCGGGATATACCTGGCCGAGCAGGATGCCGAACGTGGTGCTCTTGCCCGCGCCGTTGTGCCCGAGCAGGCCGAAAATCTCGCCCGCGGCAATCTCGAGCGACAGGCCGGTGAGCGCCGGCCGGCCGCGGAAGCTTTTCGAGAGCCCGCGCAGGCTGATCATTGGTGCTGCAGGTTGCGCTGCATCTGTTCGATGAGCGGGGCGAGATCGAGCTTCGTCTCGGCGCTGGCCGCGGAGTAGTAGGCGCGCAGGCCGTGGTCAATCACCTTGGAGGCCTGTTCGCCGTCGATGCCTCTCGGCGGTTCGGTTCCGGATTCGCGCATTCTTTTGAGCGCGTTCTCGACGAGGCGCTGGCGCTTTTCGCGCGGCATTTCGTTGAAAGCTTCCATCAACTGCTGAAAGCCGGCCGGGAGCGTGAGATCGAGGAATTTGACCTGCTCCTCCGACGTGAGTGTTTTGAAAAACTGCTCGATTTCGCCGCTCTTGCGCAGCTCCTCGCGCGGCTCGCGTTCGAGCTGATTCAGCCGGTTCGCGACGGTTCCCAGCGTATCGGCGCGTTCCTCGGGTACCTGCGCTTCGAGCGGATGCGCGGCAATGTATTTTCGAATCGACTCCGGCGTCGGCTGCGCCCCGCGCGATAACCAAACAATCCCCGCGACGACCAGCCAGATACCCGCGAGTGCCAGTGCGGCCTTGAGCGCGAAGAGCTTCATCGGGAGAGAGCGTAGGCAGCGAGACCTGAGAAACCGGAGAGAACGTGAGGCGCTCTCTCCGGTTTCAGGTTTCTCCGAACTACTTCGTATTCGCGACGCCGATCACGGCGCAGGCGACACGCGCTCCGGCGTCGCCGGTGGGCTGCGACTTCAAGTCATCGGCGCCGGCGTGGACGATCAGGCCGCGGCCGAGAATCGACGTCGGCCCGTCGAAGCTCAGGAACTGCAGCGTCATATCGACCTTCGCCACGCCGCTGGCATCCGCCTCGACGTTCCCCATGTCGCCGATGTGATGCGCCTCCGCCTTCGGCGCGCCGTGTGCTTCGTTGGTCGGGTTGAAATGTCCGCCCGCCGATGTTGCATCCGGCGCGCTGCAATCGCCGAACTCATGCACATGGAACCCATGTTTCCCAGGCGTGAGCCCTTTCACCTCGCCGGTGACGTGAATGCCCTCGCCGGTGTGTTCGAACCTGATGGTGCCGGTCACGCTGTTCCCCTCCGTCGAATGCAAAACCGCGATGGCTTTCGTCACTTTCATCGGTGCTTTTTCGCCCTTCATGTCGGCGTCCTTCTTCATGGAGTCCTGAGCGTGGACGGTGACGGCCAGCGCGAGCATGGTCGCGCCGGTGATGATGGATCTTGTGAGTTTCATTGGATGTTTTCTTGGTTGCTGGATGGTTTCTTTTTTTCGCGGGAGGGAGAAACCCGCCCGCTGAAACAGTTCGCGCGCGCCCTCGCCGCCGGTCGCGCACCCGCTGGCGGGACTCCGCGCGAAGTGTGGGTATAGCGCAAAAACTCAAGGCGGCGCACAAGCCGGAAGCGCTGAAAAAAGCGTGACCGCGCCCGGCGGCTGCGGCTACTCACGCGGCACCATGCTTCGCCTCCTCCTCCCGCTCCTCGCCGCCACGCTCCTGCTCACGGGCTGCACGAACCGCTACCCGGACAGCCCGGTGACTGATTTGCCTCAGCCGACCCCGTCTCCGGCGGGACATTAAAAAAAGCCAAACTGGCCTCACGCAAAGGCGCAAAGCTGAGGACTCGGAAGCCTTGGCGAACTTTGCGCCTTTGCGTGAGGCCCATTCCTTCACCCCGTGGGTGCCTTCTCCGAGAGGGTGAAGTGGAACGTCGTCCCCTCGCCCGGCCTTGACTCCACCCAGATGCGACCGCCGTGGCGCTCGACGATTTTTTTGCAAAGCGCGAGCCCGATCCCTGTGCCAGCGAAATCCGCCCGGCTGTGCAGCCGCTGGAAGATGACGAAGATGCGGTCGAAGTTTTCCGAATCAATCCCAATGCCGTTGTCGGCGACCGAGATGCGCCAGCGCCGCCCAATGCGCCGCGCGCTCACATGAATGCGCGGCGCCCGCTCCCCGCGAAACTTCAGCGCGTTGCCGAGCAGATTTTGAAAAAGCTGCGCCAGCCGTGCCGCATCTCCCGGGAGTGTCGGGAGCGAATCGTGCGTGATCTCCGCGCCCGATTCCTCGATGGCCGCGCGCAGATTCGCCACCGCCGTCGCGAAGGGCTCCCCGAGATCCACCCGCTCCAGCGAACGCTGCCGCGAGCCGACGCGTGAGTATTCCAACAGATCGTTGATGAACCCCTGCATCCGCTTCGCGCCATCCACCGCGAACCCGATGAACTCCCGCGCCGTCTCGTCGAGCTGATCCGCGTAGCGCCGCTCGAGCAGTTGCGTGTAGCTCGCCACCATCCGCAGCGGCTCCTGCAAATCGTGCGAGGCGACGTAGGCAAACTGCGCCAGCTCCTCATTCGAGCGCGCCAGCTCCTCCGTCCTGCGCTGCAGCGCCTCCTCCGCCTCGCGCCGCTCGGTGATGTCCTCCGAGATGCCGAGCAGATACTCCGGCTCGCCCGCCTGATTCATGATCGGCAGCTTTTTCGTGTGTAAAATCCGCGTCCCCCGCGGCGTCTGGATCGGCTCCTCCGGGATGTCCTGCATCTTTCCGCTCGCCAGCACCGCCCGGTCCTTCGCGATGAAAAACTCCACCTCCTCCGGCGGGAAAAAGTCGTGATCGCTCTTGCCGATCATGTCCAGCCGTCGGACGCCGAGCAACGTCTCGCCCGCGCGATTGATCCGCACGAACCGCAGTTTGCGCGCGTCCTTTACAAAAATCATGTGCGGAATGTTTTCCACGATGTTGTTCAGGAAAAGCTGCGCGCGCCGCATCTCATCATTCGCCTCCGCCAGCGCGGCCGTCCTTTCCTCCACCCGCCGCTCCAGTTCCTCGTGCGCCCGCTCCAGCGCCTCCGAGGCGGCCAATCGCGCCGTGATGTCGCGCACATGGAAAAGCAGCGCCTGCCTCCCCGCATATTCGATGCGGCTCGCGCGCAGCTCGACCGGGATGATCGTCCCATCCGCGGCGAGACTTTTGCTCTCCACCGTCGTCACCCCCGTCGTCGCCCAGTGGCGGAAAATGTGATCGACCTCCCGCTGCACCTCCGGCGGCACCAGCTCGCGCACATTGCGCCCGATGAGCTCCGCGCGCTCCATCTGGTGCAGGTGACACGCCCGCACATTCACATCGAGCACGTTCCCCTCGAGATCCTCCACAAAGACCGGATCAGGCGAGAACTCGAACAGATTGCGAAAGCGCTTCTCGCTCTGCCGCAGCGCCTCCTGCGCCGCATCCCGCTCCCCGCTCCCGCGCTCCAGTGACTCCGCCATTTCGTCGAAAGCCCGCGCCAGATGCGCCAGCTCGCCCTGCCCCTGCGCCAGTCCGCTGCGCGCCGCGAAATCGCCCGCCGCCAGCCCGCGCGTCGCCCGCAGCAGCCGCCGGATCGGGCGCAGCACCAGCGCGTCGCCGAGGATCCACGCCCCCGCCAGCGCCACCGCCGCCACGCACCCGAGCAGCGCGAAGCTCCGCCACATCCCCTCCCGCGCCGGCATCAGCGCGACGCGCTCCGGCAGGCCCACGCTCACCGTCAGCCCGCCCGCGCCGAGCGTCGTGTAGGAATAAAGCCGCGGCTTCCCGTCGACGCCGGGTCCCTTGGCCGTGCCCTCCGCCGCGCCCCCGGCGAGCAGCGCCCGGCCCACGGGCGTCTCCGCCGCCGATTGCCCCGTCCATTTCTCGGGCTCCGGATAGCGCGCCACGATTGTCCCCGTCTGGTCGATCACCGTGAGCGCCGCCTCCTCCGGCAGCTCGAGCCGCGCGGCGACTCCGTTCAGCCAGCCGAGGTCGATTGCCGCGAACACCACCGCCTCGACCTCGCCGTTCTCGAGGATCGGATACGCCACATTGATCGCCGCCCGCCCCGTCACCCGCCCGATCTGGAAATCGCCCACCGCAAACTCCCGCGTCGCCACCGCCCGCTGGAAATATTTCCGATCCGCCACGCTCACCTCCCCCGCCAGCGGCAGCGCGCTCACCGTGATGATTCCCCGCCGGTCGATCACCCCGATGTTCGCGTAGATGCGATCCTGCTCGCGGATTTTCCGAAAAACCTCGCCACTCGCCGCCGCATCCTGCGCCCGCACCGAAGGCACCTGCGCCAGCGCCGCGAGGAGCTGGCGCGAACCCTCGATCACCCGCTCATGATTCGCCGCGCAGATTCGCGCCAGCCGCAGCGCCCCCGCCTGCGCCTCCACCGCGCCAGCCCGGCGCTGCACTCGCGCATTGTAAAAAACGAGCCCGGCCAGCGGCAGCAGCGCCAGCACGATGAGCCCGATGAGCCGCACCCGCAGGCTGCCAGCCAGCCGGCGCAGCGGAGCGGATTCACGGCCCATCGTCATTGGTCATTCGACTTTCGTCATTTTCCTCAGCGGCTCCACCGGATTCCCCGTCAAGGGCCGCGCCCGCTCATAGATGCGCGGCGCGAGCATCGCGGAGTTCGCGTAGGCCATGAAAATCATCTCGAGCTTCGCATCCAGATTGTCGATGTGATGCAGCGCATGAGCCTCCGGCGTGCGCGGCTCCACCGGCGAGCCGAACTCCTGCGTCCCGTGGTGCGACACGATCAAGTGCAGCAAATGCAGCCGCACATCCTCCGACGCCGGCTCCAGCCCCATCCACGCCGCCGCCCCCTCGCCCGCGAGCAGCTTGCGCCAGAGCTGATTCACAATCTCCACCCCGATCGTGATGTGCCCCAGCATCTCCCCCGGCTCGCTGTAGGGCATGGTGAAGCCCTGCTCCGGCAGCGCGTTTTCCCACAGCTTCCCGATGTCGTGGAAAAGGGCACCCGTTACGAGCAGATCGCGATTCAGCCTCGGATACACCCGCGCCACCGCATCCGCCGCGCGCATCATCTGCGCCGTGTGCTCCACCAGCCCGCCGCGCCGCGCGTGATGATAGCCGCGCGCCGCCGCCGTCCGCCGGAACCGCTCGCCATACTCCGCGAGGAAAGCCTCCCCGAGCGCCCGCAACCGCGGATCGATCGTCTCCCCGACCAGCGTGACTACCGCCTCAAAATCCGCCTCCTGCCGCGCGCGCAGCTCCGGCCGCCCGCCCAGCAGCGCCTCCCGCTCCGCATCCCCGAGCGTCTGGCAGGTCCATCTTTTCGCCTCCACGCCGAAGCTCGGGTGAACCGCAAACTCCCCCTCGACCTCCAGAAACGCCCCGTCGCGCAGCCCCGCGCAGGCGTGAAAATTCGGCGAATCGCTCCACGCCCGCAGCGTCAGCTTCGCCTCGGCATCCGCGAGCCCCACCTCCCAATAAGGCTTCCCGTCGCGCGTCTCCTTTTGCCCCACCGACTCGATCTGCGCATGGACCCGCGCCTCCACGCGCCCCGCTTGGGCGGCCGTGCGCCGCAGGTCCGCGATGGAAAATAACACCGTCATTGGTTTGAAAATCGGACGCGCCAGGACAACATCGGCAGCCTAGCCAGCTCATGGAGCGAGGTAAACGGGAAGTTGGTGAGTTAACAAAGTCATGGAGAGCGGACAGGCGCGCGCGAGCGATCAAATGCTCTTCAGCACCTCCATGAACGCCTCGGCGAGCCCGCGCGGCGGAATTTGGATTGCCACCCCGCCGCGGGGCGGCGCAGCATGCGCGCGGTTTCGGACGGCATGAATCCCCAGAGCATCAAGAAGCGGTTGACGATTCGGCGGCGCGTTGCGGCGCGCGGCATCGGGCATTCCGTTTCCCGGCGGCCCGCCAAGATGACGCCCCTGCGCACGCGGTGGACAAGAGCATCCGCGACATCTGGGATCACCTGGAGTTTGCGTATCGGGAGGAGAGCGGCCCCTCGCGCCGCCGCAAATGCCGCGAATGGGGCATCGTCTATGTCCCCCGCCCCGGCGAGGA
>PPFU01001917.1_pt1 | contig 38170 bp, 31 predicted proteins | sample 1535991 | NCBI WGS metagenome assembly PPFU01 (sample SAMN04901290, study PRJNA319586) | Hypolithon metagenome, whole genome shotgun sequencing project. | isolation source: Antarctic Hypolithon | place: Antarctica: Miers Valley | collected 2014
CGGCGTTGTCGGAGGTCTTGGAAGCGACTTCCTTGACCATCTGCGCGCCCATGTTCTCGAACTTGTCGGCGAGCTCGATCTCCTTGGCGACGGACACGCCGTCCTTGGTGATCGTCGGGGCGCCGTAGCTCTTCTCGAGCACGACGTTGCGGCCCTTCGGGCCGAGGGTCGCCTTGACGGCGTTGGCGAGGATGTTGACGCCGCGGACCATCTTGGCGCGCGCGTCTTCACCGAATCGGATTTCTTTGGCAGACATGGGAATGCTCCGGGAACTGGGAATGAGGGGGGAAACAGCCGGCGCGGCGATGGGCCGCGGCGGCGGGGCGCCGGTGGACGCGCGGCACGCGCCGCGACGGTCCCCGGCGGCCGGGATCAGCCGAGGATGGCGAGGATGTCGTCTTCCTTGACGATCTTGTACTCGACGCCTTCGAGCTTGTAGGCGCTGCCGGAGTACTGGCCGTAGATCACCTTGTCACCGACCTTGACCTTCGGAGCGCGCACGCTGCCGCTGTCCAGCGCCTTGCCCTCGCCCACGGCGACGACTTCGCCCTTGGTGGGCTTTTCCTTGGCGTTGTCGGGGATCAGGATGCCGCCGGCGGTCACTTCGTCGGCTTCGATCGGCTTGACGACCACGCGGTCGTAGAGCGGCTTGAGATTCATGTGGACCCTCGCAAGTAGTTGATTCGGATGGAAAAACGGGACGATCTGGGCGCGGAGTCTAGCAGTCCCGGAGGGGGAGTGCCAAACCGGCGACAGCGCCACACCGGCAGGACCGGATGCGCATGACATGGGGCGCGCCCGGATGCCTTCAAGGGCGGCCGCGCCTGGATCGCTGGCTGCCGGCGCTCCGGCGTCAGAATCGCCAGGCGACGACCGCCAGCGTCTCGCCGTCGTTGGGCGAGCGCAGGCTGGCGTTGGACACGTGGCGCAGCAGCAGCGACGTGTGTCGCCAGCGCCAGCCCAGCGTGGTCACGAACTGCGGGCCACCCGACAGCGCATCGGTGGTGCCCGACTGTGCGCCGAGACCGCCGCCCACGAAGAGACCCGTAGCACCGCGCCCGTAGCGCAGGCCGACGTGCAGCACCGTGACCCCCGATGCGCGCCTCCGCGCCCGCTGGCCGTCACGGCCGTCACGGCCGTCGAAATACATCGCGCCGAGATCGGCGCGCAGTACGCCGCCCGCGAGAGGGCGGAGTTCCGGAACCCACGCCACCGCCAGCACAGGCGTCGCTTCGTTGCCCCTGGTCCAGGAAACACCGGCGCCGGCTTCGAACTGCGCAAGCGCCGGCATGGCACCCAGCGCGCATACCGCGGCAAGAAGGGCGCGCGCGATGGCGGCCCGGACAGTCTGCGGCATGCGCGTCCTGGTGGGGGTGGCGGGAAGCGGCGGAGGATACGGGTCCCTCGCGTGAGCCAGATGTGGATGCGCGCCTGCGCGATGGCGGCGGTCATGGACCTGGGGTAGCGTGCGCGGACTTTTCCCGGGGGATCTCCATGCGCCATCCACGACTTGCCCGCTGCGCGCTGCTGCTGGCGCTGTCCGCCGCCTCCGCCGGCGCCGCCGCCGAAGTGTTCGTCAACGAGATCCACTACGACAACGCCGGCGAAGACGTCGGCGAGGCGATCGAGGTCGTGGGCAGCGCCGGCGAGGACCTCACCGGGTACCGGATCGTCCTCTACAACGGCAGCAGCACGCCTGCCGCAGCGACCACCTACGACGACGATCCCGTGCCCGCCGGCAACGTGGTGTCGTGCGGCGGAATGGTGCGCATCGCGACCGTGCAGTACCCGGCAAACGGCCTGCAGAACGGCGCCAGCGACGGCATCGCGCTGGTCGACGGCGCCGGCAACGTGGTCCAGTTCCTCAGCTACGAGGGCGTCATCACCGCCGCCAACGGCCCCGCCGCCGGCATGACCAGCGTCGACATCGGCGTCTCCGAAGCCAGCAGCGCGGCGCTTGGCACCTCGCTGCAGCTGACCGGCGCTGGCAGCGTGGCCGCGGACTTCGCGTGGGCGCCGTCGGCGACACAGACCTTCGGCACCTGCAACAACGCGCAGACCTTCGGCGAGGCCGGAAACGCCGCGCCGCGCGTGGTCTCCACCACGCCCGCCAACGGCTCCAGCGACTTCCCGGCGGCCGGCTCGCCGGTCGTGACCTTCAGCGAACCCGTGACCGCGCAGCCCGGCGCGTTCGCGGTCGCCTGCCAGGGTCCGCGCAAGCGGCCGATCGTGGTCACCCATGCCGCGCAGGGCACGAGCTTCACACTCGACCTCGACCGAACGCTGGTCGCCGGCAACCGCTGCACGCTGGCGGTGGACGCCACCCACATCGCCGACCTCGACGGCACGGCGCCGGAAGACGACACGCTGGTGTCGTTCACGGTGCAGGTCGGCCACGCGGGCGGCGGCGACTATTACGGCCGCGTCAACGCCAGCACCCCGGACCAGTTGCGCTGCTCGCTGCACCAGACGATCCGTGGCCACACCGCATACCCGTACTCCGGAAGCGGCACCAGCACGTGGACGATCCTCGAGATCGCCGACGAGGACCCCAACGACGGCACTCGCATCCTCGACGTCTATCGCAACCGCAGCTACGCCAAGGGCAGCGCGCGCGCCGGCACCGGCAGCGGCCTGACCTACAACCGCGAGCACACATGGCCCAACTCGCTCGGCTTCGGCAGCACGACCGGTGACCGTGGACTGCCCAACGCCCCTTACACCGACACCCACATGCTGTATCTGAGCGACACGGCCTACAACGCCGACCGCGGCAACATGCCGTATGCGGACTGCGCCGTCGTCGGCAGCTGCGCCGAGCGCGCGACCGAGGCCAACAACGGCATCGGGGGCGGCACCGGCGTCTATCCCGGCAACTCCAACTGGTTCCGCGGCCCCAACGGCAACCAGGGAGCGTTTCAGGCATGGAGCGCGCGCAAGGGCGACCTGGCGCGCGCGGTGATGTACATGGCGATCCGCTACGAGGGCGGCGCGCATCCGGCCAACAGCCAGTCCGAGCCGGACCTCGAGTTGACCGACGACCGCAGCCTGATCGTCACCGGCTCGGCGTCGCCGGCGTACATGGGGCTGCTGTCGACCCTGCTCGCCTGGCACCAGGCCGACCCGCCGGACCCCGCCGAGCGCGCCCGCAACGAGGTGGTGTTCAACTTCCAGGGCAACCGCAACCCGTTCATCGACCGCCCGGAATGGGCAACGGCGGCGCTGTTCAATTCGGCCCGGCCCGCGACCTGCAACCTGCTGACGCCGGCACCGCGCAACCCGAAGCTGCGGCCGCCGCCGCGCTGAAGCCCGACTCGAAAAGACCTGCGCGGAATCTTCCCGTGCAGGTCAGCGCGGCGCTACGGCACCGGCAGCAGCATGCCGATGCGCAGCGGTTGCGGTTGCGGTCGATGGTCGCCAGCGGCGGCTGACTGCCGCTGCAGCGGGCGCGGGCGCTGCACTGCCCACGGCGACAGGGGTCGCCCACGGGTCAGGCCTCGGCGTCCACGTCTCCGTGCTGCAGCGCAACCCGACGCAGCGCGGCGATCGAACCGGCGCCGGTCGCGAAACAGGCCAGCCGCAGCGCGTCGTGCAGTGCCTGCAGGTGCGCCCCGACCGCCGCGGCGCCGGCGATCGCCGCCGGCAGCAGGGCCGCCGCCTGGCCCACCACGTCGGCGCCGAGCCGGATCGCCTTGGCGACGTCCAGCCCGTCGCGGATCCCGCCCGACCCGATCAGCGGCATGCCGGGCAACGCCCGGCGCACGTCGACCAGCGCGTCGGCGGTGGGGATGCCCCAGTCCCGGAACAGTTCCGCCATGCCGGCGGCCTCGCGATCGTCGGCCAGCGCGCCCTCCACCGCGGCCCAGCTGGTGCCGCCGGCACCGGCGACATCGATGGCCTGCACGCCGGCGTCGGCCAGGCGCCGTGCCACCGCGGCGGAAATGCCGAACCCGACCTCCTTGGCGATCACCGGCACCGGCAGTGCGGCGCACACCGCCTCGATGCCGCGCGCGACCCCGGACCAGCGCGTGTCACCGCGCGCCTGCAGCGCCTCCTGCAGCGGGTTGAGGTGCAGCACCAGCGCATCGGCCTGCAGCGCGTCGACCGCACGGCGGGCGTGGTCGACGCCGAAGCCCGCGACCAGCTGCACCGCGCCGATGTTGGCAAAGATCGGGATCGTCGGCGCGCGGCGACGCAGGCTGGCGTCGAGGCCGCTGCTCGCACCGGCGGTCAGGCTGATGCGCTGCGACCCGACCGCGAGTGCGATGCCGTGCGCCTGCGCGGCTTCGGCGAGCGCGGCATTGATGGCACCGGCCCGCTCCGGCCCGCCGGTCATCGCGCTGACCATCAGCGGTGCCGACAGGCGATGTCCGAGGAACTGCGTCGACAGGTCGATCGCGTCGAGGTCGAGCTCCGGCAGCGCGCAGTGGACGAAGCGCACGCGCTCGAAGCCGGTGCGGGTGTCGCGCGCGGACACGCGCCCCGACAGCACCGCGTCGATGTGCCGGCCCTTGCGCCCGAGAATGTCGCTCACGCCGCAGCCCCTCGCTGCGCCCGCGCCTGAGCCAGCTGCACCAGCGCCATGTGCGGCACGGTCAGCGCCGCGAGCCCGATGAACAGCAGCCGCGCCAGCGCAGTGTCGACCGCGGGCGGGGGCGACGCCGCGCGCAGGACCACCCAGGCGACCAGCAGCAGCGCCAGCGTGGCCGCGGTGTAGGCCAGCGCGACCGCGGCGACCGTGCGCCGCTGACCCGCGGCCAGCGGCTGCCAGAGCTGCCGCAGGTGGCGCGGACTGTGCAGGAAGCAGAAGTACACCGCGAAGAACGCCAGCGGCGGCGCCGCCAGTGCGAGCGCGGCCAGCACCGCCAGCTCGACGCCGTCGCGGCGTCGCATGGATCCGGCATGCAGCGTGAGCACCAGGAACGCCGCCACCAGCCACCAGCCTGCCGCGGCCTGTGCAACGGCGAGGGTCCGCGCCGCGTCGCCCGACAGCAGCACGTACAGGTCGCCGACGGCGGTTGCGTCGCGCAGCGCGGGCAGCGCCAGCAGGCACAGGCCCAAGCCGAGGCGTGCGGGCGGATGGCGTCCCGCGCGCCAGTCACCACCGAAGTGCCATGACGACACCAGCAGGAAGCCCGCCAGTGATGCCACTGGCGCCAGCCACCAGGCGCCGACGACCGCCGCCACCACGAGGAGGTAGGCGGCGCTGAACGCCGCCAGGCCGCGCCGCGATGTCCACAGCCCGCTGCGGTGCGCGACCCAGGGATCCAGCGCGCCGTGCGGCACGCCGGCCACAGCCACCAAGCCCAGCACACCCACCAGCTGCACCTGCAGCGGGACCCGCGCCGCGAAGCCGGACGCGAGCAGCAGCGCCAGCAACGTCGCCGCGACAAGCATCGCGCGGGTTTCAAAAGGCCAGCGGTCACGCGGGGCGACAGGCGCGGTCGACAGGCGCGCATCGCGGCTCATGCGGGCGTCGTCGGCCGTACGGCGATGGCATCCACGCGCGACGACAGCAGCGCGCGTACGAACGGACCCGGAGGCAGGCAGCCCACCGCGCGCAGGGTGTCGCCCCAGCGCGCGTCGTCATTCATGAAGCGCACGAAGGCCGGCCCGCGCAGCGCGTCGGCCAGGGCCATGAAATGCGCCGACGCGCGACCGGGGTCGGTACGCAGTGCGCGCAGGAACGTGCGGTCCAGCAGCGCGCGCAGCCGTGGCTCGCGCGGATGGCCGCGGGCGGGTGCACCGGCCAGCACGCGTCCCGCGCAGGCATCGGCCCAGCGCTGGATCCGCGCGTAGCCGAAGCCGGAGCTGGCGCGCAGCGCACCCCCGGCGATGCCCGCGCAGTGCAGGCCTGGCTGCGGCGCCACCGTGGCGCCGGCCATGCCCATCGGCAGGCAGCCGTGCTCGCGCCGCAGCACCTCGCCGGCGCCCCATCCGCGGCGCGCCAGCAGTGCCGTGAGGTCGCGCTCCAGCGTCGCGGCGGGCAGCACGCCGGCGCTGAAGCGCGTCGCCTCGGCAAGCACGCGGTCTGCGCCCAGCGGCAGCACGTAGTCGAAGCGCAGTCCGTGGTCGTCGTGGTCCATGTGCTGCATCAAACCGGCGATGCCGGCAGGTGGCAGCCACGCCGGCGGCAGCCGCAGCTCGGCGCCCGCGAACTGCTGGTACATCAGCGCGCGCGCCGGCGACGGGGTCGAGCGCGTATCGACCACTTCGCCACAGTGCAGCGCACCGCGCGTGGTCTCCACCACGAGGCGCCGGCCCCGCCGCGCACGCCACCCGCGCTCACGCCCTGCAGCAGCGTCACCCGGCTTCTGGTCGCGGCGATCCGCGCCAGCGCGTCGGCATGGAAATCGGCGCCACGCACGTAGCGGTAGGCCAGCCCGGGGGCGCGCTGCAGCGTGGCGGCGCCCTGCGCCGTCGACAGCGACCATCCATCCCAGGCGGCACTCGCCAGCCGCGCGAGCGGGCTGTCGGCGGTGCTCCAGAAGCACCAGCTGCGGTCGTCGACGTACGCCAGCCGCGGTTCCACGACCACCACGCGCGGTCCATGGGCGCCGGCGTCCGCGAGCCGCGCCGCCAGCGACAGCCCCGCGCATCCGCCCCCCAGGATCACCAGGTCGGCGTCAGTCGGCGACATGGCGCTGCTCCCATTCGTCCGGCGACACGGCCAGCGGCGCGTGCAGGCGCCCGTCGTGCATCGGCAGCCGCGCGTCGCCACGCGCCCGCAGCGCGCGCGCTGCCACCGCCTGTGTCGCGATCGCCACGCGCCGCAGCGGGTCCACCCGGCAGCGGCTTGAGAGGAATCCCTGGCCGGACGCGCGGACCCGACCGCCGATGCCGCGGTACACCCGCGCCGCCACCTGGATCGCGAAGCCGGGACGCGCCGGCAGGTAGGCCAGGCCCGCCTCGCCGCTGGCGTAGTAGGCGTCGGCCAGCGCCAGCAGGCGTTCGACCGCGCTCTGCAGGTGCGCCGCCAGCGCCGGGGACGCGGTCGCGATGTCGGACGCAGCGGCGTCGTCGACCCACGTGCCCGGCAGGTAGCGCCGGCCCAGGCGCGCGTCCTCGGCGACGTCGCGCGCGATGTTGGTGAGCTGCATGGCGATGCCCAGGTCGACCGCGAACGGCAGCGCCGCCCGGTCGCGCGCCCCGAGCAGCGGGCACATCAACAGCCCGACCGTGCCGGCCACGGCGTAGGCGTAGCGCACCAGCGCGGCCTCGTCGGCGATCGCGACCGGGCCGAGATCGCCTGCCACGCCGTCGACGAGGTCGAGCGCCGGCCGCAGCGGCATGCCGGCCTCGGCGCGCAGCGCGAGGAAGTCGGCGGCCACGGGATGGGTGGCGGCGCCCGCGACCAGCTGCCGACGCAGGCCGGCCAGCGCCTCGCGCGGGTCGGCGCCAGCGGCGGGCGCGTCGGCCAGGTCGTCGACGTGGCGGCAGAACGCATACAGCCGCGCCGCGCGCGCGGCCTGGCCGGCATCGAGCAGTTGGCTGGCGAAGTGGAAGGAACGGCCGTGCGCGCGCAGCACCACGGCCGCATCCGGGTGTCCCGCGGCCAAGGCGACCGCGTGCATCAGCCCGCCATCACGACGGCCGGCACGATCGCCGGCGCGACGTCGGGCGCCGCCGGCAGCAGTCGCTCGAGCACCTTGGCCGAGCTCAGCACGCCTGGCAGACCGGCGCCGGGATGCGTCCCCGCGCCGACCAGGTACAGCCCGCGCGGACCTTCACCGCGGTTGTGGAAGCGGAACCACGCCGACTGTGCGAACGTCGGCTGCACCGAGAACCCGGCCCCCGCTGGACTCAGGTAGCGGCTGCGGAAATCCTCCGGCGTCATGAAGAAGTCGGCGCGGATCGCGTCGGAGATGCCCGGCAGGATGGTGGCGTCGAGTGCCGCCAGCACGCGGTCACGCAGTCGCGGGCCCTCGACCTCCCAGTCGATGCCGGCGTCGAGGTTCGGCACCGGCACCAGCGCATAGAAGCTGTCGCAGCCGTCCGGGGCGAACGACGCGTCGGTCGCCGTCGGCCGGTGCAGGTAGATCGAGAAATCCTCGGCCAGCACCTGGCGGTGGAAGATGTCGTCGAGGAGCTCGCGGTAGCGCGCGCCCAGCCAGATGGTGTGATGGGCAACTTTGTCGTAGCGGCGCGCGGCGCCGAAGAACAGCACGAACAGGCCCATCGACCGCTTGTGGTGGCGCGCCTTGAGCCGCGCGGACACGCGCACATCGTCGGCACGCAGCAGCCGGGTGTAGAGGTACGCGGGATTGGCATCGGAGATCACCACGTCCGCCGCCAGTCGCTCGCGGGACGGATTGTCCAGCACCACGCCCGACACCGCGCCGTGGGCGACGTCGATCCCGGTGACCGTGGTATCGAGCCGCACGTTGATCCCGACCTCGGCCATCAGCCGGCCCAGTGCGTCGACCAGTGCGCCGGTGCCCCCCATCGCGAAATGCACGCCGTGCGCGCGCTCGAGGAAATGGATCAACGCGTAGATCGACGTGGTGTCGAACGGGTTGCCGCCGACCAGCAGTGGCTGGATCGAGAACGCCTGGCGCAGCTTCGCGCTTTGCAGGTGGGTCGACACCAGCTCCCACACCGTGCGGTACGCCCCCAGCCGCAGCAGGTCCGGGACCTGCCGCAGCATGCTGCCGAAGCGGTCGAACGGCACGTCGGCAAGCTGCGTGAAGCCCACCGCGTAGATGGCCTGCGACGCCGCCAGCAGCCGACGGTAGCCGTCGACGTCCGGCGGATGGATCCGCGCGATCTCCCCCAGCGTGTCTTCGACGCTGCCGCCGTAATCGAAGTGGTCGCCATCCGGGAAATGGAACCGGTACCACGGCGCCAGCGGCACCAGCTCGACGTAATCGCGCATCGCCCGGCCATGCAGCGCGAACAGCTCCTCCAGCAGGAACGGCGCGGTGATCACCGTCGGCCCGGCGTCGTGGCGATAGCCGTCACGCTCGAAGACCTGCGCGCGCCCGCCCAGGCGTGGACAGCGATCGACCAGGGTCACCTCGTGGCCCTTGGCGCGCGCGCGCAGCGCGGCCGCGATGCCGCCGAAACCGCCGCCAATGACCACCGCGTGGCTCACGCCGACAGCGCGTCCCGCATTGCGGGCCGGTGGAGCGCGACCGCCAGCGCGGCGGCGCGCGCGGCGAGCAGCGTACCGATGCCCGAGGGCAGCCCTTCGGCCAGCAACACGGCGGCTGCGAGGTGCGCAAGCGCCAGGTCGCGGACGCCGTCCGCCGGCGCCTCGTGGCCGTCGCGGCCCAGCAGCGCGACCGCGTTGAGGCTGCCTGTCGCCGCATCGATGTCGGCGTCGTCGATGTCGTCGGCCATCTGGTAGCCGATCGCGAAGCGGCGCGCGGCGGCGCGCGCGTGCGGCACCTGCGCGCCGAGTCCGGCCGCGACCAGCGCCAGCTCCAGCGGCAGGCCGAGCAGCGCGCCGGACTTGCCGGCGGCGATGGCCTCGTAGGCGGGCAGGTCGACGGCGGCCACGTCGCCTGGCGAGGTGGCCGCGCACTGGCCAGCAACCGCGGCCGCGACCGCGGCGTGCGCATGGCGCACCAGCAGCGGGGCGCGGCTGCCGGCACCGGCGAGCGCGGCATAGGCCGCCGACAGCATCAGGTCGCCGGTGCAGATGGCAACGCCGGCGCCGTGCCGCGACCACACGCTGGGCCTGCCGCGGCGCCAGGCGTCGCGATCCTGCACGTCGTCGTGGACCAGCGAGGCGTTGTGCAGCAGCTCGCAGGCGACCGCGAGCGCCACGCCGACATCGGGCGGACAGCGCAGTGCCAGCGCCGCGTCGAGCGTCAGGCGGGCACGGACGCGCGCGCCGCCAGCGGCCATGTGCTCGTGCGCCGCGCGCGCCGCGACGCCCTCCTCGGGCGACGTCAGCTGGCGGATACCGGCCTCGACACGCGTCATCAACGATTCTGTCTGGCGCATGCCCTCGGCCTTGGAATGGGTGCGAAGCACCCCGCCCGGAATCCCGGACAGGGCCTTGCAGTGTCGGGACGGCGGCCTGTCGCCGCCGCCGGGGCGATGCCCGACGGCGACTGGGCCGTTGACGGCATGGTCAGACGTGCGCCCTGCCTTCCTCGGCATCGGACTTGCGCACCGCGATCATGTAGATCAGCACGCCGAACAGCGCCTTCGCCACCAGGTCGGCGATGGTGTAGCCCACCTCGATCACGGTCACCGACGTACCGCCTTCGAGCGACAGCACGAACGGCGCGAAGTACACCACCGGGTAGAAGCTCCACGACAGCAGCACCACCCAGCGCGCCAGGTTGACCAGGCCGCGTGCGCTCTCGGGCTGGCTGGCGATCGACCTCGACAGGCCCGCGAACAGGCTGTAGACGATGTACAGGAACGGGATCATCGACAGCGCGCCCCAGAGAAAGCGGGTGGAATCGATGCCGCCCGACACTTCGCCCGGGTAGCCAAGCACGATCATCAGCGCCGCGGCGCCGCCGAGCCTGAGGCTGGTCCGCGTCGTCTCGCTGGACGACAGCCGCATCACCAGGATCAGCTCGACCATCAGCAGCGGCACGGTGAGCAGCCAGTCGACGTAGCGGTAGGCCTGGTTGAACAGCGCGCCCGAGAGCCGCACGTCATCGCCGGTGACCACGAAGGCACCCGTCCAGCTGCCGAAGATGCGGAAGTAGTGGTAACAGGCGATCGCCGTCACCAGGCCGGAGACGACCAGCGCGGGTTGGTAGTGTTTGTTGACCCGGCCCATCGCAAGCCAGAAGAACAGCGTCGCGGCCCCCATGGTCGCGATGGTGAAAGAGAACGCGTTGTAGATCAGGTAGTACTGACCGGCAGCCAACTGCTCCATCGATGAACCCCCCAGCCCCTGGCGTCATGCGCTGAGATGTCAGCAGGCCAATGACCAGGGTTCAACGCACGCTGAACCGGCGCCAACCAGGCACGCGGCATGCTTCGTCTCACGCATGCACCACCCAAGCAGCGGCCTTGCCGGCGTCCCGCAACCAGCGGGAAAACGCACATTCCGCACGCATCGTTGCGCAGGATTCCACCATGCGAATGCGCGCAATCGACGCGCCCCGGGCGCACTGTTCCGTGCAGGTGGAGCGCAGCATTGCAACCGCGCCGGCCGAACCGCCGCACGCAACGCCGGCGACCGCTGGGCTACCCTGTCCGGCCCCCCGCGAGACGCCCCCGACACGTGCTGCCGAGACGATCCACCGCCCATGCCGCCACCACAACGCCCGCTGCATGGCGGCGTCGGTGTGCGGGCTTGCTGCTGGCGCTGTGCGCGATGCCGCTGTACGCGGCCATCGATCCCGCCGACCTGCTGCCGGTCGACGAGGCGTTTGCGCTGCAGGCCAGCGCGCCGACGCGGGACGGGGTCGCGGTCAGCTGGACCATCGCCGACGGCTACTACCTGTATCGCCACAGGATCGCCGTCGCGCCGCTGGACGCCAGCGCGTCCGGGACGCTGCGCCTGCCCGCGGGCGCGCCGCACACCGATGAATTCTTCGGCGACGTCGAGACCTACCGCGGGCGGGTCACCGGCACGCTCGATGGGGTCGCGGCGCGTGGCGACAGCGTACGACTGCAGGTGAAGTACCAGGGCTGCGCAGATGCCGGCATCTGCTACCCACCGCAGACGCGCGAGGTCACGGTACGCCTGCCCGCCGCCGCCGCCGCCGGCGACGGTGACGCCGGATTCGCCGCGCTCGGGCGCTCGCTGCTGCGCCGCGCCGGCATCGGCGGCGATGCGGCGGCGGGGGCCACGGGCGGCGTCGCGGTGCCTGCAGGCGCGCGGGCCGTGGGCACCGGCCCCGGCGCCGCCGGCGCGCTGCCGCTGCCACCGGAGCAGGCATTCGGCTTCGAGGCGATCGCCGACGGCGGCGACGCGCTGCTGCTGCGCTTCACCCCGGCGCCGGGCTACTACCTCTACCGCGACCGCACCACGATCGTGCTGGACGCCGCGGGTGTCGTCGCCGGCACGCCGCGCTGGCCGGCAGGCACCGCGCACCGCGACGCGTACTTCGGCGACGGCGTCGTGTACTTCCGCCAGATCGACGTGCCGCTGCCGCTGCGCCGCCGCGTTGCCGCGCCGGTCGATGGCACGCTCCGGGTCACGTTCCAGGGCTGTCAGAACGACGGCATCTGTTACCCGCCGATGACCCGCAGCGTGCGGGTGTCGCTACCGAAGGGCACGGTCACCGTGGCCGCCGACGCGGTCACGGATGCGTCTGGCGGCGCGTCCCGATCGGCCGCGCTGGCCGGGGCAGCCACGCCGCGCGCCGGGGCGGGCGACGTGTCGACCACCGGCATTACATCCGGGGCCGCGTTGGCAACGACCGCCGCCGCCGGGGGCCCGGCAGCTTCCGCAGCGACGCCTGGCACCGCGGGTGCCGTCGCTGGCATTGGCGCGACGATCGCGCCCGACGCCATCGCGTCAGCCGGAGCGCGCGGCGGCGATCCGGACACGGGCGCGGCGGAGGGCGCCGACGGTCGCCTCGCCGCCGCGCTGTCCGGCCCCGACCGCTGGCTCGCCCTGCTCGGGTTCTTCGGCGCCGGACTGCTGCTGGCATTCACGCCGTGCGTGCTGCCGATGATCCCGATCCTGTCGGGGCTGATCGCCGGCGCCGGCACCCGTATCGGCACACGTCGCGCGCTGCTGCTGTCGTTCATCTACGTGCTCGCCAACGCAATGGTGTTCACCGCCGCCGGCGTGGTCGCCGCGCTGCTCGGCGCCAACCTGCAGATCGCGTTCCAGGACCCGTGGATCATCTCGGCGTTTGCGGCGCTGTTCGTGGCGCTGGCGCTGTCGTCTTTCGGCGCGTTCACGCTGCAGCTGCCGCTGGCGCTGCGCGCGCGGCTGGGCGCGCTGAGCGAACGCCAGCGTGGCGGTTCGCTGGCGGGGGTCGCCACGATGGGCGCGCTGTCGGCGCTGATCGTCGGGCCTTGCGTGGCGCCGCCGCTGGCGGGCGCGGTGCTCTACATCGGGCAGCAGCAGGATCCGGTGTTCGGCGGCGCGGCGCTGTTCCTGCTGGCGATGGGCATGGGCGCGCCGCTGCTGGCGTTCGGCGTCGCCGCCGGACGCGGCATGCCAACCAGCGGGCCGTGGATGCTGGCGGCGCAGCGGGTGTTCGGATTCGTGTTCCTGGGGCTGGCGCTGTGGATGCTGTCGCGCATCGTGCCGGGGCCGGTGGTGCTGGCGCTGACCGCGCTGCTGCTGGTCGGCGCCGCGGCCTGGGCGTGGACCGTGCAGGGTGGCCTGCGCCACCAGGGCGCCCGCTGGACGGCGCGCGCCGCGGCGCTGGTGCTGGTGGTGATCGGCATCGCGCAGCTGGTCGGTGCGCTCGCCGGCGGACGCGATCCACTGCAGCCGCTGGCGGCGCTGCGGGCGGGCGCCGGATCCGCCGACGCGGCGCTGGCGTTCCGCAGCATCAAGTCGCTGGCCGACCTGGAGCGCGAGGTGGCCGCGGCCGATGCCGCCGGCCGCCCGCTGCTGTTCGACTTCTATGCCGACTGGTGCGTGGCCTGCAAACAGATGGAGCGCGACACCCTCCCGCGCCGGGAGGTGCACGCGGCGCTCTCGGGCTTCGTGCTGCTGAAGGCCGACGTCACCGCCAACGACGCGGTAGACCGGGCGCTGATGGCCGCGCTGGGCATCGTCGGACCGCCGGCGACGCTGTACTACGTCGACGGCCGCGAGCGACGCGACCTGCGCCTGTACGGCTTCGAGGCCGCGGCGCCGTTCTCGGCGCGTGCGGCGCGCGCATCGGGCCCGCCCTGATGCGCGGGTCGATGAAGATCGTGCTGGTGGCGCTCGCGGCGGGGATCGTCGGCGTTGCCGCCGGGCTGGCCGTCAACGGGCCGGGGCCGCTGCTGCGCACCGAGCTCGGCCAGCGCGCGGTCCAGGGCGCCTACGCCTTGGTCGCCCCGCCGGCGCCCCACGGCCTGGCGGTCGCCGGGCGTGGCGACCGGGTGCCCGACGTCGTGCTGCCCGGGCTCGACGGCGTGCCGCTGCGGCTGCCCGGCGATACCCTGGGGCGGCCGGTGCTGGTGAACTTCTGGGCCAGCTGGTGCGCACCCTGCATCGAGGAGATGCCGGAGCTCGACCGGTACGCGCAGTCACAGGGGGACACCGGCGTCCACGTGGTCGGCATCGCCCTCGACGACGCCGACGCGGTGCGGGCGTTCCTGCAGCGGGTGCCGGTCGACTTCCGCATCGCGCTGGACACACCGGGCCCGCGCGACAGCAGCGTGCAGTTCGGCAACCCGCGCGGCGTGCTGCCGTATACGGTGCTGCTCGATGCCGAGGGCCGCGTGCGCAAGCAGCGCGTCGGGCCGTTCTCGCACGGCGAGATCGACGGCTGGGCAGCGCCCTGAGCGCCGCGCGCCGGGCGAGTTCTGGAGCACGAACTCAAACAGGCGCTTAAATCGCGCCTATTCGGCAGAACTTCGGCGATCTGGACACCATCCACGGCTTCGCGCAGACTCGCGTCCTCCCGTACATGGCGTCCCGCGCCCCCGATGGCACAGCTGCTGGTCCTGCACGGCCCCAACCTCAACCTGCTCGGCACCCGCGAGCCGGCGGTGTACGGCCGCACCACGCTGGCCGAGATCGACGCCGCGCTCACAGCGCAGGCGGCCGCCAACGGACACGCCATCGAGAGCCTCCAGTCCAACGCCGAGCACGCGCTGATCGACCGCGTGCAGGCCGCCGCCGGTGACGGCACCGCGTTCCTGCTGCTCAACCCGGCCGGGCTGACCCACACATCGGTCGCGCTGCGCGACGCGCTGGCCGCGGTGGCGCTGCCATTCATCGAAGTCCACCTCTCCAATCCGCACACGCGCGAACCGTTCCGCCAGCGCAGCTATTTCAGCGACCTGGCCGTGGGCGTGGTCTGCGGCTTCGGTGCCGACGGCTACCGCTACGCGCTCGACGCCGCGATCCGGCGCCTCGGAGCCACGGCATGAGCGCCGCCGACGTTGCGCGCAACGCCACCGCCGTGTGCCCCACCACACCGTCCCTCCCGACGCAACCGCCCGGCGCCTGACGCCACGCCGCATCGCCCGCCCGACACCACGCACCCGCCAACGAGGCTCCGCATGGACCTGCGCAAGATCAAGAAACTCATCGACCTGCTCGAGGAGTCCAACCTGGCCGAGATCGAGATCAAGGAGGGCGAGGAATCCGTGCGCCTGGCGCGCACGCCGCGCGGCGGCCATGCGCCACCCCCGATGTATGCCGAACCGCCGCGGGCCCCTGCGATGCCGATGGCGTCGCCGGTCGACGCCGCCACCGGCGGCGCGATGCGCGCGCCTGCCGAGAGCGGCGTCCCGGCGCTGCCCGATGGCCACGTGGTGCGCTCGCCGATGGTCGGCACGTTCTACCTGTCACCGTCGCCGGACAAGCCGGCGTTCGTCACCGTCGGCCAGGCGGTCAAGGCCGGCGAGACGCTGGGGATCATCGAGGCGATGAAGATGTTCAACCCGATCGAGGCGGATGTCTCCGGCACCGTGGTCGCGGTGCTCGCCGAGAGCGGCCAGCCGGTCGAGTTCGACCAGCCGCTGTTCGTGGTCGGCTGAGGCGCTTCACATGCCCCTGGACAAGGTCGTCATCGCCAACCGCGGCGAGATCGCGCTGCGCATCCTGCGCGCCTGCCATGCGCTTGGCATCCGTACGGTCGCGGTGCACTCCACCGTCGACCGCAACCTCAAGCACGTGGCGATGGCCGACGAGTCGGTGTGCATCGGCCCGGCGCCGTCGCAGAAGAGCTACCTCGACATGGCCAGCATCATCGCCGCGGCCGAGGTCACCGACGCGCAGGCGATCCACCCCGGCTACGGGTTCCTGAGCGAGAACGCCGACTTCGCCGAGCGCGTCGAGCAGTCCGGCTTCATCTTCATCGGCCCCAGGGCCGAGACCATCCGGCTGATGGGCGACAAGGTGGAGGCGATTCGCGCGATGAAGGAGGCAGGCGTGCCCTGCGTGCCCGGCTCCGGCGGTCCGCTGGGCGACGACGCCGCCACCAACGTCAAGATCGCGCGCGGGATCGGCTACCCGGTGATCGTCAAGGCCGCGGGCGGCGGCGGCGGACGCGGCATGCGTGTTGTGCACACCGAGGCCGCGCTGCCGACCGCGATCGCCACCACCAAGCAGGAGGCCCTTGCCGCGTTCAGCAACGACATGGTCTACATGGAGAAGTTCCTGGAGAACCCACGCCACGTGGAGATCCAGGTGCTCGCCGATGGCCAGGGCCACGCCATCCACCTGGGCGAACGCGACTGTTCGATGCAGCGCCGGCACCAGAAGGTGGTCGAGGAAGCGCCCGCGCCCGGCATCACGCCGGAGCAGCGCGCGGAGATCGGGCGCGTCTGCACCGAGGCCTGCCTGCGCATCGGCTACCGCGGCGCCGGCACCTTCGAATTCCTGTACGAGGACGGGCGCTTCTACTTCATCGAGATGAACACCCGGATCCAGGTGGAGCACCCGGTGACCGAGATGGTGACCGGCATCGACCTGGTGCGCGAGCAGCTGATGATCGCGTCCGGCAAGCCGCTGTCGATCCGGCAGCAGGACGTGGTGCTGGCCGGGCACGCGATCGAGTGCCGCATCAACGCCGAGGACCCCGAGACCTTCATGCCGTCCCCCGGCCTGATCGCGCACTTCCACGCCCCCGGCGGCCCGGGTGTGCGCGTGGATTCGCACATCTACGAGGGCTACCGCGTGCCCGCCAACTACGACTCGATGATCGGCAAGCTGATCGTGCACGGTGCCGACCGCGCACAGGCGATCGCGCGCATGCGCACCGCGTTGTCGGAGATGGTGGTCGACGGCATCCGCACCAACATCCCGCTGCAGCAGCGGATCCTGGCCGACGCCGGCTTCCAGCAGGGCGGCCAAAACATCCATTACCTCGAGAAGCGCCTGGCCGAGCGCCGCGACACCACCCTGTCCATCGGCTGACGGCGCGTCCAGGCCCCCGCCGCCGGCATCGCTTATCCTCGGGCAGGCCAGCGGATGCCCTGCCCGCCGAGGAGATCCACGTGATGCGCCATGTCGTCCACGTCCTGTCCGTCGCGCTGTCCGGCGCGCTGTGCGCAACGGCACCCACCCATGCCGCCGAGGGTCGCGACCGCGAGACCTCCAAGTCAGCCTCCGCGGCCGCGGAGGCCAGTACAGCCGCGCGTCCCTGGGCGCTGGCCGGCGGCGACGTCTCTTTGCGCTGGAACGCCGACCTGGCACGCGACCTCGGCATCGCCATCGAGGCCACCGGCGCACGCGGTCAGCGCGCCGCCGACGGTTCTGACCGCTTCGCGCTGAAGCCGGCGCGCGCGCTGCAGGTCGACGTGCGCGGCGGCTACCTGCGCGGGTTCGCGTCGGGCGCGGTGCAGGCCGACGGCGGCCACGTGCTGCGGGTCGGCGACGGCAGCATCGACCTGCGCGGGTTCCAGCTGCGCCCTCGGCGTGGTGCCGGCGCCGCGCCGCGCCAGCTCGACCTCGTCGACGCTTCGGGCAACGCCTGGTTCTTCGTCGACCGGGTCATGCACGAGCTGTTCGCCGCCGACGCCGCGCTCGCGGTCAGCACCGCCGACATCCGCATCTCCGACGCACTGGCGCGCCGCATCGGCCGCCCGTTCGTGGCCGGCTGGACGCTGGGCGAGCTGCAGCTGGAGCTGTCGGTGGTAGCGCGCGGCGGCGGCGGCGCGGCGCCGCTGTCCAACCAGATCACCTGGCACGGCGATCCGGCGCCTGACGGCGGCATCTACGAAAACGACCTGTTCATGCGCAACACGTCGACGCAGTACCTGCGCTGCCAGGGCTGCACCGGCGAGGCCGGCAGCGGGCGGCTGGTGATCACGCCGTCGGCGACGCTGCGCAACAACGTCAACGAGGGCACCATCGCCGCCACCGTCCCCGGCGACCCGCTCGGCACCAGCCGCGCGCGCTGGACCGCCAGCATCCCCTGGCACCAGAAGTTCAGCGGCAACTTCGCGCCCTACGGCAACGACCAGCACCCGTACCTGGTGTGGAACATGTACCGGGTCAACGCCGACGGCAGCCTGGAGCAGATCGGGCGCTCCGGGGTCAAGCAGGCCTACCTGACGACGAACGAAGGCTGCCTGGACCCAGGTGACCACAACGCACACGTGCTCGGCCGCGGCTGTGCCGACACGTATTCGGTGAGCAACAACGACTACAGCCAGGGCATGTCGCCGCGCTCGGAGATCCTGCCCGCGACCGGCCAATGGGGTCGTTGCGGGTCCACCTTCGACCTCGACTGCGACGGGGTCATGAACCAGGGCCCCAACGACAGCTACACGCATCGCATGGTGGTGGGCGAAAGCCAGATCGCCGCCAGCCGCCATCCCGGCGCGCGCTGGCTGTTCGAGTCCTGGTACGTCGCACGCGAGGACATCGACATCTACAACTCGATGTCCACACTCGCCACCACCCAGCGCTACGGCGGCGGGGTCTGGGACGTGGCGTCCAGCGACGAGCGCCTCGGCGCCGCGATCGACCGCTGGTTCACGCTCGATGCCCCCGCGCCGCGCAACCCGAAGGTCGCGCTCGACCGCATGATCCAGGAGCTGGTGGTGGACGGCGCGCGGGCCAAGCTTGCGGTCAAGGTGATGGAGATGCCTGGCGGGCTGTGGCAATACCACTACGCGCTGATGAACTTCGAGTTCGCATTCGCGCAGACCTCCGGCGCGGAGCCCAACCTGCGCGTGGTCAGCACCCGGGGGTTCGACGGCTTTTCGCTGTCGACCGGCACCCAGGCGCAGGGCACCGTGTTCCGCAATGGCGACCTCGACGCGGCCAACGACTGGACGGTGGCCACCGATGCCGCCGGCATCCACTGGCGCGACGCGACCGCGGTGAATTCGCTCGAGTGGGGCGGCCTGGTCGGCTTCACCGTGGTCTCGCCGCGGCCACCGGTGCGCGGGTCGGCGACGCTGCGCGCCGACAACGCGCCGACGCCGGCGAGCTTCCGCGTCGCGACCCTGGTCCCGGCCCGCTGACCTGCCGCCGATGCCTTTCCTTGAACTGACCGTGCCGTGCAGCGACGCCACGCAGCCGCGCTACGAGGCCGCGCTGGAGGCGGTCGGCGCACTTGCCGTGACCCTGCTCGATGCCGACGCGGACTCCGACGCCGAGCACGCCATCCTCGAGCCGGGCGTCGGCGAGACGCCGCTGTGGCAGGCGCTGACGCTGACCGCGCTGTTCGATGGCGACGCCGATGGCCTGGCGCTGCTGGCGGCGCTGGACGGCGCCGGATCCGGCCTGGACTGGTCGCGGACGTCGCTGCGCCGGGTCGATGACCAGGACTGGGAGCGCGCGTGGATGGACACCTATGCGCCGCTGCGCTTCGGCGAGCACCTGTGGATCGTGCCGTGGGACCACCCGCTGCCCGACGGCGTCGACGACGCGGTCGACGCCGTGGTCAGGCTGGATCCCGGCCTGGCCTTCGGCTCGGGGACGCATCCGACGACCGCGCTGTGCCTGCGCTGGCTGGACGCACTGGCGGGCAGCGGTGATCTCGCCGGGCGCCGTGTGCTCGACTTCGGCTCCGGCAGCGGCATCCTGGCGCTGGCTGCACTCAAGCTCGGCGCCGCCGACGCCACCGCGGTCGACAACGATCCGCAGGCGCTGCTCGCGACGCGCGACAACGCCGACCGCAACGGCGTCGGCGCGACGCTGTCGGTGCACCTGCCCGACGACGCACCGTCGGCGACGTATCCGGTGGTCATCGCCAACATCCTCGCGTCGGCGCTCGATGCGCTTGCCGACACGCTGGCGGCACGGGTCGCGCCGGGCGGGCAGATCGCGCTGTCGGGCATCCTCGTCGGCCAGCAGGATCCGCTGCTGGTGCGCTACGCAAAGTGGTTCACCGCGCTCGAGGTCGCGATCGACGGCGACTGGGTGCGCATCGACGGCGTGCGCCTCGCGGCGGACGACGCCGCGCATGGTTGAGGCCCGCCACCTGCCGCAGCGCGCGTGATGCAATAGCCGCATGTTCATCAACTGCCCGCATTGCCGCGCGCTGGTCGCGACCGACCCGGCGACCGATCTGCCGCCGCCCCGCTGCCCGCGCTGCGCGGCGCAGCTGCGCGACGATTCGCTTTCCCCCGATCGTGAGACGTCGGTGCGTGCACGAGACGGCGTCGACCGCGAGCGGTCATCGCTGGCGCAGGCCCGCATTCCGCCAACACCCACCGGGGCGGAGGATGGGACCGGTGGGCCGGCAGCGGGGCGCGACACGATGGCGCATGACGTGATCGGGCAGGGCAATGTCGCGGGCACCGGCGATGTCGCGCCCACGCCAGGCCCGCAGACGCCGGAACTCCCGACGCTCCCCTCGCCTGCGGCAGGGAACACGCCTGAAACCGCTATGGTCGCTTCCACGCCGCGCCCGTCGGGCGGCGGGTTCACCTTGGCGCGGCTGCTGCGGCGAAGCGAACCGGCAACCGTGGCCGCCGCCGCGGCGGCGCCAGACGCGGCGTCATCCACCCCGCGGCACGCACCCGCGGCGGACGTGCGAGGGATCGCCGAAACGCGCGTCTACGTCGTCGTGCCAATGGCGGACCGACCGCGCGCCAACGCGCCTGTCCCGGACCCCGCTGCAACCGTCACAGCCATCAGAGCCGCCATGCCGCGCGGTCCCGCACACGCCAACGCCGTCGCGGAAACAGGCACGGACACCGGCACGGACTCGGAAATCGCTACGGACACGGAGACGGCCACGGAGACGGACGCGGAGACGGACACGCACGACGCGAGCGTCCGCGTCGCCGCAGACGCAGACGAAGGGTCCGCTACTGTCGCATCAGCGCGATCGCCGGTGACCGCGGCTGCTCTGGCACGGGAGATCCCTTCGTTCCCATCTGCGGCGTCGACCGTGATGCGCCACTCGCCGAGCTTCGTGCGCAGTCGCGCAGCCGCACCGCCGGCGTCGCGGCGGCAGCAGTGGGGCCTGGCCGCGGCGATCGCGGGCCTGTCGGTGCTGCTGGCGCTGCAGTGGGTGGTCGCCGACCGCGAGCAGCTGGCCGCCGATGCACGCTGGCGGCCGCTGGTGCAGCGCGTCTGCGGCGTGCTTGGGTGCTTGGTGCCGGCGTGGCGCGAGCCGGACGCGCTGGTGCTGCTCGACCGCGACGTACGTCCGGACCCGGAGATCCGCGATGCGCTGCGCGTCTCCGCGAGCTTCCGCAACGACGCGCCGTGGCCACAGGCATGGCCCCGGCTGCAGCTCACGCTCTCGGACGTGGACGGCATCGTGGTGGCCGAGCGCACGTTCGCCGCCGACGACTACCTCGGCGCCGCGCCGTCGCAGCCGCTGCTGGCGCCGGGTCAGATCGCCACGGTGCGCATGCTGGTCGCCGAACCCACGCCGCGCAGCGTCGCCTTCGCGTTCGCGTTCCGCTGACGGTGGTCGCCGTGGTTTGGCGCTGCCGGCGCGCGCGCGCTAGACTCGCTGCCCCCGCGACAGCCGCGCTCCGTCGCTGAGCGCGGCGCAGACACCCGGGGGGACCACCGCTTGGACGCCGTCGACCGCACAGATGCCCCCGCCGGCGACGCCGTGCGCAGCGGCGCGCGCGCGCCGCTGCGCGACCACGTCGCGGTGTCGGTGCGCCGCTACCTTGGCGACCTCAACGGCTGCGACGCCGACAACCTGTACGAGATCGCGCTGCGCGAGCTCGAGATCCCGTTGTTCGTCGAGGTGCTGAACCACTGCGATGGCAACCAGAGCCGCGCCGCGGCGATGCTGGGCATCCATCGCGCCACACTGCGCCGCAAGCTGCGCGACTACGCGATCACCTGATCGCCGCCCATGCGGGTGGCGCTGCGTGCTTCGTATAATCGCCCACCGCGCCGCAGGACCCGACCGATGCCTCCCGACCGCCTTCCCGTACGACGGGCGTTGCTGTCCGTGTCCGACAAGGCCGGCCTGCTGCCGCTGGCGCACGCGCTGTCCGCGCTCGGCGTCGAACTGCTGTCCACCGGCGGCACCGCGCGCGCGCTGCGCGACGCCGGTCTCGCGGTGCGCGACGTGGCCGACGTCACCGGCTTCCCGGAGATCATGGACGGCCGGGTGAAGACACTGCACCCGCTGATCCACGGCGGCCTGCTCGGCCGCCGCGGGACCGACGACGTGGTGATGGCCGCGCATGGCATCGCCGCGATCGACCTGCTGGTGCTCAACCTGTATCCGTTCGAGTGCGTGGCCTGCCGGGCCGACGCGACCTTCGATGACATCGTCGAGAACATCGACATCGGCGGCCCGGCGATGCTGCGTGCGGCCGCCAAGAATTTCGCACATGTCGCGGTGGCGACCGATCCGGCGCAGTACGACGCGCTGGTCGCCGAGCTTCAGGCGCACGACGGCACGCTGTCGGCGAAGACGCGCTTCTCGCTGTCCGTCTCCGCGTTCAACCGCGTGGCGCAGTACGACGCGCGCATCAGCGACGTGCTGTCGTCGATCGACGAACCGTCCGATGCCGGCGCCGCCGGGCGTGCCCGGTTCCCGGCGCAGAGCAACGGCAGCTTCGTCAAGGTCATGGACCTGCGCTACGGCGAGAACCCGCACCAGCAGGCCGCCTTCTACCGGGACCTGTGGCCGGCGCCGGGCACGCTCGCGACGTTCGAGCAGCTGCAGGGCAAGGCGCTGTCGTACAACAACATCGCCGACGCCGACGCCGCCTGGGAGTGCGTGCGCCAGTTCGACGCGCCGGCCTGCGTCATCGTCAAGCACGCCAACCCCTGCGGGGTCGCGGTCGCGGTGAACTGCGCCGAGGCCTATGGACTCGCCTACGCGACCGACCCCACCTCGGCGTTCGGCGGCATCCTCGCGTTCAACGCCACGCTCGACGCCGCGACCACCAGGGCGATCCTCGACCGCCAGTTCGTCGAGGTGCTGATCGCGCCCGGCTACGACGAAGGCGCCCTGGCCTGCTGCGCGAAGAAGGCCAACGTGCGCGTGCTGCGGATCGCACACGGTGACGGCCGCAACAGCATCGACGTCAAGCGCGTCGGATCCGGCCTGCTGATGCAGACCGCCGACGATCGCGACGTGACCCGCGACGGACTGCAGGTCGTGTCGAAGCATGCACCGACCGAGGCGCAGATCGACGACCTGCTGTTTGCCTGGAAGGTCGCCAAATACGTGAAGTCGAACGCCATCGTCTACGCCCGCGACCTGCACACCATCGGCGTCGGCGCCGGGCAGATGAGCCGCGTGTACTCCGCGCGCATCGCCGGCCTCAAGGCCACGGATGCGGGGCTGGACGTCGCCGGGTCGGTGATGGCGTCGGACGCGTTCTTCCCGTTCCGCGACGGCATCGACGCCGCTGCGGAGGCTGGCATCAGTGCGGTGATCCAGCCCGGCGGCTCGATGCGCGACGCCGAGGTGGTAGCCGCCGCCGACGCGCATGGCATTGCGATGGTGTTCACCGGCGTCCGGCACTTCAGGCACTGACCATGGACATGATGACGATCGGCCTGCTGCTGGCGGGCTTTGTGCTGCTGGTCGGCGGCGCCGAGCTGCTGGTCCGGGGCGCCGCGCGCCTGGCGGCGGCGATGGGCCTGTCGCCGCTGGTCATCGGCCTGACGGTGGTGGCCATCGGTACCAGCGCGCCGGAGCTCGCGACCAGCATCGGCGCGGCGCTGTCCGGTTCACCCGACATCGCACTGGGCAACGTGGTCGGCAGCAACATCGCCAACGTGCTGCTGATCCTGGGCATGACCGCGCTGGTCGCGCCGCTGGTGGTGTCGCGCCAGCTGGTGCGGCTGGACGTGCCAATCATGCTCGGCGCGGCGCTGCTGGTGTTCGGCCTGTCGCTCGACGGCGGGCTGGGGCGCGGCGACGGCATCGGGCTGCTGGCGTTGGCGCTGGCCTACATCGGGCTGCTGCTGTGGCTGGCGAAGCGCCATCCCGAGGGGGTGCCGGCGCCCGAAGCCAACGCCGTCGCGCCGGTGTGGTGGCGCGACGCGCTGTACGTCGCCGCGGGCTTGGCCCTGCTGGTGCTGGGCGCCAACTGGCTGGTCGGCGCCGCAGTCGCGATCGCGCAGGTGCTGGGCATCAGCGAAATGGTCATCGGGCTGACCGTGGTCGCCGTGGGCACGTCGCTGCCGGAGCTGGCGACGTCGATCCTCGCCACGCTGCGGGGGCAGCGCGACATGGCGGTCGGCAACATTGTCGGCAGCTGCATTTTCAACCTGCTGCTGGTGCTGGGCGCGACCGCCGCGCTGGCACCGGCGGGCATCCCGGTGGCGCCCGCGGTGCTGCGCTTCGACTTCCCGGTGATGACGGCGGTGGCGCTCGCATGCCTGCCGATCTTCTTCACCGGATTCCAGGTGCGGCGCTGGGAAGGTGGTCTGTTCGTCGCGTACTACGTCGCCTACACCGGCTACCTGCTGCTGCGCAGCGCCGAGCACGACGCACTGCCGGCGTACAGCGCAGCGATGATGAGTTTCGTGGTGCCGCTGACCGCGATCACCCTCGTGCTGCTGGCGGTGCGCGCGTGGCATTACCACCGCCTCAGCCGCGGGTGACCTCCGGCCGCGGCGACACAGCCGCGGGCGTCCAGATGCCGGCATCGATCGCGCCCGCGAGCTCCGGATAGTCGGCGGCATCGAGCCACGGCGCGATCCCGGCGTGCAGCTGGCGGTCGTAGTCCCGGGTCAGCTTCGCCACCACACTCGACAGCAGCATGACCGCGACCAGGTTGGTCAGCGCCATCAGCCCCATCGCGGCATCCGCGACGTCCCACACCAGCGCCACCTGCGCCACCGCGCCCCAGCCCACCATCGCCACGCAGCCGGCGCGCAGCAGCCACATGCCGGTGCGGCCACCGCGCAGGAACGCGACCGACGACTCCGCATACGCGTAGTTGCCCAGGATCGAGGTCAACGCGAAGAAGAACAGCGCGACCGCGATGAACACCGGGCCGGCGGCACCGAGGTGGGTCGCCATCGCCGCCTGCGTCAGCGCGATGCCGTCGATGGCGCCCCCCACGGGCACGCCCGACAGCAGGATCATCAGTGCAGTCGCGGTGCACACCACCAGCGTGTCGACGAACACGCCGAACGCCTGCACCAGCCCCTGGCTGGCGGGATGGTGCGGCACCGGCGTGGCCGCGGCGGCGATGTTGGGTGCGCTGCCCATGCCGGCCTCGTTGGAGAACAGGCCGCGCTTGACGCCGTTGAGCAGCGCCGCGGCCAGCCCGCCGAGCACGCCGCCCGCCGCTTGCTCCAGCCCGAATGCGCTGCGCACGATCAAGGCCAGGGTGGGCAGCACCAGATCCAGGTTCATCGCGATGACCGCCAGCGCGACCAGCAGATAGGCGCCCGCCATCAGCGGTATCACGTTCACCGCGACCCGGGCCACCGAGCGCAGCCCGCCGAAGATGATCGCGCCGCTGAGCAGCATCAGCCCGACGGCGGACACGCGAGGATCGATCGCGAACGCGGTCGCCATCGCACCGGAGATCGAGTTCGCCTGCACCGCGCTGAACACCAGCCCGAACGCCACCACCAGCAGCACCGAGAACAGCACGCCCAGCCACGGCGCGCGCAGCCCGCGCGCCATGTACAACGCCGGTCCGCCGCGGTACTGGCCCTCGCGGTCGCGGATCTTGTACAGCTGCGCGAGGCTGCTCTCGGCATACGCCGTGGCCATGCCGACTGCCGCCACCATCCACATCCAGAAGATCGCCCCCGCGCCACCGGCGCCGAGCGCGATCGCCACCCCCACCAGGTTGCCGGTGCCGATGCGCGAGGCGAGGCTGGTGCACAGCGCCTGCAGCGGCGAGATGCCGGACGGGTCGGTGTTGCCGCCACGCACCAGCACCCGCAGCATCTGCGGGAACCGGCGTACCTGCACCCCGCGCAGCCGCACGGTGAAGTACAGGCCGACCAGCGGCAGCAGCGCCACCAGCAGGTAGTTCCACATGATGCCGTTGAGGCTGCCGACCGCACTGGCCAGCAGCCGCGTCGATCGCGGCCAGGGCGGTCATGCGGCGGCGGTGTCTTGGTCCATCGCCGCACCCTAGCAAAGCGGACCGCACGCGCCTGTCGCCCCCTGCGCCTGCACCTGCACCTGCTGGCGTCCGACGCGGACACTGCGCCGCGACGCCGTAGAATCGCGCCGTCATTCCCGTGGACGCATGCCGTGAAACTGCTCGTCATCGGCGCCGGTGGGCGCGAACACGCGCTGGCCTGGAAACTGGCGCAGTCGCCGCGCGTGTCCGAGGTGCTGGTCGCGCCGGGCAATGGCGGCACCGCGCGCGAGCCGCGCTGCCGCAACGTCGACGTGGCCGCCAGCGACATCGACGGGCTGCTTGCGCTGGTGCGGCGCGAGTCCGTCGACTTCACCGTGGTCGGCCCGGAGGCGCCGCTGGTCGCCGGCATCGTCGACCGCTTCCGCGACGCCGGGCTGCGCGTGTTCGGTCCCACCGCCGCCGCCGCGCGGCTCGAGGGCAGCAAGGCCTTCGCCAAGGATTTCCTCGCCCGCCATGGCATCCCGACCGCATGGTACGCGGTGCACACCGACGTCGAGGCCGCGCTCGCCTGCGTGCGCGACCGCGGTGCGCCGATCGTGGTCAAGGCCGACGGGCTGGCCGCCGGCAAGGGCGTGGTGGTCGCGACCACGCTGGCCGAGGCAGAGGCCGCGGTAGTGGACATGCTGTCGGGCAACGCCTTCGGCGATGCCGGCGCGCGGGTGGTGGTCGAGGAGTTCCTGCACGGTGAGGAGGCGAGCTTCATCTCGATCGTCGACGGCGCGGTGGCGCTGCCGATGGCGACCTCGCAGGACCACAAGCGCGTCGGCGACGGCGACACCGGCCCCAACACCGGCGGCATGGGTGCGTACTCGCCGGCACCGGTGGTCACCGACGCAGTGCACGCGCGCGTGATGCGCGAGGTGGTGGTGCCGACCGTGGCCGGCATGGCGCAGGACGGCGTGCCGTTCACCGGCTTCCTGTATGCCGGGCTGATGATCGACGCCGACGGCGCGCCGAAGGTGATCGAGTTCAACGTGCGCTTCGGCGACCCGGAGACCCAGCCGGTGATGTTGCGGCTGCGCTCGGATCTGCTCGACCTGCTGGAAGCCGCGGTCGACGGCGCGCTGACTGGCGTCGCCGCGGACTGGGATCCGCGCCCGTCGCTCGGCGTGGTGATGGCCGCCAAACACTATCCCGGCACGCCGCGGCTCGGCGACCCCGTCAACGGCTGGGACGTGCCCGACGTCGACGGCACCAGGGTGTTCCATGCCGGCACGCGGCTCGGCGACGACGGCGTGGTGGTCACCAGCGGCGGCCGCGTGCTGTGCGTATGCGCGCTGGGCGACAGCGTCGCCGATGCCCAGGCGCGCGCCTACGCCGAGGTCGCCGGCCTGTCGTGGCCCGGCGAGTTCCATCGTCATGACATCGGCTGGCGCGCGGTGGCGCGCGAGCGGGGCGACGTCGCCTGATCGGACCCGCCGGCAGCGATGGCCGGACGACGATCTCCTAAGCCGCCGGTCCGGCGAGCGCCTGAATCAGGTCGCGCGCCAGCCTGCGCCGCTCTGCGGGCAGCGCCAGGTAGGCATCGAATGTCGCTCGGTCGACTGCGTTCAATGCGTCTGGCCAGGCTGCGCGACGCTCGCTGATCTTGCCGCTCGCCTTGTCACCGTAGCGAAGGGTTTGCGGCAACATCCCGTAGAGCGCCGCAACGACCTGCAGCTTGTCCTGCTCGGGGATCGATTTGCCTGTCAGCCAGCGTGAGGCGGTCTGGAAGCTCACCGACCGCCCGCTGTAGGTCGAGTTGAACTGCCGGAACAGCACCGACGGTCGCGGCTCCTCTCCTGCCGCGCGCATTGCGGCGGCCAGCCGCTTCGAGAACTCTTCGCGCTCATCGCTCATGTGGCGGAAATTACGGAGCGGGACTCATGGCAATTCACCTATTGCTTGAATCGTGGTTCACTCTTCGCTTTCATTTGAAGGCGCACCACGCATGGCCAAGTCGCTGCTGGAGGCGCTGCCGAACATCGTCAAGGAAGGCCGCGCGCAGGCCGAGCGCATCCTCGAAAGCCTCGAAGGCCGTCACCGCGTCAGCCTGCAGACGCGGGAATGGGTGCTGCCGTCCAAGGACACGTCCGCGGCCGACTGGATCGCGCAGGCCGATCGCCGTGCGCGGCTCGACGGCGAAGGCAGCGACTGGACCAACCGCCTGATCTACGGCGACAACCTGCTGGCGATGGCCGCGCTGCTGGCCGGCAACGAACACACGCCGAGCCTGCGCGGACAGGTGGACCTGATCTACATCGACCCACCCTTCGACTCCAAGGCCGACTACCGCACCAAGGTCACGCTGCCGGGCGTCGAGCTGGAGCAGCGGCCGACGGTGATCGAGCAGTTTGCGTACTCGGACACGTGGTCGGAGGGCACGGCGTCGTATCTGGCGATGATCACGCCGCGGTTGATCCTCATGCGCGAGCTACTGCGCGATACGGGGTCGATCTATGTGCATCTCGGCATACAAGTCAATCACTACGTCAAGGTGCTGATGGACGAAATCTTCGGCAAGGACAATTTTGTCCAGGAAGTGATCTGGTCGTATGGCTCCCCATCTGGAGGCAGAGCTGCGGGACCGAAGATGGTCAAGATCCATGAGTACATTCTTCACTACGCGCAAAACTACCACTCGCGTTTCACCAAGAAGATCTATCTGCCATACGACAAAAAGTACATCGACGACTGGTTCAAATACAACGATGACGTCGGGCGGCCGTACCGCATCAGGCTTCGCGGCAAGGACGATGACGGAGAAACGATTGTCGACCGTCAGTATCTCGACGAAAGCAAGGGAATGCCTGCGTCGACAGTGTGGACCGACATAAAACAAATCTATGCCGATCCTCGCGCTTACAAAGCGAATCAATCACAGCACTCTGAGATCACCGGCTACGACACCCAGAAACCCGAGCGCCTACTGGACCGAATCGTTGAACATTCGTGTCCTGACGGTGGCCTTGTCGCCGACTTCAACGGCGGCTCCGGCACCACTGCCGCTGTCGCGGAAAGACTCGGCCGCCGCTGGATCACATCCGATCTCGGCAAACCCGCCTGCATGATCATGCGCAAGCGCCTGATCGACCAGGGCGCCAAGCCATTCCTGTATCAGGCCATCGGCGATTACCAGGTGGAGGCCGCGAAGACCGTTCTCGGCCGCAACTTCCGCGTCGGCGACCTGTCCGGCATCGTGCTGTCGCTGTATGGCGCGCTGCCGCTGCAGCCGGAGGACAACCCGCTGCGCAACCTCGGCGCAGTGGTGTATGGCGGCAAGAAGACGCTAGTGCTGGTCGACTCGCCCAACAAGCTCACCGGCGACGCAACGCTTCGCAAGGCGATCGCGCAGCGCGACCATCTGCTGGGCGGCTGGGACCGCGTCGTCGTGCTGGGCTGGAACTTCGACCCGTCGATCGGCCAGAGCCTCGCCGCGCTCGACGACAAGCGGCTCGAAGTGCTGGTGATTCCGCCGGACCTGCTCGACCGCCTGCGCAAGAAGGGCGGCATCGAGAAGCTGCGGGGGCAGGTGCGCTTTTCGAGCCTGCAGTACCTGACGGTCAAGCCGGTAGGTCGCGAACGGCTGCCCTCACCCCAGCCCTCTCCCGCGGACGGGCGAAGGGGCGACGAAGTACTGGTCGTGTCGCTCGACAACTACGTGCTGCTGTCGCCCGAGGCGATCAACCTCGACGAGGACAACCGCATCAAGCTGCTCAAGGTGATGAATGCCGAACCGCTGGCGCTGATCGAGTACTGGGCGGTGGACCCGGACTACGACGGCGTGGTGTTCCGCTCGGTGTGGCAGGACTACCGCGGCAACACCGCCAACGACGACGACGCGCTCCGCGTGGTGACCGAAGCCCGCTTCACCGTGCCGCGCACCGAGGGCGACCGCCGCGTCTGCGTGCGCGCGGTCGACGTGTTCGGTTTCGAGGCCGAGGTGGTGCAGGTGGTCGCGGAGCCGCGCGCATGAGCACGCCCGCCGCCGCGCAGGCCTTGCCCCTTGCGGCTGCGCTGACCCGCCGCACCGGGCAGCTGTGCATCGGCCTCGAACAAGGTGTCGCCGATCTCTACGACCTGGTCACACCGACCACGGCCGAACTGCTGCGCTGGTGGTTCATGGACGAGGCGTGCCAGGGACGCACGTTCAACTTCCACCCCGGCCAGCGGCAGGCGATCCTCAACGTGATCGTCGCCCACGAAGTGCTCGCGAGCCCCGATCTGGCTGATCTCTACAAGCAGGTCTGCGCCGACGCGCTGCTGGAGGGCAACCGACTCGCGGAGATCGCGCAGGACAAACACGCGCATCCGAAGTACTGCCTGAAGATGGCCACCGGCACCGGCAAGACCTGGGTGCTGCAGGCGCTGCTGGTGTGGCAACTGCTCAACAAGACCGCGGCACTTGACGACGGCCGCGACGATCCGCGCTTCACGCGGCGCTTCCTGATCGCGGTGCCCGGGCTGATCGTGTACGAGCGGATGCTGGATGCCTTCATGGGCAAGCAGCGCGAGGACGGCAGCCGCGATTTCGCCAGCGCCGACATCGCGGCCTATGGCGACCTGTTCCTGCCGCCGTCGCGGCGCGAGCGTGTGCATCAGTTCGTGCGTGGCAACGTCTGCACCAAGCAGGAGATCGGGCTCAAGGCGACCGGCAACGGCATGATCGCAATCACCAACTGGCACCTGCTCAGCGGTGCGGAGGAAGAGCTCGAAGCCGAGGACGACGCCGACGCGATCGACGCGCCAGGCGCGGCCGCGGAGCCGGACGTGGTTGCGCGACAGGTGCTGCCGCTGATCCCCGGGCGCGCGACCGGCAACAGCCTCGACGTGCTGGACCGGCGCTGGGCGCGTGGCAACGTGCTGGCGTTTTTGTCGGAGCTGCCGGAGCTGATGGTCTTCAACGACGAGGCCCATCACATCCATGAGCTGAAGAAGGACGGCGAGGCGACCGAGGTCGAATGGCAGAAAAGCCTGACGCGCATCAGCGAGGGCAAGGGCCGCCGCTTCGTGCAGATGGATTTTTCCGCAACGCCCTACAACGAGGGCGGCGGCAGGACGAAGCAGAAGCTGTACTTCCCGCACATCGTGGTCGACTTCGACCTCAAGGCTGCGATGCGGCTGGGGCTGGTGAAGTCGCTGGTGCTCGACCGCCGCAAGGAGATCGGCGTGCTGCCGCTGGAGTTCAAGGCCGAGCGCGATGACGGCGGCAACATCGTGCTGTCGGAAGGCCAGCGCGTGATGCTGCGCGCCGGCCTGCAGAAGCTGCGCAAGCTGGAGGCCGACTTCGCGCGCGTGGACCCACTCCGATACCCGAAAATGCTGGTGGTGTGCGAGGACACGAAGGTGTCGCCGCTGGTCGCGCAGTTCATGCGCGATGAGGGCCTGCACGACGACGACGTGCTGACCGTCGACTCCGGCAAGAAGGCGGAACTCGGCGAGAAGGAATGGGCACCACTGCGCCAGCGGCTGTTCAACGTCGACCAGCATGCGCAGCCGCGGGTAATCGTGTCGGTGCTGATGCTGCGCGAAGGTTTCGACGTCAACACCATCTGCGTGATCGTGCCGCTGCGCGCCAGCGGTGCGCAGATCCTGCTGGAGCAGACTATCGGCCGCGGCCTGCGGCTGATGTGGCGCAGCCCGGAGTTTGCCGACATCAAGCGCGAGAACCGCGAGCGCATCAACCGCGGCGAGGAACCGGGCAGCCTGATCGACATCCTGTCGATCGTGGAGCACCCGGCGTTCCAGAACTTCTACGACGAGCTGATGGCCGAAGGACTCGTCGGCACGACCGGCGACGGCAATGACGAGGACGGCAGCAGCACCGGCGACCTGATCGCCGCCGAACTCCGCGACGGCTACGAGGCCCACGATTTCGCGCTGCCCTTCATCCTGCGAGAAGCCGATGACACGCTGGAACACATGCCGATCGACGTCGCGGCGCTACCGCCGTTCGGCGCGATGAGCCGCAGTGCGCTCGCCGACCTGCTCGGCAAGGGCAATACCTTCACCTCGCAGGACCTGCAGAGCAGCACGCTGTTTGGCGACTATCGCGTCGACGGCGCGGTGATGAACATCAGCGGCTACAACGAGCTGCTGTCGCGGCTCACGCGCCGCATCGGCCAGGCGCTGAGCCAGCCGCTGTCCACGGGCAAACGCATCGCCGAGCATATGGCGACGCCGTATCTGCAGGTCAACACAGTCGTGCTGGCAACTGCACTGGACGATTACATCCGCGAGGTGCTGTTCAAGGAGTCGTTCGAGCCGTTCAACTACGAAGGCTGGCGGCTGTTGCTGCTGCAGCCGGTGCTCGACCACGTCGTCAAGGTGTTCGCGTTGGCGCTGGTGCGTACGGAAGACCACGTGACCACCGGCGCCACCGAGGTGCGCCATCGCCGGCTCTCCGAAGTTGATCGCCTGATGGTGCGTGAGAGCACGTCCATCGAAGTAAGCAAGTGCATCTACACGCGATTGCCGTATCCGTCGCGCAACGGCGGCCTCGAACGCGCGTTCATTGAGTGGGCGCAGGCCGATGCAGGCGTCGAATCCTTCTGCAAGCTCAGCGAGAACCGGCACGACTTCGTGCGCCTGCGCTACGTGAAGGATGACGGCCTGCCTGCGTTCTACTTTCCTGACTTTCTGGTGCGCACCGCCGAGGCGATCTACATGGCCGAGACCAAGGGCCAGCAGCAGACAACGCACCCCAACGTGCAGCGCAAACTCAGGGCTGCAGCGACCTGGTGCGAGCGCATCAACAGCCTGCCGCCCTACGATCGGGGCGGGCGGACATGGCACTACGCACTGGTGGGCGAGGACCTGTTCCACGACTGGCGCGGCAAAGGTGCGCGACTGGGCGAACTGCTCGCGTTTTCGCGGATCAGGCCTGCAGCAAGCAGGCTGGCGCAGGGCGCTCTGCCGCTGGAAGGCTGACTCGTATCACGCGCGGCGTTGGCGCGATGGCGCTTGGTTGCTCGAGCGTGACACCGGCAGGACCGAGTACATGGACCGTCGAGCGTCAGTCGCCGCAGGCGTGCCGGTCCAGCACGATCGCGCGCGGCAGGGACATCGTGCGCTCGCGCCACGATCTCCTCTGCTAGGCTCGCGCCGACACCACGGGGGCGGCATGGCGCACAACCAGTTCGACCTGCTCCGGCAGCGCCGCTTCCTGCCGTTCTTCGGCGTGCAGTCGCTGGGCGCGTTCAACGACAACGTCTACCGGCAGGCGATCATCGGCCTGCTGTTCTTCCTCGGCATCAGCGCCGAGGAGCGCATGCTGTACACAAACCTAGCGCCGGCGCTTTTCATCCTGCCGTACTTCCTGTTCTCCGCCGTGGCGGGGCAGGTTGCCGAGAAGCTCGAGAAATCGCGCCTGATCCGGATCACCACCGCGATGGAGATCGGCATCATGTCGCTCGCGGCGGTCGGCTTCCTGACCCAGCAGATGTCGATACTGCTGGTGGCGCTGTTCGCGACCGGCGTGCAGTCGACGCTGTTCGGGCCGGTGAAGTATTCGATCCTGCCGTCGGTGTTGAAACCCGAGGAGCTGACCGGCGGCAACGGCCTGGTCGAGATGGGCACGTCGCTGTCGATCCTCGTCGGCATGATCGTCGGCGGGCTGGTGTTCCAGGTCGCGGGCAGCCAGGGGCCGGTCGTCGCGGCGACGCTGGTGGTGGCGCTGGCGATCACCGGCAACCTCGTCAGCCGCGCGATTCCGCGGGTGGAAGCGAGTGCACCGGAGCTGCGCATCCGCTGGAATCCGTTCCCCGAGTCGCTCGCGATCTGGCGGCTGACGCGCAGGCAGCCGGCGGTGCGCAATGCGATCCTCGGCGTGTCGTGGTTCTGGTTCGTCGGCACCGTGCTGACCGCGCAGCTGCCGACCTATGCCGAGCTGCACCTCGGCGCGCCGGAGCGCACCACGTCGCTGTACATCTTCGCGCTGGCGCTGTTCTCGGTCGGTGTCGGCGTCGGTTCGCTGCTGTGCGAGAAGCTGTCGTCGCGCACGGTCGAGATCGGACTGGTGCCGCTGGGCGCGTTCGGCATCAGCGCGTTCCTGCTCGACCTGTACTTCGCGCGCAGCGGCGCGCCGCCGGCCACCGGTCTGTCGATCGCGGCATTTCTCGCCGCCGACGGCGGCTGGCGGATCGCGTTCGACCTCGTCGCGATCGGGTTTTTCGCAGGCCTGTTCATCGTGCCGCTGTTCGCGCTGATCCAGAGCCGCACGCCGAAGGAGGAGCTCTCGCGCGTGATCGCCGGCATGAACATCCAGAACGCCGCGTTCATCGTCGCCGCGGCCGGGCTGGGCATCGCCGCGCAGCGGCTGGCCGGGTGGAGCATCCCGCAGGTGTTCCTGGCGCTGGCGATCGCCAACGTCGGGGTGTCGGTGTGGATCTTCACGCTGGTGCCGGAATTCCTGATGCGGTTCCTGAGCTGGCTGCTGGTGCGCGCGCTGTACCGGCTGCGCCTGCACGGCGTCGAGGCGCACGTGCCCGACGAAGGCCCGGCGCTGCTGGTGTGCAACCACGTCAGCTACATGGACGCGCTGATCCTGGCCGCGACCATCCCACGCCCGGTGCGGTTCGTGATGTACCACCGCATCTTCCACGTGCCCGGCATGCGCTGGATCTTCCGCAACGCGCGCGCGATCCCGATCGCCGGCGCGCGCGAGGACCCGGAGATGCTGCGACGGGCACTGGACGCGATCGACGTCGCGCTGGCGGAGGGCGAACTCGTCGGGCTGTTCCCCGAAGGCCGGCTGACGGCGGACGGTGGGATCGCGCCGTTCAAGCCCGGACTGGAGCGGATCCTCGAACGGCGTCCGGTACCCGTGGTGCCGATGGCGCTGCGCGGCATGTGGCACAGCATGTGGAGCCGCAACCCCGACGGTGCCGCCGGCGGTCTGCTGCGGCGGATGCGGGTGCCGCGCCGGTTCCGCGCGCACATCGAGGTGGCCGCGGGTGCGCCGGTCGACGGCGGCAGCGCTACCGCGGCGCTGCTGGAGACCCAAGTGCGTGCGCTGCGCGCGGATGCGGCCTGAGCGCGCAGTCACCCTTCGAGGCCCAACGCGCCGCGCGACGATGCACAGCAGCGCCCGCCGTCAGTTGACCCAACCAGCGACCACGAAGAACGCCAGCGCCACGAGCCAGACCAGCAGGATCCGCCAGACCAGGCTCATCGCGTCGCGCAGTTCCGGCAGCGGACCCAGCGCCAGCACCACCGCACTCGACGGCGGGACGCCGTCGTCGAGCAAGTCCTCGGCTTCGTCGGCGAGCTCGCTGCGCACGCTTGCGCGCGCCGCGGCGGCCAGGAACCCGGCATCCGCCGCGAACCCGGCGCCGCCGGCCTCGCGCCACGCGGTCGCCACTTCGTCGAAGTTGCCGACCAGCGCCAGCGACAGCGTCATGAGCTGTGCCGGAGCCCAGTCGAGCACGGCCAGCAGCCAGCGCGCGCCGGCCGCGGTGGCGGGCGGCAGCCGCAGCGACGGCGGGCCTTCCGCGGCGACCGCCAGCAGGCGATAGCCGACCGCGCCGGACGGCCCCAGCAGCAGGAACCAGAACAGCACGCCGAACCAGCGCCGCAGCGCGCTGCGGAACACCACGCCGACCAGGCTGCGGGCATCGCCGGAGTCGTGCACACCGGCGCTTGCAGGCCACAGTGCCTCGGCAGCTTCGCGGCGCGAGGTGGTGTCCGGCGCTTCGACGACGGCGTCGACGTCCTGGTCCAGATCGCGCGGCCCCCACGCGTAGAACAGCGCGACCACGCCGAACAGCAGCGCCGGCAGCCCGTACAGCCGTCCGTCCAGGGCCACCTGCAGCAGCGCCACCGCCAGCAGCGGCGGCAACAGCGCCAGCGCGATGCCCCAGCGCCCGCGCCAGACGCCCTCGTCCGGGAAGCGGAGATCGAACGACTCCAGCCAGCGCGCGAACCACGCGTGGTCGCGCAGCGCCTCCGCCAGCCACGGCGCGGCGTGGCCGGCGCCAAGCGCGATGACAACCGCCAGCAGGGTGGTGAACATGCGCGGAGTCTAGCCTCCGCCATCGCGCGCCATCGGGTGCGGCAGGCTGGCGGCGAGCGGTTGGTCAGGCAGGGGCGTCGTGCCAGCGGGCCACCAGCCAGCGCGAGATCGACAGCCGCGGCGACAGCAGAAGGCTGTCCTCGCCGCCCTCGCCGCGGAGCGCGGCGCCGATCTCCGCGCGCGTGAACCAGCGCGCGTCTTCCAGCTCGTCGTTGCACACCGGCACGTCCGCCGCGGCGTCGGCCTCGAAGCCGAGCATCAGCGACGACGGGAACGGCCACGGCTGCGAGGCGACATAGCGGCAGGCGCGCACGCGCACCGCGCTCTCCTCGAACACCTCGCGCACCACGGTCTGCTCCAGCGTCTCGCCGGGCTCGACGAAGCCGGCGAGCACCGAAAAACGCCGGGGCGGCCACGTCGGCGCGCGGCCCAGCAGCAGCCGCTCGCCGTCGCTGACCGCGACGATCACCGCGGGGTCGGTGCGCGGGTAGTGCTCGGTAGCGCAGCCCGGGCAGCGGCCGAGCCAGCCACCGCGGGAAAATGCCAGCAGCCCCCCACAGCCCCCGCAGTGTCGATGCCGTGCGCGCCAGTGCAGCACCGCGCGCGCCTGCGCGAACGCCGTCGCCTCGCGCGCCGGCCAGGTCGCGGCGGCGGTACGCAGGTCGATGCGATCCGCTGCGCAGGCAGTCGCATCATCGGGCGTCGCCAGGCGCGCGAACCAGCCCTGCCCGGCGGCGAGGCCAAGGAATACCGCCTCGCCGCGTGGACGGTCGGCATGGAGGGGCGACAGCCAGCCACTGTCGGCGGCCGGCAGCGCGCGGCCCTCATCGTCGAGGACCAGCACCGCGGCGGCCGGCCAGAGCGCGTCGAGCGCAGTGGTGTCGTCGCGGAGATGCTCGGCGCGGTCAAGGCCCCCGTCGACGAAGGCAAATGGGAATGGATCGGCCGGGTGGGTCACCGCCGCGGACCCGCCGGCAGGCCTGGATCCGATCGACGCCGCCCGGGGCGCGCCGCGGATCCGGCGGCTCACGTCGTGAAGCTGCTGCCGCAGCCGCAGGTCGACTTCGCATTCGGGTTGCGGATGCTGAACTGCGCGCCGTGCAGGCTTTCGGTGTAGTCGACGGTGGCGCCCATCAGGTACTGCAGGCTCAGCGGATCGACCAGCAGGGTGACGCCATCGGTGGCGATGGCGAGGTCGTCCTCGCCCTGCTCCCGATCGAACTCGAAGCCGTACTGGAACCCCGAGCAGCCGCCGCCCTGGATATAGACGCGCAGCTTGAGGTCAGGGTTGCCTTCCCCGGCGATCAGCTCGGCGACCTTGGCCGCGGCCGCGGCGGTGAAGTCAAGCGGACGCTGCAGCTGCTGGTAGCCGGGGACATCCGCCGGGTCGGTGCTTGGGATCTGGGATATCGACATCCCCACAGGATGGGGCGACGCAGCGGTGGCTTCAAGCGCCAGGCACGGCCGGTGTCGCCATGTCGGCCCATGGGAACGACTGCTCCACCGCACTTCCGCCGGCCGGCACCAGCCGCACGTGCACCCGCAGGGGGTGGAATCCGGGCGGTAGCACGATATCGCCCTCGACCTGCTGGAAGTACTTGAACGAGTAGTCGGTGGCCGGCGCGTCTTCCTGCTGCCGCAGGTCGGTCCACGCCAGCCGCTCCAGCCCGCTGGCGCCTGTGCCCTCGACCGCCAGCGTCAGCCGGCCGCTGCTGACCGCGCCGCGGTTGATGTTCTGGGTCAGGGTGGCGATGAAGTGCCAGGCGTCCGCCCCCTGCGGGCGCAACTGCAGCTCGTGCACGCTCAGGCCGCGGCGTTGGCCGGTAGCGCCGACGAAGCGCTCATAGAACCCGACGTCGGCGCGCAGGCCCGCGATCTCCTCGTCGCGCTCGGCCAGCGTGCCCTGCAGGTCGCGATTGGCGTCGCGGCTGATCTGGTCGGAGCGGCGCAGCGTGGCGATCTCCTGGCGCAGCTCCTCGACCGCGGCCGGAGCGTCGCCATTGCTGGCGACACGCGGGCCCGCCAGCGTGACCCATAGCCCCCATGCGCCGAATGCGAGCGCCGCCAGCAGCAGCGCCAGCGCCGCGTAGAACAGCCGCGTGTGCTCGCCGGGCGGCGGCGGGG